>Ga0247725_1000251_pt1 | contig 51770 bp, 52 predicted proteins | sample OKSTACKMCFT3sol_FD_183021 | JGI IMG/M metagenome (GOLD analysis project Ga0247725, IMG submission 183021) | Subsurface sediment microbial communities from gas well in Oklahoma, United States - OK STACK MC-FT3-sol | ecosystem: Environmental > Terrestrial > Deep subsurface > Rock core/Sediment...
GGCTTCATGCGGATGCCGAATCTCTTCAGGTACTCCGACGCCTCCGCCCGGGTGAGGAGCTCGCCGTCGGGCGCCGTCGCCGGCCCCGATGGATCCTGTTCGAGGTTCATCGCGTCGCCTCCGGCAGGCGGCACTCGCGGGCGCTTCGCACGCCGCGGCCCGCGCTGAGCGCCAGGTAGCAGTCGACGACCGCGGTGACGTAGGCCTGGGTCTCCCGGATGTCGGGGATCCGACCGAGCTTCGCCACGCGGCCCGGGCCGGCGTTGTAGGCGGCGAGCGCCAGGCGGAGGTCCCCGAAGCGCAGGACCTGGCGGGCCAGGTAGTCCGCGCCGCCAAACAGGTTCTGCAGGGGATCGAAGCGGTCGGCCACTCCAAGCTGGGTGGCTGTTCCGGGCATCAGCTGCGTCAGCCCGCCGGCGCCGACCCGCGAGACGGCGTCCGGGCGATAGGCGCTCTCCACCACGACGAGCGCGTGAAGCAGCTTGGGATCCAGACCGTGGCGCTCGGCGGCCTGCTGGATCGCGTCCATGAAGGGCTGGCTCAGCGGGGCCAGGCGCGGCGGGCCGAGGTCTTCTATGGTCAGCGGCAGGACGGCCTGCTCAGCGCCCGATCCCACGAACAGGTCGCCGCCGGCCTTGGCCCAGTCGGCGGTCTGGGCGCCCGCGGCCGATGCGGGCGCGAGCAGGCACAGGGCCATGAGGGCGGCTCTCACCATGTCAGGACCTCCCGGTAGACTCCGGTGACGGCGGCATGGCGCACCGGCCCGAAGTAGCGGCTGTCGAAGCTGTCGGCGGTATCGCCGACCACGAAGATCTCGTTCCGGTGCAGGGCGCGGCAGCCGGTCCAGCGCGGCAGGGCCGCGCCGCGGCGGTCGCTGGCGCGGGCGGGCAGCACGCGTCCGCCGAGATGTACGTCGCGCCCGCCGGCGCAGACCCGCTGACCCTCGGTCGCGGCGACGCGCTTGAGCAGCTTGACGGTGCGCGGCATCCCCAGGCCCACGAGATAGGCGCGCGCCTCGGCCGGCGGCTCCAGGGCCACGACGTCGCCGAGCCGCGGCGCGCCCCTCTCGATCCGGCGATAGAGCCCCTCCGGAAGGCTCGGGCTCTCATTGACCAGGAGCACGCCTGAGGCCGCCGCCGAGCTCGCGGCCAGGGCCAGCAGCGCGCTGGCCGGGACGACCGTGAAGAGGAGCAGGCGCCGTCTCATGGCCGGTACGGCTCCAGGATCAGGTCGCGCGTGATCATCACCCGCACGGGCGCCCCGGCGCGCAGGCGGATGGAGGGCCGGACGTCGAGCTCGCGGTCGATGAGCCGCCCGCCCACCTGCGCAGCTTCGATCGCAGCGGCGTCGCCGGCGTCGCCCCAGAAGCCGCTGTCCTCGCGGTCGTCGCGGGCGATCTCCCCGAGCGTGGTGATGGCGCCGGCGAACAGCGTGGCGATGGCGAGGGAACCCAGCCGTCGGTCCACCTTGCCCCGTACGCCCACGGCGCCTTGCGCGTCCACCCCCGGCTCCTTGGTCAGCAGGATGCTCTTGCCGTTGGGGAGGATGAGGCGGTCCCAGGTGAGGAAGGCGCGGCGGTCGCCGTACTGGCTTTCGCCGTCGTGGCGGCCGATCAGCCGCGCGCCCTGGGGCACCAGCAGGTGGCGTCCGCTGACCGTGTCGAACACGTTCTGGCTGACGGTGGCGACGACCGGTCCCGAACGCGAAGTGTCGATGCCGGTCAGGAGGGCGGCCGGGATGATGGCGCCCGCCTTCACCTCATAGGGCGACAGCGGCTGCAGCAGGTTGTGGCCGTTGTACATGGCCCCGTAGTCCGCCTGCTCCGGCCGCGGGGCGGCGCCCTGGCCGTCTCGCCCGGCGCCGCCTTGCGACGCGGCGAAGAACAGCCCCGACTCCCGCGCCTCGGCCGAGAGGCTGCGCGGCGGCTGCACGGCGGCGGCCGCTGGAACGCGCGCCGGCGGGCCGCCCGGACTGGCGGGCGCCGTCTGCGCCTCGGCGCCCGCCTGGCCGAGGGTCCTCGGCTCTGGCAGCGCCCCCTCCCCGAGTCGATCGTAGGAGGCCGGCTGTTCGGTCACCCGGTCCGAGGGACGAACCGCGCCGCGCGCATCCTCGCGGCCCTGCGCCGCCTGCTCGCGGGCGTTGGCGCGCAGCTCCGGCTGGACCACGAAGGCCCAGGCGAGCGAGGTGGCGAGCAGCCCCGCGGCCGAGAGCACGGCGAGCTGGACGGCGGAGCGGCGAAGGCGGATCGCCGATGGGCGGGCCGCGCGCAGCGGCAGCTCGGGCGGCGGCGCCTTGGCGGCGCCGGCGTCAACGGCCAGGGCGGGTTCGGCGCTCATGTGCGGCCTCCTGCGACGCGGGTGATGCGGACCACCTGGGGCCGGCGGTCGCCGAGCCGCAGCTCGGCGCGGTCGAAGACCCGGTCCACCACCATGAGCCCGCCCTGCTGGCGGTAGTTGACCATCTGGCTCTCGCCGTCGGCGGCGATGACGAACAGGGCGGGCGCCTCGTCGGCCTGCAGCTCCGGAGGAAAGGCGATGAAGGTGCGCACGCCGTCGGTCATCACCGAGGTGGGGCTCCAGCGCGGCCGCCGCCCCTGCGGCGCGATGCGGAAGCGGGCGTCGAGTGGGCCGGCGGGGGTGACCAGCGGGTCCGCCACGGGCTCATCGGCGGCGGCGACGGCCGGCGTCGCCGGCGGGGCGAGCACGCCCAGGTCCCAGGCCACCGCGGCGTTGAAGCTTTCCGGCGCGCCGCTCTTCAGCTGCACCAGGTAGACGCGCTGGTTGGTGGTGAGCACCAGGTTGGTCTCGAGGTTCTTCTCGAGCGGCTTGATCAGCACATGGGCGCGCTGCTGCGGCCCCGAGCCGGACGTGGTCTCGCCGATCTGCCACCGGACGGTGTCGCCGGCCGCCTTGGCCGTCACGGTCTCGCCGGGTCCGAGCGTCAGGGTCGTGACCCGCAGCGGGGCCGTCCAGACCTCGAACACCCGGCCCGGCGCATAGGAGAAGATCTGCATGCCGCCGACGAAGGCGTCGGAGCGCGAGGTCTCGCGCGCTTGGGCGTTGGCGATGCTGATGGCGTTGCGGCCCTCGACCGCCCGGGCGGCCGGCGTGGGTGCGCGGGCGCCGGTGGCCGGCGGCGGCGCTGGCCGGGCCGGTGGGGCCGTTCGACGGCCGCCGGGCTCGGGCGGGTTCGGGATCGGCGCCATCGTGCCGAACGCCCGCGGCTCCGACGTCTGCGAAGCCCGCAGGAGCAGAGGCGGAGGCGGCATCGGCGCGGAGGCGGTCGTTGCGCTCGTGGCCACCGTCGCCTGGCCTTGCCTGTCGAAGCCTAGCGTGCCGCAGCCCGACAGCAGCATGGCGGCCGCGGCGAGCGTTAGGAGGCGTCCGGCGTCCATGACACGTCCTCGATTCTGATGCCCAGGGGGTTCTTCATGAGCTCGGCCTCCGTCTTCGGCGGCTGCACGTCGACGGTGATCAGCGCCCGCCAGCGCTCTGTCCCGGCCTGTTGCCCGTTGACGAACCGGGTCTCGCGCCACTGCAGGTCGTAGGTGCGCTCGGTGCGCCGCACGACGTTGAGGATCTCGACGTTGACCGCCTCGCGGCCGACCTCGGCGAACGGATCGTGGGCCTGCGCCCAGCTGTTGAGGAAGGAGGCGGCCTTCGGCGTGACGAAGTCGTACGCCCGCAGCCAGTTCTGGCGGATCACGATCGGATCGATGGACTTGCCGCGCACGTCGCGGACCCAGCCCGCCAGCGTATGTCCGACCTGCGCCTCGGTGGGCTCGTAGCGGCCGCCGATCGCGGTGATCTTCTGGGTCTCGCCCCAGTCGGCGACTTCGACCACGAACGGCTTCACCACCGCCCGCTCGGCCTGCACCCACCAGCCCGCGCCCAGGAAGACGGCGAGGCCGAGGTTGGCGACGGCGATGCGCCGCCAGTTGCGCGCGTGGGCCAGGGAGAGGCCCATCCGCTCGTCCCAGACCTGGCCGGCCCGCTGGTAGGGCGTCGAAGCCGGCGCTGCGGCGAGCGCGCGTTTGGGGCGGAAGAACGGGTGCATGGATCAGGTCTCCTCCGACTTGAGCTGCGGCGAGACGCTCCCGCTGGTCTCGCCGCCGGGCAGCAGCGACCGGCCGGCGTTGGCGACGAAGAAGGACTGCAGCGCGGCCGAGCGGCGGGTGCTGGCAACCGCGCGGTGCGGCCTGCCGCTCCCGGCGGCGGCCTTGAAGTCACGCTCGGCGCGGCGGGCTTCGGCCTCGATCTGTTCGGCCGGACGCGAGGGGGCGTCGGCCCTGTTCTGCCCAGCTGACGCCGCCGCGGGCGCCGGCGCCGGGGCCGGCTCCTCCCAGCGCGCGGCCGCCACGCCGACGCCGGGGCTCGCAGCGCGCTCCGGGGCGCCCGCGCCGCCGAAGGGGGAGCGGGGCGGATTGTCATTGGAGGGACGCGGCGGCGTCGGCGGCGTGGGCGGCGCCGATGGGGGCGTGGGCGGCCGGCCCGAACCCGCGCCGGCCGCAGCTCGCGAGGCTCCGGCGATGCGCGCCGCGCCGCCGCCGGCCAGGGCGCCTGCGCCCGTGGCGCCGGCCACCGCCAGGGCGCCGGCCCCGCCCACCGCCAGCGCCCCCGTGGCCGCCGCGCCTGCGCCCAGGGCCGGGCCGCCGGTGACCAGTGCGGCGGCGAGGTTCGGGATGAAGATCGACAGCATGGCCAGCAGGATCGAGGCGGCCAGGATCGCCAGCGCCTCATAGAGGTCGGGGTTGGCGCTGGGCTGCAGCTGGTCGAACACCGAGCGCGCGCCCGAGACGACGATGGCGAGCGCGAGAACCTTCAGGCCCGAGGAGACGACGTAGCCGAGCGGCCGCTCCGCCAGGAAGGACGACTTGGACCAGATGCCGAAGGGCAGCAGTACGAAGCCGCCCAGGGTGACGATCTTGAACTCCAGGAGGGTGACGATGATCTGGATCGCCAGGACGGCGAAGCTGATCATGATGCCGATCATCGCCAGGCCGAGGATCAGCGCGTCGGTCAGGTTGCCGGCGATGTCGACGGGGTTGTTGACCGGCGCTGGCGTCTCGCCGAGGGCTTTGACGATCTGCCAGCCCTGGCGAAGGATCTCACCGGGGTTCAGGAATTCAGCGCGGGATAGACTGCCGCCTCCGGCACGCAGACCGAGATCGACGAAGCCGGTCTGGATGATGAGGCTGAGCCGTTCCCAATCGTTGATGACGTAAGCAAAGAAGCCGATCAGCAGGACCTTGCCGAAGCCGGAGGCGAGCACCTCACGGTTCGCCGATAGAGCCCACTGGATGCCCGTGAGGGCGACTACCAGGGCGATCATCAGCCCGAAGATCCCGTTGATCGGACCCTGTAGCGCCGCAAAGCCAGCTGAGACGGTGTTCGAGAACACCACCATCAGGTCATTCGGCGTTTCCATGTTGACGCCAGCCATGGCGCTTACCTCGGAGCGGGCGAGTACGGATCGAAGCTCGGCGGAGCGACCGGTGCGCTGTCGTCTCGGGCCCAGAACTGCTTGCGCGCGTCCGTCGCGGCCGCGCGTTCGGCGGCGCGGCGGGCGCTGTCCTCGGCCATGAGGCGCGACTGCGCGAGCAGGATGGTGCGGAGCGAGCCGAGATCCTCGGCGAGGACGACGAGCAGCTGGTTCGAGGATTGGATCGCCGCCGTCTGGCCCTGCGCCGACTGGCTGGCGTTGAGGGCGCCGCTGACCCGGCGCTCGCGCCCCTGGCTGAGGCGCTCGAGCTCTGCGGCGGTGCGGGCGAGATCCTGCGCGGTCTCGCGGGCGTTGGCTGTGCGCGCCTGGTGCTGCTGCAGCGCCTTTCTTGGATCGAGGCCGTCCACGGCCGTCGGATAGAGGTCGGCGAACTGGTTCTGCAGGTCGCCGACGTCAGCGGCGACGCCCCGGACCGTGCGGGCGAGCTCGCTAATGTCCTTCAGGGTCTGCGAGGTCTCGCCGAGGTGGCTGTAGGGCGAGGCAGCCAGGGTGCGGGCCTGGTTGGCGAGGCTGCGCGCTTCGTTGGCGAGGCTTTCGAGCTGGCGCGCCGCCTGCAGCGCGTTCTCCACGTGGTTCTTCGGGTCGAACACCACCTGCTGGGCCGCGGCCGGCTTTGCGTCGCTGCAGGCGCTGGTCAGCGTCGCCGTCGCCAGCAGGACGAGGGCGAGGCTACTCGGCCGCGAGCGGCGCGCGGAAGGCGTCGAAGACCGGATCCACATGGAGCACTCCCTTGGCTTTGAGGAATTCGCGGGCGAAGTCGGCCTCGCCGGAGCGGGCGAGCACGGCGTCGATCAGGGCGTGGTCTTCCGGGGCGGAGGCGCCGCAGAGCGCCAGCGTCGCGCCGGAGAGCTTCAGGTCGAACAGCCGCCGCCCCTGGGGCTGGCGCCAGTAGTAGGCGCGCTTGGGGGTCGCGAAGGCGATCAGCTCGAGTTGGCGGCGGTTGAGGCCGAAGCCGGCGTAGAGTTCGGCCGAGGCGGGCTCCAGGGCGCGCGGGTTCGGCAGGAACACCTGCGTCGGGCAGCTCTCGATCAGGCTCGCGGCGATCGAGGACCCGGCGATGTCGTCGAGGCTCTGGGTGGCGAACACCACCGCCACCCGCTTCTTGCGCAGGGTCTTCAGCCACTCGCGCACCTTGGCGGCGAAGGCGGTGTCGCCGAGGAACAGCCAGGCCTCGTCCAGCACCAGCAGCGTCGGGCTGCCGTCGAAGCCGCGCTCCAGGTGATGAAACAGCGCCGATAGCACCGGCGCCATGGCCGATGGCGTCGCCATCAGGCTGTCGAGCTCGAAGGTGTCGAAGGCGCTTGCGGCCACCCGCTCCTCGGCGCCGTCGAGCAGCGAGCCGTGCGGCCCCTGCAGGGTGAAGGGCTCGAGCGCGTTGGCGACGGCGCGGTCCTGGATGAGGGCGCAGAAGACGGTAAGGGTGCGCTGCGGGGCCGGCGCATCGGCCAGCGCGCCTAGCGCCGTCCATATCTCTTCGCGCAGGCGGGGCGTGATGGTCAGGCCCGCCAGGCGCACGGTCTCGGCCAGCCACTCGGCGGCCCAGGCGCGCTCGCCGTCCTGGTCGACCCGGCCGAGAGGCTGCAGCGCGAAGGGCGCGCCCGGCTCCAGCGCCCGCCACGTCCCGCCGGCGGCCAGGGTGACGGCCCGCGCCGAGCGCCCCTTGTCGAAGAACACCACCCGCGCGCCCGGATAACGGAACCACTGCATGGCCAGGAACGACAGCAGCGCGCTCTTGCCCGAGCCGGTGGGGCCCACGACCATGGCGTGGCCGACGTCGCCCACATGCAGCACCAGGCGGAACGGCGTCGCCCCCGTGGTGCGGGCGACCGCCAGCGGCGGCGCGCCGAGCGCGGCGTCCTCCTTCGGGCCCGCCCAGGCGGTGGAAATCGGCAGCAGGTCGGCGAGGTTGAGGGTCGAGACGAGCGGGCGGCGGACGTCGGCGTAAGGCTCGCCCGGCAGGGAGCCGAGCCAGGCCTCCACGGCGTTGAGGTCCTCCACCTTCGCGACCAGGCCCTGGGCGTTGAGCACGGCTTCCACCGCCCGCGCCTTCTCGGCGGCAAGGGCGGCGTCCGCCTCGAGGATCGCGACGGTCAGGGTCAGGTAGCCATAGGCGCAGGCCTCGGCGCCGAGCGCCTCGAGCGCGCCGTCGCACTCGTCGGTCTTTGCCGTGGCGTCGGTGTCGAGAAGCGGCACCTCTTCCTTCGTGATCGCTTCGCGCAGCAGGACGCCGACGCCCTTGCGCTTGGCGAACCAGCGCTTGCGCAGCCTCACGATCTCCCGCTCGGCGTCGGCCTTGTCGAGGCCGATCCAGCGCGCGTTCCAGCGGTAGGGGAACGGTAGGGTCGACAGCGCGTCGAGGAGGCCGGGACGGGTGGCCGCCGGCAGGGACCGGACGCTGACGACCTTCAGCCAGCAGCTCCCGAGCCGCGGCGCCACGCCGCCGGTGAGGGGCGCGTCGGCCAGTAGGGCGTCGAGGAACATGGGCGTCTCGGGCCGCGCCACCGGATGCGGCTTGGGCGAGACGCAGTCGTGGAGCCAGGTCAGCAGCGCCTCGTCGTCGAGAGGGGCGGTCTCAGGCAGGGTGTCGCCCAGGAGGTCGAGCACAGCGGCCGTGTCGCGCTGGAAACGCTCCAGGCTCGCGCGCCAGTCCCGGCCGGCGCGGGCGAGCCCGTCATAGAGCCACCGCTCCAGCCGGCGGGTCTCGTCGGCGGGCGGCAGCCAGGTCAGGGCGGCGCGGAAGTCGGTCTCGAAGGCGGGCTCGGCGTCCTCGAACTGCGCGCGGCGTTCGGCGTCGATCAGCCAGGCCGCCGGGACGGAGAAGCCGCTCTCCGGGTAGGGCTCTCCAGGACGACGGCGAGCCTCGACGTGCAGGCACCAGCCGCTGCCGAGACGCTTCAGGGCGTTGTTGATGCGCGCGCGCACGGCCACGAGCTCATCCTCGGTGGAGGACTCGAGGTCGGGGCCGCGGAAGCGGAAGGCCGTGGTGAAGGAGCCGTCCTTGTTGAGGACCACCCCAGGCGCGACGAGGCCGGCCCAGGGCAGGTGATCGGCGAGGGTGGCGGGGCGGCGGCGGTGCTCGTCGAGGAAGCGCATGGTCGCCTCATGCATCCAGATGGCCGGGCAGCTTCAGGTGCCGCCGCAGCACGTCGAAGAAGCGCTTGTCGGCCCGGGCGCAGTAGAGGCCGAGCGCATGGGCGGCCGCCCACCACAGGAGCCCCAGCCACCAGATGCGGAGCGCCAGGCCCAGCATCAGGGCGATGGTGCCCATGAGGATGGCGTAGTCGCGCGGCATCCCGGCCAGCAGCACCGGCTCGGCCAGCGCCTGCGCCACGGGGAGTTCCCAACCGTCGGGCCGCCGCTCCATCAGCCGATCTCCACGCCGCCAGCGAAGCCGAAGAAGTCGAGGAAGAAGGTGGATGCGGCGAAGGCGATGGAAAGGCCGAAGAGGATGCCGAGGCCGCGGCGCATGGACGACCCGCCCTCGCTCATGGCCACGCCGGCGCCGAACAGCACCACGGCGATAACCGCGGCGGCCTGGACGACGGGGCCGGTGACCGAGTCGACGATCTGCTGCAGCGGGCCTTCCCAGGGCATTCCCGAGCCGCCGGCCAACGCCGGTCCGGCAATCATCAGGCCGCAGACAGCCGTGGCGGCGCCGAGGCCGCGCGCAAGTATTCGTCGCATGACGCGCTTCCGTGATCGAGAGCCGCGCTCAGGCGGCCGACTCAACGCAAGCAAACATATCCACAGGTCGTCAACAGGAAATTGCGAATTAACACTGATTAGTTGCAGAAGATGTTGGGTGAAGTCGAGATGAGTTGCGCTGACGACTTGCGATAAGTCGATAACGGGGAGCACGCGTACTGTCTTTTGTCTGACTGCAGACCGTCATACATCTTACGTGTCGGCGAAAATCTCTCGCCGCCGCGGCCCAGGTCGTTGCTCGCAGTCAGCTGCGGGGTCATGGGCCCGTCCCGTTCAGCGTCAGGATGGCCTCGACCGTCCGGCCCTCCGCGGTCCGGCGGATATGCACCACGATGTTCACGGCCTGGCGGATCAGCCGCTTCGGCGTCCGCACCGTGACCTCGGAGAGCAGGTCCTCCAGCCGCGCCAGCGCCTCCTCCGCCGAGTTGGCGTGGATGGTGGAGAGGCCCCCTGGATGGCCCGTGTTCCAGGCCTTCAGGGTCTCCAGGGCCGCCGAGCCGTCGCGCATCTCCCCGACGATGATCCGGTCGGGCCGCATGCGCAGGGCGTCGCGCACCAGGTCTACGACGCCGATGGGCTTGGGGAACCGCCGGGTGAGCACCGGCACCAGGTCCCAGGCCGAGCACTGCAGTTCGGGGGTGTCTTCGATCAGGAATACCCGATCGTCGGCGAACCCCGGCTCGGCGAGCAGCGCATTGGCCAGCGTCGTCTTGCCCGACCCCGTCCCGCCCGAGATGAGGATGTTGCGCCGCTCCTCTGCGGCCCGGCGCAGGTTCGCGGCCTGAACCTCCGTGAGCACGCCTTGCTCGACGTAGTCTGTCAGCCGCCAGATCACCGGCGGCCGTTTGCGGATCGAGAACGCCGGCTGCGCGGTGACCGGCGGCAGGAAGCCCTGGAAGCGCTCGCCGCTCGGCAGCACGCCGGAGAGCCTCGGCTCCTCGCGGGTGACCGGTTCGCCCACGTGGTCGGCGATGAGGCGGATGACGCGCTCGCGGGCCTCGGCGCTGAGGCGGCCGCCTCGCGTGCTGCGTCCCTCGCCCAGGGTGTCGAGCACGAGCCGCCCGTCCGGATTGGCGAGAATCTCCACGACCTTCGGCTCGAGCAGAGCGGCGAGCACGTCGCCGCCAAGGGCGTGACGCAGCGCCTCGAGCTTGCGTTCGGCGACGATCGGGTGCTGCGCCGTCATTCCGCCGCCTGAAAGCTGCGGGGCTCCTCACGGACGGCGGCGGCCTCCTGCGGCTCCCACGCTTCGAAGATCGAGGCGGGCTCCTCCGTGTGGCGGGTGCGGCTGCCTCCGCTGACGATCCGCGCGGCCGTGGCGTCGAGCAGCCGTTCGATGCGCCGCTCCACGGCCGCCTGGACCGTGGGGTCCTCGTCCACCATGGCGTCCGGCAGGCGCAGGAAGAAGGCCCGGGCCACCTCGACGAGCAGCTCCTGCACGATCTGCATGTCCCGGGCGGTCGAGCGCATATGGTCGCGAAGCGAGCGTTCGAGCTGCAACAGGCGGTCGCCGGGGTCGGCCGCAGGGTTGCGCTGCAGGCCGCGGGTGATCGCCCGCGCCGCCGCCTGACTTATGGGCACGGCGCTCGTCTGAGCCTCCCGGGCGAGCGCTTCGGCCACCTTCGGATCGTTGAGGTAAACCTGCACGCGCGTGGCGGTGATGTCCTTCCTAGCCATTCCCGAGTCCCTGCAGATGGTCGAGCGCGGCTTCTTGGGCGGCCATCTCGCCGGCCACGCGCTCATAGATTTCAGCCGCCTTGGCGACCGCCTTCTTGTCCTGGATCGCCGCCTCCACCTCCTTGAACAGCGGCAGGGCGGCGCTCCGATCCTCGCCTAGGGCGCGGCGGCCGGCCCACGGATGCGGCGGGACGGCTGGCGCGTCGATCGCCACGGCCTGGTCCGGCGGCGGCAGGGCGGCGCGCGAGCGGAAGGGCTCACGCTCGTCGTATCGCAGCTTCCTGGCGCGCAGCGGCCTGAAGCCCGCGGCGAAGACCAGCTGCTCGTCGTCGGGAAGGCTGCGGATCTCGCCCGGCTCCAGCAGCGGCCGCTCCACCTCCGAGCGGGACACCGAGCTGCGACCGGCGCTGAGGCCCGCCGGGCTCGAGCGCGAGACCCGCACTTCCGTCGTCGTGCCGGTGAGCCGGCTCACCTTGTCCTGGGTGAGCGGGTCGAGCGCGGCGAAGGCGGTGTAGACTGCGCAGTTGTCCAGGATGGTGTTGTTGGCGCCGTAGGTCTCGACGATGTCGTTGAGGCTCTGGGCCACGAACATGGTCTTCAGCCCGTAGCCGCTCATCAGGCGCAGGCTCTTTTCGAAGAACTCCACACGGCCGAGAAGCGGGAACTCGTCCATCATCATCAGCAGTTGGTGGCGCTTGGGACGGCCGTGCAGGTCGGCCTTCTCCTCGGCGGTCAGGGACTGCGCCGCCGCGTAGAACAGCAGGCGCACCAGCGGCTTCAGGGCGGCGGCGTCGGCGGGCGCGAGCTGGACGTAGAGCGACACGGGCGCCGTCGCGCACATCAGGTCGCCCAGGGCGAAGTCGGAGGCCGACAGCGCCCGCTCCACGTCATCGCCGGCGAGCCACTTCAGGTAGGAGCGGGCGGTGCCCTGGACCGAGGTCCGGAAGCGGTCGTGCATGGCCGCATAGCCCTTGCACGCGGTGCGGATGAACGGGTGGCACTCCGGCTCGCCGTTCGGCCCCCGCCGATGCAGGGTCTTGATCATCACGTCGGCCGCGTCGTCCAGGTCGGCGAGCAGCTCGCGGACCTTCAGCAGCGTCTTGTCGGCATCGTCCGCGGTGTAGAGGACATGCAGGATGACGGCCTCGAGGATCTCTGAGGCCGCCTTGTCCCAGATCGCTTCGTCGTCGCGCACGCCGCCGGGGTCCGCCAGGATGGCGACGAGCCGCTGCACCTGGGCGAGCTCCGCGGGGCCGGGCCGGATCTCGGCAAGCGGATTCCAGCGCGCCGAGTAGGCGTTGCGCGGGTTGAAGTAGAGCGCGTGTGAGAAGGTGGCGCGCCAGCCCGCGGTGAGCCGCCAGAGCTCGCCCTTGGGGTCGTGGACGAGGGCGCTGGCCGTCCAGCAGAGCAGGCTCGGCACCACATGGCCGCGGCCCTTGCCGGAGCGCGTCCCGCCTGTGACGAGGGTCGGCCTCAGATCGTCCGTGGCGAGGATCCGGCCGGAGAGCTCGCCGATCACGCAACCCTTGCCGCGCAGAAGTCCGGCCCGGCGCGCCTCCTTCAGGCCCCCCCATCCGCGCGTCCTGCGGCTTCGCGGATCGCCCTCGAAAAGCACACCCAGGCCGAGCCCGCCCGCAAGTCCCAGGACCAGAAGGGCGTTGGCGGCGCCGAAGACTTTCGGCTCCTCATCGCCGAAGGCCCCCCGCCAGCGGACGATCGCCCACGGCGGATAGAGGACGAGTTCGGGGCCGAGGCGAAGGCCCGGCTCGAGCGCGGGCGCGTAGGCGAAGGTCCAGCCGACGAACTGCCCGGCCGCCTGAAGGCCCGCGAGCAGCCCCGCCGCCGCGCCCAACAACTTCGCCCGCACGCCCACTCAGGACATCCGCTTTCTCCCCATCCAGCCAATCGGGATCAAAGCTGGGAAAACGTCGTCGTGCGATGGTCCTTTGGGACTATCGGCCCAGATGTGAGTGCGAGCCGCAGGCGCATCAGGGTTGTGGAGTGGGCCATTGGATGGCGCCCGATGCGAGCAAGGGGGCGACGCTAGGTTTCTCGCGAGCCATCAGGCTAGCCACAGGCCTAACTAGATTCTGATCGACTTCGGCGGGTCCGCTGAGAGCGGAAAAGGGGACAGCAAAGAGCCAGGAGCGTCGCGACCAAACCTTATCCCCCTCACCATCCGGGTAGCTGAGGAGGCGACCATCGGTGCCTGGCGTCGGGATCAGGTCAGCACGGACATCGGGGTCCTTCAGCAATCCGTCAGTCCCGAAGGCTAACATGTCCAGGTCCCATGGATCGTCTGCGCTTGGTCCGTACCCCACCAGCAGAAGCGCCGCTGAACCGGGGGGCCAATCCGTTGGGGGACCAGGCCGGCACAGGTCGAAGGCGAGCATCAGATGGGCTGGCTTCTTCTGGCCTCTGAAGGCGCCCGTCACCTTGTAGGTATAGCCGTAGGTCGCGCTGAAGCCGGACGGTGATCGCTCTAGGTGGTCCGCATAGCTCAGCCCGAGCCCGCTCCGCTCCAGACCATCCCACGCGGCTTCACAGAGATATTCGGTCTCGTGCCAAACTCGCTCCATCAGCCCGGCGGCGAAGAATATCGCGCACTCAGACATCGGCCGCCCTCCAGAAGGCGCTGCCGTTCACCCGATCGGCAATCGGGATGGGCGGTGTTGGAAATCCGCCAAATCCCCTCACGTCCGCGATCGCCAGGAACTCACGCACGAGGCACGCCCAACGTCCGGCAGCCCCCGCTGACGACCTTTCCAGGTTCCTCAGGCGGTTTGCGGCGTCGGACCAGGACAGGACTTCGTAGGGTCCAGGCCGGACGTCGTACCTGTACTTCGAGAGAACGAACGGAACCGGCGTACCTGGCCACGCCGATCGAACGGCGACGATCTCTCGAGCGACCTCCTCAGACAGCGCTTTCGGCGACATGAACCACTCCCACTTCATCTCGCCGACGACCAGCACGGGGTCGCCCCGCGAAAACACGAACCTGACCACCAGGTCTGGTTCACACCGAGAAGGCTCATCGCCGCTCCATGAGGTCGCCTTGAGCCCCTGAGGCCAGAGGTGCACTTCATGGGAAATGGGTGCGCGGCCCCGCACAGCCGACGTGAGGCGATCACCGATCAAGGCGTCCAGTGCAAGGAGCGCCTGATCTGGAGCCATGAACGTAAGTGGGGTGAAGACCATCGACGTGATCGCGTCTTCATCCTTTCGGTTCGTGTGCTCCGCGCCGGCGGAAGCGAGGACGCGGCGGACGCCCTTGGTGATGAAGGCGTGAAGCAGCGCCGTGTCCTCCCTAGTTCAATCGATGGCGGGGGCGACGTAGCCCGCGTCTCTGAGCCGTCGACGGGCTCGTCTGAGTTCGTCTTCGGAAAAGAGCTCGCTAGACGCCCATGGTTCGCGCCCGACGAGCGCTTCGACGGAGAGGTGAAGCGCACCCAAACTCCAGAGCTTGGTGAAGCCTTCCGAAGGCTGGCCCGCCAGCAGCGCGTGGGCCGTCGCCAACGCGCCGTTCTCATTGATCATGTTGAGGAAGTAGCGCGGCGTATAGTCGTAATCGCGTATCGCAACCTCGGCGAGGCTCCGCATCTGGATTTCCAGTTCTCGCACCAGCTGACTGCGATCTGCGGCCGCCACAGTCTGGAGGTTCGCGTCAGGTGGTGGGCTGGATTGCGGATCCCGCCGCAAGATCGACGCCAAAGCCGGTTGGTGCTCTTCAAACCATCGGGCCAGGCGCGCGACGGCCTCGAGCCCAGCTTTGACCTTGTCCTTCTGTACCTCGAACTGACCGCCATCCGGGATCAGCGAAGGCGTTGCGATGCGGACAGCTAGCGACTTCCCGGCCGCAGCGGTCTCCGCTGCTAGGGAGGCGAATAGTTCGGGCCGGCTCTTGAAGGATGAGACCGCCTCAGCGGCCCCGGCGAATAGGATGTTGGCGTACTTGAACCCTGAACCAGTGCCGAACTCGTGGCGCAGGCTAACCGCGCATGGAAAGTCCGCCTGGACCCGCAGGCCGTCAAAGATGCGGGTCAGCGCCTTTGGTCCGTCCGTTGACGGACGCACCGTCAGATTCGGCACGATGAGCGAGGCGAGATCTGCATATTGGGTAGCGAAGTCTCGCTTCCCGGCGATCGTGACCGGTGACCAGCTTGTGCCGCTCCTCTTCCCGCAAAGGGCCTCCAGGAGGCTTATCCTCACTCTCAACCGCGCCGCCAGCTCGTCCGCGACCTCTTCCCCGGCGAGCCGCTCGCGCAGCGTATCGGCAACCTCCTCGAGCGAGATCGCGACGTCGAAGTGCTCGCGTCCCGCTAGCGCAGCGAGTTTCTGTGCAGGTGCGATCAGGGCCGAACATGCCCTTCGCTCGCCGAGCTTCCGTCGATACTCGGCCGTCTCAGCCCGATAGGCCTCTGCCTGGGCGGGCTGGAAGTCCGCCGTGATTTTGCTTTCGATGAGCACGCAGGCGACCAACTCGCCGTTTGCTCCAAACCACCCGAGTTCAACATCTGTCTGGCGTCCGTCGGACCTCGGCGGCGACTTGCGGACCCGCTCCTCACCTATCGGCGCGTCGAGAGCAGGCCGGATTCTATCGACAAACCAATTTCGGAACGACGTGGAGGCCTGCAGTTCCTCGACGAGAAAGTTGTCGAGATCGCGCTCCCGAACACGATCCTTGTAAAGCTCCTCGCTCAAGCCTCGGCGCCCTTATTCCTTGCTTCTCACCCACCTAGGTGCTGCGGGCCACGCGGCGCGCGATCGGCGCGCGCCTGATCCTGATCGCACCTGATGGACGCCGCAAAATCAAGAACAAGTCGGCAGCTCCCGTATGCGTATAGAGGGTCGGGGAAAGGGACCCGTGGGACGCCCGCGATGTGGCGGGTTGGTCGAGGCTGTCCCCAATGTCCCCTCCACAGACGCAGCGGCTACGCCGCTCCCTACGCCAGCGCGCGATGACGCTGGGCGCATGCGCGCTCTCCGATGCTGAGCTTCTGGCTTCGCTGCTCGCGGCGTCTCACCCGAGAGCCGATGTTCTTGGTATGGCGGAGAGCCTGATCGCCGAAGCTGGAGGCTTCGCGGCGGCGCTGACTGACGCGGCCGCGTGCGACCGTTGTGCGGGCCAGGCCTCCAGGACGGACCTCGCCCTCGTGCGTGAGGCAGGGCTGCGCCTCACACGCGCCGCCGCGGCCGCCCAACCCGTGATCTCCTCCTCCCCCGCCCTGTTGGCCTACGTGAGAACTGAGCTCGCCGCGGCGCCCCGGGAGGAGTTCCGGGTGCTGTTCCTCGACAGGAAGAACCGGCTGATCCGGGATGAGCGGCTCGGCGAGGGCACCGTGGACCACGCGCCGGTCTATCCGCGCGAGGTCGTCCGGCGGGCGCTGGAGCTCGCCGCCTCCGCCCTGATCCTGTTGCACAACCACCCCTCCGGAGACCCCGCGCCCTCGTCCGCGGACGTGGAGATGACGCGGCAGATCGTGGCCGCGGCGCGTGCGCTGAACCTGGTGGTGCACGACCATCTGGTGGTGGGGCGCGAAGGCGTCGCCAGCCTCAAGGCGCTCGGACTGATGTGAGGCGGCCATGTCCCTGCGAACCATCGTCGCCGAGGTCGGCGGCGACCTCTACGCGGGCGGGCGCCGCGCCAATGTGCCGGCGCCGGGCCACAGTGCCCGCGACCGCTCGGTCTCCCTGCTGCTCACCGGCGGCCGGGTGATCGCCCATGGGTTCGGCGGCGCCGACTGGCGCGCGGCGCTCGACGATCTTCGCCGCCGAGGGCTGGTCGACGGCGATGGGCGGCTGACGGGCGCCGCCTGCGGGCCGGCGGAGCCGCCGCCGATGCCGGCCGTGCAGCGTCTGGCGGCGGCGCAGGCGCTGTGGGCGTCGTGCGGACCCGTGCGGCGCAGGTCTCCCGCCGCTCTCTACGCCGAGCGGCGCGCCATCCGCCGGCCGCTCTTCGGCATTCCAGCCCTGCGCATGCATGCGGCGGCTCCGCTCTCCGTCTACCGCCCCGGCCGCGCGGCGCGTCCGGCGCTGGTCGCCGCCGTCACCGCTGCGGATGGCGTGCTCACCGCTCTGGAGATCACCTACCTCAAGCCCAACGGACGCATCGCCGACGAGCTGAGGCTGCCGCGAAAGACCGTCGGGACGCTCCCGGCCGGCTGCGCGGTGAGGCTCGATGCGCCGGCGGAGGACCTGTTGGTCGCGGAAGGGGTGTTCACGGCGCTCTCCGCGGGCGAGCGCTTTGGGCTTCCGGCCTGGGCGCTACTCAGCACCACCAACCTGCGCCGCTGGTCGCCGCCGCCAGGAGTGCGCCGCGTGGTCATCGCCGCGGACCGCGGGGCAGACGGCGAGGCGTCGGCCGGGCGCCTGGCGCGCCGGCTGCGCGCCGCGGGTGTGATGGCGACGATCCAGCTGCCGCCGGCGCCGTTCGGGGACTGGAACGACCTCGCCATGGCGGAGCCCGCCCAGGCGGCGGTGCGCCAACGTGTGATGCCGTCCAGCGGAGCAAGGGAAGGAGGAAGGACGGCGAGGGGCGCCCGGGACGGGCGGGATGAGCCCGCCTGCGGGCCGGAGACCGCCCCATGACCAACACCGATCCCACCGCGACCGCGCCCCAACGGGTGCGCAAGTTCTACGCCCTCCGGGACATCGCCGTGGCGCCTGAGAACATGCGCTTCGGCGAACCGGCCGACGAGGACGTCCCCCAGTTGGCCGCGACCATCAAGGCCGCGGGCCTGCTCCAGCCGCTGACGGTGCGGCCCGGGCGACGCAAGGAAAAGCCCGCCATGGCGCTGGACGGCCGGCGGCGCCTCCTGGCCCTGGAGATCCTGCTGGCGGCGGGCGACATCGACGGCGACTATGCCGTGGAGGTTTTCGAAGAGACCGACCCGGCCCGCCAGGCCGCCGCCGTCCTCCTCACCAACACCGCCGTGCCGGTGCATGTCGCCGACGTGATCGTCTCCATCGGCAAGATGCTGAAGGCGAAGCTGACCCCGTCGGTGATCGCCGCGGCGCTCGGCTATGCGGAGGTCGACGTGCGCCGCCTCGCCGCGCTTTCGGCCCTGCCGGCCAAGGCGATTTCGGCGCTTCGCCAGGGCCGCCTGAACCTGCGGCAGGCGAAGCTGCTCGCCCGCTTGTCCGACAAGCAGGCCCAGACCGAACTGGCGGAGGTCGCCCTCAGCGGGCACGGCTTTCCCGAGTGGCGGGTCAACGAGCTGCTCGACGAAGGTGCCATCACCGCGCGCGACCGCCGCTTTGCCCTCGTGGGCGCCCAGGCCTACGCGGAGGCGGGAGGCCGCACCGTCTGCGACCTCTTCGGCGAGCGTGCGGACGTGCTGCTGGACGCGGAGATCCTCCAGGAGCTCTGGACGAAGCGCGCCGAGGCCCTCGCCGACTCGCTTCGAGGCGCAGGCCTCGCGGTGCAGGTCACGGCGGACCCGGCGCCGGCGGCCGCGGAGGATCTGGAGCCGTTGGCCCTGAAGAGCTCGCCGCCTGAGGTTCGCATCCCTGAGCCGCCGCCCGTCGCGAGCCCCTGCGAGTCCCGCCGGTCCGGAGCCGGCGCGCCGGGGCGGGCCCGTCTGGAGCTCCGACGCCGCCCTCGTGCGGCGGCTCCCACCTGCGCGCGCTCGGCGGATGCGATCTCGCAAGTCCCGCTCCGGCCCGGCCGGAGCGGGACTTCTCATGGGGCGAAGAAGGAAGGGCGGGCCTTGCGAGCCCGTGAAGGCGGAGGGATCGGCCCGCCGCCCGGGCCGGAGCCCCGCCCGATGGCCGCCCTTTCCCTCTGCCCGCCCGCCTCCGACCGCACCGCCAATGTCCTGGCCGCCGCCCGGGCGCTGCTGCCGCATCTGGCGCGCGGCCGGCCGCTGGAGCGGCGGCTGTTGTCCACGTCCCTGACCACGGCGTTCGGCGGCTCGGACGCCGACGGCGCCTGGATCTGGCGCGACGCTTATGACGCGGTGGAGGCCGCGCTGGTGATGCAGGTGCGCCGGCTAGAACCCCACGTCTCCCGGCTGGAGGCGGCGCCTGCAGACGTCGCGGCCCTGCTGGACCAGCTAGCCGGGCTCAGCCCCACCCATAGCCGCCGCAGCGAGGATCAGGTGGCCCTCGACCAGTTCTCGACCCCGCTGCCGGTGGCCGCCATCGCCGCGCTTGCGGCGCAGGTCCGGCCCGGGGACCGGGTGCTCGAGCCGTCCGCGGGGACCGGGCAGATGGCGGCGATCGCCCGGGCGCTCGGAGGCGTGCTGACGCTGAATGAGATCGATCCTCACCGCGCCGGCCTGCTGGACGCTCTGTTCCCCGAGGCGGCCCGCAGCCGCGACGACGGCGCGCATGTCGACGACACCCTGGAGGGCGCGGGCCGCTTCGATGTCGTGCTCATCAATCCGCCCTTCTCCGACCTTGCGCGCCACCTTGCCGCCGCCCTCGGCTGCCTCGCCGAGGGCGGCCGCATGGCCGCCATCGTCCCGGCGCAGGCGCTGGGAGACGCGACGCTGCAGCGGGCGCTCGCCAGGCGCGGCGGGCTTGTGGCGGCGCTTCAGCTGCCGGCCCGAAGCTTCGCCCGGCACGGCGTCGACATCGACACCGGGCTGCTGGTGGTGGACCGCGGCACAGGCGGAAGCTGCGGAGACATCCTGCCCGCGGCCGATCTGAGCGCCGCAGCCGCCCTGGCGGCGGCTGTCCCCGAGCGCGCCTCCGCCCGCGACCGGCCCCGGATCGCCGGACCCATTTTGGGTCTTGGAGCCCAGACGACGCGCCGGCGAGGCGGCGCCCGTCTGGAGTTTCTCGAAGGCGCCGCGCCGCTCGCATACGCGGTCTGCGACTGGACGGGGGAGGGCCGCGACGTCGGCCTGTTCCAGGCCTGGCGGCTTGGCCGCATCGCGTTCGAGACGGCGTGCCCGCATCCGACCCCGCTGGTGGAGTCGGGCGCCATGGCCTCCGTCCCGCCGCCGGCCCCGGCCTACCGGCCGCACCTGCCCCCCAGCCTGCGCGACGGGCGGTTGTCCGACGCCCAGTGCGAGACGGTCGTCTATGCCGGGGAAGCGAACAGCGCCTTCCTGCCGGGATGGTGGCGCCCCGGCGAGGCGCCGCATGAGCTCGTCCCTACGCGGGAGGGCGAGCCGGGCGCCCTGCGCTGCCGGCAGGGGTTCTTCCTGGGCGACGGCACGGGCGCGGGGAAGGGCCGGCAGATCGCGGGGATTCTCGCCGACAACTTCGCCCAGGGCCGCAGGCGGGCCGTCTGGCTGAGCCGCAACGAGGCGCTGCTGGAGGACGCGCGGCGCGATTGGTCGGCGATCGGCGGCTCGCCGCGGGACATCGTCCCGCAGGGCGCCTGGCGGCAGGGCGAGGCCATCGGGCTGGCCGAAGGCGTGCTCTTCACGACCTATGCCACGCTGCGCCAGCCGTCGAAGGGCCAGAAGGCGTCCCGGCTCGACCAGCTGGTCGCCTGGCTCGGCGACGATTTCGACGGGGTGGTGGTGTTCGACGAGGCGCACGCCATGGGCGGCGCGGCCGGGGGAGCGGGCCCGCGCGGCCGGCGCAAGGCTTCGCAACAGGGCCTGGCCGGCATCGCCTTGCAGAACCGGCTCCCCAGCGCCCGCGTCGTCTATGTCTCCGCCACCGGCGCCACCGAGGTCGAGAACCTCGCCTACGCCTGCCGGCTCGGGCTGTGGGGCGGCGCCGAAGCGCCCTTCCCGAACCGCGAGGCCTTCCTTGAGGCGGCCGCCACCGGCGGCATCGCCTTCATGGAGCTGGTCGCCCGGGAGCTGAAGGCCATGGGCCTCTATGTGGCGAGGAGCCTCTCGTTCGAGGGCGTCGAGTACGAGCCGCTCGACCATCCGCTCGGCGACAGCGACCGCGAGATCTGGGACGCCTGGGCCGACGCCTTCCAGACCATCCACGCCAACCTCGCCGCCGCCCTGAGGGCGGTCGGCGTCTGCGACGAGGAGGGCAAGGCGCAGAGCGGCCAGGCGCTCAGCGCCGCGCGGTCGGCGTTCGAGGGGGCCAAGCTGCGCTTCTTCGGCCATCTGCTGGCCGGCCTGAAGGCGCCGACGCTGGTTTCCGCCATCCGGCGGGACCTCGCCGACGGACGCTCGGCGGTCGTGCAGATCGTCTCCACCAACGAGGCGGTCATGGAGCGTCGGCTGGCGCAGATCCCGCCGGAGGAATGGCGCAATCTCGAGATCGACCTGACGCCCAAGGAATATGTGCTCGACTATCTGAAGGGGGCCTTCCCCACGACCCTGATGGAGGCCGTGGAGGGGGAAGACGGGCAGGCCATGCTGGTCCCGGTGATGAAGGATGGCCGGCCGGTGCAGAGCCAGGCGGCGCTGCGTCTGCGCGAGGCGCTGATCGAGCGGCTGGCGACCCTGCCCGCCGTTCCCGGCGTGCTGGACGCGCTCCTGGACGCGCTGGGGACGGAGTCGGTGGCGGAGATCACCGGCCGCAGCCGGCGCATCGTCCGGCGGGACGGCCGCCGGGTCGTCGAACGCCGCAGCTCGGCGGCGGCGCGCGCCGAAACGGCCGCGTTCATGTCGGGAGAGAAGCGCGTGCTGGTGTTCTCGGACGCCGGCGGCACCGGCCGCAGCTATCACGCGGACCTCGCCGCGGCGAACCAGGCCCGGCGGGTGCACTATCTGGTCGAGCCCGGCTGGCGGGCTGATGCGGCGATCCAGGGCCTGGGGCGGACGCACCGCACGCACCAGGCCAGCGCACCGCTGTTCAGGCCGGTCGTCACCGACATCCACGGCGAGAAGCGGTTCCTCTCGACCATATCCCGGCGGCTGGACTCGCTCGGGGCGCTCACCCGCGGCGAGCGGCGGGTGGCGGGCCAGGGTCTCTTCCGGGCCGAGGACAACCTCGAGAGCCCGTGGGCAAGGCGCGCCCTGCTGATCTTCTACGGGGCGCTCGCCGAGGGGCGGCTCGCCTGCATGGGCCTCGCCGACTTCGAGGCCAGGACGGGGCTCGCGCTGACGGACGCCGAGGGAAGCCTCCGCGAACCCGACGACCTGCCCCCGATGAACACCTTCCTCAACCGGCTGCTGGCCCTGCGCATCGCCGACCAGAACGCCCTCTTCCGCGAACTGGACTCCATCCTCGCAGGGGTGCTCGAGCGCGCCGGTGCCAGCGGCGAACTCGAGCGCGGCATCGAGGACGTCGTCGCCGAGCACCTCGAGCTCGCCAGCGAAGAGGTGGTGCGGACCGACCCGAGGTCCGGGGCGGAGACGCGGCTCCTGCACTTCCGGCTGAAGACCCGGCGGGAACTCATGTCGCTGGAGGCCGTGCTCGCACGGGGCGAGGCGCTCGGCCCGGCGGCGGCCTTGGTGCTCAACGAGCGGACCGGCCGCGCCGCCCTGGTGCAGCACGGGCTGACTCTGCTCGGCGAGGACGACCGCCTCGCCCCCGCCGTGCGCCTGGTCCGGCCCGAGCGGAGCACCCTGGTCGCGGAGGCGGCGTTCGCCGAGAGCTCCTGGGCGCCGGCCGAGACGGGCGCCTGGGGCGAGGCCTGGCAGGCGGAGCTGGAGGCGACGGATCCCTGGCGGACGCGGGAGCTGGTGCTGGTGACCGGCCTCCTGCTGCCGATCTGGGGCCGCCTGCCCGCACGCGGCGCGCAGGTCCGGCGGATCAAGGCGCCGGACGGCCGCCGGTGGCTGGGACGCGTCCTCGACCCGACACAGGCCCTGCAGCTCAAGGCCTCGCTCGGCCTGACGGATGCGGCCGCCGCGTTCGCGGCCGACCCGGCCGCGACCGCCGCCGAGGTGGTGGAGCGCGGCGTCGAGCTCTCGCTCGCCGGCGGCCTGTGGCTGCGGCGCGCGCGGGTGATGGACCGCTGGCGCCTGGAGCTGGTCGGCACAGGCGCCCAGCGCGCCGCGCTGCAGGGGCTCGGCTGCTTCGTGGAGATCATCGCCTACACGCCAAGGGTCTTCGTGCCCCTGGAGCCCCCGGCGGTCCTGGCGGCGGTCCTGGGGCGCCACCCGGTGCAGCAGGTGATCTCTCCGGCCGCGGCCGCCTGAGGGCGGACAGGGCGGAGGAAGGGCAGTCGCGGGCGAGCCGGGCGGGAATGGGTCCCGCTCGGCGCAGGAGCCTGCCATGTCCTATCCCTTCCCGCCCACGGTGGGCGCGTACTCGCCGTGGGGCCTCGTACAGTCCGCCACCCCGCTCGGCCCGGACGCCGTCCTCGTCTCCACGCCGTCGCATGGGGGGATCCGCGTCTCGGGTCGGGCCCTCTCCGAGATCCCGCAGCCCCTCCGGAGCACCGCCTACAGCCAGGGCGGCTGGTTTGAGGAAGACTGCGACTGGGCGATTCCCTACCTGGCCCTGGGGCTCCACCGGTTCGAAGCCGAGCCCCGCTATGGCGAGCGCCTGCGCGAGGCCGCGCGCCGCACCGCGTGGACCTACCACCGCGCCCATGCCGGCCTGCTCGAGGTTCCTGCCGATCCGGCCCTGGCCGAGGCCATCGGTCGTCAGGAGGGGCGATGAGCACCGTGCCGCTGCCGCCTCGCGTCCTGGTCGCCGTCCCCTGCGGCCGCCGGAATCGGGGAGGACGAAGGGAGGGCTCCGCCGGGCGAAGCGGGGCTGGGAGGCAGGCTCCCGGCGGCTTCAGGGATGAAGGAGACTGACATGCAGAACGTGGTGTTCGCAGGCCGCCTGGCGGCCGACCCGCAGGTGACCGACGACTTCGGCAAGGCGGTGTTCCGGCTGCTGGAGAACCGCGGCCGGGATGCGGCCGGCAAGCCGCGGGTTGTGGGGGTCAACTGCGTGAGCTGGGCCAAGGGGCTCAACGAGCGCGTCATCGCCGAGGGTTTGGCGATGGGATGCGAGGTGGTGGTGGTCGGCGCCTTCGTCGACAACCGCTACCAGGCCCGGGACGGGGGCGAGCGCACCGCCAAGGAGCTGGTGGTGAACCGGCTCACGGTCCTCGACTGGGCGGCCGACCAGATGGCGGACGCCGGGGCCGAGGCGGCCTGACCCTCAACCCCCGAAAACCAAGGAGACTGTCATGCAATCCGTGACCATCGAAGGCTACCTGGCCGCCGACCCGTCCATTCTCTCCGCGCAGGGCTCGGGCGCGAAGCGGGCGAGCTTCCGCCTCATCGAGACCACCCGCTTCCGGCGCGGGGACGGACAGCCGGGAGAGCGCACCACCGGCTTCAACTGCGTCTGCTTCAACCAGGCGACGGCGGAGAACTACATCGCGCCGTTTGCGAAGAAGGGCAGCCGTGTCGTGGTGCAGGGCCATGTCGAAAACGACACCTGGACCGGACGGGACGGGCTCACCCATTTCGACCTGCGCCTGGTGGTGCGCGACATGCGCATCAAGACTCGGCGGGATGAGGTGGAGGAGCGGGTTCGCGAGCCTGAGCCCGAGCCCCCGTTCGACTTGGACGACGAGATCCCGTTCTGAGGGGCTTCCGACACATGGAGTTCGGCCCCGTCGGCTGCGCCGGCGGGGCCATTTGTGCGCAGCGCCGACCCCCGCTGGAAGTAGGATTGCCAAGGCGCAGCTCGTTCTGGTTGAATGTGGTGGGGCCCGAGACAAGTCGTCATCGGGAAGGGGGGGATTACATGGCGCTGCTTTCGCGCATCGAGGGATTCTATCTCTCAATTCTGAGAGTCATCATCCTGGCGGCAGCAACGATCGCGCTGGTGATCGTCGTGTTCGGCTTCGTTCGGTCAGCGCCCCTGCTCATCCAGCAGCTCGGCGGGGCTTCGCAGCAGCAGACGACCGGCGGGAGCCTGGCGGAGTTCGTCAGCGAGAAGCGCGCGGAAGGCATCGAAACGACAGCGGCCCCGCCGACGGCCGCCCAGCCGGAAACGCCGCAGAGCATCAAGGACGCGGTTGCGCTTCTGGCGCGCTACGACAAGGAGCGCCTCGGGGAAGACCTCGACGTGAACGGCGCGACCCGGGTGCTGATGGAGCGGCACGACGCGCTGCCCTACGAATATCAGAGCGCCTATGGGGCCAGCATCAAGCGGCTGATGGAGCAGCTGGTCGCCTCGAAGGGCAGTCCGCTCCAGATGGACCAGATCAATGAGTTGCTCAACTGGCACGACCAGAAGTTCCAGTCGAACGTCGAGGCGCAGGCCGCCAAGAAGGCCGCCGACAACGCCGCGGCGCTCCAGGCGATGGCCGTGGCGGCCGTGGCCCTGCTGGTCTTCCTCCTGATCGTGTTCTGCTTCATCTTCGTGAAGATCGAGCGCAACCTTCGGCTTGTGCAGATGGTGGACCGCACGCCAGGGGCTGGCGGGCCCTCGCCGGCGTCGGCCTGAAGGTGCGACCGGTGAACCTGGAGAGGTTCGGACAGCGCAGCACTGCGCTTGGCCTGGCTTTGAGCGCGGCGCTGGTCGTCAGCGCCTGCGACGGACGGAAGCCGCCAGAGTCTGACCAGCCCGTCGACACGACGGTGATAAGCCGCGCGGGCACCGCATCCGGCGTTGTCGCCGACTCGCAGTTTGCAGGCGTGCCGACCGACTATGTCGCCGCCCGACAGGAGCTGCTGCGCCGCGGCCTGGTCATCGCTTCGGACAAGCCGGAGCGTCCGCACGCGCAGTATCCTGAGCTGGACTGTGATCCCGCAACGGGGGCCTGCGCGGGCCTGTACCTGGAGACGGATGCCGAAGGCTGGCGCCACTACGTCGTCGTGGACACCGAGGGCGCCCCGCCGCGCGTGACCTCCATTTCGTATCCCCCGACCGCCCGCGGCCTACCCTCGATCCCGCCAGCGCCTCCCGCCGATGCGCCGAAGCTGTCCGACAGCTACTGGCGGGCCCGCACCGAGCTTCTCGCCCTGGGATATCGGCCCGCCAAGGCGGCCTCCGAGCCGCGTCGGGTATGCGCCGCGGAGATGGCCTCCGGCGAGTATCTGGACTGCGAAGCCGACACCGACCTGCCCGAGATCGAGGATTGCTCTGGAACGGGCATGGGCTTCTGCAGCGCCTATTGGATCGCGCCGGACCGGCGCGTCCTGAGCATCACCACAATCGGAGAGCCGCAGCCTGGCGGCATCTATCACATAGCCTGGGCCAAGCCCGAGGAGCTGGAATCGCTCCCAGAAGGCTGGCGGGGGGAGTAGATCAATGCGCCGTGGACTTCTTGCTGCCGCCGCCCTCGCTGTGATGGCCAGCCTGGCCGGCTGCGACCGCCCGACGGACAAGGGCGCGACGAACGCTGGATCGGTCGATACGACCATCGCCGCAGCGCCAGCGCCGCAGGCCCCAGCGGCCACGCCTCCGGAAACGGCTGCATCGTCGGAAGCGGGAGCCGACGCTTCGTCCGTCGAGGCGCGCTACTCGCCGGCGTATGACGCCTGCATGAGCAGTGGCGAGGCCGCGGAGGGGGTGACCGTCGCCATGGCGGACTGCACCTCGGCGGAGATCGAAGTACAGGACGCTAAGCTGAACGCCGCCTACCAGCAGGCGATGCGCGGACTTGAAGAAGGGCCGCGGCAGAAGCTTCGGGAAGCCCAGCGCGCCTGGATCAAGTTCCGGGACACGAAGTGCGCGTCCGAGGCGAATAGCGGCGGCACGATGGATATTCTCAACAGCGGCGGCTGCATTCTCGACGCTACCGTGCGGCGCACCATCGAACTCGAAGCGATGGGGGATGTCGGCTAGGCCGTGGCGGGTCCGAGATCCCGATCCGGATGCTGCCGCTTGGGGCTGGGCGTGCCCCGGCCTGCGGCCGGGTCGGGCTCTACTCGCCGCTGGCGCGGCTCCCGGAGCCCCGTGCCGGGTCTCCGCCCTTCGGGTGACGATCCCTCACGCCGAAGCACATTGATCAAGACGATGCATGCGTCCGGCCGGAATGTTCGCTTCACCCCCAACGCCGGAACCGTGCTGTCGCCCCCTATAGTATCCAACGATCAGCAAATTAGCCCTGGTTCAACCCTGTTCGGGCCAGCGCCGGCCAAAACCGGCCAATTCGGGCGCCGTGCAGACGACCGTTAGGTGACTGCCCTCGACGCTACGCTTCAGCCTGGTGAGGCCGGCATAGATCAGCGCGCGTGCTTCATCGGTGAATGCGCGCGAGATGTGGACCACGAGTAGGCGCGATTCCCAGCCCTTGAAGCTGTGGAGCGTTGTCGCCTTTACTCGGGCATCGCCCATCCAGAAACCCATCTTGTTCCGTTTCGACTCTACGCCACGAGCGTCAAACGTTGTCACGGCGCGAATGTGCTTTTCCTGAAGCAGGTGAACGACTTCCGCACCGACAATTTGGTCATCGGTGAGGATGCAGATGTCTGCATTGGCGAGCCCGTCCCGCCCGGTCCGCTTCAGCATCAACAGGACCTCCTCAACGCAGCTAGCTGTGGCTGTCGCCCCCGGGTCTCTTTGGACCCATCGGAGAGTGCATGGGTGCAGGGCAAGGGATCCCTGCTCAGGCCTTGGTAGGTCTACAGAGTCTTGCGGGAGGAACTCGCTCGCGAACGCCCGGGCCATGTCCATGGCGTCGCCAGGAAGGCGATAGCTAGTCTTGAGCTCCACCCAGCCCCCGCTGAATCCAGCGCCCTCCATGACGTTGTCAGTCCAGGCATTGGCGGTCCCGTAAACGTCCTGAGTTGCGTCGGCGACCAAGATGCATTCCCCACCGTCCCTGAGCGCTCCGCGCAGAGCGTTCCACCACGGCAACCGATAGTCCTGGCCCTCATCGACGAAGATTGCATCGTAACGAGTCACGCCCTGCTCTCCCACGGCGCGGGAAGCGAGATCGGGAACGTCTAAGTTGAGGATGCGATCTACTTTAGCCTGCCACATCTCTCTCCACTGCTTCCTCAGCTGTGGGTCATCCGGCTTCTCCGGAACGCCCCGGAAGAGTTCCGAATATTCAGAGCTCCATATCTCCCCGGCTTCATAACACGTGCGTCGGCACCACTCGTGAAAGTTCAAAGTGGTGATCCGGTCGGACCAACCCGGACCGTCGCTGGCTCGGGCGACGAGGTCGCGAAGGTAGTGCCAAAGGGTGATGTTATAGGTCGCGATCAGAACGGACTTCCCGGCCGCCGCCAGCTTCGCCGCGCGAGCTGCGAGGACAAGGGACTTGCCGGAGCCAGCCGGCCCCTTGATGCGCCGGTAACCGCTTTCGGTCCGAGTGTCGGCCAAAGACCGCTGTCGCGCGTCCATTTCTAGCGGTCTTCGCTGACACGCAGAGAAGTCGGGCTCCGTAAGCCACCCACGAAGATCGTCCGCATGAGCGGCGTTCATGTACCGCGAAGACCGTCGCCTGCTCTCTGGAAAAATTTCCTCTAGCCGGTCGCCCGCGATCGCTTCCTGACCGCTGATGGGGGAGTATTGCGGGTAGTTTTCGGCCTCTTCTCGGCTCTGATGAGGAGTCATGAGAGCCTTAACTCTGTCGCGTTCTGCAAAGGGGAAGATCAGACCGGCGGTGATAACGGCAAATCCGCTCCGTTCGTTGAGTCGCGGGCAGTATAGTTGATGGATTTCCTCTTTGTAGCGCCGCAACTGCAATACGGGATTGGGCCAAACATCGAAGGCTCGCCCGTCGTGGTTGGCGCGCAGGATGGCCTTATTAGCGCGATCACGCTCGTTCCAGTAGGACATCGCGCTCAGGTCCCAATCCTTGACCTCGAACACGCCGATTCCGACATTCGGGTTGAGGAGTACGAGATCGGGGCGCAGCCCGTTGAGATGGGGCTGCACGTAGATCTCCCATTCGGGATCCAGTTTTCTGGCGAATAGATCGAGCACGGCGCGTTCGCCCCGTGTCAGAGGTTGCCGCAGTTTTGAAAGCTCACCCAAATGCGGAGAAACGATGCGCACGCCCAAATCAGTATTCGTCATTGCTTCCCCAACCGCGCTCTAGCCTATGGCTTAGGTCTGCACGTTTGCTAAGTGGTTTAGGTTGATCGTTGCGTCGGCGGACTGGGTTCAGCCTCCCAGAGCGACGCGCCTTGCCGCCCCGGCGAGCGAGGCCTCGCAACGTCGGCTTGGGCGGTGCGCCGCATGGATCAGGCCTGGAAGTAGACCTAGCGACGTTCGCGATGGCGATGAGCCAACGTCTCAGCTGCGTACACTGAACTTGAGCGACGACGCAGCCGCGCCGTCGAATGAAGCCTAGAGCCTGATCGTTCGTCAGTCCCGGCGCGGGGGCGCGCCGGACGGAGCGCCCGCCTTTGGCGGGCGCAATGCCCCCACACAACGACCTCCGATCCTGTCACGTCACCCTGGATGTCAACGGCCTGGCGGCCGTTCCCCTGCGCTGCGCCTTCGGCTCCGCTCCGGTGACATCCCGGGGCCCGACGTGGGCGGGGAGAGGGTCGTTGCGCATAGGGCGCACGGCTTCTTCGCTCAGAGGAGCCTTCCCATGACCTTCTCCCTGCATGCCTTCAATTCGGCCGACACGGCGTTCGACGTGATGGCCGCCGGCCTCGAGGATGCCCGTCCGCATCCGACCGAAGCGGCGCTCGTCCAGCTCGGGCAGGCGATGATGACCGAGCTCCTCGACGTGGTCGGCGAGACTGCGCTGGAGGACGTGCAGACAATCCTAGCCGAGAGCCTGATCGGCGCCTTCCACTCGGCGGCTGGCCGGATCGAGCGTGAGGCGGACAGGGCGCGGGATCGCATGCGGGTCCTGGAGCGGGACTTCGACGGCTCGGAAATGGCCGACACGGAGCTCCAGGAAGCGACGCTGAAGGCGCGCTCGGCGGACGTGGCGCAGATGGCGGCCGAGCTGGTCCGCGATGCGGCCTCGGAGGTGTACACCACGGTCACCGGCGAGGTCTGGACGGCCTGGCGCGGCAGCCGGCGCGGCACGCACCTGACGGCGGCTCAGCTGGAGGCCAAGCAGGCGCTTCGGGGGATCGAGGCGCGCCGCCGGGCCGAGCAGGATCCGGGCGGACCGATCGTCGCCTTCCGGGCGGCGCCGATGGCCGACACGGCGGTAGATGCGAACCGCATCTTCGACGCCCTGAACTGGGCCAAGGCGCAGTGGCCAGACATGGCCCTGGCCACCACCGGAGCCAAGGGCGCGGAGAAGCTCGCGATCCGCTGGGCGCGGCAGAAGGGCGTCAAGCTCGTGCTCGCCAAGGCCGACTTCGAGCGGCACGGAAAGGCGGCGCCGTTCCGGGCGAACGATGAGCTGCTGGCCCTGCAGCCGGCGTGCTGCCTGACGCTCAGCCAGTCGCTGGATGAGGCGCGGGCGGACGGGTCAAAGCCGTTCGGACCGGCGCTCAACATGGCGCAGCAGGCGGCGGCCCAGGGGCTGCGGCACATGGCGATCCGCCAGCGGCATCACTGACATCATCAGAGGCCTCGCCTCGACTCCGCTCGGCTCCCGGCCGGGCGGGGTTTTCTTTTTGTCGGATGGAGGCGCCTGCCCCGGCGGTCCGACTCGGCTCATGATTGCTGATGTTGTCGCAGTTTGCTCGCTGTTGATCTGAATAGATGAGCGGTGGCCGGAATCTCTGATTTCTTGCTGAGCGCAAGATAAAAGGAGGGTGTCGGCGCTTCGCTTTTCTTCTACTGTCTCAGCGGCTTGTTGGCGCAGCGACGTTGGACTTCGACTTGCGCTGAGTTAGGTCTTCAGGCCGCCCGGATACGCAGCTGAAGAGGCCGGCCATGCTGGTCAGACAAGCGATCGAGGCGAGGCTTTCGACGGGGCCCGACCGCGAGGAGGAAGGCGGCAGGGTTCGTCTTCCGCGGTCGCTGAAGCGGGAGCGGCTGGGCGTCCGGACGGCGCTCTTCCAGCGCCTGGCGGCCTCGCGCCTGTTCGCGCTGGGCGACCGTTCAGGGGTTCTCAGGGCGGCGCAGGGACGCTCGGGCAGGGCCTTCCGTCTGGACGTGCGGCAGCGGGTGATCGTCAAGGCGCTGGTCTGCCGGCATGAGGGCAAGGGGGCCGCACGCGGTGCCGCCCTGGCGCGGCATGTGAGCTACCTGGGCCGCGGTGGCGCCGGCGTGGACGGCGCCCGGGCCGAGTTCTTCGACCGGACGGCGGAGGGCCTGGATGCGGCGGAGCAGACCGCGGCCTGGGGCGCCGATCGCCACCACTTCCGGTTCATCGTCTCGCCGGAGCATGGCGAACGGATCGCCGACCTGAACGGCTATGTGCGGGACGTCATGGGGCGGGTCGCGGCGGACCTCGGGGAGCCCGAGCTCGGCTGGCTCGCCACCTGCCACTACGACACGGACCAACCGCATGCGCACGTCCTGATTCGGGGTCGCCGCGCGGACGGGCGCGACCTGGTCATCCCCCGCGACTACATCGGCTACGGCTTTCGGGCGCGGGCGCAGGAGGCGGCGCAGGAGCGGCTTGGCGATCTCACCCGGGCGGAGGCCGAGCGCCGCATCTGGAAGGAGACCGAGGCCGACCGGTTCACTGGCTTCGACCGGCGGCTGCTGGCGGCGGCCGACCACGAGGGACTGGTGGATGACGGCGTCGGCCGCAGCGACGCCTGGGCGGCCCTTACCCGCGGCCGGCTGCGGCACCTCGAGCGGCTGGGGCTCGCGGCGCCGGAGGGGCGCCGCTACCGCCTGGCGACCGATCTCGAGGTGCGGCTCAGGACGCTGCAGATCCGTCAGGACGTGATCCGCACCCTCAACCAGCGGCGCCTGGAGGGCGCCCGGCGGGTGCAGCAGCTCGACCGGAAGGTCCGTGGGCGCGTGGTCAGCGCGGGCTCGCACGACGAGCTCGGCGGCGCGCAGTACGTCATCGTCCGCGACGATCAAGGGACCGAACACTACGCCCGCCTCGCATTCGGGCGGATGGCGCCCAAGCTCAGCGCGCAGGTGGAGCTCGCGCCCGGGCCGAAGGGGGCGCAGCTGATCGGACTGGGCCGGCCGGGGGCCGAGCGCGGCCTCTAGATCGCGTAAGTCGAAGCGGCCAATCCAGCCGTTCTCCAGGAGCCCGGGGCTTTCGCATGGCGGTGCCCGGGGAGTCGCGTCACACTTCCCGCCATTCAGGAGAGTGCGGCGGGGCAGGGAGCGAGGTGGAAGGCGTCTACAATCTTCGTTTCGACGACGGGGAGCACTGGCGGGTCGCCGCGTCCGACGTGGAGGCGTTCCGTGAGCGCTGCCTCGCATTCTCGCCGAAGGCGCGGGCGTTCGCGGCCCGGACTTCCTTGTGCTGTGGTTCGATCTGCTTGTCCTCGGCGAACGCTACGGCGTCATTCCGGACGAGGTGATCCGGTCGATCCTCGATGTGGAGGGCGGAGACTCCGATCCCGGCGTGAAGCCTGCGACCCGCTTTCTCCAGCCGCCGCTCAAGGGCCTGTGGCACAAGCACTGGTTCAGTGCGCGTTTCCTTGCAGCCAATATGCTTGCCGCCATGAAGCGCGGTGAGCCCTTGGCATGGCTCCAGGAGATCGCCGCGGAGGGAGAGATCCTCACCGAGGAGGTGCTCGGACGTATCGTCGAGCGCCTGACCACGACCGCCTTTGAGGACCGTCACGCCGCAAAGCAGGTCCCCGGTGAATGGATCGTCTTCATCGAGCGGGCGGGCGTGAAGCACTACCTCTGCCTGGCGACGCATCTGACTGGGGATCAGCGCATCTACGACAAGATCGCGAACGTCTGCGCGCGTGACTACCCGGACATCGTCCAGTGGATCGCCGAGGCCGCGGCGCAGCCGTCACGGCGGCCGCAACGCGCCTGATCCAGGAAACGGCAGGGACAGCGCGCAGCGACCCTGATCGGCCGTCCGGGACCTCAGCGCGGCCTGCAGCGGCGCTTGCCCAAAACGTGCCTTATTCTTCGAAGATCAAGTATGGGTTGTGTCGGGGCGGCGGCACGCGCTTAGCGTTTCGAGGGCCGCATGCGAAGTGAAGTTGTACGGGTTCTTGAGTTCGTCGGCGAGATCGACCGGATCGCAGACGCCGACACCTTGGAACAGGGGCTGAAGACCTGCGTCGCGCCGTTCGGCGTCTCCCATCTTTCGGTGAACCTGATCCACGTCCCGGGACGGCCCGTCAATCCGCAGGTGCTCGTGGGCGAGCAATGGCGGAGCTGGGGACGCACCTATGTGCACAATGCGTACTGGGAGGACGACCCGGCGGTGAAGCAGCTGCTGACGCAGGCGCGGCCGTTCGCCTGGTCTGAGGCGCTCGCCCAGTACCGCACCCGCGGCGCCGAAGCGGTGATGGGCGCCTGTTTCGAGCACACCGGCTGCCGCGAAGGGTTCGTGGTGCCCGTTCGCGACACCGACGGCGCCGTGCTCACCGGGACCTTCAGCGGTCCGGCCATCGACCTCAGTCCGGAGGTGCGCAGCGCGCTGTACTTGGCCGGGACCTACTTCGTCCTGCGGGGGCGGGAGATCGTTCAGCGTGCCGACCCGGCTCCAGCCTGCCCGCTGTCATCGCGGCAGATCGATTGCCTGCGGTGGGTCCGCGCCGGAAAGACGGACGCCGAAATCGGTGTGCTCCTCGGCATCTCCGCACGCACGGTCCACAACCATCTGGAAAAGGCCAAGGCGATCCTGAACACGCCGAAGCGGGCGGTCGCCGCGCTCGAGGCGTGGCAGCGCGGATGGCTCTCCTGATGTTCAGGGGCCTGGGCGCCGTCGGCCCTCGCGCCGTCCCTCGCCGAGCGCCACGAGCGTCTTCGCCCGCTCCGCGATGACGTCGACAAAACGCCCCAGATGTTCGCCGCCGAAACCCTCGCCCGAAAGGGTGTCAGCCACGTCGCCGAGCCGCTCCAGGCTGAGCGTCGCCAGGGCAGCTGCGCGACGCCGCACGAATGGAGCGCCGACGCCGATCTCTCTGGCGAAGTCGTCCCAGGTGTCGGGGGTGAATTCCTCCAGGGTCGACCGCTTACCCACCTTCATGGCGAGCTTGGCGTGGACGTCGGGATAAGCCGCCGTGCAGAGGAGGTCGTATAGCGGCGCGAAGTCGATGCCGCCGGCGAGGTAGAGGAAGCTGTAGTTCTTGCCGTGGGCATCGGCGTTGCCGACGAGCACGTTGAAGATGGCGGCATCGACCAGGCGCAGCACGGCGGGCGCAGGCGCGGCGCAGGCGCGGCGGACGAGATCGAAGCAGTCCCGGAAGATCGGCCCCCCCTCTGAGGCGTACTTCCGCTCCGGGGCGATGCCCAGGGCCTGGCAGAAGTCCTCCTGGTGCAGGCGGCGGATGGAGCCGTCGGCGCCGACGTCGCGATCATAGCGCTCGACCAGCAGGTAGGTCCGCTCGCCGGTGCGGCGGGGCTCCACCGGCGCTACCTGCAGGCCGAGGGCCGCGGCGAGGCGCATGGCGAGGGCCTCGTTCTCCGTCGTTCCCGGTAGGCGCTCGATGGCAGGCTTGAGGATGTGGGTGCTCGGCTGGCCGGGCGCCGGCAGGGCCACCCGGCCGTTGACCAGCACGACGGGGAGCTTCTGCTGGGCGCCGGCAAGGGACAGGCGCAAGCCCTCCTCGCCGGCGAGCATGGGGCGCGCCGGCAGTCTGGCGAGCACCTCCAGCAACCTGTCATCGGTGAGCGGCTCGGTGGCGGTCAGGCCCCGCGGTTCAGGGGGGACGTCCCCCTCGGGCCAGAGGGTGAGCGCGCCGGCGACGTCGCCGCCCAGGCGCTCCAGCAGGCGGAAGTCATTGGCCTTGGAGACGCCGAGGGCGTGGGCGACGGCGTCGCGCTGCGTCTCCTCCGGCAGCAGGCCGGCGAAGAACGGGCGGGTCTCGCGGCGATTGAAGGGCTCAGGGCGCTTGGGCAGCGAGATGGAGATGGCGGGTCTGGTCTCGTCCGCCAGCCAGGCGCCATCGTAGGCGAACTCCAGGTCGCCGTTCTCGTCGACGCGGAGCAGGCCGACGCGTGCGCCGTCCCACCAGACGGCCAGAGACTTGATCATCGCGCTGATCCGGCGTGGCCGCGCCCCCGCGGCCCGACCTGCAGCTCAAGGCCGAGCGCGTCCAGAACCGCCACCGTCCGGTCCAGGCGAACAGTCGGCTTGCCGCGCTCGAGTTCGACAAGGAAGCGCAGTCCGACCCCAGCCGCAGCCGCAAGCTCGGGCTGGGTCAGGCCCATCTCCTTGCGGACGGTCCGGACGGCTTGGCCGATTGTCTCGAAGGGTGGCTGCATGAGTTTACCGATCGGGGCATTTTGCAGCCAAAGATAAGCCGAGTCCATCTGAATTTCCCGATCGGTGCATCTCGCCGCTATCAGTCTATAAAGGGCCAAAAATTTCCTGATCGGGAAATTCTCAGCTGAGCCCCGCACTACGTCTCGCGGGTGTCCTGATCGGAACCAAGCCTGGCGCAGCAGCTTGGTCTAGCCTTCCTGCCACACGGCCGGCGCGACGGTAAAGCTCATCCCGGGCGCTGCGCCACGAGGTCGATCAGAGCCGACATGCCGGCGTGTCCCGAACCCTCGGCAAGGACGGCGTCGTAGGACGAAAGCTCGAGAATCTCCATGTCCGCAAAAGCCTCCCGCAGCATGTCCTCGGTGTAGAGGTTCTCGACGGCGGGGGGCCCGCCGGTGCCGTAGGCAAGCTGCTCCGGCCTGTAGCCTTCCAGCAGGAGCAGCCCGCCCGGCCGCAGGGCCTGGCGCATTCCGTCGAACATCCGAGGGCGCAGATCCGGACCGGCGAACTGGATGAAGATGCCGGCCACGACGTCGAACGCCTGCTCCGGCCAGGTCCAGGCCGACAGATCGGCCAGTTCGAAAGTGAGCTGGACGCCGCGGCGCTGTGCGAGCCGTCGCGCCTTGTCCTGTGCGATCGGCGAGCCGTCGACGGAGACGACGTCCAGGCCTTGCTCCGCCAGCCATACGCCGTTGCGGCCCTCGCCGTCGGCGACCGCAAGGGCGCGGGCGCCCGGCCACAATCGATGCTTCTGGCGTGCGAGGAAGGCGTTCGGCTCCTCCCCGAACACATAGCCCTGCTGCGCGTATCGCTCGTCCCAACGAGGCAGCCCAGGATCACTCATCTTCCAACCTTCTCTCGCGGTTCCGGGGAATCCGTAGCATGCGCGTCGAGGCGACCGATCGATGCGAGCCCGCGCGCCGGATCAGAGGCTGTCGATCACCGCCTGCAGCTTCGCGGCGACCTCGCCGGCCTTCGCCTTCAGGTCAGGGTTCTCAATGGCCAGCATGGACGCCACCGGATCGATGGCGGCGACCTCGGTGACGCCATCGCCGCGCTGCTGGACCACGACGTTGCAGGGCAGCATCGTGCCGACCTTGTCCTCCAGCTGGAGCGCCTCGAAGGCCAGCTTCGGATTGCAAGCGCCCAGGATGGTGTAGGGCCGGAACGTCTGACCGATCTTGGACTGCATCGTCTGGCGTACGTCGATTTCGGTGATCACACCGAATCCCTGCTGGGCGAGCGCTTCACGCGTGGCGGCCAGCGCCGTCTCGAAAGGCAGGTCCAGTGTCTTGGCGCAATAGTAGGTCATGACGTAGCTCCCGGCGCAGCCGCTCGCGGCTGCGTTCTCAGAACCGTTCCCGCGGACGGGGGTTTCCGGAACCTCAGGACCATCAGGTCGTGTCGGTCTGGATCCCAGGCTGGCGGCTGGTGAAGGACCGGTGCGGCGTCCGCGACGAAACCGGCTTCACCCGCCAGGGCGGTCACGAAAGCTTCCTGCACGGCGCCGTCCCGGGCGATCGGATCCTGCACCCCGCCCGACGGAGCCCGGCGCTGGATGACCCCGAGACGTCCGCCGGGCTTCAGGGCGGCGTAGGCTTCGGCGAACGCGGCCTCCGCGAGGCCTGCGGCCATCCAGTGGTGCAGCCGCTCGGGAAACACCACGAGGTCGGCGCGCCCGGCCGGCACGCCAAGCCCGCCTGCGCCAGAGCCGAAGCGGCCCTCCCGCACATGGCCGTAGAGGCCGGGCCGCGCGGCGATTTCGTCATGGAAGCGTCGGGCCAGGGCCTCGCCCTCGGGACCGGTCGTTTCCCCAGGGTGATGCGCGGCGTAGTACCGCCCGCCCGTCCGTGCCGCGTAGGGGGCGAGAATCCGGGCGTACTGGCCGGCGCCGGGCCAGACCTCCACCACCGTCTGGCGCGGGCCGAGGCCGAGGAAGCGCAAGGTCGCATCCGGGCGCCGCCAGGCGTCCTGCGCCCGCTCGGCGTCCGGGCGCCATGGCCCGGCGAGCACGGCGGCCAAGGCCGGCCCGCCGTTGCTCTCGGCCCGCGGCTCCTGTCGCGCGAGGGAAGCCTCCCCGAGGCTGCAGCCGGCGAGCAGGGCGGCGGCCATAAGCGGGACCGCAGCGGCGGCGCGGGTCACCGGCCGGACGTCCGGCTTTCGCTGCGCTCCTGGGCTACGAGCCGCTGCAGCATGGCGCTGGGCAGGCCGCCCGGCACGAAGGTGGAGCCGACCACGAGCGCCGGGGTGCCCCTGAGCTCCAGCAACTGCGCCTCCTCCGCGCTGCGGGCGAGCAGGGCGTCGATCTGCGCCTTGTGCGCCGCGAGATCGCGGTCGAGGCGGGCGAGGTCCACGCCTGCGCTTGCCAGCCGGCGGCGTACGGTCTCCTGGCCGTCGAGCCGCGTCGGCGAGGTGATCAGGGCATCGTGGGCGGCGAGGTACTTGCCTTGCCACTGGGCCGCCAGCACCGCCCGGGCCGCATAGGTCGACACCGGCCCGAACACCGGCCATTGCTTGTAGAGCACCCGCGCCTTGGGGTCGGCCTTGAGCAGCCCCTCGATCTCCGGGTGCATCTTGCGGCAGTAGGGGCAGTTGTAGTCGAGGTACTCGACGACCGTGACGTCGGCGCCCGCGGCGCCGGCGAAGGCGGTTCCGGGCGCGGCGACCAGGGCCTTGGCGACGGCGGGGGTGACGGCCCGCACCTGGGCCGTTGCGGGCAGGGCGGCGGCGAGCGACAGGGCCACAAGGGCGCCGGCGATTAGAGATCGTTTCATCGGGACTCCAGTTTGGTGCGGGTCAGCGCAGCCGGGCGAGGTTGGCGTTCAACTGTTCGGGGGAAATCTCGCCGGTGTGGGATGTGGCCAGCCGGCCGTCCGGGCCTACGAACAGGGTGATCGGAATGCCGAGCGTTTCGTAGTGGCGCGGGATCGCCTGCGTCGCGTCCAGCGCCACGTTCGGGAGCTCCAGCCCCTGGCGGGCGAGATAGGTGCGGATCGTCGCTGCGTCTTCGGCCTGGTTGGCGAACACGAACCGGACGTCCGGGTTGGCCTGGGCGGCCTGGGCCAGCACGGGCATCTCCCGCCGGCAGGGCGGGCACCAGGTGGCCCAGATGTTGATCACGGTCGGACGGCCCTGCGTCTCGGCCAGCGCCAGCGGCGGCCCGGCCAGCGTCTCCAGGGTCAAGGCGGGCAGCGGCGTTTCCGGCCGGGTGCTCACGCTCAGCTGATGCACCGTGTTCCAGGCCAGCAGACCGGCGGCGAGGCTTGCGACGCCCCAGGCCATGAGACGCGGGCGCGGCAGGGCGAGCACGGTGATTATCGCGACCGGCAGCGCCGCCCACGGCAGCGAGAAGCCGCCCTGCCAGATGGCCAGGACCCGCCAGGGCTCGGCCGCGAAGGAGGCGGCGTTCTCCAGCACGTGGCCGAGTCGGGCTGCGACAAGGCCGCCGCCCAGGGCCAGGTAGCTCCACCGGCTAAACCGCGGATCGAGGCGCCGGGCGAGGATCTCCGCGCCGACAAGGACGACGACCAGGCCGAGGAGCGCCGCGACGCGCTCGGTCGAGAACAGCAATGGGCCTACGGCGAAGCCGTTCATGGGCGGGTCTCCTGCACGGCGGTGAGGCTTTCAAGGAAGTCGCGGGCGCTGAGTTCGCCGACCTGTCGCGCGCCGCCCGCTTCGGCGGCTTGGCGGTCGAGGAACACCATCGTCGGCGGACCCGCGGCGGCGAACCGGCGCAGCATGGCCTGGGCGTCCTCGTCATTAGCGGTCACGTCGGCCTTGATAAGCCGAACGTCGTCGAGCTCTGCGCGGACGGCGGGATCATCGAACACCCGGCGCTCTATGACGTCGCAGCTCAGGCACCAGTCCGCGGTGAAGTAGACCAGGGACGGCTGCCCGCCCGCGACCGCCTGGGAGACCTCCCGCTCCACTTCGGGCAGGCTGCGCGCCGTCGCGAAGGTGACCGCGTCGTCAACCGCCGGCGCCGCGCGGGGGCCCGCCAGCGCCTCGAGCGGCTTCAGCGGGTTCTCAGCGCCGGACGCCGCGCCGATCAGCAACAGGCCGCCCCAGACGCCGGCCACCAGGCCCGCCGCCCTCGCGGCGCGCGCCATGGGCCCCGTCGCCTCCGCCGGGCGCGGGACGGCGCCGAGGGCCACCGCCAGGCCGATGAGCAGGGCGCCGGCGAGCGCCAAGGTGAGAGGCGGCGGCAGGATGCGGGAGGCGAGCCAGAGCGCGGTGGCCAGGAACATCGCGCCGAACAGCTGCTTGACGCGCGTCATCCAGCGGCCCGCCCGCGGCAGGGCGCGCGGACCGAGGACGCCCATGGCCACCAGAGGCGCACCCTTGCCGAGGCCCAGGGCGAACAACGCCCCGGCGCCGAGCGCCAGGTCGCCGGTCTGGGCGATGTAGAGCAGCGCTCCGGCGAGCGGCGCGGTCACGCAGGGGCCGACGATCAGGGCCGAAGTGAACCCCAGCGCCGCCGCCGAGCCCAATGAGGGGCGTCGGTCATGGACGGAGCGTGAGAAGCGGTTGACCCAGGCCTGCGGCAGCTGGAGCTCGAACGCGCCGAACATCGACACGGCGAGGAGGACGAAGACGGCGCTGAGCAGGCCGATCGCCCAGGGCGACTGCAGCACCATCTGCAGGTTGGCGCCTGACCAGGCGGCGACGGCGCCGAGCGCCGCGAAGGCCGTGGCCATCGCCGCGACATAGGCGGACGACAGCGCCAGGCCGCGGCGCGGCGAGAGCCCGTCGCCTTCCCGCGCCAGCAGGCCGGCGAGGATCGGGTACATGGGGAAGACGCACGGGGTGAAGGCCAGCAGGAGGCCGAAGCCGGCGAAGGCCAGGAGCACCCAGGCCGCTCCCCCGCGAGCAGCGAGGTTCGAGACGACGCCCGTATCCGCCGCCACTGTGATCTCAGGCGAAGCCGCGGGCGCGGCCGCCGGCTGGGCCGATGCGGCCGGCGCGGCGGATTGGGCGGCAGGGTCCGGCCGAGGCGTGGGCGGCGGCGTGGCCGACGCATCTGCAACCGGCACCGCGGCCAGCGCGAGGGTGCGGGTGACCGGCGGATAGCAGATCGAGTCCTCCTCGCAGCCCTGGTAGGTGACGCTCAGTTCCCGGGGCGAGCCCGCCGCGGCGAGGGCCGCGGCGCTGACCACGGCCTCCCCTTTGGCGCGCCAGATCTCCACCCGGCCGAAGCCAGGGTCGTCCTTCATCTCGCCAGGACTCGTCGTGGCGGGCAGTGTGGCCGGCGGCGTTCCGGCGGCCACCTTGACGTGGTCGCGGTACAGATAGGCGCCGTCGGCGATGGTCCACGAGAGGCGGACATCCCCGCCGGCAAGCGTCTCGGCCCGAAGCTGGAAGCGGTCGTCGAGCGTCGGCGCCGCCCAGACGGGCCCGGCGAGAAGGGCGGAGAACAGGGCGATGAGGAGAAACAGACGCTGCACGAGGACCTCGCCGCTGGACGGAGACGGCGAGGTCGCGGTGCGAGCTTAAGGCAGGCTTAAGTGAGGGCTCGCAGGGAGCTGCGACCTTGAGCGAGGCAAGATGCGGATTCTGATCGTCGAAGACGACCCGGTGCTCCGAAACGGGCTGCAGGTCGGGCTGGGGCTCCACGGCTTCGTGGCCGAGGCCGCCGAGAGTCTGGACGAGGCCCGCGCCGCCCTGGCCGCGGCCGCCTTCAGCGTGGTGGTGCTCGACTGGATGCTGCCGGACGGCTCGGGCCTGGACCTGTTGCCGCAGATCCGCGCCTGCGAGCCGCCGCCGCCGGTCATCCTGCTCACGGCCAAGGACACCGTGGCCGACCGTATCGAAGGGCTCGACGCCGGCGCCGACGACTACCTCGGCAAGCCGTTCGACCTGGACGAACTCGCCGCCCGCATCCGGGCGGTCTCGCGGCGGGCGGCTGGGCGAACGAGTCCGCTGCTGGAATGGCGGGGCCTGGCGCTCGATCCGGCGCAGCGCAGCATCAGCCTGGACGGAGTCGACGTACCGGTGTCGCGGCGCGAGTTCGCCGTTCTGCACGCCCTCATGGAGCGGCCCGGGACGGTGCTGTCCCGCGCACAGCTCGAGGATCGCCTGTACGGGTGGGACATGGAGGTGGAGAGCAACGCCGTCGAGGTCCACATCCACAACCTGCGCGCCAAGCTGGGCCGCTCGATCATCGAGACCCTTCGTGGGGTCGGCTACCGCCTGGGGAGCCCGGGCCGATGAACTCGCTCCGCACCCGTCTGTTCGTGGCCCTTCTGGCGATCACCGCCCTGGTCTGGGCGGTGGCGGCCGGCTGGGTCTACGTGCGCACCCAGAGGGACGTGGAGCGCGTGCTCGACGCCCGGCTGGTGGAGGCGGCGCGGATGGTCTCCTCGCTGGCGGCCACCGGCGCGGTGCAGGGCGGCCAGGTTCGCGTGCCGGGCGCCGATGACGAACTCAGCCACCAGCTCTCCTGTCAAATCTGGTCGCTCGAGGGGCGGCTGGTGGCCCGCTCCAGCGGCGCGCCTCAGGAGCGGCTGAGCCGGGTCACGGAGGGGTTCTCCGAGACGCTCGTCAACGGCGAGACGTGGCGGGTCTACACCGTGCCGCGTCCCGACGTCGGCTTGCAGGTGATGGTGGGGGACAACCTGAAGGTCCGCCGCAACCTGGTGCGGCAGGTGATCGCGGGATTGCTCCTGCCAGCCGCCGCCGCGGTGTTCGCATTGGGCGCGCTGATCTGGCTGGTGGTCGAACGTGGCCACGCCCCGCTGCGCGCCATCGCCGAGACCCTACGGGCGCGGCCGACTTCCGACCTCTCCCCGTTGCCGGAGACCCGCGCGCCGGACGAACTGCGCCCGATGATCGAAGCCCTGAACAGCCTGTTCGGTCGGCTGCAGGCGGCCAGGGCGCGCGAGCGGCACCTCACCGCCAGCGCGGCCCATGAGCTGAAGACGCCGCTCGCGGGGCTGAAGACCCAGGCGCAGATCGCGCTCGCTTCGGATGACCCCGAGGTCCGTCAGGGGGCGCTTGAACAGATCGCCGTCTCCGTCGATCGAACAGGCCGCCTGGTCGGGCAGCTGCTGGAGATGGCGCGGCGGGACGCCGAGGCGGCCAGTCCGCCGTCGGTCGAGTGGCTCGAGCTCGACCCGGCGCTCGCCCAGGTCGCCGCCGAGCTCCGGCCGCTGGCGGAGAGCCGGAACGTGCAGCTGGTTCTGCAGCCTTCCGGCGCGGAACTCGAAGTCAGTCCCGAACTGCTGCGGGCCATGCTGCGAAACCTGCTGGAGAACGCCCTCCAATATGCGGCCAGCACAGTCTCCGTCAGGCTGGAGCGAGCCCCGCAGAGCTGCTGTCTGATCGTGGAGGACGATGGGGCGGGCGTCGGCCCCGAGGAACTGCCACGGCTGAGGGAGCGCTTCTTCCGGGGCCGCGGGCACAACGCCGTGGGCAGCGGCCTCGGCCTTTCGATCGTGGACCTGGCCGCGGTCCAATCCGGGTTCGCATTGGAGCTCGAACCGGGGACGGCGGCCGGCCTGCGCGCGATCCTGGAGATACCGCCGGCGCGCCTTCGCTAGGCCGGGACCGCCACTATGGATCGCAGGCGGCGAACGGAGGTTGGCGCCGACAGAGCGAGATCATTCCCCGTCGCGCGGCGTCACATCGGCTGCGTCCTCGTCCAGGGTGGCGGTCAGATCCTGGAGATGTTCGGCGCGGGCGCTCTGCGGGGTTGGGCGCGTCCGTCGCGTGGAAACCTCGGCGACGCCGGTGAGCGTGCGGTGGACCGGACATTTCCCGGCGATTTCCTGAAGGCGCCGCTGTTGTTCCTCCGAGAGGCCATCTGGCAACAGCAGGCGACGCTCGAACCGGTCGCGGCCATCCGACTTGGCATGTGCGACCTGCACCGCGACGGGGTCCAGGGCGATGTCCTTGCGGCCGGCGTACATGCGCAAGGTCATGGCCGTGCAGGCGCCGAGCGCGGCCGACAGCAGCTCGTAAGGCGTGGGGCCGGAGCCGAGGCCCCCGACATCCTCAGGTTCGTCGGCGAGGAAGCGTCCGGCGGCGGTGAGGACCTCGACCTGGTAGCCGCCCGCGCCGGTCTCCGAGACCTCCACCCAACCCTCGTCCGGCTCCGGCTCGGGGACGGCCGGAGCCTCGAGGCCGGACCAGGCGCAAAGGACCTCGGCGGCGTAGGCGACGTGGGCCGGGTCCGAAAGCAGGTGATCGGCGCCGTCCAGCGACACATAGCTCTTGGCGCCCTGCGCCAGGGCGAAGAGCTGCAGCCCGTTCTCGGCCGCGACGATCCGGTCCTCCGGGGCCTGGAGAACCAGATACGGCCGCTTCAGGGCCTGGACGTCAGCGGCCAGATCGTGGCTGCGCAGGGCCTCGACGAAGCCGCGCCCCACCCGGGCCGGCCGCGCGCCGCCCAGATCGACCTCGGCGACGCCGTCAGCCTCGATCTCGGGGAGCGCGCCGCCGAGCAGCGCCATGAGGTGTTCGAGGTCCGCCGGCGCGCCGATCGTCGCCACCGCGCGGACCGAGGGCAGCGATGCGGCCGCGGCGATCACGGCGGCTCCGCCGAGGCTATGGCCGACCAGGACGTCGGGCGCGCAGCCCGCCTCGGCCATGGCCGAGGCCGCGGCCTCCAGGTCCTCGACATTGCTGCTGAAGGTGGTGTCGGCGAAGTCGCCTTCGCTTTCGCCGAGGCCGGCGAAGTCGAAGCGGAGCACGTCGAAGCCCCGTCCCGCCAGGGCGCGGGAGATCCGGACAGCGGGCAGGGCGGCCTTTCCACAGGTGAAGCAGTGCGCGAACAGCACGGCGCCGCGGCGACGGCCGGCGGCCCGCTCAAGGCGGCCCGACAGCTTTCGTCCGGCGGCGCCCTGGAAATCGAACCGTTCGGTGCGCGACGAGGTCTGGGATGGGGTCCGGCGCGCCATCAGCTGACCACCAGGGCGTAGCCGGCGAACTGCAGATGGGTGACGGTCATCAGCGCGGCGAGGTCGACCTGCACCGCCGGCAGGACCTCGTCACGGGCGATCTTCTGCCCCGCGAGCGCCTGGCCGCAGACCCGGACATCGACACCCGCCCGCTCGAGGGCGGCGATCAGCGGGCCGTTCGGGTTCTTCGCGCCGCCGTGCCGCCGGCCATAGGCCGCGTCGGTCATCACCGCCTCGGTGGCCGGCCCGTGCAGGACCGCCACGATCCGTCGCTTGTCGACGTCGACGCCGCCGGCCGCCAGCATGTTGACGAACCTTGCGACCCGTTCGAGCCCGGCGGCCGGCTTTCCAGCCTCCGCCGCGCCTTTGGAGACGTCGAAGACGACCTTGTACTCGCGGCGGGGGTCGGGCTGCTCCTGGGCGCCGGGGACCGAAGCCACGGCGCCGTAGCCCGGAACGGCCGGCGATTGAGCGGCGGCCGCGCCCGCAGCGGCGGCGATGGATAGCGACATGAGCAGCACTTTCATCATTGAGCTCCGGAGGGAATGGGATGCGCGGGAGGCAGGCTGGCGGGCGCCCCCTGGAATGACTTGCCCTCGAGCGCCCGCAGAGCGCGTTCGGCGTCTTCGCCGCAGTCGCCGCACAGCCGGTTGGCGGGGACCGCGATGTCCATCTTCTTGGGATAGGGCAGGTTCAGCTCAGCCATGAGCTCGATGAAACCCTGAAGCGTCTGGCCGGCGCCGAGGCGCGGATTGCGTTCGCGCTCCTGCGCCACGGACGAAACGTGGCGGTGGTTATAGTCGTGGGCGGGATAGACCAGGGTATCGCCCGGAAGGCTGAAGATCTTCTCGGTCACAGACCGATAGAGCGTGGGCGCATCGCCGTTCTGGAAGTCGGTCCGTCCGCAGCCGTCGATGAGCAGCGCGTCCCCGGTGAACACGCGCAGAACGCCCGGCGCCTCCACAAGGTAGCTGTGGTGCGTGTCGGTGTGGCCGGGCGTGAAAAGGGGTTGGAAGACCAGTCCGCCGACCCTCAACGGCTGGTCCTCGGCCAACCCGATGTCGGCGCACGGCAGGGCGTCTATCGCGGGATAGACGACCTGGCAGCCGGTGAGGCTGCGTAGGCGACAGGCGGAGGTGATGTGGTCGGCGTGGATGTGGGTGTCGAGGGTGCAGGCGAGCGTCAGCTCCAGCTCCTGCAGCACCGCCAGATCGCGCTCGACGGTCTCGATAACGGGATCAAGGAGCACGGCCTCCCGGGTCTGCGGGTCTGCGAACAGGTAGGTGTAGGTCGAGGACTCCGGCTCGTAGAGCTGTTGGAAGATCATATATGGGCTCCCATGTGCGCCTTGGGATCGAAGGGCCGTTCGTGGTCCAGCCGGGCCTTCAGGTCGGCGATCGCCTCGTGTTGCGAGAGGTAGATCTCGCCGGTGAGGTCTTCGAGGAAGTGCGAGCGCTGCAGCCGGTCCATGACCGGCCCCTTCACCTCGGAAAGGTGGAAGGTGACGCCGGCGTCCTTCAGGCGGGCGTTGATCGCCTCGAGGCTCTCCAGCGCGCTGGCGTCGACCTCGCTGACCGCCGAGCACATCAGCACCAGGTGGCGTAGGGCTTTGTCCTCAGCGACCAGCTCATAGACGGTATCCTCGAGGTAGCGGGCGTTGGCGAAGAAGAGGCTCTCGTCGACACGAAGGGTGACGATCCCCGGGACGGTCTGCACCGCGTGGCGCAGGATGTTGCGGAAGTGCTCGGTGCCGGGGACTTGGCCGACGATCGCGACGTGCGGCTTGGAGCCCCGATAGAGATAGAGCGCCAGCGACAACCCGACGCCGGCCACGATGCCGGCCTCCACGCCCATGCTCAGGGTCAGCAGGATGGTCGCGGCCATGGCGGCGAAGTCGGCCCGCGAATAGCGCCAGGTGCGCGACAGCGCCTTGAGGTCCACCAGTGAAAGCACCGCCACCATAATCGTCGCCGCCAGCGTGGCGTTCGGCAGGTCGCGGATCAGCGGCGTGAGGAACAGGGTCGCCACGGCGATGCCGACGGCGGTGTACGCGCCGGCGGCGGGCGTCTCCGCCCCGGCGTCGAAGTTGACGACGCTGCGGGCGAAGCCGCCGGTAACCGGGAAACCCCCTGAGAACGCCGAGCCGAGGTTCGAGGCCCCCAGCGCCACCAGTTCCTGGTCGGGATCGATGCGTTGCCGACGCTTGGCCGCCAGCGTCTGGGCGACCGACACCGACTCCACGAAGCCGACGATGGACAGGAGCGCCGCCGGCCCCGCGAGCGCCAGCCAGTCCGAGATCTTGAAGGCCGGCAGGGCCAGGCTCGGCAGGCCGCCGGGGATTTCGCCGACAGTGCGCACGCCGGCCTGCTCCAGGCCGAGGGCCCACACCGCCAGGGTGGAAGCGGCGACCACGACCACCGGGCCAGCCTTGGCGATCATGCCCGCGGCCCGCGCCGGCAAACCGATACGCTGGAGGAGCGGCTGCAGCCCCTTGCGAACCCAGAAGAGGAAAGCCAGCCCCGTGATACCGATCACGGCTGTCGGAAGATTGATCTGGCTGACGTGCCGCGCCAGACCGCCGATCAGCTCAATCGCGGTGTCGCCTTCGGCGTTCACCCCCAGAAGATGCTTGAGCTGGCTGATGGCGATCAGCAGCCCGGAGGCGGTGATGAAGCCTGAGATCACCGGGTGGCTGAGGAAATTCGCCAGGAATCCGAGGCGGAAGATGCCGAGCAGGAGCAGGAAGACGCCGGAGAGCAGCGCCAGCACGATCGCCGCCGTCAGGTACTCTGGCGTGCCCTGGGCCGCCACGTTGCCCGCAGCGGCGGCCGTCATCAGCGAGACGACAGCCACCGGGCCCACCGCCAGGGTCCGGCTGGTCCCGAAGATTGCGTAAGCGAGAAGCGGTGCGATGCTGGCGTAGAGCCCAACCTGCGGCGGCACGCCCGCCAACATCGCATAGGCCAGCGACTGGGGGATCAGCATGATCGTGACGATCACGGCGGCCAGCAGGTCGCTCGCGGCCATGGCCCGGTCATAGCGCCGGCCCCAGTCGAGGATCGGGAAGTAGCGGGCGAGCGACACTCGGGACCTTCCGCCTACCGGTCCGCGGCCTCGCCGAGCACGGCCCGGGCTGCGTCCGCGTCCTTCAGCTTCACCGGGACCATCATGTAGTGGACGCCGTTGGCTTCCGCGGGCGGGAACCGACCAGCTCGGATGTTGACCTGGATTGACGGCATCAGGAGCGCGGGGGCGGAGAGGGTGGCGTCGCGCGCCTCCCGCATGGCCACGTAGGCGTCTTCGGTGACCCCGTCCTTGAGGTGCACGTTCTGCTCGCGCTGGGCCTGGACGGTGGTCTCCCACGCATAGGTGTCGCGGCCGGGCGCCTTGTAGTCGTGGCACATGAACAGTCGGGTCTGAGGCGGCAGGTCGAGCAGCCGCCGCATCGACCGATACAGCTGCCGGGCATCCCCACCGGGAAAGTCTGCCCGGGCGGTGCCGTAGTCCGGCATGAACAGGGTGTCGCCGACGAACACGGCGTCGCCGATCCGGTAGGCCACATCGGCGGGGGTGTGCCCAGGAACGTGCAGCACCTCAACCTCAAGGCCGCCCAGGAGGAAGCGCTCCCCGTCCTTGAACAGGTGGTCGAAGTCGCTGCCGTCAGGATTGAGATCAGTGGCGTTGAAGATCGGTCGGAAGATCTTCTGCACATCGCGAATGTGTTCCCCGATACCGATCTTGGCGCCCGTCTTGGCCTTTATGTAGGGCGCACCGCTCAGGTGGTCGGCGTGCGCGTGGGTCTCCAGCGCCCAAGACAACTTCAGCTGCAGCTCTCTAGCCGCGGCGAGCACCTGCTCCACAGAGCGGGTGTCGACTTCGCCGGAGGCGAAATCGAAGTCCAGGACGGGGTCAATGACGGCTGCATCGCGGCTCGTGTGATCCCACACAAGGTAGGTGACGGTCTTGGTCGCCTCGTCGAAGAAGGCGCGGATCTGAAGATTGGAGGTCACGACTGGCTCCTCGTCATGCGTGTTGACACATATATGAGCGCTTCCTAAATTAGGCAAGTCTTATATATGGGATGCATGATGCAGCCGGACTCCAACACCCAACCGTTTGACGGCCTCTCCGTTGCCGACTTTCAGGCTCATGCCGCGGAGGCGGCGCAGTTCCTGCGGGTGCTGGCCAACGAGCATCGCCTGCTGGTGCTGTGTCACCTCTTGGTTTTCGGCGAGATGACGGTGACCGAGCTTGGCGAGCGGATCGCCCTCAGCCAGTCGGCGCTGTCGCAGCATCTGGCGCGCCTGCGGGAAGACGGCCTCGTCACCTTCCGGCGTGAGTCCCAGACCCTTCACTACCGCGTGTGCGACGACCGCGCCGCGCGGCTCCTCGCCGTTCTCAAGGACATCTTCTGCCCCACGCTGGGCAGCGATCTGGAGCAAACCTGATGACCACCCCGAAGACCATTTCACCCGCCGCGGCGGCCGCCCTCGTGGAACGTGGCGCGCTGCTGATCGACATCCGTGAGGCGGCGGAACGGCAATCGGGGGTCATCCCCGCCGCCGACCACGCCCCCCTTTCGGCGCTGCAGGCTTGCGAGATTCCGGCCGCCCCCAGCCAGGCGGTTATCTTCCACTGCAAGAGCGGTCGACGCACCGCCCTGAACGCCGCTCTGCTGGCCAGCAAGGTCACGGATTGCGAGATCTATCTACTCGAGGGCGGCATCGACGCCTGGCGCTCGCAAGGGCTGCCTGTGGCGCAACCCGAGTAGGAGAGCGGCGTGCCAACCGAATTCACGCCTATCGCGGCGCTGGTCGGCGGCCTGCTGATCGGCGCTGCGGTCCTTGTGCTTTTCCACACGCTGGGCCGCATCGCGGGCATCAGCGGCATGATCTCCGGGGCGTTCCGGAAGGCCACGCCGGGCGCCGAGCGGGCGTGGCGCTTCGCCTTTCTTGGCGGCCTGCTGCTTGGGCCTGTCATGGCGAACCAGTTGAGCGGCCAATCGCTCATCCAGGCCTCGCCGGCCAGCCTGCCCGTGCTGGTCTTCGCCGGCTTGGCGGTTGGGCTCGGAACCGGCATGGCAAACGGCTGCACCAGCGGTCACGGCGTCTGCGGGGTCTCACGGCTGTCGCCCCGGTCCGTCGTCGCCACCGGGGTCTTCATGGCGTTCGGCTTTCTCACCGCGTCCATCGGGCGCCACCTCGTCGGAGGCTGACATGAACCTCGCCAAGGTCCTGTCCGCGCTCGCGGCCGGCGTGCTCTTCGGGGCGGGCCTGGCCCTTGCGGGAATGACCAATCCGCACAAGGTGCTCAACTTCCTCGACGTGACCCGCCACTGGGACCCCAGTCTGGCCCTGGTTATGGGTGCGGCCATCCCCGTCTCGGCCCTGACCTTCTGGCTCGCGCGGCGGCGCGGCCGGCCATTGTTCGGGCCTCGCTTCTGGCTGCCGACCAGTCGCGCGCTGGAGCGGCCCCTCTGGATTGGCTCGGCGCTGTTCGGAATCGGCTGGGGGCTTGGCGGCTATTGCCCGGGCCCGGCGGTTGCGTCGCTGACGCAGCCCGGCCCGGGCCTTCTCGGCTTCCTAGCCGCGATGGGCGCTGGATTGCTGCTCTCCGGACGCGCTGCGAAGCTCGTTGCTCACCAAGCGTAATGCAATCTCCCAGCCGGGCCCGTTCAGCGGACAGCTTGCAGAGCGCTTCGCGCCCGCTCGCCCGGAGCGGCTTCCAGCGGCGCGGTCGCGGCGAACCGCGCCGCCAGGGCCTGCAGCGCCGCGCGCTCCTTGCTGATCTCGGCCGCGGTGCGCACCCCCAGCTTTCGGAAGACCGGCAACGGCGGGCACCAGCCCTGCACCGAATGCTGGAGCATGAAGCGGGCGGCGAGGCCGCTGAGCAGCGCCAGCCGCCTGTCCTTCAGGGCGGCGAGGGCGAGGCCGATGGCGCTGACGATGGCGAAGTTGGTCTGCAGCGTGCGCTCGATGTCCCACTCTCGGTCGAGCTCGGCGAGCCGCTCGGCGATCTCCTCCGGCGTAGCGTCGGCATAGAGGGCGATGAACCCCTCCGTCTCGCGCTCGATCTGGCGGTTGGCGCGCTTCGGGCTGTGCTCCGGAACGCGCGTGGCGGTGGGCGGGGGCATGCCGGACTCCCTCAGTGAACCGCCGCGCGCGGGCGCCGCTCGGCCATGGCCAACGCCTGCCTTGCACGGGCGGAGGCGCTGGCGTCTGCGGCCAGGCCCCCGATATCGCCCCGCAAAGCAAGCAGGGCATAGCGCTCCTGAGCGATCTCGCCTTCGGTGCGGATGCCGAAGCGGCGGAAGACCGGCAGCAGCGGATACCAGCCCTGGACGCTGTGAAGCAGCAGCATGCCGGTCGCGAAGGCGGGAAGCGCGAGCCACCGCCTATGACCCAGGACTCCGAGGACGACCCCGGTCAAGATCGTTGTTGACCCCTCCGCCTCGATCAGGCGCTCGACGTCCCACTCGGCGTCGAGCTCGGCCAACCGCTCCTCGATCTCATCCGGGTGTTCGGCGAAGTAAGCCAGCCTCGCCAGCGTCCGCTGCTCGATGCGCCGGTTCACGTGCCGGGCCGTGTTGTCGCGAACCCGCTGGTTTGTCGCGGCGACCGCTGCCTGGACCATTCCGTCCTCCTGCGATGACGTAACCGGCGTCACCGGGGAGTGTTCCTCGCCTCAGGTCCGCGCGCCTGGAGGCAATCCCCGGCTGACGTCGAAGCCTCAGGCTCGGCTCCAGTCGAAACAGCCGGCGGGCACGCCGGAGCCGCTCACGAGCAAGGCGCCGTGTCGATAGAAGCTCCAGCGCCGCCCCGGCTCCACCGCCACCACGACCACACTCACGGCCGGATCGGTCCAGACGAGACGGGCGCCGGCCATGTCGAGCGCAGACCATACGGCCTGCGGGCCCTGGTCAGGTCGGAAGACCACGGTTGTGAAGGTCTGGTCGGAGGGGGCGCGCATGGCCCAGCCGCCGGCCGCGGCCGTCAGGGCTCCGAGAACAAGGACGGCAAGCCTTGAGCGGCGAAGCACCGTGGGTGGAGTGCCGGTGCGCCGCAGCATCAGCCAGCCCACGAGCAGCGGGGCGAGTCCGAAAGCGGCGAACCAGATCAGGTCCCAGAGGAGCGGATTGGGGCTGTCGAGCTTGATCCGGTGGATGCCGAGCACCCAGTGCGAGAGCACGCTGTCGACGATGTGCCAGAGCCCGAAGCCGATCATCACAGCGCCGCCGAGTTGCCGTCCGCCGCCGGCCTCGAGGCCCCGATGTGCGCGCCACAGGCCCCACAAGCCGACGGCGGCGATCACGTACATCAGCGCGTGGAAGTATCCGTCCCACAGGATCTGGGTGCGCATATCGCTCTGGCCCGGGACAAGGCTCAGCAGATGATGCCACTGCAGGATCTGATGCAGCAGGATGCCGTCGAAAAAGCCCCCGAGCGCAAAGCCGAGCACGACCCCCCAGCGGGTCCAGGGCGATTTCGGCATGCTTCCGCTCCGGTTCTCTTCGCCGTAAACCGGAGTTGGCCACGGCTGTTCCTGGAGAGGATTGATCCTTTACCGGCCGCGTGGCGGAGCCGCTGCGAACACCAGGCGTGCTGGACGGCGCAATTGCGGATCGCGCTCTAAGAAGGAGCGGCTCCGCGCAGGCGCGAATCAGGCCCGGGGCTCGCGCCAAGCTGAAAAGGCCTGAACCTCGCTGGAGCTGCGGCGAAACGCCTCCCCAGGCATCGCATCCTCGTGGTACCGCGGTGGTACCTAAAGCTCAGCCGTAATGCTCGATCATCGGGTTAAGCCGCCGGGCGGTTTCAGAAAAGGCGAACCCCGCCAGTGGTTTACTGGCGGGGTCCATGGTGGAGCTAAGCGGAGTCGAACCGCTGACCTCTTGAATGCCATTCAAGCGCTCTACCAGCTGAGCTATAGCCCCAAAATTTCTGAGAACACCTGAAGGTAACTCTCGGAAATCCTTGGTCTCT
>Ga0247725_1000252_pt1 | contig 51653 bp, 43 predicted proteins | sample OKSTACKMCFT3sol_FD_183021 | JGI IMG/M metagenome (GOLD analysis project Ga0247725, IMG submission 183021) | Subsurface sediment microbial communities from gas well in Oklahoma, United States - OK STACK MC-FT3-sol | ecosystem: Environmental > Terrestrial > Deep subsurface > Rock core/Sediment...
ATCGCCGGGGCTTGAGGATCTACGTAGGTTATGTGCTCAAGCACCAGACCATTGGACTGGAGCAGGTTGGGGATGGCGTCTGGGATGTTATTTTCGGTCCCATCATCCTTGGCAGAGTCGATGTGCGAGATACCACTGATGGTTATGTAACACTCAAGGTGTTGTCACCTATGTGAGTGAACTTTTGTGTAACCCATGTGGGTGATCCGTACACTGCGCTCCATTCATCCGGCCCTCCGCTTCGCTCCGGGTTCCCTCACTCCGGCCTTGCTCCCGGGAGGACCGCGCTGAACGCCCCATCCTGGGGCGCAGCGCTTGACGGGCATCCATGCCCGTCACCTCCCTCCGCAAGACCTGCGTTCGGCCTCCTGAAGTCGCGAAGTTACGGGTGGCGCCTGGACTAACGCAGCTAGTCGCTAGTTGCCAGCGTGGGAACTCTAGATCAACATCGCGGGGCAAGCCCGCTCCCAAAATAGTTTGACTACGTGATTCAACGTGGGAGCGGGCTTGCCCCGCGATAGCGTAATGAAGAACAACATATCAGCCACCAACAAAACCAACATATCTGCTCTTGATCTGCTCTTGATCTGCTCTTGATCTGCTCTTGATCTGCTCTTGATCTGCTCCTGATCTGCTTTTGATTTTGCTTCTAAGTGCGCGATAGTTCAGGCGCCACCAATTGCGACTTCAGGAGGCCGAGTGGAGTTCTTGCGTAGTGGGGCGACGGCCATGGATGGCCGTCGAGCGCTGCGCCCCAGGATGGGGCGTACAGCGCGGTACCCACGGGAGCAAGAACGGAGCGAGGGAACCCCGTAGCGAAGCGTAGGGGCCGTATGAACGGAGCCGAACGGTTTTGCCTACTTTTGTCAAGACAAAAGTAGGTCGCCGTAAGGGCGAAAAGGTGACTAAGTGTCGACATCTTCTACGAATGCGCAAACAAAAATCAAAACAATCACTTCCGACCCCGACCCCGACCCCGACCCCGACCCCGACCCCGACCCCCTCGAAACCACCCCCTCTGATGAACCTTTCATGACAAAACTTCGGTAGCAATCCGCCACCCCCGTCAAAGCCATGGACACCAACAAGGCACCTGGCCATCAGGCCAATCAAGCCTTGAGAACCGGCCTGGGAGCGGGGCAATGGGCACTATGGAACGCTACACGAAAGTGGGAATGCAGGAGCTCGACCAGCGTCTGGCCAAGATCGTCGAGGCCGCCCGCAAGCAGCCCGTCTCGGTCTACCGCTACGGCGCCCCCTGGGTATGGATCGTCTCCCAGGACGACTGGCAGGGCGCCCTGCGCGAGGTGGCCAGCTGCGTGCCGCCCGGCCATTCGCTGGCGCTGCTCAAGCCGCGCATAGAGGCATTGCTGGACGCGCACCAGCCCGCGCTGGCGCTGCTGGCCGAGCAGCAGGGCATGATCATCGCCCCGCGCACGCTGATGCATGTGCTGCTCCTGCAGCTGCTGTATTCGGTGCCCAGCGAGAAGCAGCTCTACGAGCAGCTCAACTACAACCTGCTGTTCCGCTGGTTCACCGGTCTGGAGCTGAAATCGCGGGTGTGGAACTTCAGCCTGTTCAGCCATGACCTCGGCGTGCTGCTGGGCAGTGCCATGGCCGTTTCCCTGCTGCAGCGCATGGTCGACGAAGTGCTCGGCGCGAGCCTGCAGGCCATGCCCGAGTTCAGCCTCAACCTGGCCCTGTTGCACAGCTGGCTGGCCCGCCACCAAGGCCAGCCCGCAACCAGCGACAACCACTAGCAGACCAACGAATTCCTGGCGCTCAAGGGGGTGGTGTGGAGCATTTTTTCTTCAAGCGATGCGGCATGGGCGCAGGGGCGCTGCTGTGCCTGCTGGCGGTCGAGGTGGCCGCGGACGAGGCGCAGCGCCGGGTCGAGATCAATGAATACGTGGTGCGCGGCAACACCGTGCTCGACGCCCAGGCCATCGAAGAGGCGGTCTATCCCTACCTGGGGCCGGACAAGACCCTGGCTGACCTCGAAGGCGCCCGCGAGGCGTTGCAGAAAAGCTATCAGGCCCGGGGCTACCAGTCGGTGTTCGTCGAGCTGCCCGAGCAGAAGGTCGAAGGCGGCGTGGTCTACCTGCAGGTGAGCGAAACCAAGGTCGGCCGCGTGCGGGTGGTGGGCGCCAAGCATTATTCGCCGCTGGAGATCCGTGAACAGGTGCCGGCGTTGGAGGAGGGCAAGGTCCCCGATTTCGCCCAGGTACAGAACGAGCTGGCCACGCTCAACCGTGCCCCGGGGCGGCAGGTCATGCCGCTGGTGCGCGAAGGCCAGCGCCCGGGCACCATGGACGTCGACCTGCAGGTCGAGGACAAGCAACCCTGGAACCTGAGCCTGGGCTTGAACAACGACCACAGCGCCGACACCGAGAAGCTGCGCAGTGTCGTCAGCCTGGGCTACAACAACCTCTGGCAGGCCGGCCACAGCGTCTCGCTGACCTGGTTCACCGCGCCCCAGGACCGTGACAACGCCGAGGTCTGGTCCGGGTCCTACGCCGCGCCGCTGAGCGAGCGCTGGACCGTGCAGTTCTCCGGCTACCACTCCGACAGCAATGTCGCCACGGTGGGCGGCACCAATGTGCTGGGCAAGGGCCATTCCTACGGCGTTTCGGCGATCTACAACCTGCCGGGCGTCGGCGCCTGGGCCAACGCCCTGTCGATCGGCGTGGACTTCAAGGACTTCGACGAACAGGTCGGCCTGGGTGGCAGCAGCGACAAGGTCCCGCTCAAGTACGCCCCGATCACCTTGGGCTATACCGGCTACCGCTTCACCGAACAGGACCAGCTGAGCCTCGGCCTGAACCTGGTGGCCGGGACGCGCAGCCTGCTGGGCTATGGCAGCGACGATACCGAGTTCGATTACAAGCGCTACCGCGCCGACTCCAGCTTCGCCGCGCTCAAGGGCGACGGCAGCTACACCTTCGACTTCGCCGGCGCCTGGCAGAGCGCTTCCAAGCTGGCGTTCCAGCTGGCCTCGGGGCCGCTGGTGTCGAACGAGCAGTTCGCCGCCGGTGGCGCCACCTCGGTGCGCGGCTATCTCGCCGCCGAACGCACCGGGGACGACGGCCTGCTGTTCTCCCAGGAACTGCGCACCCCATCCATTGGCCGCTACGTCGGCAGCTACATCAGCGACTGGCGCTTCTACCTGTTCGCCGAGGGCGCCCAGTTGCGCCTGCAGGACGCACTGCCCGAACAGGATGACAGCTACAGCCTGGCCAGCGTCGGCGTCGGCACCCGCGCCACGCTCAACGACTGGTTGTCCGGCAGCCTCGACTGGGCCGTGCCGCTCAAGGACGGCCCCAACACCGACAAGAACGCTTCCCGCGTGCACTTCAGCGTGCAGGCGACTTTCTGAACGATTGACCTACTGACCGGCATCGGCCTGGAGACCTCTCATGCAACGCCTGATATTGACCTTGCTGCTGTGCCTGGGCTTCGCCCTGCCGGGCAGCGCCAGCGCCTGGTGGCAGGACGACTGGATGTACCGCAAGCAGATCGCCGTGGACACCACGCCCCAGGGCGCCGGCCTGACCCAGGCGCTGGGCCGCACCGCGCTGCTGGTGCGTCTGCACACCGGCAACTTCAGCTTCGACGGCGTCAGCGAAACCGGCGCGGACATCCGCTTCGTCGCCGCCGACGACAAGACCGTGCTCAACCATCATGTCGAGCAGTTCGATCCGCTGATGGGCATGGCGCTGATCTGGGTCGACGTACCCCGTATAGAAGCCGGCCAGCGCCAGGACCTGTGGATGTACTACGGCAACCCCAAGGCCCAGGCACCCGCCGGGCAGCCGAGCTTCGACGCCGACTACACCGCGCTCTACCACTTCGACGGTGCCACCGCCCGTGACGCCAGCCCTTATGGCAACCAGCTGCAAGGGCCGACGGTCAGCGTCGATGGTGTGATCGGCCGGGCCATCCAGCTCGGTGGCCAAGCCTTGCTACTGCCCGCCAGCGCCTCGCTGCAGCTGCCGGCGGGCGCGGCGTTCAGCTTCAGTACCTGGCTGCGCCAGGACCAGGCGGTGGGTGAGCAACTGCTGCTGGCGCGCCGCGAGGCCGGCCACAGCCTGCTGCTCGGCCTGGCCGAAGGCGTGCCCTTCATCGAGGTGGACGGCCAGCGCGCCGCGGCCAACCAGGCGCTCGGCGCCGGCCAATGGCAGCACCTGGCGCTGGTGGGCGAGGGCGGTAACCTCACGCTGCTGGTCGAAGGCCAGCCGGTCGCGCGACTGGCCGCGAGCCTGGCGGCCTTCAGCGGCGCCATCGGCATCGGTGGCGACCTGCCAGCGGCTGGGGGCGAGGCCGCCGGCCACTACGCGACCTTTGTCGGCGCCCTGGACGAGCTGCGTGTTTCCCGCGTCGCCCGCAGCCAGGCCAGCCTGCAGGCCGACGTGCTGGCCCAGGGTGCCGAGTCGCGCCTGGTGGTCTATGGCGTCGACGAGGAACAATCCGGTTTTGGCTTCGGCGGCCTGGGCTTCCTGCTCAAGGCGGTGCCGGTGGACGCCTGGGTGATCATCGCTGTCCTGGTGCTGATGATGGTGCAGTCGTGGGTGATCATGCTGCGCAAGCAGCGCACGCTCAATCGCGTCACCGCCGCCAATACGCGCTTTCGCGAGCGTTTCGCCACGGTCGGCACGCACCTCGAGCAGTTCGCCGACGATCGCGAACTGCATGACCGGCTGACCGACTCCTCGCTGTGGCGCCTGTACCTGGTGGCGGTGCAGGAAATCCGCACCCGCCGCGCCCAGGGCGCCGACACCATTGAAGTGTCCGCGGCCACCATCGAGGCCATTCGCTGCTCCATGGACGGCGTGCGCACCCGCGAGAACCAGGCGCTGTCCTCGAAACTGTCGACCCTGTCCAACGCCATCGCCGGCGGCCCCTACATCGGCCTGCTGGGCACGGTGCTGGGGATCATGGTGGTGTTCCTCGGCACCGCCATGGCCGGCGACGTCAACATCAATGCCATCGCCCCGGGCATGGCCGCGGCGCTGCTGGCCACCGCCATGGGCCTGTTCGTCGCCATCCCCGCGCTGTTCGGCTACAACCGCCTGACCACGCGCAACCGCGAAGTCAGTGCTGACATGCGGGTGTTCGTCGACGAGTTCATCACCCGCCTGGCCGAGCTGCACGGCGAGGGCCAGGCCGGTGAAGCGGCGCTGCGTCCGGCCGGGCGCAGCGTCAACCCGTCGATCCCGGCGTGAGGAGGCAGCCATGGCATCCGTGAACAACGCCCAAGACGACGACGCCGACGCCGCGGTCGACAGCATCAACATCACCCCGCTGGTGGATGTGCTGATGGTGGTGCTGGTGATGTTCATCCTCACCGCCACCGCGCAGGTCTCCGGGATCCAGGTGCAACTGCCCAAGGCCAGCGCCACGGTGTCGCTGGCCCAGCCCAAGACCAAGGCGATCTCGATCAACGATGCCGGCCAGGTATTCCTCGATGCCTATCCGGTGACGCTGCAGGAGCTGGAGGACCGCCTGCGCAGCGAAAAGGCGCGCAGCCCGGATTTCCCGTTGATCGTGCGCGGTGACGCGGGCGTGCAGTACCAGAAGGTGGTCGAGGTGCTCGACCTGCTGCGCCGTCTCGAACTGGCCCAGGTCGGGCTGGTCACCGGCAAGCCGAACCAGGGGTGAGGGCAGGCATGGAACCTAAAGCCAACTTCCGCCGCCTGCTGACCTGGGCCGTGCTCGCCGTCGCTGGCGCGGGCCTGGCCTGGCTGCTGTGGCAGTGGGCCAACGACATGGCCGGGGTGCGCCGCGAGGCGCCCAAGGTGCCGGCGATCATCCCGCTGCCGCCACCTCCACCGCCGCCTCCGCCCGAGCCGCCCAAGGAGCCCGAACCGCCGGTCGAGGAAAAGATCGTCGAGCCGCAGCCGGTGCCCGAGGCCGAGGAGGTCAAGCCCGCCGAGGACGCGCCGGACCCGGCCCAGGACCTGGCCGACCCCATGCAGATGGACGGCGACGCCCAAGCGGGCGGCGACAGCTTCAACGTCGGGGCCGGCAAGGGCGGCGGCATGGCCGGTGGCGGCGGTGGCGGCCTGGGCAGCGGCACCTACAGCCAGTACCTGGCCTATGCCTTCCAGCGCCTGCTGCGCGACAACCCCGAGCTGCGCAACCTGGTGTTCAACCTGCAGGCCGAAATCTGGCTCAGCGCCGCCGGCGAGATCACCCGGGTCGAGCTGCTGCGCGGCAGCGGCGAGCCGGAGGTGGACGCCCAGGTGCTCGCCGCCCTGCGCGGCGCCCGCGCCCTCGACCAGCGCCCGCCGGCCAATCTGACCTTGCCGGTGAAGATCGCCCTGCAGGGGCGCCGGCCATGAACAACGAAGCACGACTGACCCACAGGAGCTGCAAACCCATGAAGTGCCCAGTCAACCGATTGACCCTGGCGCTCGGCCTGCTGGCTGCCGCCACCGCGGTCGGTCCGGCCGTCGCCCACGCCGCGCCGTCGGAGAACGCGACCGTCAACCTGATCCGCCTGCTGGTGGAGCAGGGCGTGCTCAAGCAGGACAAAGCCGACGCGCTGATTGCCCAGGCCGAGCGCGAGGCCCAACAGGCGCGGGCTGTCAGCGCCGCGCCGATCGTCGCCCAGGCCCCCGCGGCCAACGGCGAAGTGCGCGTGCAGTATGTGCCGGCCATCGTCCGCCAGCAGATCCGCGACGAGATCAAGGCCGAGGTGATGAACACCGCCAAACAGGAAAACTGGGCAGCGCCCAACACCTTCCCCGACTGGGCCTCGCGCATCAGCTTCGACGGTGACCTGCGCCTGCGCTACGAATCGCGCGGCTACGCCGACGGCAACAGCAACGAGATCGTCGACTTCGCCAAGCTCAACGACAAGGGCCCGTACGACGTCAACGCCAACAGCGGCTCGAACCTGCCGCCGCTGCTCAACACCCGCGAGGACCGCGACAGCCTCCTGCGCCTGCGCGCGCGCTTCGGCCTCAAGGCCCAGCTGGCGGACAACTGGGTGGCCGGCATCCGCGTCGCCACCGGCTCCAACAACAACCCGGTGTCGACCACCCAGAACCTCGGTGGCGGCTTCGGCAAGAAGGACATCTGGCTCGACCAGGGCTATGTCACCTGGACGCCCAGCGAGCGGCTGACGTTGACCGGCGGGCGCATCGCCAATCCGTTCATGTCCACCGATATCCTCTATTCCCACGACCTCAACTTCGATGGCGTGGCGGCGATCTTCGACCAGCCGCTGAACCGCGACCTCAGCCTGTTCGGCACCGTCGGCGCGTTCCCTGTGCAGTACAGCGACGACAGCGCCAGCAGCAACGGCCTGGACAAGGAGGACAGCGACAACAAGTGGCTGTACGGCGCGCAGCTGGGCGCGAAATGGGCGCTCAACGACCATCACCGCCTCAAGGGCGCGATGGCCTACTACCGCTTCGACGACATCGCCGGCGAGCGCTCCAGCCCCTGCGCGCCCTGGGATGGCCAGCCGGCCTGCGACAGCGACGAAACCCGGCCGACCTTCATGCAGAAGGGCAACACGGTGTTCCTGCTGCGCGATATCACGCCCAATCCGGCCAACCCGGCGGCCACGCCGCAGCCGCAGTTCGTCGGCATCGCCTCGGAGTTCGAACTGCTCGACCTGAACCTGGTGTGGGACGCCGACCTGCCCCATGACTTCAAGCTGCGCAGCCAGGCCAACTACATCCACAACCTGGCCTACGACGAGGGCGACATGCGCAAGCGTTCGGCCGGCCAGCTGGCCAACAACATCGACGAGAACGGCAACATCAAGAGCGGCGGCGACGCCTGGATGTTGCAGTTCACCCTGGGCAACGCCCTGGACATGCGCAAGGCCGGCGACTGGAACCTGTTCGCCGGCTACAAGCGCATCGAGCCTGACGCGCTGCCGGACGGGTTCAACGACTCGAGCTTCCACCTCGGCGGCACCAACGCCAAGGGCTATTTCCTCGGTGGCAACTACGGCCTGGCCGACAACGTCTACGCTACAGCCCGTTGGTTGAGCAGCGAGGCAGTCTACGGCGCGCCGTTTGACATCGATGTGCTACAACTTGAAGTCAACACGCGGTTCTAGGGAAGGAGCACGGGCATGAACAAGGGAGTCTATCGCCATCGTTGCGCCTGGTTGATGCTGGCGCTGGGCGCAAGCCTGGCCGCCTCGGCGTCGGCCGAAACCCTCGAAGAGCGCCTGCGCACCCAGCTGCGCAGCACCACGCAACAGCTGCAGGCCCTGCAGAGCGAGCAGGCCCAGGCCAGCGCCGCCCGCCAGGCGGCGGAACAGCAACGCGACGCGGCCCTGAGCCAGGTGCGCGAGCTGACCGCGCAACTGGCCAGGGCGCGCGGCCAGAGCGAACAGCTCGCCGGCCAGCAGCAGGCCGTGCACAGCCAGGCCCAGGCGCTGGTGGCCAGCAGCAACGAACAACTGCACAAGTACAAGCAGGCCTATGACGAACTGCTGGGCATGGCGCGCGCCAAGGAAAGCGAGCGTGCCGGCCTGCAGGCACAACTGGCCGAGCGCGATGGCCAGGTGCAGCAGTGCCAGGCGCGCAACCAGCAGATGTACGGGGTGGCCAAGGAGATGCTGGCCGCCTTTGAGAAGGTCGATATCGCCGATGTGATGAAGATGCGCCAGCCCTTTGCCGGCTCGGCCCGGGTCCGCTTCGAGGAGCTGGCCCAGGCCTATGGCGACAGACTCTACGAAAGCCAGTTCGACGCCCCCACGGGCGTGACCCAGTGACGTTTTCTCAACGCAAGGAAGTAAGCACATGACCGAAGTCACCCTGATCGAAACCGTTAGCGCCGACTCCCTGACCAAGCTGCTGCAGGATGCCGGCTGCCGGGTCAATCGCACCGAGCAGAATGCCGTGGTGCAGTTGCTCAGCGCCAGCCAGGGCGTGGGTTACGCCGTACGTTTCGGCAACCGGGCGCTGAACCAGGAAGGCGAGTTCCTCGATTTCACCTTCAGTTGCGCGCTGCGTATCCAGGGCGAGCTGCCCGCGGGCCTGGCCGAGCGCTGGAACGCCACGCGGCGTTTCGCCCGCCTGTCGGTGCAGGGCGAGTTCCTGGTGATGGAGAAGGACGTGGTGGTCGCCGACGGCGTCAGCGAGAAACACCTGCTTGGCAGCCTGTTGCTGTGGGATCGCTTGCTGCAGGAGTTCATCGTCTACCTGCGCGACTACAGCCGCAATGTCGCCGAAACGGCGCCCGAGCAGGTGGCCAGCGATGCGGTGAGCGCTTCGTGACGGCGCGAACCCTGTGGGCCGGCGCTGGCGCGCTGGCCGTTGTCGCAGTGGCGGTCGCCCTGGCCTTGCGCCCGGGCGACCAGCCGGTGGCGGCGGCGCGCCCGGCTTCGCCCGCCACCCTGGTGGCCACCGACAACGGCCCGGTGCTGGCGCGCCTGGGCGAGCAACAGGTGGGCAGCGGCGAGCTCAAGGCGCTGTTCGCCCAGTTGCCCGAAGAGTCCCGCGCCAGCCTGCGCGGCGACCGGCCAGCACTGGAGGCCTGGATCCGCGCCCGCTTGGCGGAAAAGGCCCTGTACCAGCAGGCCGAGGCCCAAGGCTGGCTGCAGCGTCCGGAGATCCAGGTGCAGACCCGCGCGGCCACCGAGCAGATCGTCTTGCGCGACTACCTCGACTCGGTGAGCAAGGTACCCGACGACTACCCCACCGAAGCCGAGCTCAAGCAGGCCTACGAGGCAGGCAAGGCTGGTTTGCAACTGCCGGCACGCTATCGCCTGAGCCAGATCTTCCTGCGGGTGGAGAACCCCAAGGATGACGAGGCCGTGCGCAAGCAGGCCGTGGCCCTGGCCAAGCAGGCCCAGGCCGCGGATGCGGACTTTGGCGCATTGGCCCGCGAGCATTCGCAGGATGCCGGCACCGCCGCCAACGGCGGGGATACCGGCCTGCAGGCCTTGGCGCAACTGTTGCCGGAGGTGCGCGGGGTGGTGCCGAAACTCAAGGTGGGCAGCGTCAGCGAACCGGTGCAGAGCGCGGCGGGCTATCACATCATCAAGCTGGTGGAACAGCAGCCGGCCCGGGCGGCGACCTTCGACGAGGTGGCCCCGCGCCTGCGCCAGGTGCTGCGTGCCCAGCGCCAGGAGCAGGTGGCCAAGGCCTATGTCGAGGGCATGTTCGACACTGCCACCCTCAGCATCGACGGCGCGGCGCTCAACCAGGTGCTGGAAAGCAGCCGCTAGTCGCCTACAACCATGGAAGAAGCGGGCCTGCCAAGGCGGGCCTGCGGGAGGCGAGGGATGCCTATCGATCTGTCCCGGGGGCGAGCCCCGGATACCAGCGTGCCCGTCGTTCGCCCCCAGGTGCCGCTGGCCCTGGACGAACAGACCCTGAACTGTTTTCTGGTCACCGCGCGCTGCGGTTGTTTCATGCAGGCGGCGCGGCGGCTCAACCTCAAGCCGGTGGCCCTGCGCAAGCGCCTGGCGGCGCTGGAGGCACGCCTGGGCTACAGCCTGTTCGTCAACCGCAACAACAACCCGGTGCTCAGCCAGCAGGGCGAGCGCCTGCAGCAGGTGCTCCAGGCCCGCGAACCAGTGGTGCCAGCGCCGCGGGAAGCCAGCGCCAGTGTGCGCCTGGCCGTGGCCGAACCACTGTTGCAGGACCTGCTGGGCCGCAACCTGATCAACTTCGTGCGCCAGCATGCCGGCATGCGCCTGGAGGTGGCCACGCTCGATGGTCGCCAGGTACCCGAGCAGGCCGCGGATGTGGCGCTATGGCTGGGCGACCTTGACCAGGGCGCCCGCAGCGGCTGTTTTGCCGACACCACCGCCGAAGCCCTGGCCACCCTCGAGTATCTGCCGCATATCGCCAAGCGTTATGCCCGCGAAGCCAACCGCCCGACCAGCCTGGCGCACCTGCAGGACTACATGCTGGTGCAATGGCAAGGCGAGGTCGGCGTGCAGGCGCTGATGCCCTGGCAGGCGCTGTTGAATTCCCGCTCGGCCGGCGTGACGCAGATCCAGGACTACGAGATGTACTGCCAGCTGATCAAGTGCAGCGCCAGTGTCGGTTTGCTGCCGCACTACGCGGCGCATCTGGATCGTGGTCTGCTGGCCTTGCCGGGGTTGTTTCGCGAGCCGATGCGCCGGCGCGTGTGGCTGGCGGTCGATGAGCGCACCGAAGCCGACCCGTTGGTGCAGGTGATGGTCGGGGCGATCCGCGCCGCGTTCGAGGAACGCCGGGAATGGTTTGCCGGCCGTTAGGGTCAGCCGGCCTTGCGCAGCGTCAGGTTGATCCGCCGTTCGCCCATGCGCGGATGCACGCCAGGCTTGATCGGCAGCACGCCATGAAAGCGCAGGCGGTCCTCGCCGCCCCACACCAGCACGTCGCCGTGGTTCAGCGGGATGCGCCGGGTACGGTCTGAGCGTTGCAGCCCGCCGAACAGGAACACTGCGGGCAGGCCCAGCGAGATCGAGACGATCGGATGGGCGTAGTCCTGCTCGTCGCGGTCCTGATGCAGGCTCAGGCGGGTACCCGGCAGGTAGTGGTTGATCAGGCAGGCATCCGCCACGAAGCCGTCGAAACCGGCCTGGGCGGCGGCGCGCGAGGCCAGCTCGACCAGCACCCGGGGCAGGGCGGGCCAAGGCTTGCCACTGACCGGGTCGGTGGCGGAGTAACGATAGCCGCTTGCGTCGCTGACCCAACCCAGCGCGCCGCAATTGCTCAGCGCCACGGCCATGCGCAGGCCGCCGGGGGTCTGCATGTGGCGAAACGGCGCCGCGCGCAGCACCGGGCGCAAGGCATCGAGCAGGGGCTCGAGCTCCGCCAGGGCGAAACCTGGCAGCAGCGTGGTGCGCGCGGCCAGCTGCTGGGGGTTTGCGTCGAACAGATCGAGATCGGACTGGATCATGCCAGGGGCTGCTTGGGTGGTGTCCGCACAGTGTATCGCGATGCCCCGGTGCGTGGGGCATCGCGAGCCACTGCGTCGGCCTCAGAGGCTGAGCGTCAGGCTGACACTGACATTGCGCGGCTCGCCCGGCAGCACCCATGAACTGTTGTATGAGCGCTCGTAGTACTTGCGATCGAACAGGTTGTTGAGGTTCAGGCCCACGGTGACCTGCTCGCTGGCCTTGTAGTGCGCCAGCAGGTCGACCGTGCTGTACGAGGGCAGGGTGAAGGCACTGCCGGCCTGGCCGGAGCGCTCGCCGACATAGTTGAACGCCGCGCCCAGGTCCGAACCGCGCAGGGCGCCATTCTGGAACTCATACACGCCCATCACGCTGCCGCTGTTACGGGCAATGCCCAGCAGGTCGCTGCCCTTGGGCAGGCTGGCATCGCCCTTGGTGACCTCGGCATCGATGTAGGCATAGGCGCCGATCACCCGCACCGCCTCGCTGAGCTGGCCGCTGAACTGCAGGTCCAGGCCCTGGCTGCGCGCCTTGCCGGCCGCGATGCTCTCGCCCAGGGCATCGGTGGTGATGACGTTCTCCTTGTCGATATGGAACAGCGCCACCGTGGCGCCCAGGCGGCTGTCGAACAGGTCGAGCTTCAGGCCGGTCTCGTAGCCGATGCCTTTCTCGGGCTTGTACACCTGCCCCTGGGTGCCGATGGTGTTGGGCTTGAACGAGGTCGAGGCGTTGGCGAACACGCCGACCTGTGGCGTCAGCTGGTACAGCAGGCCGACGCGGGGCGTGGCGACATCCTTGGCCTGGCTGTTGCTTATGCCGCTGCTGCGGTTCTGCGAGGTCTGCTCGATGCGCTCCAGGCGTACCCCGAGCAGGCCGCGCAGGCGTTCGCTGAAGGCGATCTGGTCCTGCAGGTTGAGGGCATGGCTTTCGGTGCGCTCGAAGAAGTCATTGGCGCGGGTGAGGGCCGGCTTGGGCTTGCCGTATACCGGGTTGCGGATGTCCAGGCCGTAGCTGGCCAGGGTCGCGCTCTGCGGGTACTTCTGGCTGTTGCGGTAGTTCTCGTATTCCAGACCGATCAGGCTCTGGTGCTGCCAGCCGAGCAGCTCGAACTGGCCGTGCAGTTCGGCTTGGGTGATGTTGTCGTTCCACTCGAAGTCGCGCTCGCGGTAGAAGCGCGTGAGCGTGTTTCCGACCAGGGCCTGGGGCTCGGAGCTGTTGCCCTTCAGTGTGCCCTGGGTGTAGTGGTTGGCCAGGCGCAGCTTCCAGTTGTCGTCAAGGAAGTGCTCCAGGGCCAGGTCGACGGTCTGGTTGTCGTTGCGGATCTTGCCGTCGTTGGGCTCGCCCATGAACGCCGAACGCGGCACCGAGCCCATCTGGCCATTGACCGCCGGGATGCCACGGTCGAACACCGATTCGGTGCGGGAGAACTCGGTGTCCAGCAGCAGGCGGGTGTCGGGCGACAGCTGCCAGCTCAGCGACGGGCTGACGATCCGTCGCTCGCTGTTGACGTGATCGCGGAAGCTGCCATTGTCTTCCACCGCCAGGTTGACCCGGCCCAGCAGGTTGCCTTGGCTGTCCAGCGGCGCGTTGGCGTCCAGCGTGCCGCGGTAGCGGTCCCAGCTGCCGGCGCTCAGGTTCACGGTGCTGAACGTCTCGGCCTGGGGGCGCTTGCTGACGATGTTGACCAGCCCGCCGGGATCGCCGCGCCCATAGAGGCTCGCGGCCGGGCCCTTGAGCACCTCGATGCGCTCGATGCTGGAGGTGTCGGGCGCGCTGTAGCTGCCGCGGTTGACGGCAAAGCCGTTCTTGTACAGCTCCCCCGTGGTGAAGCCGCGCACGCTGTAGTTGAGAAAGGTCAGGCCGCCGAAGTTGTTCTGCCGCGACACGCCGCCGGCAAAGTCCAGGGCGCGGTCGATGCGGGTGCTGTTGAGGTCCTTGAGTACCTGGGCCGGCACCACTTCGATGCTCTGCGGGGTGTCGCGGATATCGGTGTCGGTGCGCGTGGCGGTGGCCGAGCGGGTGGCCCGATAACCCTGGACCGGGCCGTCGGCGCGCTCTTCGAGGTAGGCGTCGGTGATCGAGGTTTCGTCCAGCACCAGGGGTTGGGCGGCAGCGAGCGGTTGACCGAACAGGCCCAGGGTCAGGCCGGCCAGAAGGGGAGCGCGAGGGTTCAAGGGGGATCTCCGATAAATATGTAATAACATTACATTATCGTTCCATTCATCGCCAGAAAAAGATCTGAGAGGGCGGTTGTGTGATGAGAATGATTTGCGTTAACGTTATGTTATTACGTGTCTGGAGGTTCTCATGCAAGTCCTGTCCTCACTCAAGCAGGCCAAGCGCCGTCATCGTGACTGCCAGGTGGTTAAGCGCCGTGGTCGGATCTATGTGATCTGCAAGTCCAATCCGCGGTTCAAGGCCAGGCAGGGCGGGGTGAAGAAAAAGCGCGGGTAGCCGTCAATGGCTGTCAGTCAGGCGAAAGGGGCTGCACAGCAGCCCCAATGACGCTACCGAAGAGTCCTTCGCAGGCGTCGCCAGCCCAGTACCACACCACTGAGGGCTATCACCAGGCCGCCGCTACTCAGGCCGATGATCAACCCTTCGCGCAACAGCGGCCGCGCCAGCAGTGGTTGCCAATCCCAACTGTGCAACAGGTTGAACAACCAGCGCCCGGCACGTTGCGCCCGGTCGTGGCTGGCCACCAGCGTGCCGCTGGCAGGGTCCAGGTAGGCCCAGGTGCCCGCCGCGTCGGCGAAGCGCAGGCGCAGCACGGGCAGTGGGCGCGCCTGGGATCCGTACATGCTCTGTGGCTCGCGGGCGAAGTAGTGGAAGTCGTAGGCGCTTTGCCAGTCATCCTCCACCGTCACCCCGGGAGCCATCGCTTGCGCGGCCGCCAGCAGCCTTTCCCGGCTGAAGGTACGCGCCGGCGCGGCGTGCGCTTCAAGGATGCGGCTATCGCCGTCGGCGCTCCGGGCCACTGCATAGGTGACGCCGGCCAGGCGTTGCCACTGCAGCTCCACTGCATCGAACCCTGTTTCGTCGCGCAAGCGGGTCAGGGCCGTGGCAATCGGCAACTGCAGGTCGACGGCGCGCAGCGGCGCTTGCTGCAAGGCGATCTGCGAGCGGCTGTCGGTCACGCCCCAGGGTCGCATCGACATCAACCCGCTGAACACCCACAGCACCAGCACCCCACCGAACAGCAGCCCGCCGATGTGGTGCCAGCGCAACCAGCCGCCGGGGTACGGGCTGCACGATCCGCTACGGTAAGGCTTGCGCAGCCGCAGGCGCAGGATGCCCACCGCGATGCCCATGAGCGCCATCAGCGTGCCGAGCAGTGACAGGCCGATCACCAGGGTGCGCCAGCCATTGTCGAAGCCCAGGCCGCCGCGCAACGGATAGAGCCAGTGCAACCAGGCGCCGACCCAGTTCCAGGCGCGCTCACGGCCGCTCGCATCGCGCACCACCTCGCCGGTGCGCCCGGACAGGTACAGCCAGGTGCCGGCCGCATCGTCCACTTGCACCCGGTGCAAGGGGCGATCGCTGTCCAGGGCCCGGGAGTGGGTCCACATGTCCTCGTCCAGTGTGCCCTGGTAAGCCAATGCCGCGCTGCCGGCGTACTGCCGGGCATTGGCCAGGGCCCAGGCCGCGTCGGCGATGGCCAGGGGCTCGCCGTTGGCGGCATCGAGGGTGACGCGGCGACCGTCCGCCAGCTCCAGCAAATAGTACGGTTGCCCGCCCAGGCTGGTCAGGCGCAGCGCCTTCACCGGCTGCTCAGCCCATTGCGCCGGCAACTCGGCGCAGCATCCCGCCGGCAAGGCCGGCAGGTGGGCCAGGCGCTCGGCCGTGGTCAGCTTGGGGTAGCCGACATACAGCATGACCACCCCGGAGACGAACCACAGCGCCATGAACAGGCAGGCGACGATGCCCAGCCAGCGATGCCACAGGTACAGCTGGCGTTTCAGGCCCATCAGTAGCGCCACTGCACAGCGACTTCCAGGCTGCGCGGCTCACCCAGGTAGTACTGGGTGTTGGTCTGGTGGATGAAGCGGGCGTAGACCTCGTCGGTGAGGTTGCGCAGGCGGGCGCTGAGTTGCACGTGCTGGTCCAGGTCGTGGGTCATCGACAGCCCGTAGACGGTGTACGAAGGCACCCACTGGGTGTTGGCGGTGTTGGCGTACACCGCCGAGACGTAGCGGGCGTCGGCGCCGACCTGCCAGCCCGGCGCCAGGTCGTAGGTCAGCCAGAGGTTGGCCACCCGGTCCGGGATGTTCACCGGGGTCTTGCCCTTGCGCGAGTACACCACGCCGCCGATGGTCTCGTTGAACTCGTCGTATTCGGCGTTGACCCAGCTGAAGTTGCCCGCTGCCAGCAGCTTGGGCGTGACCTTGAACGACGCCGCCAGCTCGATGCCGGTGGAGGTCTGCTGGCCGGCCTGCTCGGTGGTGTTGGGCACGGTCGAGGAGGGCACCGAGATGTTCTTGCGCACGATGCGGTAGGCCGCCGCGGTGGCCGAGCCGCGCCCGTCGAGGAAGTCGAACTTGCTGCCCACTTCCACCTGCCTGCCGGTGCTCAGGTCGAAGTCGCCGACCTGGCTGATCGACGCGCCGGTGAGCGAGCCGCCTGGCGGTTCGGCCGAGGTGCTGTACTGGGTATACAGGCTGATATTGGAGGTCAGGTCGTAGACCAGCCCAGGCGCCCGGTAAAGGCATCCCAGCGCCGATTCAGCTTGGCCCGGGTCACGTGGTCGACCACGTCGAAGTCGATATGGTCATAGCGCAGCGCGGTGACCAGCGACAGCTGGTCGGTCAGGCGGGTACGGTTCTCGACGAAGCCCGCAGTGGTGTCGGTGGTGGTGCTGCGGCCCTTGGCGCGTGGCGCGTCCATGCCAGGAATGTCGAGGAAGTGGCCGGGCTGGAAACCGTTGGGGTCGATGCTGTCGAACGCGCCCTTGGACAACGGGTAGGCGGTCTGCTGGTTGCGGTTGTAGTCCACGCCGAACGCCCAGTCGCTGGCCAGGCCGAACAGCTGGCCCTGGTGGGTCAGCTCGACGCGGTTGCCGTTGACCTCCTGGTCGTGGCGCTGGCGGTAGCCGCCGGAGCGGGCGATGGCGGTGTTACCGGGGTTGTAGCGGTACACCTCGAGGTTGCGGTAATCGCGCTGGCCGTTGTAGTGGTAGAAGGTGTTGCGCAACTGGTTGCTGTCGTCGATGCGGTAGTCGGTGATCGAGCGCAGCCAGCGGGTGCGCTGCTCGTAGCGGCCGTCCTCGACGTTGTAGTTGTTGAAGCGATTGTGCTTGTCGATGTGCAAGGTGCCGACCGCCGGCTGCAGAACCGGCGTGCCCCAGTACGGACTGTCCTCTTTTTCTTCCAGGTACTCGATGGCCAGGGTGTGCGACAGCTGGTCGTTGATGTCGCTGAGCAGCGAGAAGGCCAGGTTGCCGGCCCCGTTCTCCTGGCGGTCGATATAGCCATTGGTGCTGGTGCGGCTGTAGTCGAGCCGCGCGTAGTGGCGCGGGCCGTCGCCGCTGTTGAGCGCCTTGTTGAAGCCGACCGAGGTTTCCATCGTGTCGTAGCGCCCATAGCTGACGCGGCCCTCGAAGGTGTCCTCGTCGCGGTTGGCCAGTTTGGTGATCATGTTCAGGCTGCCGCCGACGGCGCCGCTGCCGTTGAGGAACGACGACGGCCCGCCGAGCAGTTCGACACGGTCGTAGATCCATGCCCCGACCGGGCGCCCGGCGGCGCCATACTGCAGGTTTATGCCGTTGAACAGCTGGCTGACCTGGGCTCCGTTGAAGCCGCGATACGACACGTAGCCACCCCAGCCGGGCGGTGCCGAGGCGTTGACCCCGGGCAGCGCGTTGGCGGCGTCCTGGAAGTTGCGCGCGCCGATGCGCTGCATGGTCTTGCGGTCGGCGACGCTGATCGAGGCGGGGTTCTCGCGGGCGCTGAGGTTCAGGCGTGAGCCGCTTTCGATGGGCCGGTCGAGGTCGAGGCTGGTCGCCTCCTTGGGTTGCTCGGCGGTGGCCGTGACGTTGCTGGCGGGCAGTGTGAGGGTGTCGTCCTGCGCCCAGGCGCAGGTTGCGCTGCCAACGAGCAGCGCCAGAGTGGTCATGCGGAACATGCAAGGCTTCCTGGCTGAAATCAATGAGCGCACGCCCGCTGCCGATCAGGCAGTTCGAGGGCGTGGCGATGTCAGAACGCGAGAAGCGAAGCGGGGGAGGCGCGGGGGTTGACCAGTGGCCAGCGCTGCTTGGGCAGCCGTGGCGCGGGTTGTCTGGGTAAGGGTTTGCTCGACTCTCCGGCGAGCAGGGCCAGCAAGCCGAAGAACACCGCCAGCAGGATGGCGCTGAACAGGCTGGCGATCACGCAGTCGCCGCCGGCGGGCAGCACCGGGTCGGTGATGTCCTGGTCGCCCTTGAACACGCCGCTGCTGTCGGCCGCGCACCAGGCGGCGTCGTCCAGGCCGGCCAGGCGCAGCCCGGCCATCTGCCCATGGCCCATGGCGCACAGCAACGAGCCGAACAGGATGCTGAAATACAGCACCCAGGCGACTTGCGATCGTGTGTGGCGGGCCAGCTTCATCGGCAAAGCTCGAAGGGAATGGGAATAGTTTAGGCGTGCGGATTCTACAACTTTTGACACATCTGCCTAGAGTGAACGGCCGATAAAAAACATTCGAAACGATTCACCGGTCGTTGCTTGACGCTCTTTGTCCCCAGGTGTTCAGATGCGGACCATTTTGTTTGGCACGGGGCCGCGCGCAACGAGGCAGACAGGAAAATGGAGCAGTGGGTGCAAAGGCATCTGCAGGGCGGAAGGACCGCCGAACGACTGTTGATCGAGGGAGGGGGCGTGTGATGCGTAGAACCTTGCTGCTGTCGCTGGCCTTGTGCTGTGGCACACCGGCCCTGGCCGACAGCTATCGCAACTGCGGGCAGGACTGGCAACGGCCCGCTGCGGCGCCTGCGCGTATCGTCGCCCTCAACCAGCACGCGGCCGACCTGCTGCTCGCCCTCGGCACGGGGCCGTCGATGGTCGGGGTGGCCTACCTGGACGACAACGGCGCCGCCTACAAGCAGGGCCGCTACCAGGGTGTGCCGGTGATCGCCCGGGAGTATCCGGCCAGCGAAGTGTTGTACGCGCAAAGGCCGGATCTGGTGGTCGGCGGATTCGCCACGGCCTTTGGCGATGGGATCACCTCGCGCAGCAGATTGGCCGGCAACGGGATTGCCACCTACCTGCTCGAGTCGGCCTGTAACGGCCACTCGCTGGACTACTACGGCCATGTCCGGCGTGACCTGACTGTGCTCGGCGAGCTGCTGGGCAGGCAGGCGAGGGCGCAGGCATTGATCGGGGCGATGGAGACCGACCTGGCGCAGGCCAGGGCGATCGCACCCAGCGGCAAGCCACTGTCGGTGTTCTACCTCGACAGCGAGGTGCGGGGGCTGGACAGCGAGGGCGGGCGGGGGTTCGTCACGCCGCTGCTGGCCGCCGCCGGGGCGCGCAATGTGCTTGCCGGGATCGACCAGTACCGCGTGACGATCAACCGTGAGGCATTGCTGAGCAGCGACCCCGACGTGATCCTGCTGGCCGACGCCCTGTGGTCGCCGGCCAGCCGCAAGCGTCAGCTGCTGACCCGCGACCCGGTGCTTTCGAGCCTGCGGGCGGTGCGCGAGAATCGCATGATCGATATCCCGTTCACCCAGCTGATGCCCACGCCGGCCAGTGGGCGCGTGGCCCTGGAACTGGCGCGGCAGCTCAGGGGGATGGCTGTTCCATAGCCGGCCTACTCGCCGATGACCAACTGACGCGCCAACTGGTTATGACGCTGCAGCACTTTTGGCAGGTCGACGGTAGTGATGCGCCCGTCCTGAACCACCACACGTCCGTTGATCACACTGGTGTCGACGTGGGTCGGGGTGCAGAACACCAGCGCCGCCAGCGGGTCGTGGAGGGCGCCGGCGTAGGCCACATGGCCAAGGTCGAAGGCGACGAAGTCGGCGACCATGCCCGGTGCCAGGGCACCGATATCGTCACGGTTGAGCACCTTGGCACCACCCAGGGTGGCGATTTCCAGTGCTTCGCGGGCGGTCATCGCATCCGGGCCGAAGCCGACCCGTTGCAGCAGCAAGGCCTGGCGTACCTCGCCGATCATGCTGGCGCCGTCGTTGGATGCCGAACCATCGACCCCCAGCCCCACCGGCACGCCGTGGTCGCGCATCTTGCGGATCGGCGCGATGCCCGAGGCCAGGCGCATGTTCGAGCACGGGCAGTGGGCGACCCCGGTGCCGGTGCGGGCGAACAGCTCGATGCCATGCTGGTCGAGTTGCACGCAGTGGGCATGCCACACATCGTGGCCGACCCAGCCCAGGTCCTCGGCGTATTCGGCCGGAGTCATGCCGAACTTCTCGCGGCTGTAGGCGATGTCGTTGACGTTCTCGGCCAGGTGGGTGTGCAGCGACACGCCGTACTCGCGGGCCAGGACCGCTGCTTCGCGCATCAGGTCGCGGCTCACCGAGAACGGCGAGCAGGGCGCCACCACCACGCGCCGCATCGAGCCATGGCTGGCGTCGTGGTAGTCCTCGATCAGGCGCTGGGATTCCTTGAGGATGTCGCTTTCCTTTTCCACCACCGAGTCCGGCGGCAGGCCGCCCTGGCTGCGGCCGACACTCATGCTGCCGCGGGCGGCGTGGAAGCGCATGCCGATTTCCTCGGCGGCGTGGATGCTGTCGTCGAGCTTGCAGCCGTTGGGGTAGATGTACAGGTGGTCGCTGGAGGTGGTGCAGCCCGAGAGGATCAGCTCAGCCATGGCCGTCTGGGTCGAGACCGCGATCATCTCCGGGGTCAGCCGCGCCCAGATCGGATAGAGGTTGGTCAGCCAGTTGAACAGCTCGCCGTCCTGGGCCGCCGGCACCACGCGGGTAAGGCTCTGGTACATGTGGTGGTGGGTGTTGACCAGGCCCGGGATGACCACCTTGCCGGTCATGTCGAGGATCACGTCGGCTTTTTGCGGCAGCGTTTCGCTGGGGCCGACCTGGCGGATCACGTTGTCTTCGATGTACAGGCCGCCGCGTTTGATTTCACGGCGTTCGCCGTCCATGGTCACCAGCAGTTCGGCGTTCTTGACCAGTAGGGTCTTGGGCATGTGTGTCCCCTCCCGTTTGGGATGTGTTTTCTGATTGTAGAGAGGCGCCTGGTGCATGGGCCGGGCGCACCAGGGCCGTCAGGCGCCGCGGCGTGGCCGGGCGTCGATGACAGGGGCGAACGGTTCACCGCGCACGTGCCAAGGCTGCGCCATGGCGGGCGCATCGGGCAGGTGGGCAGACGGTGACAGGGCGAATGCGGCAAGTGGCATTCGCGAAGGATGCCCGGTGAAGGCGGGCGGCAGTGGATGTCGCATGGCTTGAGCCTGTCGCAATACGCAACGGCGATGACCGTTGTCGTAGGCGCGAGGCAGTGTAAACAGAATTCGCTTGTTTTGTATACGATGGAATGTCTCGGCGAACCGCGGCCTGCAATCGCTTCGAAAAAGTGCATGCAGTCTTATATGGCGTCGTGCCACTATCGGGTTGTCTCGCTGCCAGCGGATATCTCGGGCCGGCACGTTCGCATGGGCTGATTACACTGTGGAAATCGCCACACGGGGGAGTACCTGGGATGGGCTGCGTGTTGAGAGGGCAGGCTGGACGGGCGTCCGCTCGAGGTAGACGGCCATGAACAACCGTGGCCGGAGCATTTCCCTGCAATGGCTGGTGGCATTGGCGATCATGCTGGGCATGCTGGCGCTGGGCGCGGCCCTGGCCTGGCAAGCCTACCTGGGCGTGCGCCAGGCCCTGGTGGCCGCCGCCGGCGATGCCGCCCAGCAGGTGGGCCGGACCATCGACGAGCGCGCCCGACGCCTAGTTGACCCGGTGCAGAGCAGCATTCGTCTGCTGGCCTTCAGCCCGGCGTCGGATACGTTGGCCGAGCGTCTCGAGCAATTGCCGCAACTGGCCGAGAGTCTGCGTGCCAACCGCATGCTCAGCGCTGCCTACGTCGGTTATCCCAACGGTGAATTCCTGCTGGTCCGCCGTTTGCGCGACCCGCAATTATTGCAGCGCTTCGCTGCTCCGGCAGACACGGCGTTCCTGGTCCAGACCGTCACCCAAGGCGAGGATGGCACGATGCAGGGGGAGTGGCGCTTCTATGACGCGGAACTGACCCTGTTGCAGCGCCAGAGCAAGTCCGACTATCAATACGATCCACGCCAACGTCCCTGGTTCATCGAAGCGAGCGCGCAGCCTGAAACCGTGCTCACTCGCCCCTACGTGTTCTTCACCACCCGCGAGATCGGCCTGACCATGGCCCAGCGCAGTGCCCAGGGCACGGCAGTGATCGGCATGGATGTCTCGGTCAGCGACCTGGCCAGCGAGAGCCGCGACCTGCGCATTACCGCAGGTACCGAGATCGCCGTGGTCGACGACCAGGGCAACGTGGTGGCCTATCCGGACCTGCAACGGGTGGTCGTGCGCGAGGGTGAGAGCGTGCGCCTGTCGCGCATTGGCGAGCTGGGCATCGGTAGCCTTGCGCATATCTACGCCGACATGCCCCAGGGCGCGAGCCCGCAGCCATACCAGGTCGAGGGGCAGACCTGGTACGGCATGCGCGTGCCGCTTACCTCCATGGCCGGACAGCACCTGCAGGTGCTGATCGCCGTGCCGGCCCACGAACTGCTGGCCGGCGCGCGCAAGGTGCTGCTCGAGCAATTGCTCTGGGCGGTGGCGCTGGCCGCCGTGTTGCTGTTGCTCGGCGGATTGTTTGGCCGGCGCATCGGCCGTCCGTTGCGCCGGCTGACCGAGCAGGTGCAGGGCCTGGCCAGTTTCGATTTCAGCCGTGAGGTGGGCGTTGTCTCGCGGGTTTCCGAAGTACGTGAGTTGAGTCGGGTGCTGAGCCGCATGTCCGGCACCATCCGCAACTTCCAGGCGATCACCCTTACGTTGAGCCGCGAGACCCAACTTGAAGGCATGCTCGACGGCGTGCTCAATCACCTGGTGGCGGCAGCGGGCGTCAGCGCCGGTGCGGTGTATCTGTATGACGACAACACCCGGTTGCGCCTGGCCGCCGCCAGTCGCGGCCACGACTACCCTGAGGAACTGGCGGTGCCTGAAGGCGAGCGGCAAGACCTGGCCAGCGCGGTGACCCAGGCCCTCGCATGGCAAGGGCGGAGCCTGGCGGTGGTGCTCAATGACCGCGGCCAGGCGCTGCTCGGCATCCTGGTGCTGCAACTCGCCGATGCGAACGCGGCCCTGGGCCAGCCGTTCCAGCGCTTCGTCGAGGAACTGTCCGGAGCCGCCGCCGTGGCCATCGAGACCCGCCAGCTGGTCGAGGCCCAGCAGCGCCTGCTGGACGCCATGATCAAGTTGCTGGCCGACGCCATCGACGCCAAGAGCCCCTATACCGGCGGCCATTGCGAACGGGTGCCGCAACTGGCGCAGATGCTCCTGGACCAAGCCGTGCAGGCTGACAGCGGCCCCTATGCCGACTTCAGCATGAGCGAGGCCGAGCGCTACGAATTCCGCGTGGCCGCCTGGCTGCACGACTGCGGCAAGATCACCAGCCCCGAATACGTGGTGGACAAGGCGACCAAGCTGGAGACCTTGTACAACCGCATCCACGAGGTGCGCATGCGCTTCGAGGTGCTCTGGCGCGATGCCGAGGTCGCCTACTGGCAAGGCGTGGCCAACGGCGATGACGAGCCGGCGCTGCGGCGCACGCTGGAGGCATGCCGGGCAACCTTGCAGGAGGAGTTCGCCTTCGTCGCCAACGCCAACATCGGTGGCGAGTTCATGCAGGAGGCCGATATCGAGCGCCTGCGTACTATCGGCCAGCGCCGCTGGCGGCGGCACTTCGACAACCGCCTGGGCATCTCCCGCGATGAGGCGGAGCGGTTCACCGACATCTCGGCGGCAACCTTGCCGGTGGACGAGCCCCTGCTTGCCGACCGCGATGAGCACCGGGTGCCCTGGGGCGATCGTACGCCGCCGGTGGCCAAGGACGACCCGCGCAACCACTGGGGTTTCGACATGCGCCTGCCGGCCCATGCCAGCAACCACGGCGAGCTGTACAACCTGTCGATCCGCCGCGGCACGCTCAACGATGAAGAGCGCTTCAAGATCAACGAGCACATTGTGCAGACCATCATCATGCTCAGCGCGCTGCCGTTCCCGCGCCAGCTCAGGCGCGTGCCGTCAATCGCCGGCAACCACCACGAGAAGATGGACGGCAGCGGCTACCCGCGCAGGCTTGGCCAGGAGGCGCTGAGCATCCCCGAGCGGGTGATGGCGATCGCCGACATCTTCGAGGCGCTGACTGCGGCGGACCGGCCCTACAAGGCGCCGAAGACCTTGTCCGAGTCGGTGAAGATCCTGGTGTTCATGGCGCGGGACAAGCATGTCGACGGGCAGTTGCTGCGCTTGTTCCTGAGTAGCGGGGTATACCGGCAATATGCCGAGCGCTTCCTGCGCCCCGAGCAGATCGATGAACTGGACGTAGCGTACTGGATGGAGCAGTTGCAGGGTTTCACGCCAGAGCAATCCACCTACACTTCTTGAGACTTGTTCGGCGGGATCTCTGGAGGCACCCGATGGAAGCATTCTGGCAAGCCTTTTTGGCGGCGTTGCAGACCGAATTCGCCGATGTCGCCGACGCGCGCGAGGTCTCGCGGATCCTAATTCGCCTGTTGATGGCGGCCCTGCTGGGGGCTGTGCTGGGCTTCGAGCGCGAGAGCAAGGGCAAGTCGGCCGGCGTGCGCACGCACATGCTGGTGTCCATGGGCGCGGCCTTGTTCGTCCTGGCGCCGAGCATGGCCGGGGCGGACGAGCAAGCGTTGAGCCGGGTGATCCAGGGCATCGTCGCCGGGATCGGCTTTCTCGGCGCGGGCACGATTCTCAAGGGCAATGGCCGCGACACCAGTCACGTCAAGGGCCTGACCACCGCGGCCGGGTTATGGATGACCGCCGCCATCGGCACGGCCGCCGGCATGGGGCGCGAGGCCACGGCGCTGGTCAGCACGGTGCTGGCGCTGCTGGTGCTGGCGAGCATGCCGTTGCTGGTGGAAAAGGTCGAAGGCGAGCATGAGGACAAGCGCGAGGAGGAGGAGGGCAGGAAGCACTGAGGGGAGCCGAAGCTCCCCTCATAAGCGTTGTTGCCTGCTCTTTTCTTATTATTGGAGACTGGCCTGTTGTTGTTTTTGTCGGCTGTCGTCTCTGCACTGCGGGGCCCCCAACCGGGGCCAAGAGCAAACGTATTTTTTTGAGCGCTGACCTGCGTTCATCCAACGTGATCCAACCTTGACTGCCGCTACCTCGGAGGTAGTTTTATTGTTCTTGCCAGGTTGCGGGGCCGGAACCCCTGGAATGCACGTCGACTCCAAAAAAATCTGCTTGCTACGCCTCTGCCGTGTTGTTCTTGTTATGTCAGAGCCGTTTACTGTTGTTTTTATTGGGTATCGCGTTTTTTGTTCTTGTTATGCCTAAAGATATAGCAGGTGGCGTGCCAACTTTTGAAAGCCCTTTAAAATCAATGACTTGTTGATTTTGCAGAGTAGATTGGCTCGTGAAAATCTGTCGAATTGTTTCCCTGTTACCCGATTTTCTTCTGCGCAGCGTGTAGGCGGTAACACTCCACCCACACCTGTGTGACAAGCGTGTGACTCAGCGAACGCCGCGGGCCTTCGCCACCCGCGAACCGGTGGCGCGCCCAAGCACTTCGCTGATACGCAGGCCCGCGGCGATCAGCCGGTTCAGGTCAATGCCGGTTTCGATGCCCAGCCCTTGCAGCAGGTACACCACATCTTCGCTGGCGACGTTACCGGTGGCACCCTTGGCGTAGGGGCAGCCGCCCAGGCCGGCCACCGAGCTGTCGAACACGCTGATGCCCTCGAGCAGGCTGGCATAGACGTTGGCCAGCGCCTGGCCGTAGGTGTCGTGGAAGTGCCCGGCCAGCTGCGCGCGGGGCACTTGGGCCGAGACCACCTCGAACAGGCGGCGGGTGTCACCGGCGGTGCCGGTGCCGATGGTGTCGCCCAGCGACACTTCATAGCAGCCCATGTCATGCAGGGCCTTGGCCACCGGTGCCACCTGCTCGGCGCTGATGCGTCCCTCGTAGGGGCAGCCGAGCACGCAGGAGACATAGCCGCGCACCCGCACACCCTGGCTGCGGGCAGACTCCATGATTGGCTCGAAACGCTTGAGGCTGTCACTGATCGAGCAATTGATGTTGCGCTGGGAGAACGCTTCGGACGCCGCCGCGAACACCGCCACTTCCTTCACCCCGGCGGCCAGGGCATCCTCGAAACCGCGCAGGTTGGGCGCCAGCGCCGCATAGGTGACGCCCTCGCGCTGACGGATACCGGCGAACACTTCGCAGGAGCCGGCCATTTGCGGGACCCATTTGGGCGAAACGAAGCTGCCCACTTCTATGTAGGCGAGCCCGGCGTCGGTGAGGTCATCCACCAGGCGCACCTTGTCGGCGACGCTGATGGGCTGGGCTTCGTTCTGCAGGCCGTCGCGCGGGCCGACTTCGACCAGGCGGACATTCTTGGGCAATGACATGGCGGGCTTCCTGTGGCGGTTCAACGGTGGGTGTGCGGCGGGTTCAGGGTGGCGGCCAGGGCCTGCTCGCAACGCTCCTGGGCGGTGTCCAGCTCCAGGTGCATCTGCTGGATGTCGAGCATCTGCTGTTCGAGCTGGGCGCGGCGTTCGGCGATCTTCGCCAGCATGCTGGTGAGCTGTTTCTGGTTGCCGCCGGAGGGGTCGTAGAGTTCGATCAGTTCACGGCATTCGGCCAGCGAGAAACCGATGCGCTTGCCGCGCAGGATCAGTTTGAGCGTGACCTTGTCGCGGGCCGAGTAGATGCGTTCCAGGCCGCGTCGTTCAGGGCTGAGCAGACCCTGCTCCTCATAGAAGCGGATGGCGCGGGTGGTGATGTCCAGTTCGCGGGACAGGTCGGAGATGCTGTAGGTCTGGCTGCTCATGCTTGCGCTCGGGGGAGGGAATGCGAGTAACCTAATGCCAGGTTGACGTATACGTCAAGCAAGCGCTGTTCTTGCAGCCCCGCTCAGACACTCACGGATTTGCGGTATGCCTTGGGCGTCTGCCCGTCGAGCCGTTTGAAGAACCGTGCAAAGTAGGTCGGGTCGCTGAACCCCAGGCTGTCGGACAACTGGCTGATGCTCATGCGCGTGTAGGCAAGATTGCGCCGTGCTTCGAGCAGCAGGCGCTGGTGGATCACCTGCAACGCCGATTGCCCGGCCAGCGCCCGGCACAGCTGGTTCAACAGCAGGCTGGTAATGCCCAGGCGCGCGGCGAAATCGTCCACGGCAAGGTGCTCGCGGTAATGCGCCTCGACCAGGCGCAGGTAACGGCCGAGCAACTGCTGGTCCCGTTCGTCCTGGCTGCGCGCTGGCAAGGCGGCTTGTTGGCGGTTGATCCACACCATCAGCGCGGTGACCAATGCCTGCAGCATGGGGCCGCGGGCCGGGGCGCTGCCCTGGTACTCCTGCTGCAGCGTGTCGATCAGGCCGTGCAGGCGCATGCGGTCCTTGCCCAGCGGGTAGCACCGTGCCGCCGCCAGCACGCTCAGGGGCGCGCCCAGGCGCTTTTCCAGATCGACCACCAAGGCCGTGCCGAACGTCAGCACATGCCCCTGGATATCGGCGCTGAAGCGAAAGCCATGGACAGTCAGCGGCGGCACCACCTGGATCGCCGCCTCGCGAATCACCCGGCGTTCGCCCTCGATCTCCACCTGTGCCTCGCCGCGCTGCACATAGAGCAGCTGGAACAGTTCGGCGTGCCGGTGCGGCTTGATCTCCCAGTGGTGCAGACGGCTGCGCGCCGGGATCGACTCGCAGTGCAGCAGGTCGGTATCCGGCCAGGCGCGGTGCTCGCCATACAGCTGGAACAACGGGATGCCGGGAAGGGGGCTGTGCATGGGGTAGGGTCTGTCCGTTAATCGAACGAATTTCAAGAAAGTGCAGTTTTCAAAACGGATTTCGCACGTTCTGCACATTTTTCAGCAGTAAAAATACAGGTGCAAACCCTAACAGCAGATGCGCGGCCTTTGCCAGTGCAAAGCCGGCATCGTCATCGTGAGACAACAACAATGAAGACTCAGGTTGCAATCATCGGCGCCGGCCCGTCCGGCCTGCTGCTCGGCCAGCTGCTGCACAACGCCGGCATCGATACGCTGATCGTCGAGCGCCAGACCCCGGACTATGTGCTGGGGCGCATCCGTGCCGGCGTGCTCGAACAGGGCACGGTCGAGTTGCTGCGCGAAGCCGGCGTGGCCCAGCGCATGGATCGCGAAGGGTTGGTCCATGAAGGGGTCGAGTTGCTGGTCGGTGGTCATCGCCAGCGTCTTGACCTCAAGGCACTGACCGCTGGCAAGACGGTGATGGTCTACGGCCAGACCGAGGTCACCCGCGACCTGATGCAGGCTCGCGAGCTGAGTGGGGCGCCGATCATCTATGCGGCCAACAATGTCCAGCCCCATGACATCGAGGGGCCGCGGCCTTACCTGACGTTCGACAAGGACGGTCGCCAGCACCGGGTCGAGTGCGATTACATCGCCGGCTGCGATGGCTTCCATGGCGTGGCCAGGCAGAGCATCCCGGCCAGCGTGCTGAAGGTGTACGAGCGGGTCTATCCGTTCGGCTGGCTGGGACTGCTGGCCGATACCCCGCCGGTCAACCATGAGCTGATCTACGCCCATCACGAACGCGGTTTCGTGCTGTGCAGCCAGCGCTCGCAGACGCGCAGCCGCTACTACCTGCAGGTGCCGCTGCAAGAGCGGGTCGAGGACTGGTCCGACGAGCGCTTCTGGACCGAACTCAAGGCGCGCCTGCCACAGGCGGTGGCCGAACAACTGGTGACCGGGCCTGCGCTGGAGAAGAGCATCGCGCCGCTGCGCAGCCTGGTGGTCGAGCCGATGCAGCATGGCCGCCTGTTCCTGGTCGGCGACGCCGCCCACATCGTGCCGCCCACCGGCGCCAAGGGCCTGAACCTGGCAGCCTCGGACGTCAACTACCTGTACCGGATCCTGGTCAAGGTCTACCGCGAGGGGCGCACCGACCTGCTGGCGCAGTATTCGCCCATGGCGTTGCGGCGGGTATGGAAGGGTGAGCGCTTCAGTTGGTTCATGACCCAGCTGCTGCATGACTTCGGCGAACACCAGGATGACTGGGACCGCAAGATGCAGGCGGCCGATCGCGAGTACTACCTGGGGTCGGCGGCGGGGCTGGCGAATATCGCCGAGAACTATGTGGGTCTGCCGTTCGAAGCTGTGGAATAACTGCCGCGTCAGCGGCGCTTGGGGCTTTCCAGCAAGGTGACCATTTCGCGATAACCGCGTTGGCGCGCATGCTCCAGCGCAGTCACGCCGTCCTTGTCGGCAATTAGCGGGTCAGCCCCGGCCGCCAGCAATTGGCGCACGATTTCCACATGCCGCGGGCCGCCATCGCCGAGGATCACCGCTTCGAGCAACGCGGTCCAGTGCAGGCGGTTGAGGTGGTTCACATCGACACCGGCCGCGATCAGCAACTGCACGGTGCTCACATGCCCGCGTTCGGCGGCCGGGATCAGCGCGGTACCACCGTAGCGGTTGGTGCTCTTCAGGTCGGCGCCATGGGCCAGGGTCAGGCGCAGGATGTCGTCCAGCCCCCGTGCGCCCGCGTACAGGTAGGGGCTGTCGTTGATATTGTCCTTGGCGTTGACGTCGGCGCCGGCCTCGATCAGTACCTTGGCGGCTTCCACTTCATTGGCGTGGGTGGCCACCAGCAACGCGGTCTGGCCCTGGTCGTTGCGGCTATCGGCCTGCGCGCCCCGATCGAGCAGTTGGCGCACGGCAGGGGCATCGCCGCGGCGAGCGGCATCGAGCAACGCAGTGTTCATGGCAGGGATCTCGGCATGGCTGGCAAGGCTGGTGAACAGGGTCAGCAGCAAGGCGGTGAACGGCAGGCGCATGGTGGTCGGCTCCTGATAGGACGAGGGGCCATGCTAGGCGGCCTGTGTTTGTAGCAGAAGTGAATAATCTGGATGGATCCCAGTGTATTTGCGCATGTTGCCGGGTATCGCTACCCGTGGTAGAAGTCAGGCTTGTCATTCAGAATTTGAATATCAAGATGTCTGCCAGCGTAAAACCAAATAGGGCCCTGTTCGACCTCGACCTGCTGCGCGCCATCGTCGTGGTGGCTGACTGCGGCAGTTTCACCACCGCCGCGGCGCGCCTGCATTCCACGCAGTCGACCATCAGCCAGAAGGTCCGCCGCCTCGAGGACATGGTCGGCCACCGCCTGCTTGTGCGTGGCAACCGCGATGTGCTGCCCACTGATGCCGGGCAGACCCTGCTCGGTTATGCGCGGCACATGCTGGCCCTCAATGACCAGATGCTCGAGGCGTTGGCTGGGGCCATGGTCGGGGTAACCGTGCGCCTGGGCGTGCCGGAGGATTTCGTCGGCGGGCGCACCACCAATGCGTTGTCCGCGTTCAGCCGGCAGCACCCCCAGGTCAAGCTGGAAGTCACCAGCGGGCTATGCCGCGATCTCAGCCAGGCCTATGACAATGGCGAGCTCGACCTGGTATTGCTCAAGCAGCGGCGCAACAGCCGTGAGGGCGTGGCCTGCTGGCCGGAGCGCCTGCAATGGATCGACAGCGCGCGCATGCCGTCTTTCGATCTCGACCCGATTCCCTTGGTGACTTTTCCGCCCCGCGGGCTGTACCGCGATGACATGATCAGCGCGATCGAAGGCATGGGCCGGCGCTGGCGCATCAGCTTCACCAGCTCGAGCCTCAGCGGTATCCAGGCGGCGGTGGCCGACGGCATGGGCATCAGCCTGCTGCCGCCGCGGGCAGTGCTGCTCGAGCACCGGGTGCTGGGCATCGAGCAGGGGCTGCCGGAGGTGGACAGCTACGAGATCGTCATCGTGCATCGTCCCACGGCAGATGTGATGGTCAAGGCACTGGCCGAGGTCTTGACAGAGTTGCTGGCGGTGCAGGCGATCTGACCTGCCGGAAACTCACTCCTTGCAGCAGTGCGGCTTGCCACTGGCACCTTCATAGCGATCATGATGCCGCACCCAGTCCATAGTCCCGTCCTCGTTGCGCCCCAGGGGCGCGAGGTCGAGGAAGTTGTACGCATTGACCAGGATGTCCAGCCCCCGGGCATAGGTGGAGTAGGTGTGGTACAGGCTGCCGTCGCTATCGCGGTAGAACGCGCTGAGCCCGGGCAGCTCCGTTTCGTCGCCGGTGTAGGGTTCGTAGTTGTACTGGGCGCTGCCATCGGTGGCGACAGTGACGCCGAAATCCTGGTTGAAGCGGCTGCCGTGCGAGGAGAACCATGGGAAGTGCCAGCCCATGCGCTTGCGGAACGCCTGGAACTCGGCATAGGGCGCCTGCGAAACCGCCACCAGGGAAACATCGTGGTGGGCCAGGTGCAGGTTGGCGCCGTCGAAGTGGTCGGCCAGGAACGAGCAGCCCGGGCAGCCTTCGTGCCAGCCGTCGGCGAACATGAAGTGATAGACCAGCAACTGGCTGCGCTCGGCGAACAGCTCAACCAGGCCCAGCTCACCGTCCGGGCCCTGGAAACGGTAGTCCTGCTCCACCGCTACCCAGGGCAGGGCGCGGCGGGCGGCGGCGAGCTCGTCGCGTTGATGGGTGAAGGCCTTCTCGTGCAGCCAGAGCTGGTGGCGGGCGGCGAGCCATTGGCTGCGGGTTGCCACGGGGTGTTTGGGGGCTGGATGGCTCATGGGCGTGACTCCACGCTTGGGGGTTCACCCCGTAGTCGGATGGCCTTTAGGTAATTCGACAGTTTGTATCCGTTATCGACGAATGGTTGATCCGGAACCGGGAGTTTGCATTTACCGTTGATCACGAGCAGTTTGCTCTCGCTCTCGCTCTCGCTCTCGCTCTCGCTCTCGCTCTCGCTCTGCTTTTGCTTCTAAGCGCGCGATAGTTCAGGCGACACAAATTGCGACTTCAGGAGGCCGAACGCAGGTCTTGCGGAGGGAGGTGACGGGCATGGATGCCCGTCAAGCGCTGCGCCCCAGGATGGGGCGTTCAGCGCGGTCCTCCCGGGAGCAAGGCCGGAGTGAGGGGACCCCGGAGCGAAGCGTAGGGGCCGGATGAATGGAGCGAGGATTTTTTGGTTCCTTTTTGATCCTTCAAAAAGGGACCCGCCGTAAGGGCGGAAAGGTGATTATGCGTCACCGTCGGAAATGAATGCGCATATAAATTTCAAAACACACACTGTGTAAGTCAAAGTCAAAGTCAAAGTCAAAGTCAAAGTCAAAGTCAAAGTCAAAGTCAAAGTCAATCGGCATCGGTTTTCATAGTGGTAAGTGCATTCATTTACGATGTCGACGCACAGTCACCTTTTCGCCTTTACGGCGAGTTCCTTTTTGTCGTGGCAAAAAGGAACCAAAAACCGTGCGCTCCATTCATCCGGCCCTCCGCTTCGCTCCGGGTTCCCTCACTCCGGCCTTGCTCCCGGGAGGACCGCGCTGAACGCCCCATCCTGGGGCGCAGCGCTTGACGGGCATCCATGCCCGTCACCTCCCTCCGCAAGACCTCCGTTCGGCCTCCTGAAGTCGCGAAGTTACGGGCGGCGCCTGGGCTGACGCAGCTGTCGCTAGCTGGGTAGGGCGCTAGACTCCTGATCGGCAACGGCAACGGCAACGGCAACGGCAACGGCAACGGCAACGGCAACAATTCGAACGTTTGCAAAACTCAGGTCGACCTGCCAATGGAGCCATGAGGTGTCAGTTGATCAGGCCGTCTCTTGCATCCGCGCGATCACATCCCACAACCGCGGATCGTCATAGTCTTCGATCACCAGCCGCGCCCCGGCTTCCAGCAGTCGTTCGGCCGGCTGGGTAGTGGCCAGGCCCACGGTGAAGATGCCGGCATCGACAGCCGCCTTGACGCCAGGCAGCGAGTCCTCGAAGGCCAGCGCCTGCCCGGCCTGGGCCTGCAGGCACTGCAGCCCGGTGAGGTAGGGCAGGGGATCGGGCTTGGGCCGTGCCAGCTCATCGGCGACCAGCACATGGCCGAAACGCTCGCCAAGGCCCATGGCCCCGAGCATGTGCTCGGCGTTCAGGCGCGGCGCGTTGGTCACCACGCACATGCCGATGCCGTGCTGCTCGGCATGTGCCAGCAGATGCAGCAGGCCGGGCATTGGTGTCAGGGTTGGCGACAGTTCGCGGAACAACGCCTCCTTGCGCTCGGCCAGGACCTGGCGGTGGGTGGCATCGGCCTGGGGAAACAGCTCGGCGAACAACAGACCGTTGGAGCGTCCGCTGACCTGGGTGTTGAACTGCTCCTGAGTCAGCTCGCGGCCATCGTAGTCGTACAGCAGCTTGCGGAAGGCTTGCAAGTGCAGCGTGTCGGTATCGGTGAGGGTCCCATCGAGATCGAACAGCAGGGCGGTCAGCATCGGGCATCCTTAAGGGGGAGAAACCATTCAGCAGCATCTTATGCCATCAGCATTGGAAAGTGCAGTTGGCCGGTTCTTTCGCGTTTTCGGCACAAGTCTCACAGGCAGTGGGGCTGCCGAGCAAACGCTCCAGCCCCAAGAGACCCTGAACGGTTACTATCGGCTGCCAGGCATCCACTGCACGGAGCACCCACCCCATGCCTTTCGTCACCACCCGCAAGATCCTGTTCGGCGATTGCGACCCCGCCGGGATAGTCTACACGCCGCGTATCAGTTACTTCGTCATCGAGGCGATCCACGAGTTTCTTTCCCACCAGCTGGGCGGCGAAGGCCTGCGCAAGCTGTTCGCCATGGGTGTCATGCCGCCGGCACGGGCATTGTCCATCGAGTTCCTGGCGCCGATGGCCTGGGACGACCTGATCCGCGTGCACGTCAGCAGCGGGCCGCTCGGCCGCACATCGTTCAGTTTCAATGTGGAAGGGGTAGGAGCCAGTGGCGAGTCATGTTTCCGCGCCAGCATGACCCAGGTATGCGTCTGCCCCGATAGCAAGCAACCGGTTGATCTGCCCGAGGCACTGCGCCGGGCACTGAGCAGCACCACAGACTGATGTGCATCACTACGGATAGATATGTCATCAACCAACAAACGTTTCAGCATCAATTGGATATAAAGTCCAAACGTGACCGGTTATTCAGTTGCGTTTTTCCGTTTAATTGAGGCTGTTGCCACTGGTTGCTCCTGTTGAAAGCTGTTAGCTTTCGCCCCGCTCCGGAATTAAACAAGCAGGCCTGCAACGCGCCGCTTGCGGCCACCCGAAAAAACAACGGGTGACCGAACAGGGAACGATAATAAAAATCCTAGGGAGGGATAACTGGATGAATCTCTACATCCGTCTGTTGCTGGCTATTCTGCGCGGTTTCTTCAAGCCGCCGATGGCCCTGACCGAAACGCTGCAGCGTACGCTGCGGGTCTGGCCGAACGATATAGACATCAATAAACACATGAACAACGGCCGTTACATGACGATTGTCGATCTGTTCATGCTGGAACTTTGCCTGCGTGCGAAGATCCTTATTCCTGCCTTCAAGTTGGGTTGGAAACCCATGCTCGGCGGTAATCTGGTCGTCTATAAAAAGCAACTTTCCATGTTCGAACAATACACCGCCGAGTTCAGCATCTGCTGCCTCGACGAGAGCTGGACCTACTTCCAGTACACCTTCTTCAACCGTGCCGGTGAAGTGGTGGTGACTGGTTATTCCAAGGGCGCCTGGGTCGGTCGCAAAGGCCTGGTCGCCAACGCGGTGATCGCCGAAAAGCTCAAGGTCGAACCCACTACCGCGCCGATGCCCGAAGCCATCAGGAAATGGCTTGAGGCTGAGGCCCACGTGCTCGGCAAGGCCTGAGCCAGGTCGCGTCTCGGCCCACTTGGCAAACACCACACCCACGTAATCCGTCCATTGCTCCACGGCACCGGGCCTCTGGCCTGGCGCCGCGCGCGGCAGGCTTTGCCGTGCCCGCCATTCGCGCCTGGCCCACGTCGATCCATGAATGAGTAGGGAAACACCTCATGCCGAACACCTTGTTGTTGATGTTGGTTCTTTTTGCGGTCTTGCTGTTGGTCGCCGAGCTGTTCAGGCGCTACCGCCTGGTGGGCCTGACCTTCTTCGTGCTGTCGCTGCCGGCGTTACTGGTGCCGAACGCCAACCTGTTCATGCGCATCAAGACCATCAGCGTGCTGCTGCCCATGTGCTTCCTGGCTTACGCCAGGTACAGGCCGAAAATCGAAGGTTTCATCTACAAGCTCATCTACCTGGTGATCGTGCTCAACATCATCGAAGCCTCAGTGATCGACTGGCAAACCGGCAACGTCCTCAACATCGTCGCCGCCGTGGGCCTGATCCTGTGCCTGCCGTACTCGCGCCAACACTGGGAGATCTCAGGCCGCCACAGTGATTTCGTGGTGCGCGTCCCGGCCTACTGGCCCTACCTGTACACCACCTGGAACCTGTGTTTCCTGTACTCGGCGCGGATCACCACCTTCGGCTACGCACTGCCGCTGTTGCTGGCGCCGGTGGCCTACGCCTTGCTCCTGCGCCGCTCCGACCTGTACTTCCAGGCCCGCGCCTACACCTTCGGCTTCTACCTGTTCGTGCGCACTATCGCCGGCGACGCCCCGCTGATGAACCTGCCGGCCTTCGATCTGACGACTTGGTACAGCCCCGACGCCGCGCTCATCTGGAGCGTCGTCAACGTGATTTTCACAGGCGCCTGCCTGTACAGCTACGGCGCAAGCCGCAAGAAGAACAAAGCGATCGAACAAGGAGTTTGAAGCATGCTGGAAGTTATCCTGCTGGCGTTTTTCATCACCGCCAGCCCGGTGATCCTGTTGATGAGCAAGACCCGGGCCGAGCCCTTGAAGCATGTTTACATCGGCCTGTATTACGTAAAATTCGTACCACTGCTGCTGTCGCTGTACGCGATCAATCTCAGCGCCAGTTTCCTGGCCTGGAAGTGGGTGCAGTTGAAATGGCTGCTGCCGCGCTACTTCGGCTACCGCCACTACAACCGCGACTCCATCTCGATGGAGAGCACGGCGATCCCGGGCACTGACTACCACATGGGCTACATCCCCAAGAAACTGCCCGCCGAACTGGTCTATCGCTGGAGAAAAGAAAAGGTCTACCATAACTACATCCAGTCGATCATCAAGGCCAACCGCGACTACTACAAAGTACCGCTGGGCCAGTTCCCGCAACCGACGGCGATTTCCGACGAGGACCTGAAAGTCTTCCTGATGTCGTCGCAGATCACCCATTACCTGCAGACGGTCGATGGCGTATCGACCTTCGACATGCGTGATTTCACCCGCGAGATCCGCCTGTCCAGCTCGGTGTTCGACGTGGCCAGCATTTCCATCGCCCAGGACTTCGCCACCGACAGCATGCGCATCACCCTGCGCGACGGCTTCAGCGTCGGCCCGGGCGAGCCGCACTGGGACCTGGCCAAGGTCTACTTCATGTCGAACACCATGGTGTTCTTCATCCTCGGCGCGCACCTGCACCATCACCTGTTCTTCGCCGAAATGGGAGCGGCGTTCCTGTTCAACCTGGTGCCCAAGGGCTCCAACTTCCACAAGCTGATGGACCCGCACACCGCCTATATCCTGATGCTCAACCACCAGTTCAAGGAATCGCCGCTGTCGCTGCGCGAAACCACAGGCATCGCCGACAAGTTCCTCTACAGCTGCATCGGCTACTACTCGGCGCAGACCTTCTACAAGGTCGGCTATGAAAACGCCCTGAACATGTACAACAAGCGCGACACCGAAGACCAGGCGCTGACCCAGAAATTCGAGATCAAGTTCGCCATCCCGTTCGACCAGTACCTCAATGGCCAGCACGCACTCAACGCCCAGTACCGCGACTACTACGCGGCGGTGCTGAAGTTCGTCACGGCCAGTTACGACGACCTGCTGCGCGACGGCTCCGAGCCCTACATCAACAACTGGGTCGCCGAGCTGTGCCGCTATGTCAACCTGCCGTGCCAGGCCAATGACAAGGCCTTCAACATCGAAGTGATCGCCACCTATATCTGGTACGTATCGTTCGTCCACTCCCTGGAGCACTACCAGTTCCACAAGTACAAGATGAACTACTGCCTGCTGACCCGGCTGCCGTTCGCGGTCGCCAAGCACTTGCCCGCGGAACAGGTGTTCAGCCAGTACGACATCTGGAAGTCCAAGCACATCGTGCACACCTTCGGCAAGAACCACCTCAATGCCGGTGTCTCGGAGAGCTATGCCGACCTGGACTACAAGTTCCGCGACCTGCCGCTGATCGACAAGCAGGCGCAACTGAAGAAGGACGTACTCGCGCTACTGGAGAAACACCAGACGCCAAACGAGGCGATCGCTTTGTCCATTCGCTACTGAGCCTGGGCGCGGAAGGCCGGCGACGAAGGGGTCTGTTCAGTTTTCGCAGAAAGGAGTACAAATGTGCTCCATGGACAATTTATCCCCCAAACGCCGCGCCATCCTCGAATTCATCCGCGAGCGCATCACCGATCAAGGCCAGCCGCCGTCGCTGGCCGACATCGCCGAGCGCTTCGGTTTCGCTTCGCGCAGCGTGGCGCGCAAGCACATCACCGCCCTGAGCCAGGGCGGCTTCATCGACGTCACCCCCAACCAGGCGCGGGGCATCCGCCTGGCCGAGCCGCTGCGCCGGCCCGAGATCCTCGAAGTGCCGGTGCTCGGCCAGGTCGCCGCCGGTGCGCCGATCGGGCCCGACCTCGATATCCACGAGCAGTTGCTGCTCGACCCCAGCCTGTTCCGGCGTACCCCTGACTACCTGCTCAAGGTGCGCGGCGACTCGATGGTCGACGACGGCATCTTCGACGGTGACCTGGTCGGCATTCGCCAGCAGGGCGAGGCCCGCGACGGGCAGATCGTGGTCGCCCGGCTCGACGGCGAGGTGACCATCAAACGCCTGCAGCGCATCCGCGGCGGTTATCGCCTGCTGCCGCGCAACCCGGCCTATGCCCCCATCGATGTGAGCCCCGAGCGCGAGTTCTTCATCGAAGGCGTGTTCTGCGGCTTGCTGAGGCGTGACTGATGGGCGCGGTGGTCGAACTCGACCGGCTGCTCGACCAGCGCCAGGTATGGCGCGGGCGGCAGGCCCGGGCGCGCCCGCAGGGCCTGCAGCCCACCGGGCATGCCACCCTCGATGGTCGGCTGCCGGAAGGCGGTTGGCCGGCGGCGTCGCTCAGCGAGCTGCTGCTGGCCAGCCCCGGCTGCGGTGAGTTGCAGTTGCTCTGGCCCACGCTTGCCCGGCTGAGTGGGGACGGGCAGCGGGTGGTGCTGGTGGCGCCGCCGTTCATCCCTTATGCACCGGCCTGGCAGGCTGCCGGAGTCGACCTGCGCTGGCTGGTGCAGGTCGACGCCGAGGCCGGCGATGCCCTGTGGGCGGCCGAGCAGTGCCTGCGCTCGGGCAGTTGCGCCGCGGTGTTGTGCTGGCCGGAGCGTGCCGATGATCGGGCGCTGCGGCGTTTGCAAGTGGCCGCGGAAACCGGCAACGCGTTGGCGTTTGCCTGCCGCCCGCGACAGGCCGCGCTGAACCCTTCGCCCGCCGCCCTGCGCATTGCCCTCGACCTGCGCCCGGCACAGTGGCGCGTGCTCAAGTGCCGGGGTGGCCTGCCGCCTGCCGCACCCATCGCCTGCCCAGGGCAGGGGTGATGCGCCATGCTCTGGGCCTGCATCCTGTTTCCCCAGCTGGCGCTGGACACTGTCCTGCGCGAACGCGACGACCCCGAGGCACCGCTGGTGCTGCTTGGCGGGCCGCCCCAGCGCCGCGTGCTGCGGGCGGTCAACCCGGCAGCCAGTGCGCTGGGCCTGCGCGCCGGCCAGGCATTGACCGCCGCCCGTGCCCTGGCCGACGGTTTCGCCTGCGTCGATGTCGAACCGGCGCGTATCGAGCAACTGCAACAGTTGCTCGCGGCCTGGGCCTACCGTTTCAGCGCCCAGGTCAGCCTGCACTATCCCCGTGCGTTGTTGCTGGAAGTGGGCTCGAGCCTGCAACTGTTCGGCCCGTGGCCGTCGTTCGAGGCGCGTCTGCGCGAGGAACTGGCGGCACTCGGCTTGCGCCAGCGCATCGTGCTGGCCAGCAACCCGGTGGCGGCGAGAATGCTCGCCAACGGCCATGATGGCCTGGCGCTGAACTGCCCGCAGGCAACCCGCGACGCCTTGCTCGACATGCCCGTGGAGCGTGTCGGCCTGCCCAGCGAGGCAGCCGAAGCCTTCGCCCGCATGGGCCTGCGCCGCCTCGGGCAGGTACTGGCGTTACCCCGGGATGCCCTGGCCAGGCGTTTCAGCGCCCAGGTGCAGTTGCACTTGGACCAACTGCTCGGCCTGCGTAGCCTGGGGCTGGATTTCTACCAGCCGCCCGACCGTTTCGAGGCGCGGCTGGAGCTGAACTTCGACGTCGAGTCGCACCAGGCGCTGCTGTTCCCCCTGCGTCGTCTTATCCACGATCTGGCGGCTTTCCTCGCCGGGCGTGACTGTGGCGTGCAGCGGTTCGAGTTGCACCTGGAGCATGCCGAAGGCGCCGACACCGTGCTCAAGGTCGGCCTGCTGGCCGCCGAGCGCGACGCCTCGCTGTTGTTCGAGCTTGCCCGTGGCCGCCTGGAGCCGCTGCGCATCCCGGCGCCGGTGCGCAACCTGCGGCTGCTGGCCGCCGACCTGCCACCGTTCGTGCCTCAGCACCAGGCGCTGTTCGACCCGCGTGCGCAGCAGGCCCAGCCTTGGGACCAACTGCGCGAGCGCCTGCGCGCGCGGCTGGGCGATGACGCGGTCAAGGGCTTGCGCGCCGAGGCCGATCATCGCCCCGAGTGCGCCTGGCAAGGAGTGGAGCAGGGTGGGCAGGGCCATTTGGTGATGGCCCCTGGTCGACGCCCCGGCTGGTTGCTGCCGGTGCCTCAGGTGCTGTCCGAGACCGGCCTGCAACTGCTCGGACAGGCCGAGCGTATCGAGTCCGGCTGGTGGGACGGTGGTGATGTGCGGCGCGACTACTACCGCATCGAAACCCGTGATGGCCTGCGCGGCTGGGCCTTCCGCGACCTCGCGGCCCCGGGGCCGTTGTGGCTGCAAGGCTGGTTCGCATGAGCGCCCCCGGCTACGCCGAGCTGCACTGCCTGTCGAACTTCAGTTTCCAGCGTGGCGCCTCCAGTGCCGACGAGCTGTTCCGCCGCGCCCGCGAGCAGGGTTACCAGGCCCTGGCGATCACCGACGAATGCACCCTGGCAGGCATCGTCCGGGCCTGGCAGGCGGCAAAGCAGCATCAGGTGCGGTTGATCGTCGGCAGCGAGGTGCGGGTGCACCAGGGGCCGAAGCTGGTCCTGCTGGCACAGGACCTTGCCGGCTACCAGAGCCTCTGCGCCTTGATCACCCGCGCCCGGCGGCGTTCGCAGAAGGGCAGCTACCAGTTGCTCGTCGAGGACCTCGAGGCCCATCACCAGGGCTTGCTGGCGCTGTGGGTGGCCGAGCCAGGCGACAGCGCCGGGGCCTGGCTGCAGCCGCTGTTCGCCGGGCGCCTGTGGCTGGCGCTGCACCTGCACCGCGGGGCCGACGACGCCCAGCGCCTGGCTTACCTGCGCGCGCTAGGGGCACGGCTCGATATTCCGCTGGTGGCCTGCGGCGATGTGCACATGCACGTGCGTGGCCGGCGGGCGCTGCAGGACTGCATGACCGCCATCCGCGAACATTGCGCGGTCGCCGAGGCGGGGCGGTACCTGTTCGCCAATGGCGAGCGTCACCTGAGGTCGCTCGAGCAGTTGCGCGAGCTGTACTCCGACGATCTGCTCGCGCAGACCACGCAGGTCGCGGCGCGGTGCACGTTCGACCTGTCGCAGTTGCAATACCGATACCCGCGTGAGCTGGTGCCCGAGGGGCAGACCCCGGCCAGCTGGCTGCGCGAGCTGTGCCGCCGAGGGTTGCCCGAGCGCTGGCCCCAGGGCCCGAGCGACAAGGTGCGCATGGTGCTGGAGCAGGAGCTGGCGCTGATCGAGGAACTGGGCTACGAGAGCTACTTCCTCACCGTCCACGACATCGTCGCCTTCGCCCGCCGCCAGCGCATCCTCTGCCAAGGGCGCGGCTCGGCGGCCAACTCGGTGGTGTGCTTCGTCCTCGGCATCACCGAACTCGACCCGATGGAGCACCGCCTGCTGTTCGAACGCTTCCTTTCCCGCGAGCGCAACGAGCCGCCGGACATCGACGTGGATTTCGAGCATGAGCGCCGCGAAGAGGTGATCCAGTACGTGTTCCAGCGCTACGGCCGGCACCGGGCGGCGCTCACCGCGGTGGTCAGCAGCTACCACGCCGCCGGCGCGGTGCGCGATGTGGCGCGGGTGCTCGGCCTGCCGGCCGACCAGGTGGACGCCCTGGCCAAGTGCTGCGGGCGCTGGAGCGACCGCATCCCGGATGCCGCCCGCCTGTCCGAGGCCGGGTTCGATGCGCACAGCCCGTCGCTGCGGCGCATCCTGGTGCTGGCGGGGGAGCTGATCGGCTTTCCCCGGCACCTGTCGCAACACCCGGGAGGCTTCGTCATCTCCGAGCAGCCGCTGGACCAGCTGGTACCGGTGGAGAACGCGGCGATGGCCGAGCGCACGGTGATCCAGTGGGACAAGGACGACCTGGACATGGTCGGCCTGCTCAAGGTCGACGTGCTGGCGCTGGGCATGCTCAGCGCGCTGCGCCGCTGCTTCGACCTGATCGCCCGGCACCGGGGCCGCGAGTACACGCTGGCGACCCTGCCCAAGGAAGACCCGGCCACCTACGCCATGATCGGCCGCGCCGAGACCATGGGCGTGTTCCAGATCGAGTCGCGGGCGCAGATGGCCATGCTGCCCCGGCTCAAACCGGTGAAGTTCTACGACCTGGTGATCGAGGTGGCCATCGTCCGTCCGGGGCCGATCCAGGGCGACATGGTTCATCCATATCTGCGCCGCAGGTTGAAGCAGGAGCCGGTCACCTACCCATCGGAAAAGCTCAAGGCCGTCTTCGAGCGCACCCTGGGCGTGCCGCTGTTCCAGGAGCAGGTGATGGAGCTGGCCATGGTCGCCGCCGACTACAGCCCCGGCGAGGCCGACCAGTTGCGCCGCAGCATGGCCGCCTGGAAGCGCCATGGCGGCCTGGAGCCGCACCGCGAGCGGCTGATCGCGGGCATGCTCCGTAATGGCTACGAGCTGGCCTTTGCCGAGCGTATCTTCGAGCAGATCAAGGGCTTTGGCAGCTACGGTTTCCCCGAGTCCCACGCCGCCAGCTTTGCCCTTTTGTGCTACGCCAGCAGCTGGCTCAAGTGCCATGAGCCGGCAATCTTCACCTGCGCGCTGGTCAACAGCTGGCCGATGGGCTTCTACAGCCCCGACCAGTTGCTGCAGGAGGCGCGCCGCCAGGGCATCGAGGTGCGCCCGGTGGATGTGTTCCACAGCGAGTGGGATTGCACCCTGGAGGCACTGGGCGAGAACGAACTGGCCATCCGCCTGGGCCTGCGCCAGATCCGCGGCTTCAGCGAGGTCGATGCCCGGCGCCTGGAGCAGGCGAGGGCGCAGCGCCCCTGGCGGGATGTCGAGGACCTGTGCCTGCGCGCCCGGCTCGATGGCCGGGCCCGGGCGCGCCTGGCCGATGCCGGGGCACTGCGCGGGCTGGCTGGCGACCGCCACCAGGCGCGCTGGCAGGTGGCGGCGGTGCAGGCGCAACTGCCGTTGTTCGCCGAGGTTGAATCGACACTTGAACAGGCGGTGGCCTTGCCTGCACCCAGCATTGCCGAAGACCTGGCCGCCGACTACGACACCCTGGGCACCACCCTCGGGCCGCACCCCCTGACCCTGTTGCGGACACGCTTGCGCGCGCTGGGGTGTCGCAGTTCAAGGGAGCTGGCAGGGGTCGAGCATGGCGACAGCATCGCCGTCGCCGGCATCGTGGTCGGGCGCCAGCGACCACAGACCGCCAGTGGCGTGACCTTCGTCACCCTCGAGGACGAGCATGGCATGGTCAACGTAGTGGTCTGGCGCGACCTGGCAGAGCGCCAACGGCGCGAGCTGGTAGGTTCGAAGTTGCTCAAGGTGAGCGGGCGGCTGGAGCAGGAGAGCGGGGTGGGGCACCTGATCGCCCGGCGCCTGGAAGACATCAGCCCGCTGTTGCAGGGGCTTGATGTGCGCAGCCGGGACTTTCATTAAGCCTCAGACCATCGCCAGTCGCTGCTTGCGTGTCGGAGCCGGGAACGCCTGCTCGATGGCTTGCAGGTCCTCTTCGGCAAGCACCAGGTCGGCCGCCGCCGCATTCAAGCGCACATGCTGCGGATCCACCGCCTTGGGAATCGCGATCACCCCATCATTGCGCGTGACCCAGGCCAGGCTCACCTGGGCCGGCGTGGCGCCATGGCGCTCGGCGATCTGCGTCAGCACCGGGTGACCCAGCAAGCGCCCGGCCTGGGCCAACGGGCAGTAGGCCATGGTTGGCAAGCCCTGCTCGCGGCTCCACGGCAGCAGGTCGAATTCGATGCCACGCTCGGCCGGGTTGTACAGCACCTGGTTGGTGGCGCAGGCCCTGTTATCCAGTTCGCGCAGGTCGTCGAGGTCGAAATTGGACACGCCCCAGCGGCGAATCTTGCCCTGCTCGATCAGCCGCTCGAAGGCTTCCACCGTCTCGTCCAGCGGGTACTGGCCGCGCCAGTGCAGCAGGTACAGGTCGATGCAGTCGGTGCCCAGGCGCTGGAGGCTGCGCTCGCAGGCGGCCGGCACACCGCGTCGGCTGGCATTGTGCGGATAGACCTTGCTGACCAAAAACACCTGGTCCCGGCGCCCAGCGATGGCCTGGCCGACCACCTGTTCGGCGCCGCCCTCGGCGTACATTTCAGCAGTGTCGATCAGGCCCAGGCCCAGGTCGATGCCTTGTTGCAGCGCCGCCACTTCGGCGGCCCTGTGGCCCGGGTCCTCGCCCATGTACCAGGTACCCTGGCCGATGGCCGGAACGCGGGAGCCCGCCAGATTCACGTAACGCATGTCACCTCCTGTGGATGGGTATGGGTCAGCAGCACATCGAGCAGCGCCTCGGCGGCCTTGGACAGCTTGTGATCGCCCAGGGCGATCACGCCGATGCGCCGCTCCACGGTGGGATCGACCAGCGGCACGCAACGGGCGCCGAGCTCCTGCATCTGCTCGATGCACAGCGCCGGTACCGCGCTGACTCCCAGACCACTGGCGACCATGCGGCCGATGGTCGACAACTGATGGCTCTCGAAGGCCACCGCCAGCTTGCCATGGTTGGCGGCCAGGTGCTGTTCGAGCAGCAGGCGCACCGCAGATGGCCGCTGCAGGGCGATGAAGTCCTCGGCCAGCAGCTCCTGCCAACGCACCTGGGGCTGCTGGACAAGGGGCGAGTCGGCCGGCACCACGGCGACGAAGCGATCCATGTACAGCGGGTGGAAACGCAGCGCCTCGCTGCTTTCCGGCTCGAAACCGATGCCCAGTTCGACGCGGCGATGGCGCACTAGTTCCAGCACCTGCTCGTTGATCACGTCGTGCACGGTGACATTGACCTTGGGGTAGCGCTGGCGAAACACCTTCAGCGACCGTGGCAGCAGATTGCCGGCGAACGCCGGCATTGCCGCCACCGACACCCGGCCCAGTTGCAGGGTGAAGCGCTGGCGCAACATTTCCTCGGTATCGTCCCAATCGGCGAGCAGGCGCCTGGCCAGGGGCAGCAGCACCTCGCCCTCGGGGGTCAGGCTGACGCTGCGGGTGGTGCGGGTGAGCAGGGCGCCGCCGAGGTTGTCCTCCAGGGCCTTGATGGTCAGGCTCAGGGCCGGTTGCGACACGTGCAGGTGCTCGCCGGCCTGGGCGAAGCTCTGGTACTTGGCCACGGTGACGAAGGCCCGCAGCTGCTTGACGTTCATGAGGGGTTGACCCTTTGTTTTGGAAAAGTTATCAATCGATGACGAAAACAAAATTAACAAATCAGTCGGCTACAGTGAAGATGACCATACGGTTCCAACAACTACAAAAGGCGACTGAGCATGGCCGGACTGGACAAGCGTGTAGCAACTTATGAAGAGGCCCTGGCGGGCCTGACCGACGACATGACCGTGCTGGCCGGCGGCTTTGGCCTGTGCGGCATCCCCGAGAACCTCATCGCCGAAATCAAGCGCCGTGGCGTCAAGGGCCTGACCGTGGTCTCCAACAACTGCGGCGTCGACGGCTTTGGCCTGGGCGTGCTGCTCGAGGACCGGCAGATCCGCAAGATGATCGCCTCCTACGTCGGCGAGAACGCCGAGTTCGAACGCCAGCTGCTCAGCGGCGAACTGGAAGTGGAGCTCACTCCGCAAGGCACCCTGGCCGAGAAGATGCGCGCCGGCGGCGCCGGCATCCCGGCCTTCTTCACCGCTACCGGCTATGGCACCCCGGTTGCCGAAGGCAAGGAAGTACGCGAGTTCAACGGTCGCAAGTACATCCTCGAAGAATCCATCACCGGCGACTTCGCCATCGTCAAAGGCTGGAAGGCCGACCACTACGGCAACGTGGTGTACCGCAACACCGCGCAGAACTTCAACCCGCTGGCCGCCACCGCCGGCAAGATCACCGTGGTCGAGGTCGAAGAGGTCGTCGAGCCCGGCGTGCTGCTGCCCAGCGAGATCCACACCCCGGGCATCTATGTCGACCGGGTCATCGTCGGCACCTTCGAGAAGCGCATCGAAAAGCGCACCGTCAAGGCCTGAGCGCCGCCCTCAAGAACAACAAAGAGATCCTGACCATGGCATTGACCCGCGAACAAATGGCGCAACGCGTCGCCCGTGAACTCAAGGACGGCTACTACGTCAACCTCGGCATCGGCATCCCCACCCTGGTGGCCAACTACGTGCCCGACGGCATGGAAGTGATGCTGCAGTCGGAGAACGGCCTGCTGGGCATGGGCGAGTTCCCCACCGAAGCCACCATCGACGCCGACATGATCAACGCCGGCAAGCAGACCGTCACCGCCCGCCGTGGCGCGTCGATCTTCGATTCGGCGCAATCCTTCGCCATGATCCGTGGCGGCCATGTCGACCTCACCGTGCTCGGAGCCTTCGAGGTGGACGTGCAGGGCAACATCGCCTCGTGGATGATCCCCGGCAAGCTGGTCAAGGGCATGGGCGGCGCCATGGACCTGGTGGCCGGCGCCGACAACATCATCGTCACCATGACCCATGCCTCCAAGGACGGCGAGTCCAAGCTGCTGCCCATGTGCAGCCTGCCGCTGACCGGTGCCGGCTGCATCCGCAAGGTGCTGACCGACCTGGCCTACCTGGAGATCGAAAACGGCGCCTTCATCCTGCGCGAGACCGCGCCGGGCGTGAGTGTCGAGGAAATCGTCGCGAAGACTGCCGGCAAGCTGATCGTGCCGGACGATGTCGAGGAAATGACCTTCTAATCAACATTCCCCTGAGGGGGCTTGTGGGAGCGCGCTTGCCCCGCGATGACGTCAGCCCAGGTGCCACGATCGCCTGGTCGGGCGCTGTCGCGGGGCGAGCCCGTTCCACGCTTGCGCTTCCATAGGGCTTTGCCTTGTCTGTTGCAAAATCCACCAATAAAACCAAAAAAGGAAAACATCGTGGCCGCTGATATCCAAGACAGCCGCTCCGCCCGCTTTGCCCTGCGCTGCTCCAACTGGGCCGAACGCTGGTTCCCCGATTCCTGGGTGTTCGCCGCCCTGGCCGTGATGCTGGTGGCCCTCGGCGCCCTGGCCATGGGCGGCAAGCCCACCGACACCGCCAAGGCCTTCGGTGACGGCTTCTGGAGCCTGATCCCGTTCACCATGCAGATGGCCTTCGTGGTCATCGGTGGCTATGTGGTGGCTAGCTCGCCACCCGCCGCCCGGCTGATCGACCGCCTGGCGCGGCTGCCGAAGAACGGCCGCTCGGCGGTGTGCTGGGTGGCGCTGATCTCGATGCTCGCCTCCTTGCTCAACTGGGGCCTGTCGCTGGTGTTCGGCGGCCTGCTGGTGCGCGCCCTGGCGCGCCGCACCGACCTGAAGATGGACTACCGCGCCGCCGGCGCCGCCGCCTACCTGGGCCTGGGCGCGGTGTGGGCGCTGGGCCTGTCGTCGTCGGCCGCGCAGTTGCAGGCCAACCCGGCCAGCCTGCCGCCGTCGATCCTGTCGATCACCGGGGTGATCCCGTTCACCGAGACCATCTTCCTCTGGCAGTCCGGGGTGATGCTCGCCGCCCTGGTGATCGTCTCGCTGATCGTCGCCTATGCCACCGCGCCCGGCCCGAACAGCGCCCGCAGCGCGCAGGATTGTGGAGTGGACCCGAGCTTCAGCGCACCACCTTCGCCCCAGCGCACGCGTCCGGGTGAGTGGCTGGAATACAGCCCGATCCTGATCCTGCTGCTGGTGGCCCTGGCCGCTGGCTGGCTGTACCAGGAGTTCGCCACCAAGCCGGCGATCACCGCGATTTCCGGGCTGAACACCTACAACCTGTTGTTCATCATGCTCGGTGCCTTGCTGCACTGGCGCCCGCGCAGCTTCCTCGATGCCGTGGCTCGCGCCGTGCCGACCACCACCGGGGTGCTGATCCAGTTCCCGCTGTACGGCTCGATCGCCGCCATTCTCACCCAGGTCAAGGGCGCGGACGCCCAGACCCTGGCCCACCATATCTCGCTGTTCTTCACCCAGATCGCCACCCATGACACCTACGCCTTGCTGATGGGCGTGTACTCGGCGGTGCTTGGCTTCTTCATTCCGTCCGGCGGTGGCAAGTGGATCATCGAGGCGCCGTACGTGATGCTGGTAGCCAACGACCTGCAATACCACCTGGGCTGGGCGGTGCAGATCTACAACGCCGCCGAGGCGCTGCCGAACCTGATCAACCCGTTCTACATGCTGCCGCTGCTGGGGGTGTTGGGGCTCAAGGCGCGTGACCTGATCGGCTTCTCGTTCGTGCAGTTGCTGGTGCATGTACCGCTGGTGCTGGTGTTGCTGTGGGCGCTGGGCACCACGTTGCAATATGTCCCGCCTGTAATGCCCTGATCAGGCAGATTCATCAGACGCCTGCCTGGAAGGGAGTCTGATGAGCGCACAAGCGCTATGGATCGGCGCTTGTGCAGCTTCCTACCGGAGTCTCCGAAAAAGCTGACTGATGGCAAATTGACGCCAATATGCTGGCCACTTACTATGCGCGCCACTTTGCGTTGATCACCAGGGACAGGTATGCCGGTACGTCTTCACTCAGCGCGCAATTATGCGCGCTTCGCATTTGTTGCAACACTGTGCAGCCCGTTGGCCTGGGCCGTTTCACCGGGTGACCAGGACCTGATCCGTGAACGCCAGAACCGCCTGCTCGAAGAGCAGCAACGGCGCCTCGAGGACCTGCGCAACCTGCCCGGCGAAAGCGCGCAACCTACCCAGCAGCAACGGCCCGAAGATACCCGCTGTTTCGATATCCACACCATCGAGCTCAAGGGCGCCGACAGCCTGTCCGCCGCCGACCGCGACAGCCTGCTCAAGCCTTTCATCGACCAGTGCCTGGGCGTCACCCAGCTCAATGCCTTGCTCAAGGCGATCACCGACCATTACCTAGGCCGTGGCCTGGTCACCAGCCGCGCCTACCTCCCGCAGCAGGACCTGTCTTCGGGCCACCTGCAGGTGCTGGTGGTGGAAGGGCGCCTGGAAGGGCTGCGCCCGGACCCGGCCAGCGGCCTGAGCGAGCGCGAGCTGGCCATGGTTTTCCCCGGTGAAGTCGAGCAGCGTCTGAACCTGCGCGAAGTCGAGCAGATGGTCGATCAGCTCAACCGCCTGCCGTCGAACAAGGCGCAGATGGAGCTGACCCCCGGCAAGGCCGTCGGCGGTAGCGAAGTGCTGGTGCGCAACACCCAGCAGAAACCCTGGCGCGCCTCGCTGTCGCGCAACAATGAAGGCCAGCGCAGCACCGGGGAACAGATGCTCAACCTCGGCCTGGAATGGGACAGCCCGCTGGGCCTGGCCGACCAGCTCATGCTGCGCGGTGGCCACGACGTGGTCAGCGACCACACCCAGGGTTCGAAGAACGGCGTGCTGTACTACAACCTGCCGTGGGGCTGGTGGAACTTCACCTACAGCTACAGCGAGAGCGAGTACCGCTCCCTGGCCCAGGCCAACGGCTTTGCCTTCAAGCAGACCGGCGACAGCCAGAACCACCAGCTGCGCGCCGAGCGCGTGGTGCACCGTGATGCCACCAGCAAGACCTCGCTGAATGCCGGCATGGCCCACCTGCGCACCAACAACTACATCGAGGACAGCCGCCTGGAGGGCAGCAGCAACCGCCTGAGCGAGGCGCAGTTCGGCATCAACCACGGCCGCCGCCTGGGCAATGCCTTCGTCAACATCGACCTGGGCACTCAGGAAGGCATCGGCGCCTTCGACGCCCAGGACAATGCCCACCCGCGCCCCGGCCAACCAGTGGCGCGCTACCGCAAGTACAGCGCCACCGTCAGCTATGTACAGGGCTTTGAAGTGCTCGGCGAGCGCCTGAGCTTCAGCAGCCTGGCCACCGGCCAGCGCAGCGAGGACGTATTGTTCAGCCCGCAGCGCATCAGCCTTGGTGGTCTGTCGTCGGTACGCGGCCTGAAGGACCAGTCGCTGTCCGGCGACAGCGGCGGCTACTGGCGCAACGACCTGCGCTGGACCCGCCCGGTGAGCTGGCCGCTGCTGCAGCCGCTGGTGGCCGAGTACGGCCTGGGCCTGGGCTACGACCTGGGCGTGATCCGCAACGACCGCTACAACGGCCAGTACCACGGCCGTGCCAGCAGCCACTCGCTGGAGCTGTTCGCCCGCGGCCAGCATATGGCTGCCAGCGTGACCTTCGCCCACAGCCTGGAACGCCCCGACGTGCTGACCGAAAAGGAACGCCCGGTCTACTTCCGCCTCGACTTTTTCATCTGATCACCTGATTGACGAGATTTGACATGGATGTTCGCCTGTTTGCCTTCCTGGCCCGCCAACGCTCGGCCAAAATTCAGCCGCGCGAGCAGTTCTGCGGGTTGCCCAAGCGCGGTCTGGCGCTGCTGCTGGCCAACGCCATGTTCTGGCAGCCGCTTTGGGCACAGGCCGCCGAAGGCGTGGTGGTCAGCGGGCCGGGCACCAGCCTGGGGCAGGCGGGCAACGGCGTGCCCATCGTCAACATCGCCGCGCCCAACGGCAGCGGCCTGTCGCACAACCAGTTCAGCGACTACAACGTCGGCCAGCAGGGGCTGATCCTCAACAACGCCACCGACCGCACCCAGGCCACCCAGCTGGGTGGCATCATCCTCGGCAACCCCAACCTGCAGGGCACCGCGGCCAACGTCATCCTCAACGAGGTCAACGGCGCCAACGCCAGCCAGCTGCGCGGCTACACCGAAGTGGCCGGGCGCGGGGCGCATGTCATCGTCGCCAACCCCCACGGCATCACCTGCGATGGCTGCGGCTTCATCAACACGCCACAGGCCACGCTCAGCACCGGCAAGCCGGTGCTCGAGAACGGCCAGCTGAGCCGTTACCAGGTCGACCAGGGCCATATCGCCATCGAAGGGGCGGGGCTCAACGCCAGCAACGTCGACAGCTTCGAGCTGATTGCCCGCAGCACGAAAATCAATGCCGAGATCCAGGCGCGCAACCTGGCCATCGTCGCCGGGCGCAACGATGTCGATGCCAGCACCCTGGCGGCCACGGCACGCCAGGATGACGGCAGTGCCAAGCCGAGCCTGGCCATCGACTCCAGCGCCTTGGGCGGCATGTATGCCGGCGCGGTCAGGCTGGTGGGCACCGAGGCCGGGGTGGGCGTGCGCCTGGACGGGCGGATGATCGCCAGCGGCGGCGATATCCAGCTCGAGGCCAACGGCCAGTTGCACATGGCCCAGGCCAGCGCCAGCGGCGACGTACGCCTGCAGGCGGCGGCTATCGATGCGCAGGGCCCGGTGCATGCCGGCCAGCAACTGCAGCTGGACAGCCGCGGCGAGCTGGTCAACCGCCAGGGGCTGACCGCCGGGGGCCAGGTACAGTTGAACGCTGGCGGCCAACTGAGCAACCTTGGCGGTATCCAGGCGGGTATCAACATCGATGGTCAGCGCGTGGCCGGCGCCGACCTGAAGATCAGCGCCGGTGCGGTGGACAACCGCAACCAGCGCCTGATCGCCAGCGGCGACCTGACCCTCTCCACCGGCACCCACCTGGACAACCAGGGCGGTAGCCTCAGCGCCGGGCGCGACCTCAGCGTCAATGCCGCGACCCTGGATAACCGTCAGCAGGGCGCGCTGAACGCCACCTGGGCCCATCTGGACAACCAGGCCGGCGAACTGTCCAGCCTCGATACCCTGGCCCTGAACCTCGGCAGCCTGGACAACCGCACTGGCAAGGTCCTGGCCAACCGCGGCATCACCGTCACCAGCCAGGGGCTGGTCGACAACCGCAGCGGCCGGATCGCCAGCCAGGCCACCCTCGAACTGAGCGTCCAGGCCCTGAACAACCAGGGCGGCGTGGTCACCAGCAAGGCCGGCCTGGCATTGGTCGCGGGCGCAGCCATCGACAACCGCCACGGCGAGATCTCCAGCGCCGGCACCACTCAGGTAGAAGCCGCCAGCCTCGACAACCGCGAGCAAGGCAAACTGCTCAGCGACGGCGCGCTCACCGCCAAGACCACCGGGCTGCTGGACAACCAGGCCAAGGGCCTGGTGAACGGCGTGGGCGCCACCCGCATCGACGCGGGGCAGCTGGACAACCGCGGTGGCCGCCTGGTGGGCAAGGACCTGCTGACCCTGCAGGGCCAGCGCTGGGACAACCGCGGCG
>Ga0247725_1000253_pt1 | contig 51350 bp, 57 predicted proteins | sample OKSTACKMCFT3sol_FD_183021 | JGI IMG/M metagenome (GOLD analysis project Ga0247725, IMG submission 183021) | Subsurface sediment microbial communities from gas well in Oklahoma, United States - OK STACK MC-FT3-sol | ecosystem: Environmental > Terrestrial > Deep subsurface > Rock core/Sediment...
GCATATGGCGCGCGTGCGCAAGCGCACCGAGATACTCATCCTCATCCAGCAAGGGAATCGGCTCGCCGCGCGCCAGGCACAGCGCGTCCGATTCGGTGTCGTACTCCAGCGACGGCTGCAACAGTTCCGGGTTCTGGTGCCAATACCCTTCGCCCAGCACATGCAGCATCGCCCAATGCCAGGGCTCGTCGTGGAAGAGCAGTTCGTGCTCGTATTCGTGGCCGGCGGCCTGGTCGGGATAACGTTCGCGTGCCTGTTCGATTGCCAGCGCTTCGGGAATCTGGCCGTAGCGCACCAGGCACCAGGCGAACAGATGCCGGCTGTCTTCGATTTCAGTGGTGAAGTCTTCCACCGGGGCGCGGGTGTCGGGCATGTTCGATCCTTGCGTGTGGATCAGATGTTGCCTTGAAGGCAGACCAGCAGCCGTTCATGCATGCTGGGTTGGTGGGCCCACCAGGATTCGAACCTGGAACCAAGGGATTATGAGGCTCCACATTCATGCTTTGGAATCAACGGCATACATGCCGTATTTTTCCCGGCACATCCCCGTGGAACTCGCATTGTAGCGCGGCCACACATACATTTTTCCCGGCAATCCCTCAGCCTTCGCCGCGTCCTTCCCCGTCGATCGACAGCCTGCTGCAGCTGCCGGCGCCCGGCTATCCCATCCAGCCAAAAGGAGGCGGGGTGTGTAGCTTGGCCAGCCTGTTCGCGCGAATCGCCGAGCGGTACGCAATGATCTTGGCCACGTCCTCGCGCAGACGCGCTTCATGCCTGGCCACCCATAGCTCGGCGCCGGCGCGACCCTGCTCGTAGCTGCTGCAGCGCCGGCATGACTCGCCCGGCCCGCCAGGCCCGTCTCGATGCCGATCCAACGTGGCCACCCAGATTGCGTCGTCCACCCGCTGCGACAACGACACCACCCACACCCCCTCGCAGGCGATCACGGTCAGAGGATCGTTGGGGAAGCTGGCTGAACGTGTCGTCCAGTAGAAGTCGGTGGGCAGGGGCATGGCCGGCAGGATACGGCTGGGCGTCGCAAAGGCTGCGACAAGGGCGCGGGCTGCAGGCATGAGCGTGTGCGGCGGCGGGGATGCTGATGGCCCCCTTACGCGCGATAAGGTGCAATTTTTGAGGTGACCACGGGAAGGAGGTAATAAAGGTAACCCCCCTAAAGGAATGCCAATTTTTACCAATACAATCAATTGGTTATATGAAATATATGAAGGTAACAATAGGGTAATCTTTGAGTAATCCCATTACCTTTTCCAGAGGTAACATCAGCGTCCTTAAATTTCCTTATGAATCAATGACATTACTTTGTATTGATCGAAAAATTACCTCAGATCACCCCAAAAGGTAACCAACATTTCCCCTTTCGTATCAATGACTTAACCATCGTCTGGGAGCGCGTGTTACCTGGTTACCTCCCTCCCGTGGTCACCTGAAAAATTGGAACCGTCCGGAGGTGGCCAGAGAAGGCCACAGGGAGCCACTCAAACACCCCCTATCGCGCAGGGAACCGCAGGGCCAGCCGGTGCTAGAGAACCCCTGAGAACGCCATACAGGGCCGGGGCTGGGCCTTGCTGCAGGCAGTGCAGAAAAAGCACCCCATGAAGTGCGCAGGCGTGGCGGGGAGACGAGTGCGCGCACCGGGGACCGGACCATACGCCACCGCCGAGTCGTGTATGGTGCTTGGGTTGGCAGCCGTCATTGGTCGACAAGCCGGGATCAGATTTGAAATGTCCGAGAGAAAATCGATGGGCGCAGATCAAGCGCAGCGAATAGGTGCAGCTGTCACCGAAGCCTTTGCTAAGTGGTCCGCTCCTGCGCGACATTTGAGCGAGCGAATGGAGCCGGTGAATGCCGCGCTGCAGAATTTGAAGGCGCGAATGAGACCGGTCATTGCCGCGCTGCAGGAAACGGAGCAACGCAGGCTGCACCTTCGACAGCAACTCAAGCGGAAGGGGCGCACTGGTTGGCGTCAGCCACGCCCCCGGTAGAAGTGTGGTCGGCGGGTGGTGCAGAAGCGGCCCGACATCGAGCGCATCGCCGATGTCGTGGGGCAAGAAGCCAGCACGCGAACGGACTGCGGGCTTAGCCAAAGAAAAGGCCGCCCGTAGGCGGCCTCTCGGGCGGAGTTCGTTACTGGCGAGGAAGGCGTGATCGTGCCACGTCGAAGTAGTGCCCGGTCATCTCGATGCCGGTCCAGCTGTAGCCCTCAGCATCCGCGGCTACCAGCGTGGTGCCCGATCCGGCAAAGGGGTCCAGGATGCGCCCGCCTTCTTCGCAGATCCGCACCAGCTGGCGCATGAGGTCGGTCGGCTTGCCGGTCATGTGGTGCTTGTCCAGCTTGCGGACCTTCTCCCGCACAACGCCAGGCAACACCGGCGCACGCCGGCCGAGGGGCATATGGCCCTTGCTACCCCACACGACGTACTCGGCTTGGTTGCGGAAGCGGCCGAGCTGCGGCCGCACGCCCTCGGTCTTGTCCCAGACCGCCACACCGCGCCAGGTGAAGCCAGCACACTGCAGGGCGTCGGTGGTCAGGGGAAGCTGCCGCCAGTCGGTGAACAGCAACACCGGAGCGCCCTCCTTCAGCACTCGGCTGCATTCGGCCAGCCACAGGCGCATCCATGCGAGGTGCGAGCGCTGATCGCGTTCGTCGCCGACAAAGTCGGCATGCAGCTGCGGGCCATTGCTCTGCATGTACTTCACCTGGGGCGACTGCTGGCGGGACGCTGCATGCGTGCCACCACTGGCATACGGCGGGTCAGTGATGAGGGCGTCGAAGCTGTTGGCCGGCAGGGTCGGCAGGACGGTCAGGGCATCGCCGTGGATCAGTTCGTTTTTCATGGGTAGAGCCTTCTTCGTGGTGTCGCTCGCGGCGATCCGTGGAGAGGCTCTGGGCCTTCATGTGGTTCATATCCCCACAACGGGGGCATTTCATCTGTAGGTCATAGTCGCCTGCGGCCTTGGCCAGCAATCGGGCACAGGCGCCGCAGCGCAGGTTCTGGCGGCCGGTCATCGCTCTGTCGCTCCCAGCTCGAAGGGGTTGAAGCGAATGACCTCTTGGCCCAGCCATTCGTTGATCGCGGTCATGCGCGTCTGCAGTGGTGCCAGTTCCATCGCCGCCCACACATCCGCCGCGTCGCGGATCGACCCGAAACCGCCACTGTTCTGCGGCACGATGCCCAGCAGCTGCGGCGGTACGCGCAGCGCCGCCAGCATGTCATCGCGGGTGACACTCTTGATGCCGGCGAATTCATCCCGTGCCGCCACTTCACTGACCGGGATCACCTGCAGGCCGTCCTTCTTGCCGTTGGGCGAATGCACGAACAGGTTCCTGAAATTGCCCGGCCCGCGCGACTGGCGGAGGGCCTCGCGCAGTGCATCCACGTCCATGCCTTCGGGTTGCGGGTCGGTCATGTAGAGGATGTAGCCGGCGTGGGAGCCGTTGTTATAGTACTTGCGCCGGAACAGCGTCGCCGACTCATTCAGCAGCGCCGATTGCACAGCCGGCATCCATTCCGGCACCCCGTAAATTTCCTGATCCGCGTCGGCCTCGCGCAGCTGGAACACCTCGCCGCCGGGGAATTCATGTTCCACGCGGCCAGCGCGTACCTGGAAGAACTCGCCATCCTTCACGCCTCTGCGCACGTACTGCGCCAGAGGCACCGCCAGGCTGTGCGCGCCACCCGACAGGGCCCGGCGTCGCTCGACGTAGGCCATGCCGAAGGTGGTGTAATCCAGCGCCAACTGCGAGAACGCCTCCCGACTCAGCAAGCGGTGCGGACGAAACGTGCGCACCAGCATGTTGCGTTTGAACGTCAGGCCGCTGTGCAGGTACGGATTCGCCCTTGTCGTGCGAGACAGGCCATTGAGATCCACCGGTGGCTCGAAGTAACGGCCGTTCTTCCAGCATTCGAGGTAGTCGAGGATGCCGCGCGATTCCAACACAGGCGTGGCCTCGCCGAATGTGAACGCCTCGACGTTCGCCGGCGGCGCCACAGCAGCGCCCTGGTCGTTGTTTGTCATCAGTAAATCTCCATGATGCCGCGTGCCGCAGACCCGCCTTCCAGCGGCTCGTTCTGCAGGGCGTGCATGAGTGCCCACGCCAGATCGGCGTGGCCGGTGATGCGCGAGCGGCCAGCGGTGTACGTCACCTGGCGCCCGCTGGGGGTAATGGTTTTCTGGATGGCCAGCAGCGACTGCGTGAGGTCCGTCCAGCCGGCGTCGTATTCCAAGCGCTCGTTCTTGATGACGTCGAACGCCTTCAGCACCAGCCGGGTTTTCACTTCGGGCGAGTAGTTGAAGACGGTCACACCGGGGAAGAACTGGCGCACCAGCTGTGCCACGCCAGTACCCATGCCGGTAGCGTCGATACCGATATAGGTCACCCAATACCGAAGGGTGATCTGGTGGATAAATGCGGCCTGGGCGGCGAAGTCCATTCCCTTGAACTGATGACGTTCCAACACCCGGAACTTGCCACCCGGCACCTGCGGCGGGGCCAGCACAACGATGCCGGCGCTGTCGCCCGTCTCGGCCGGGTCATAGCCGATCCACACCGCGCGATCACCATAAGGGCGAATGGCGAACGGCTTGAAGTCGTCGGCCCAATCCACCCAGTGATCGACCTGGCAGGGCTGCAGCATCGTGAGTGGGAAGACGCTGGCGCTGTCGTCCACGAACTCGCACATCAGCAGATTGGCGAATTCCTCGGCGCTGTAGTCGCGGCGCAGTTCCTCAATATCGAACAGATCGCAGCCACGGCCCGCTGCGTCCAGCACGGTCACGATCTGGCGCCAGATGGCGTCCTCACAGCGGCGACCGCCCATCAGGCGCGCATGGCTCACGTCCAGCTGGATCTGCTGGGACACCGGCCGACCCTTGTTGAAGCGATCACCGGTCCAGAAATCGAACGCTTCGTGCGCCATGGTGGACGGTGTGCTGAAGTAGGTCTTTCGCCACTTCTTGTGCATCGCCATGCCGCTGGCGACTTTGTTCAGCTGGTTGAATCCGTAGGTCCAGAAGAACTCATCGAAGTAGAAATTACCGTGGTAGCCCTGCGCGGTGCGGGCGTTCGTACCAAGGAAGAACAGTTCGGCTCCGTTGGCCAACGTGATCGGATCGCCGGTCAGGTCACGGTCCAGCACCTCGCGCACAAACCCGCGCATGTAGCCGAGGAAGATATGCGCCTGGCTCTTGGATGCGCTCAGGAAGATCTGGTTACGGCCCGTGGTCAGTGCATCGATCAGCGCCTCACGTGCGAAGTAGTACGTGGCACCGATCTGGCGCGACTTCAGGATGATGCGCGTGCGCTCGTTGCCCGCCCGATACCAATCGCGCTGGTAGTCGAAACACCCATCCACAAACGCCGTCTGCAGGCGCTCGATCTCTTCGTCGCTGAACTCGTTCTTGCGGGCCTTCTTCTTCGGTGCGGCGTTGCGGTTGGCCACCGCCGGATTCAGGTCGGACTCATTGCCGCCGCCCTGATAGCGCTGAATCCGGGCCTGCCGTTCCAGCTGGCGGTGGAGCAGATCAATCTCTTTGAAGTCGCCACCGGTCTTTTCCTCTTTATGGATGAGGATGGCCAACCGCGCTTCCAGCGCCCCGCCGATGCGCTCGACAGTGTCAGCGCGGTCCCATTCGTCGCGCGCCTTCCAGCTGTGAACGGTCTTCTCTTTCTCGCCAATCAGGTTGGCGATATCGCACACGCGCCAGCTCATCCAGTAGAGGAATTTGGCTTGGCGTCGTGGATCGACGTGGAGTTTTTCGGCTAGGCTGCTCACGTGAACAGGTTGCCCGGCGTCACGCGCGCGCGACACGAAAACCCTCCGTAGAACAGCGGCTTACACATCGTTAGCGTTGCCGCCAACTCGCCCTCATTCGACCATGGGTCATCGCATCGAGAACCGATGCGCACCGACACCAGCAGAGGGCGAGATGGCCAGCAAAACCAAGAAGCGTTCCGAGTTCTTCCGTGTGGCCGTCGAAGGCGCGACCACCGATGGCCGCGTGATCGAACGACAGCAGATCGCAGACATTGCCGAAACCTACGATCCGCAGGTGTACGGCGCGCGCATCTGGCTGGAACACTTCCGCAGCACGCTGCCGGACAGCCCGTTCCGCGCCTATGGCGACGTGCTGGCGGTCAAAGCCGAGGAAGTGGACATCGCCGGCAAGAAGAAGCTGGCCCTGTTCGCGCAGGTCGAACCGACCGATGACCTGGTCGATATGGTGAACGTGCGCAAGCAGAAGGTTTTCACCAGCATTGAGATTTCGCCGGAGTTCGCCGACAGCGGCAAGGCGTACCTGTTCGGCCTTGCAGTCACCGACTCACCGGCCAGCCTCGGCACCAGCATGCTCGCATTCTCGGCACAGAATCCCGACAGCAGCCCGCTCAAGGATCGCAAGCAGGCTCCGGAGAACCTGTTCACCGAGGCCGCCGAGACCATCATCAAGTTCACGGTCGAGGATGAGCCGGAGGCACGCCCCGGCCCGGTCGCCGCGTTCCTTTCGAGCTTGGGCTTGGGCAAGAAGCCCGCACCGGCGCCGGCCAAGGAAGATTCCGAGTTCGACGTGGCTGAGTTCGCCACCAAGCTTTTCAGCGCGGTGGGCGAGCAGGACGCCGCGATGGCCAAGCTCAGCCAGGACAACCGCGAACTGCGCGAGCAGGTGCAGGCGCTGTCCACTCAGGTTAACGGCCTGCGCAAGAAGCTGGACGAAACCCCGCAGGCATTCACCCAACGCCCGCCTGTGCCCGGTGGCAAGGACGTGGACACCGCCAACTTCACCGACTTCTGATCGCGCCCACCTCTTTCACGATTCCGGAGCTATCCCATGCGTACCGAAACCCGTCACAAGTTCGACGGCTTTACCCAGCAGATCGCAAAGCTGAACAACGTCAGCGGCGTCGCCAACACCTTCTCCGTGGAGCCGGAAGTACAGCAGCGCCTCGAAGCGCGCATGCAGGAAGACAGCTCGTTCCTGCAGGCGATCAACATGGTCCCAGTCAACGAACTCAAGGGCGAAAAGGTCGGTGTGGGCATCAGCGGAACCATCGCCGGCCGCACTGACACCAGCGGCAACGGCGAGCGCAACCCCACCGATCCGAGCGCGCTGGACTCCAACGTGTACGAGTGCCAGAAAACGGACTTCGACACCGCGCTGACCTATTCCCGGCTCGACGCCTGGGCACACCGTCCCGAGTTCCAGACCCTGATCCGCGACGCGATCATCCATCGCCAGGCGCTGGACCGCATCATGATCGGCTGGCACGGCACCAGCATCGCCAAGAACACCGACCGCAAGGCCAACCCGATGCTGGAGGACGTGAACAAGGGCTGGCTGCAGAAGTACCGCGAACACGCCCCCGAGCGCCTGATGCGCGAAGGCAAGGAAGGTACGGGCAAGATCAAGGTGGGCGGTACGGGCGCCGACTACGGCAACATCGACGCGCTGGTGTTCGACCTGGTCTCCAACCTGATCGACCCGTGGCATCAGGAAGATCCGAGCCTGGTGGTGATCTGTGGCCGTCAGCTGGTCCACGACAAGTACTTCCCGATCCTCAACGAGGACAACAAGCCCACCGAGAAGCTGGCGGCCGAACTGATCTTGGGCACCAAGCGCATCGGCGGTCTGCAGCCGGTCATCGTGCCGTTCTTCCCTGCCAAGTCGCTGATGGTGACCTCGCTCAGCAATCTGTCGCTGTACTGGCAGATCGGCGGACGCCGTCGCCACATCATCGAGCAGCCGAACAAGAACCGGGTCGCCAACTTCGAGTCGTCCAACGATGACTACGTGGTGGAGGACTACGGCCTGGGCGCCGTCGCCGAGAACATCGAGTTCGGTTCCTAAGCCATGGCCGACTCACCCGCCAGTCGCCACGTGAAGCGTGCGCTCGCCGCCAAGGAAGCGGCGCGCACCGCCGGCAGCAACCTGATGGAAGGGACCACCATCTACCAGCAGATGCAGGTGCGTCTGACGGCCGACCGCGCCCGCCTGAAACAGATCCAGTCCACCCAAGGCAAGGCGCAGCTCAAGGTGGCACTGCTGCCCTCCTATGCTCCGTATCTGGAGGGCGTGCTGTCCGCCAACGCGGGTGGCAAGGACGACATCGTCTCCACGCTGATGCTCTGGCACTTCGATGCCGGTCAATTCGATGCCGGGCTGGACATTGCGCAATACGTGCTTGCACACGGGCTGGATATGCCGGACACGCACAAGCGAACTGCAGGCTGCGTGGTTGCCGAAGAAATCGGACAGTCCGCCCTGAACGCGCTCAAGACCAGCGCACCGTTCGATCTGGCTGTGCTTGACCGTGCGGTGGCGCTGACCGATGGCCAGGACATGCCCGACGAAGTGCAAGCCCGCCTCCTGGTGGCGCGTGGCCGTGGCCGGCTCGCAACGGATACCGACGACGCGCCGCTGGATGCGGAGGCTGTCGGCCAGGTCATCGACGATCTGCGCAAGGCCATCCAGCTGCATGACGCCTGCGGGGGCAAGGAAGACCTCAAGCGCGCCGAGCGCCTGATGAAGAAGTTCGAGGCCAGTCAGTCCAACGACTGACCTCACACCGAGCGTACCCCGCAACCCCGCCGGCTCGGGGCCGATCACCAAGACCTCTCTCCCTTGGTGTGACGCCCCGACCACCGGCGACCTACGAGGCCACCATGAGCAGCTTTGTTGCCAACGCATCACCCGCCGCCAAGCAACCCAACGTCACCGCCGGCGCGTTCTGGCCGGAGATCGACGTGGTTGCACTGCGCGAGGCGATCCGCGTCCCCGGCGACATACCGGCGCCCCGGATGCGCAGCACCGTGGTGTCGGCCGTCATGGACGTAACGCGGGAACTGGAAGCGTGGCAGGCAGGCAAGGAAGCCGCCGGCTACGCCACCTTGGCCGAAGTGCCGGCACCGGTGATCGACGGCAGCACCCGGCTGGTGCATCTGTACCTGCGTGCTGTCGGATGCGCTACCGCCGTCGAACTGCACGAACGCTACCGCTCCTATGACGCCACCGCACAGGGCAACCAGCGTGCGGAGGAATTGACCCCGACCATTGACGAGATCCGCCGCGATCTGCGCAACGCCATCTGCGACCTGCAGGGCCTGCCGCGCGTCACGGTGGAACTGATCTGATGCGCGTCCTCTCGATGCAGGGCGACACGCTCGACGCGCTCTGCCACCGCCATCTGGGCACCACCGCCGGCATGGTCGAGAAGGCGCACGCACTGAACTACGGCATCAGCCTGCATGGGCCGGTCCTGCCCATCGGCACTGTCGTGTTGCTCCCCGACGTACCCGCACCGTCCACTGGCGCCGCGATGCGCCCCCTTGTTCAGCTATGGGATTGAAGATGACCGAACCAACCTCTACCGGCAGCATGGCCGCACTGGCAACGGGCGTCGGCCTTGCGTCGATCCTGCCGGGGATCCAAACCGATGCGTTCCTGGGCGCGTTCGCCGGCGCCACCCTGTTCGTCGTGTCGGCCAAGAATCTGCCGATCTGGAAGCGCCTGGTGTATCTGGCCATCAGCGTGGTGGCCGGCTACCTGGGCGGCACCGAGGTGATGCAGCGCTTCGGCGTGGTGTCCACGGGCCTTGCCGCGTTCATCTGTGCGGCGGTCATCGTCACCCTCACCCTGAGCCTGATCGAGCGCAGCCGCTCGGCTGACGTGACCCGACTGCCGCGTGGAGGCTCCGATGGCTGAGTTCCTGACCACTGCCACGCTGCTGTGCAGCCTGGCCATCTGCATCCGCCTGCTGACCTACCGCCCGGCCCCCGGCGCCAACCACCGCCCCGCCATGGCCTGGTGCGCATGGCTGCTGATCGCCGCCACCGGCGGCCTGGCCCTACAGATCATGCTGCAGGGCGCCCGCGTCCACGTCACCGTCTGGCAGCTGCTACTACTGCTGGTCCTGCTGGTGGCCACCTATCGTTCGCGCGGCAACGTCGCGCACCTGTTCGGGAGCAACTGACGTGCTGACCGCCTCACAACTGGCGCAGATCATGCAATGCCCGCTCGCCCGTGCTCAGCGCTGGGTGGCGCCGTTCAATGCGGCGATGAAGCGCTTCGGGATCAACACCCCCGTGCGCGCCGCCTACTTCCTCGCGCAGGTCGGCCATGAAAGCCTGAGCCTGTCGCGCGTCGAGGAATCGCTCAGTTACAGCCGCGAGCGCCTGCTCGAAGTGTTCGGCAAGTACGTCGAAGGCCCCGAGGCGGCTGCATTCGTCCACCAGCCGGCGAAGCTGGGCAACCGCGTCTATGCCAACCGCAACGGCAATGGCAACGAGGCCAATGGCGACGGCTACCTGTATCGCGGCCGTGGCCCAATGATGCACACGGGCAGGGGCAACTACGAGAACATCGGCCACCTGATCGGCCAGCCGCTGGAAGAGGTGCCTGCCCTGCTGATCGAACCGGAAATCGGCGCCATGGCGGCGGCGGCGTTCTGGCACGACAACCGGCTCAACGCCTACGCCGACCAGCGCGACGTGCTGAGCGTCAGCCGCGTGGTGAACCTGGGCAACGCCCGCAGCCGCGCCACCCCGAACGGGATGGCCGACCGCACGGCACGCACCAACCGCGCCCTAGCCGTGCTGGGCGCACGCTGATGCTATACCGCGCCCTTGCCATCGTGGTCCTGATCGCCGGCACCGCCGGCCTTTTCAGCTGCCAGCAGGCGCGCGTGAGCCGCGCCACTGCAGCACTGGACCGCGCCAACGTTGCCCTGGCCAGCGCCAAGGCCGAGAAGAAGGATCTGGCCGGCAAGCTGGAACTGGCACAGGGCACCACCCGCGTCGTGACCAAGTATGTGGATCGCGTACAGATCGTGCGCGAACGCGGCGCCACCATTACCAAAGAGGTTCCCGTCTATGTCACTCCGACTGCTGATGCCGCTTGCGCTGTGCCTGCTGGCTTCGTGCACATCCACGACGCCGCTGCGGCAGGCATCGCCCCCACCGGAACTGCCGGCGATCCTGATGCGCCCGCTGCCGGCGTTACGCTCTCTGCCGTCGCCGAAACCACCGCAGCCAACTACGGCCAGTACCACGCCGCCGCCGAGCAGGTGACGGCGCTGCAGCAGCTGGTCACCCAGCTGCACACCGCCCTGGCCGAGTGCGCGCGGCGATGAAGAAGCCCCAACTGCTCCGCCAGCACCTGATCGCGGCAATGCCGACGCTCGCCGCCGATCCGGAACGCCTGCTGGTGTTCGTGGACGACGGCGGGCTGGTGGCCAGCTTCACGGCGGGCCTGTCCTTCCAGTACCGCTACACCCTCGAACTGATCCTGCGTGACTTCGCCGGGGCGCCCGAGGCCGTCATGGTGCCGCTGCTGCAGTGGCTTACCCGGCATCAACCTGAGCTACTGGCCAACCCCGAAAACCGCGAGAAGCTGACCTTCGTGGTCGACGTGCTGAGCGACTCGCTGGTGGATCTGGCCATCAAGCTGCCGTTGACCGAGCGCGTGCGCGTGGTGCAAGACAATGCCGGCGCATTCCAGCTGGAATACCTGTCCGAACCGCCCACCGAATGGGAACACCGCCACTCCCTGGCTGGTGGCCCGCTGTTCGCTGATGGCGAAGTCGTGGCAACGCTGCCGGCCATCGTTGAATGAGCGAGGATCTGCAGCGGCTGGAGGCTTGGGTGGCACCGCTGCTGCAGAGCCTGAGCGCCTCTGAGCGCAGCCGCTTGGCGCGCAAGGTTGGCACCGCCGTGCGCCGCTCGCAGCAGATGCGCATCGCCAGCCAGCAGAATCCTGATGGCACCCCCTTTGCAGCTCGACGCAACCCACCGCCGCGACGGGCCAAAGCCGGCCGCATCAAGCGGCGCGTCATGTTCGGAAAGATCCGGCAGGCCAAGCACCTGCGGGTGCGTGCCAGTGCGAGCGAGGCGGCGGTGGGCTTCGCCGGGCGCGTCTCGCGCATCGCCCGCATTCACCAAGAAGGCCGCACCGATACCGTGAGCAAGGGTGGCCCCCGCGTCACCTACGCGCGACGCGTGCTGCTCGGCTTCACCAACGCCGACGAACAGCTGATACGCGAGCTGATCCTCGATCACCTGCACACGCTGTAGCGTAAGCGGCCGCGCTACACGCTGCATTCCGCAGCCTCGCGCGCGCGCGATGGGAATCTGGACCGGACCCATCAGCCGGTGCATCCGTGTCCTCATTTACCGCCATCGAAGTCGATAAGCTGCCGGCGCCGGACATCTTCGAACAGCGCACGTTCGAGGCCATCTTGGCCGAGCGCCTGGCCGAGTTCCGCCGCCTGTGCCCCGACTACACCGCCCTGGTCGAATCCGATCCGGTGATGAAGCTGCTGCAGGCCAGCGCGTACCGCGAGCTGGTACTGCGTGAGCAGTTCAACCAGCGCGCACGCGGCCTGCTGCTGCCCTACTCCATGGGCGCCGATCTGGACAACCTCGCGGTGCCGTTCGGCGTGCAGCGCAAGCTGTTGAAACCGGCAGATCCAAAGACCAACACAGCCGCCGTCTACGAGAACGATGCCGCGTTCCGCCGCCGCATCCAGCTGGCGCCGGAAAGCCTGTCGGTGGCCGGCCCCGAAGGCGCCTACATCTTCCACACGCTATCGGCACACCCGGACGTGCTCGACGCCAGCGTGGCCAGCCCGTCGCCGGGCAAGGTGGCGGTCACGGTCCTGTCGCGGCAGGGCAACGGCACACCGTCGGCCGATCTGTTGAAGATCGTCGAGGCCGCACTGCTCAACGACAACGTGCGCCCGCTGACCGACTACGTGACCGTGGCCCCAGCCACCGTCAAGCCGTTCGAGATCCGCGCACGGCTGGTCACCTTCAATGGCCCTGACAGCGCCCTGGTGCTGGCCGAGGCCCGCCGCCGCGTGGATCTGTTCCTGCAGCAGACCCAGCGCCTGGGCCGCGACGTGCCGCTGTCGGCGCTCTACTCGGCCCTGCACGTCGATGGCGTCCACCGTGTGCAGCTGATGGCGCCCACGGCCGATATGCCGGTGGATGCGCAGTCTGCGCCGTTCTGCACCCGCGTGGTGATCGAGCACGGCGGCACCGATGCCTGACACCGCTTCCCTGCTGCCACCCAACTCCACGCCGTTAGAGCGCGCGGTAGAGCGCGCCGACGCTCAGCTGTCGGCCGTACCGATGGTGCACGACACGCTCTGGAATCCGTGGAACTGCCCGGCCGAGTTCCTGCCGTTCCTCGCGTGGAGCGTGTCGGTCGATACCTGGGACAGCGATTGGCCCGAGCGCATCAAGCGTGCCCGCATCGCCAGTTCGTTCCAGATCCAGCGACACAAAGGCACTGCCAAAAGCATCGCCGACCTGGTCGCCAGCTTTGGCGGTCAGGTCCAGATCCGCGAGTGGTGGCAGTCCACACCACAGGGCCAGCCGCACACCTTCGACCTGTTCCTAACCATCAGCGGCGACGGCGGTCAGGACTCATCAGCCGAGTTCGTGCACCAGATCGTTGACGCAGTGAACCGCACCAAGCCCGTGCGATCGCACTTCACTTTCACCCAAGGCATTCAGGCCGACAGCCAAGTCGGAGACGTCGCAGGTGCCCGAGCGGCGGTCTACCGCCGCCTGACGATGACCGGAGATTGACCCCCATGCGCATGAAGATCACCACCGCTGGCCGCGCAAAGCTGGTCAACGCAAGCAACACCGGCACCAACACGGTGCTGATATCCCACATTGGCCTCACTGCCACTGGCTTCACCCCCACTGCGGCCATGACGCAGCTGCCGGGCGAGTTCAAGCGCATGACCACCTTCGGCGGCAAGTCGGTGGCGGCCGATACCATCCACGTCACGCTGGAGGACAGCGGCGCGGAGAAGTACACCCTGCGTGGCTTCGGGCTGTACCTGTCCGACGGCACCCTGTTTGCGGTGTACGGCCAGGCCGACGCGATCATGGAGAAGGCCACCATCTCCACGCTGCTGCTCTCGGCAGACGTGGTGCTTGCCGATATCGACACTGCGCAGATCAAGTTCGGCAGCACTGAGTTTCTGAATCCGCCGGCCACCGAAACTGTTGCCGGTGTGGTCGAGCTGGCGGACAGCCCCGAAACCATCCTGGGCGCCGATGCCGTGCGCGCAGTCACCGCTCGCGGATTGAAGGCGACGCTGGATAGCCGTTTCGGCGCCAATGCTCCGACGCCGTTCGTCAAGACGCTGCTTGCCCAGGCAACGGCCGCGGATATCCGTACCAGCCTCGAACTAAAGGGCGCCGCCTTGAAGGACATGGGGCACGGCAAGGGGCTGGACGCCGACACGCTCGACGGCAAGCACGCATCCGACTTCCCGCAGGTCGGCGAGGTCCAGACCTCGTACCTGATAGCTACCAACAGTGCGCAGAAGCGTTGGATCAAGCTGGGCACACTCCTGTGGGCCGGGAGCGGCGCGAGCATCCTGATGCTTGAGATCACCTGCGGCGGTATCGGCGGGCGCCGCTTTGTTACTGATTTCGTATCGGCGTCGACGTGTGGCTACGACACTTGGATGACTGCACTAACGCCGGCACATGTAGACGCGATGGTCTATCCGGCACGACTGGGGGGCTTTGACTCCCTCAACGACAGTGCGCGTTACGGGATGGTCCTGACTCAGAACAGCGCGGGCGTCTCCACCGGCGTTGAACTGTGGATGCTGCAAGGGGCGTATAACCACGGCCACCGCGTGCGCCCGGTAAACGTCCTGAACGCGACCTATCACGGAGTCAAAGACTTCTCGACGGTCGAACCAAGCGGAATCGTCTATGCGACGGTCGAACCGGTCGCCTCTGTCTCGGATCTGCGACGCCTGGTCGAAGTCACAGAGAACAGCTGGGGCCGTCGGCAGACCTTCGCCCTTGGCTTGTCCCTGCCTAGCGATCAGACCATCGACCTCGGGAAGGGCGGTGGCGGCTTGCGTGGAACGGACACCGGCAGCGTGGTGCTGGCAGCGGGCGCGGGGGACACAGGGGAGTCCGGGGGCTACGTGTACCTGCGGCCCAATGGTTCCTCCAATGCCAGTGGCCAGCTGGCGCTCTACAAGAACGGCAGGGCGGAGATGGCGGCCGCCCGAGTGGGTCTCGGCAATGGCAGTGCCGATGGCACCGTTCTGCTCGAACTGTTCTCCCACCGGCCCTGGCATTTCCGGCAGTTGGCCAAGGATGGCGACACGGTGTTGGAACTATTCGACACAACCGGTGGCAAGCAGTTCCGTCTCACGAACACCACCAACTCGCGCGTAATCTCGTTCAACCCCACCTCTGGGCTCGTTGAGGCACCAGAATTCCGGGGCATGCTCAACGGCAATGCCGTCACGGCGAGCAAGCTGGTGACACCTCGCACCATCAACGGCACAGCCTTCGATGGCTCTGCCAACATCGTGAGCACATCGTGGGGCGCCTACCGTAAGGTGACCATCGGAAACACCACCAAGGATCTAAACGGTGGCGAGAATTTCGGGTGGACACTGGCCGAGATCGGCGCCGGATCGGCGGCTGACGTGGCTGCCCGCGTTGCGTTTGCGCCGCGAACACAGGATGGCAGTGGTTGGCTGGCTGCATACGACACCTACCGCTCCCACCTTCGCAGCGCGGCTGTGGATGATTCGATGCCGTCGGCATACACGCACGCCATTTCATTGCCCAGCTACGACAATGCGCGAGGGTTGGCCCTGGCGTGCAGTTTTACCAGCGCCAACCGCTTTTGGATGCGAGCGCGCCACGACTCTGCCGGCAGCACCGCTGAGACTCGGTGGAAGCCTTGGGTCGAGCTGTGGACGAACGCCAACTTCGATCCTGGGACCAAGCTGGACCGCGCTGGTGGCACCGTCAACGGCACGCTGCTCTTTGAAAGCTCCAGCGTCTTCCGGTTCATGGCCAAGACGCCGACGTATTTCCAAGGCCCCGATGGCGCCGGGGACAACGTCATCAACTTCACCCGCAACGGGAAGGCCGACTACACGATGAACGTGTTCGGCTCGCTGACCGTGGGCGGAGAGCGTGTGTGGCATACCGGCAACTTCGCGCCCAGCACCAAGGCCAATCGGATCCCCGGCCAGGTCATCATGTTCGCGGGCAAGACCGCCCCCAGCGGCACCCTGCTGTGCGACGGCGCCGCCGTGTCGCGCACCACCTATGCCGAGCTGTTCGCCGCCATCGGCACGCTGTACGGCGCAGGCGATGGCAAGACCACCTTCAACGTTCCGGCGATGCTGGAAGGCACCGTGGTCACCCACACGCAGAAGCCGGAGACTGTTGGTAGCACCACCAGCGGTGAGGTGATCCGGCACGCGCATGGCGCATCGTCCGCCAGCGCCGGAACCCACACCCACACCATCTCGGTGGCGGGCGGTGGTGCCCACTCGCACAGTGCCAGCGCTGCCGCCGCCGGCGAGCATACCCACGGCGCATGGACCGATTCGCAGGGCCACCACGGGCACACCGGCGGCACCTCGGCGGCAGGCGAGCACAACCACGTCGTGCCATTCGGCGACAAGATGACCTATCCGTGGGGCACCTACGGGAATCAGGATCAAGCAGGTTCACGCGCGAGCGGCGTGGACTACGACAACAGCTGGCCATACTCCAACGCGGCCGGCTCGCATACCCATGCGTTCAGCACGGATGGTGCTGGTGCCCATGCCCACAACATCGGCATGAACAACGCCGGCAACCACACCCACACCATTTCCGTCGCGCAGGTAGGCGATCACGGCCACAGCGCATCGGCTGCAGACAGTGGCGCGCATTCCCACGCGGTCACGGTGAACAACACCGGCGGCGACCGCAACCTGCCGGCCGGTCTGCGAATGATCTACTGCATCACCTACTGAGGAACGGAGCATGTCCAACGAAGCCCGCTTTGCCCACGCCTTCGATCCCGCCAACCGCGCCTATATGGGTCCTGTGCGCCTGCAGCCGTCGCCCGACGGCATCTGGCACCTGCCCGATGGCACGGTGGACGTGGCCCCCACACAGGCCGCCGGCCAGTGCCAGGCGCTGCGCCTGGCTGATGACGGGAGCCGCTGGGAGCTGGTGGCCGACTTCCGCAACCGCATGCTGTGGGACACGCGCACTGCGATGGCCGTCCCCAATCGGCTCGCGCTCGGCGAGCCCTTGCCGAGCGGCGTCACGCTGGCCGAGCCATTCCGTCTGGATGGCACCACGCCGCAGTGCAACGCTTGGGATACCGTTCGAGGCGAGTGGACGCTGCAGCCCGATTACAGCGGCCGGCCGATCTGGAACAAGGCCGACGGCAGCTTCGCCGCTCCCCTGCAGCGTGGCCAGCCGCTGCCTGCCACCGTGACTGATCACGCCCCGCCCATGGAGCGCAGCGGGCCAATCACCTATGACGACGGCGCAGGTGCTTGGGTGGAGACTGCAGGCGGTGATCCCACCGCAGCACAGCCAAGCTGATACCGCCCCGCCACACGGCGGCGCGATCTGTTCGCCCGCCGTTGTAGCGGCCCCATCTACCGCCCGCGCTCCGTGCGCGCGCGAGGGGCCGCCGGGAACATGGGGGCATGGATAGCGCCCTGCCCCAACAGATCAACAACCTGCTGCGCGACGGTGTGGTGACCGAGGTCGATCACGCCCGGCACCTGTGCCGCGTGCAGACGGGCGAAGCGCACACCGACTTCCTGCCGTGGTTCAGCGCCGCCGCCGGCGAGCTGCGGACCTGGGCACCGCCGAGCAGCGGCGAACAGGTGGCGCTGCTGTGCTGCGACGGCGACCTGGCCAACGCCATCGTGCTGCGCGGCCTGTACTGCGAGCAGTACCCGGCGCCGTCGACCAGCCCCAACCTGACCCTGATCCAGTTCAAGGATGGCGCCGTGGTCAGCTACGACCATGAAGCGCATGCCCTGTCGGCTGTTCTGCCCGCTGGCGGAACCGTCGCCATCACCGCTGACGGCGGAACCACGATCACCGGCCCGGTGACGATCAAGGGCGCCACCAGCATCGAAGGCAAGGTGACGATCACCGGCAAGGTGGAGGTGTCCGACGACGTGGTCGCCGCCGGCATCAGCCTGACCAAGCACAAGCATCCCGGCGTGCAGCCGGGCGGTGGCACCACCGGGGCGCCGGCATGATCGGCATGGACGCCCGCAGCGGCTCCTTCAGCGATGACCTGGCACACCTGCGCCAGTCCATCGCCGACATTCTGACCACCCCCATTGGCTCGCGTGTGCAGCGTCGCGAGTACGGATCGCTCCTGCCGGAGCTGATCGACCAACCGTTCAACGACGAAGCCCGCCTGCGACTGTTCGGCGCCACCGCCACCGCGCTGATGCGTTGGGAGCCGCGCATCAGTCTGACCCGTATCGACCTGGTCCACGGCGACGTGGCCGGCTCGTTCGTCCTCGACCTGCAGGCCCAGCTGGCCACGCCGAGCGGCGCATCGCGCAACACCCGCCTTTCCGTACCACTCCGCTTTCCCACCCCTTAACCGCAGGAGAAGCCCATGGCCACCAACGGCTACCACCACGGCGTGCGCGTCATTGAAATCAACGGCGGCACGCGCCCGATCCGCACCGTCTCCACCGCCGTGATCGGCGTTGTCTGCACCGGCGAGGATGCTGACAAGGACGCATTTCCGCTGGACCGCCCGGTCCTGATTACCGACGTGCTGAGCGCTGTCGGCAAGGCAGGCAAGACCGGCACCCTGCGCGGCACGCTGCAGGGCATCGCTGACCAGGGCAACCCGATTGTGGTTGTCGTGCGCGTGGCCGGCGCCGGCAATGACACCGACACCACGGCCAAGGTCATCGGTGCCGCCGAAGGTGGCCGCTTCACCGGCCTGCATGCGCTGCTGGTGGCACAGGCCCAGCTGGGCGTGCGTCCGCGCATCCTGGGCGCGCCGGGGCTGGATACCCAGCCGGTCACCGCTGCGCTGGCCATCGTCGCCAAGAAGCTGCGCGCCATGGTCTACGCCAGCTGCGCTGCGAGCGCCAACGTGTCGGAAGCGATCTCCTACCGCGAGCAGTTCGCCGACCGTGAAGTGATGCTGATCTATCCCGACTTCATGGCCTTCAACACCGCCACCGCATCTACCGGCATGGCCTACGCCGTCGCCCGTGCGCTGGGCGTGCGCGCCATGATCGACCAGCAGCAGGGCTGGCACAAATCCATTTCCAATGTGCCGGTGGCGGGCGTGACCGGCATCAGCCGTGACGTGCATTGGGATCTGCAGGACCCCAACACGGATGCCGGCCTGCTCAACGCGGCCGGTGTCACCACGCTCATCAACTCCAACGGCTACAAGTTCTGGGGTTCGCGCACCTGCAGCGATGACCCGTTGTTCCATTTCGAGACGGCCACCCGCACCGCACAGATCCTGTCCGACACCATCGCCGAGTCCCGTCAGGTCTATATCGACAAACCGCTACACCCGTCGCTGATCCGCGATCTGCTGGAGAGCATCAACGCCAAGTTCCGCGATCTGGTCTATGCCGGCTACCTGATCGGCGCCAACGCCTGGTACGACGAAGCCGCGAACGCGTCGCAGTCGCTGGCCGATGGCCAGCTGGTGATCGACTACGACTACAACCCGGTACCGCCGCTGGAAAACCTTCAGCTGAACCAGCGCATCACCGACCGCTACTTCGCCGATTTCCCGGCCCGCATCAGCGGCTAAGGCCGCATAAGGAACCAATGCCATGGCTCTGCCCAGCAAGCTGAAAAACCTCAACCTGTTCAACGATGGCCTGAGCTACATCGGCCAGGTCACCGAGTTCAAGCTGCCCACCCTGACCCGCAAGATGGAGGAATACCGTGCCGGCGGCATGGTCGGCCCCATCGACATCGACCTGGGTCAGGAGAAGATCGAGGCCGAGTGGAAGTGTGGCGGGCTGATGCTCGACGTGCTGCGCCAGTACGGTGCCGTCTCGCACAACGCCGTGCAGCTGCGCTTTGCCGGCGGCTACCAGCGCGAAGACACCGGCGAGGTGGATGCGGTGGAAATCGTCATCCGCGGCCGCCATTCGGAGATCGACTCGGGCACCGGCAAGGTGGGCGACGACACCGAGTTCAGCGTCAAGACCTCGGCCAGCTACTACAAGCTGACCGTCAACGGCCGCACCGAAATCGAGATCGACATGGTCGGCATGATCTTTGTCGTCAACGGTGTTGACCTGCAGTCCGCTCTGCGCCGCGCCATCGGCGCCTGATCCCCTTCCCCATTGCCCGGCCGCTTCGACGGCTGGGCCAACCCTGTGAGAGACGCACCATGAACACCGAATCCAACACCAGCACCACCGCCGACGAAACCACCGGCACCAACGTGATCGTGCTCGAAACCCCCATCCAGCGCGGCGAGCAGGTGATCCGCTCCGTCCGCCTGCGCAAGCCCACCGCTGGTGACCTGCGCGGCATCAAGCTGTTCGACCTGGCGCAGATGGACGTGACTGCGCTGACCACTGTCCTGCCGCGCATCAGCCAGCCGATCCTGACCACTGCCGACGCCGGCAAGCTGGAACCGGCCGACCTGATCGAGATCGCCCGCGTCATCGGTGATTTTTTCGTGCCGAAAGCGGAGAAGGAATCCCTGCCTGCGTAGAGGATCTGATGGCCGATATCGCGGTGATTTTCTCCTTCACCCTCACCGAGCTGTCGGCCCTCTCCCTGTCTGAACTGATCCAGTGGCGCCAGCGCGCCTATGAACGAAGTGGAGCCCAGCAGTGATACAGTCCGCCCATGGACACCCTTATCGCCATCGTCTTTGCGCTGTTCCTGCTGGCCACGGTCGGCGGGCTGCTGGTGTGGGCGTTCAGCGCTGGGTGCCGCTTCCTGGCCGCGCTGGTAGCCGATCCCACGGATACCACGACGCCGTAACACGCGCATCGGTTGTCGTCGCATGAGCGGCGGCAACCTTCGCCTGCAGGTGGTGCTGGAAGCGCTCGACCGTGCCAGCGCCCCGTTCAAGAAGGTCATGGCCGGCAGCAAGGGCCTGTCCACCGCCCTGCAGGAACAACAGACCAACCTGCGCCGCCTCAATGCCGCCCAGCGGGACGTTGCGGCCTACCGCCAGCAGCAGCAGGCGGTGCGCGCCACCGAACAGAGCCACCTGGCCGCGCAGCTGCGCGTCGCCGCTCTGGCCCGTCAGATCCAAGAGGCTGGCACCCCCACCCGCAAGCTGAGCCGCGAGTTCGCGCAGGCCAAGGCTGCAGCTGCACAGCTCAAGGGCCAGCACCAGCAGCAGTCGGTGGAGCTGCAGCGCCTGCGTGGCAGTCTGGACCGCGCCGGTATCAGCACGCGGCAGCTGGGGACGCATGAGCGCAAGCTGCGTGGCGAAATCGCCGCAGTCTCGACGCAGATGGAGGCGCAGCGCACTCGCTTGGCTGCGCTCGATGCGGCGCAGGCCCGTAGCCGCAAGATCCACAGCGCCGGCATGAACGCCGCCGCACACGGCACCGGCGTGGCGTTGGCTGCGTTCGGCGCCCTGCGTGCGCAGACGCTGCCCATCGCGCAGGCCATGAGCTTCGAGTCGGCCATGGCCGACGTGAAAAAGGTGGTCGACTTCGACACACCGGACGGCTTCGAGAAGATGGGCCGCGACATTGAGGAACTGTCGCGCCGCCTGCCCATGGTGCCCACCGACATCGCCAAGATCGTCGCCGCCGCCGGCCAGGCTGGCATCGCCAGCAACGAGCTGACCCGGTTCGCCGAGGACGCAGCCAAGATGGGCGTGGCCTTCGACACGACGGCCGAAGACGCCGGCCAGACGATGGCCACATGGCGTACCGCATTCCGTATGGGGCAGGACGACGTTGTCGTGCTGGCCGACAAAATCAACTACCTGGGCAACACCGGCCCGGCCAGCGTCCAGAAGATCAGCGAGGTGGTGAACCGCATCGGTGCGCTGGGCGAGGTCGCCGGCCTCGGCAGCGGCCCGCTGGCGGCTCTTGGCGCCACCGTCGCCGGCATGGGCATTGAGTCCGAAGTGTCGGCCACCGGCATTAAGAACATGCTGCTCACGCTGTCCTCGGGCGAGGCGGCAACGTCTCGGCAGGTGGCCGCGTTCGACAAGCTGGGGTTGAAGGCCGGCGATATGGCCAAGGCGATGCAGGACGACGCCGGCGGCGCCATCCTGCAGGTGCTGGAAAAGCTCAAGCAACTGCCCAAGGCCGAGCAAGCTGCGACGATGACGCAGCTGTTTGGCCGCGAGTCGATCGGTGCGATCGCGCCGCTGCTGACCAACCTTGAATTGCTCAAGGGCAATCTGGGCAAGGTCGCTGACGAACAGAAGTACGGCGGTTCGATGAACGCCGAATATGCCGCGCGTGTGGGCACGGCAGAAAACGGTTTGATCCTGCTCAAGAACAGCGCCACCGTGCTTTCGCAGCGCCTGGGCAAGACCCTGCTGCCGACGGTCAAGGAACTGGCCGCGCGCGTGGCCAAGGTCGCCGACCGGGTGGCCGAGTGGGTGACCAAGAACCCGGCGCTGGTGGCCACCATCGCCAAGCTGGCCATCGGCGGTACCGCCCTGGCCGCTGCGCTGGGCGGCCTGCTGGTCGCTGGCGGTGTGGGCGCCATGGCGCTGACACAGATCCACAAGGCCACGATGCTGCTCAGCGGCGGCGGTGGCATCGGCCGGCTGGTTGGCCAGGTGTTGTCGTTGGGTGGCAGGGCCTTCCCCATGCTGCTCAACGTCGGCCGCATGCTGCTGCCGATGCTCGGCGGCATCAGCCTGCCGGTGCTGGCCATCGGCGCCGCTGTGGCCGTTGTAGCCGCGCTGGTCTGGAAATACTGGGAGCCGATCAAGGCGTTCATGATCGGCGTGTGGCAGGGCGTGCTCGATGTGGTCAACCCGATCATGGCCGAGCTGATGACCGCGCTGGAACCGCTGGGGCCGGTGTGGGCGCAGGTGTCCGATGCCATGGGCAAAGCCTGGGCATGGGTGCAGAAGCTGTTCACCCCCTTCAAGGCCACCAGCGAGCAGCTGCAGGGCGCCACCACTGCCGGCCGTGGCTTTGGCCAGGTGCTGGGCCAGGTGCTGACCGTCAACCTGCGCATGGCCGTCGTCGCTGTCGGCTGGCTGGTGAAGGCGTTCACCTTCATGCTGCCGATCATCCAGAACGCCGTCGGCGGCGCGTGGACGTACCTGCAGGGCGCATGGCAGCTGATCGTCGGCCTGTTCACCCTCAACGGGGACAAGATCCGGTCGGGCCTGACGGCCATGTGGGACGGCGCCAATCAGATCCTGCTCGGCTGGCCAGCGAGGATGATGCAGGCCGGCATCGACATGGTGCAGGGCTTGGTCAACGGCATCACGTCCAGCGGCAGCGCAGCGATGGATGCGGTGGCCAACATCGCCTCGGGCGTGATGGATCGCTTCAAGGGTCTGCTGGGCATCCACAGCCCGTCGCGCGTGTTCGCGCAGTTCGGTGACTTCACCATGCAGGGCCTGGCCGGCGGCATCGACCGGAGCCAGGGCGAGCCGTTGCAGCAGGTGACCAACGTTGGCGACCGCATCACGCAGGCTGGTGCCGGCATGAGCGAGCGCATGCAGCAGGCGGGCGTGGGCGGCACTGCCGAATCAGCCAGCCGCCTTGATGAACTGCGGCAGCGACGCATCGCCCGCAACGGCTCGGACGCCGATACCGAACGTGCCACCGCCAGCCGTGACCGCCTGCGTGCAGCAGCGGTTGGCGGCGAGCGCGTGACACGGATCAGCGCCGGCATGACCCAGCGCATGCAGGAGCCTGCGGCCAACAGCGCAGCCGGGCCGACCCGACTGGACCAGCTGCGCGAGCAGCGCATTGCGCGCCTGGGCAACACCGCTGACACCGCACGCGCTACCGCCAGCGGCGACAAGCTGCGCCAAGCATCGGCCGGATTCGCGCTGGGCGCCGCTGCGTTGCCCGTCATGGCCGCAGCCGCTCCGGTGATGGCCCCGGCGGCTCCGCAGGCCGCAGCGGGCAGCACAGGCGCTTCCAGCTACACCATCAACATCCAACCGCCGTCCGGCGCCGACTCCCGCGAGATTGCGGATCTGGTGCGGCAGGCCATTGAACAGATCGAGCGCGACAAGGCCACCCGACGCGGTGCCCGGCTCAGCGACTGAGGACCACCACCATGATGATGACCTGGGGCACGTTCGTGTTCTCTCTCTCCACCGCCGCCTACGGCGAGCTGCAGCGCCAGATGACCTGGCGGCACGCCAGCAGCGACCGCGTGGGCGCCCGCGCAGTCCGGCAGTACGTCGGGCCGGGCGATGACACCATCAGCCTGCAGGGAACCATCGCCGGCGAGCTGGCCACCGACCTGCAGGTGCTGGACAAGCTGCGCGAGCTGGCCGACCAAGGCAAACCGCAGGCGCTGGTGGAGGGAACGGGCCGTGTCTACGGTGCCTACCTGCTGACCAGCCTCAGCGAAACGCGACGCGAGCTGTTTAGCGACGGCACGCCGCGCCTGATCGACTTCCAGATGCAGTTGGAACGCGACGACGACGGCGCAAGCGAGACCATCGCATGAGGGCCAGCCCGTACCCGATCCCCGCGTGGCGGGTCGTCCTCGACGGCGTGGATCTGACCGAACGGCTGGCCCCGCGCCTGCTGGATCTGTCCCTGACCGAAAGCCGTGGCGACGAAGCCGACCAGGTCGATCTGCGCGTGCACGACCATGACGGCAGGCTGGCCCTGCCTCGCCGGGGCGTCACCCTGCAGGTGGCCATCGGCTACGAAGGCAGTGGCCTGTTCGACAAGGGCACCTTCAAGGTCGATGACGTAGAACACAGCGGCTCGCCCGACATCATCACGATTCGGGCGCGTTCGGCCGATCTGACCGGCGCGACTCGCCGGCGCCGCGAACGCAGTTGGCACGACACCACCCTGGGCGACATTCTCAGCGCCATTGCGGGCGAGCATTCGCTGCGCACGTCCGTGGCCGCGGATCTGGCGGGCGTTGCCATTGCCCACCTCGATCAAGCCAACGAGAGCGACATCAACCTGCTCACGCGCTTGGGCAAGCGCTTCGACGCGGTGGCCACGGTGAAGGCTGGAACGCTGATCTTTGCGCCCATCGGTGCAGGCACCACCGCCAGCGGCCAGCCGCTGCCTGGCGTGCGGATCACGCGCGCGTCGGGTGACCAGCACCGCTACAGCGTTGCTGACCGCGAGAAGTTCACTGGCGTTCGCGCGTACTGGGGCGACCGCAAGGCAGCGCGTCGCACGGGCGTGCTGGTGGGCACGTCCGAGAACGAAAAGAAGCTGCAGGCCACGTATGCCACCGCAGACGAAGCCCGGCAGCACGCCGAGGCCGAGTTCAAGCGTCTGGACCGAGGCACCGCGCAGCTGAGCTACCGGCTCGCTGTTGGACGCGCCGATATCTACCCGGAGCAGACGGTCAACGTCAGCGGCTTCAAACCGGAGATTGATGGCACCGACTGGCTGGTGGCCAAGGCCACGCATACCATCGACGCCAGCGGCGGCTTCGTTACCGCCTTAGAACTTGAACGCGGCGGCGAAGCCAGCGCAGAACCATCGGCTTGAGGTAGCGCGTGGCAGCACCCGCGATCAGGAACAACGCCGCGTGTGGGAGTGTCGAGCCGCACGCAGCTTCAATGCTCGGGGTTGGGTAGGTTGCCTGCCAGATCGCCAGCGCGATCAACGCAGTGGACAAAGGGCGCCCCGTTTCCGTGGGCGCCCTTTCTGTTTCGTTCTGTGCGAAGCGGTGATGCTCCGCGTGTGGGCACTGCATCTGCACGTCGCCCGTAAACACCTGGCCGATCACGGCCCCTTCAAACACGGTCTGACCCTTGCAAACGCACGTAGCCGCACCACGCTCCACACCATCACCGCAACTCATAATCCATCACACCGTATAGCGCGCCACACCGGCGCCTCTTGCGATGTGAGTTAGCGGCCTGAATAGAGCGCGGCGTGAGCGTTATCGGCTGGGTTTCTTTGATGCTTTAGGCGCCTTGACAACAACCTTTTGCCCACGCAGATCCACGTCACCGCTGATCTGCTGGCCGATGCTGGTGTTCTCGAACGAAGTACGGGGCGCTGCCGCCGGCGTAGCCGCCGCAACGCCACGCAGCGCTGCCATGACGGCGGAGCGTGCCGAAGCCGACGCACCGCGCCACGCATCGAGCAGATCCACGTCGGCCTCGGCAAGGCGATCACGCCGGCCGACCAGCACATAGGTCACATCGACGCCGAGTTCATCGGCCGCAACGAAGTAGGCGCCACCGGGCAGGTGTGCGTCTTGCTCGAACAGGATCTGCGTGCGCTTGGCAACACCGCAGGCCAGTCCCATGGCCTCCTGGGTCAGACCCAGCCGCTTCCGTTCTTCTTTCAGGCGAATACCTACAGACACGCAATTTCCCCCTTGACAGGTGTAGTTAACTTCACCACCATTCCGCTTAGAAATACACAGCGGAAACGGAATGAACGCCAAACGACGTACCACTGCGCTACGCACTGCCGAACAAGCCCGGCAGTGGCTCATCGACAACGGCCTGTCCGTTCCCGCGTTTGCGGAGTTGCATGGACTGGACCGGCACGCCGTCAACAACGCCCTGCGCAGCACCAGCAAGTGCCGGATCGGAAAGACCCACGATGCTGCCGTCGCGCTCGGCATGAAGGCCGTCAGTGATTCTCACACAGAATCACCCGTTTCCACCCGTATTCGCACGGTCAAGAAGACTGCCGGCAAAGCCCCGGTTAAGTCGAAGGTTGCGAAGAAGGCGCGGGGTAAGGCATGAGTGCCACAGTCGGACAGCGCGCTGTGTTCTGCTGCCCTGCCTGCAATGCCCGGCTGGTGAAGCGCACCAGTGCCCTGCAACACCCGTTCCTGCGTACTGACGCCTACGTCTGCCCGAATCCGATGTGTGGTGCTACCTACACCGGCAGTTCGGAACTGACCAACGTGGCCAGCCCCAGCGGCCTCCCCAGCGCTCCAGCCTGCGAGCTGCCGCCAACACCCAACTACCAGCGAACGATGCTGCAGACGCGCTGGAAGCAGGACCAGGGCGAGCTGCAAACCGACTGGATCGACGCAATCGAATCCTGTCCACCCGACGGCGATCAGCCCTCGGTCTGATGCACCTTTCCCCCTTCCACAACCACTGACCTGGCGCCATCCGGCGCCAGCAAGGGAGTGCTGCGCCTGTGATGCGCCACAAGACTCAATTTGACGGCTGGTCCTCGGCAATGGAGCCGAGCTTTGTCACCTCTCCAACGCGTGTCGAGTACGTGTCATATGCGCAGAAGCAGCGCGACGCCGCCGAGCTTCACGACTTGGTGAAATCCCATATCGCACGTGGCGGCGCCTATGTGGTGCTGCCGTCGCACGCTGCTGCACAGGTGTCCGCATGAACCTGTCCCCAGCTGCAACCAATCCGCACATTTCTACACAGTTCTACTTGACTTCCCCAAGGACGGGGAGCAGGATTTGCCGCAAGGAGCGTAGAAACTCCGAGTCAACAGCGGTATCCGCGCCCGTCAGCATCGCGGTTTTTTTGCGCCTGCTTTTCGTGCGCACCGACGCTTTCCTGCGTCGGGAGGGCGGCAGCTATACAACACCCGCAAGGGGAAAACTGCCCGCCGGACTGTTGACCGGTTTCTACCCTCCCGACACCCTCGGTGCGTCGCGTAGAAACGTCTCGCCGAGGTTTCCAATCTCGTCAACAGGAGACGTCTCCGTGCCTCACGGTGCCCCTTCCACGCCCGGCAACCCTGCTGCGCGTCAGCTTGCCCTCGCCTTCGGCCTGATCGCCGACACCCTCGAATGGCCCCACGATGCGTATCAGGCGTTCATTACCCGCCTGCTCGCCGTCGGTGTGTGCCCGCTCGCAGTCACCCTGGGCGACGTGCTTGCCGCCTACAACGCCACCTGTGACGCCAACGGCCACGCGCCGGGCACCGACGACAAGGCGGTGCACTGATGGCGCCCCCTTCCAACGTCACCATTCCAGAGCCTTGCCTGCACCCGGTCATCCTGCTGGAAACGCAGATCCCCGGCTTCGGCCTGCGCGCGTCCTTCGACCAGCACAAGATTCTGTTTCTGGCCTTGGTACACATCGAGTCGGACACCGCAGCGACGTTCACCGCGCATCACTCACGCAATGTGCTGCGGACTGCTACCGGGGGAATCCAGATCGGAACCGTCGTCTACCTGCTCGCCAAGGGTGAGGCCGAGCGCTTCTTCCAGTGGCTGCGCACAGGCGAGAGCTACCCCGGCGGGGTGAACTGATGGCCAGCAACAACGGGCATACGCCTGCGCTGCCCGGTCCAGTGGATCGCGGCGACCAGGTCATCAGCCTTGCCGACTATCTGCGCCTGTGCCGAATCGCAGCTGCAGCCGAGCTGCTGGCCAAGCTGCCCAGCGAGGCCGCAAAGATGCTTGAAATCGAAGCCGATCACACCTCTGCCGTAGCGAAGTACATGGCCGAAGACCTCGCCGCGATTCTCGGCCGGTCCCGCCCCGCAGTCGAGTAACACCCCACCCCCGTCCCGGCAGCGCGCCAACGCGGCCGGGATTGGTCAGGAGAGAACCATGCAACACCACCGCACCGCCGCGCACGCGGCGAACGAAGGCTGAGCCGCCATGCAAGAAGAGATCCGCCAACAGGTACTGACGCGCGTCCAGCGCGACTATGGCCTCAAGCACCGCAGCGGCGCCCCGTACATGCGCGGGGGCAAGTGCCCCCACTGCGGCAAGAAGGAGCTATACACCAGCTACCAGAAGCCTTGGGTTCTGCGCTGCGGCCGACAGGCCAAGTGCGGCCAAGAGGTGCGCGTGCGCGACCTCTACGACGACCTGTTCGACGACTACTCCAAGACCAACCCACAGACGCCGCAGGCGCCGCATGCCGCAGCCGACGCGTACCTGGCCACCGCCCGCGGATTCAGCGTCAAGCCGTTGAAGGGTCTCTACACCCAAGAGGACTACTACGACCGCGCGAAGCGCCAGGGCACGGCCACTGTCCGCTTCCCGCTGGTGAAAGGAGGCTGGTGGGAACGTCTGATCGACCGGCCCCACCGGTTCGGCAAGATGAAGGCCCGGTTTGCGCCGGGCGAGAGCTACGCTGGGGTATGGTGGGGCGCGGCCGCTCAGGACCAACTGCGCACCTCCCGCGAAGTCTGGATCGTGGAGGGCATCTTCGACGCCATTGCTCTCCTGCAGCGCGGCATCTGCGCCGTTGCGGCCATGTCGAGCAACGCCTATCCCGAGCAATCCCTCAAGGAACTGAAAGCCGCGCGACCGGGCGATCTGCCGGTGCTGGTGTGGGGATTGGACAACGAGCCGGGCGCCCGCGCCTACACCATCAAGCACGCGCGCCGGGCGGAGAAGCTGGGCTATCGGTGCATGGCTGCGCAGATCGAGCAGGTAGGCGACAAGAAAACCGACTGGAACGATCTGCTCTTGCGCGCACAGGCGGCAGAGGACGGCGACGCACAGTGGCAGGCTGACCTCGACCTGGCACGCCACAATGGCGCCGTGCTGATGGCGCGCACGGCCGTGGATAAGGGGCTGGTCATCTATCAGCGCGAGCAGAAGACCGAGTTCCACATCGAGTTCGCCTCGCGCCTGTTCTGGTTCGAGTTCGACGCGGTGCGCTTCGACAAGATGATGCGGGAAAAGAACCCCGATGACGAAGAGGGAGCGGTCAGCGAAGAGACCGAAGCCAAGATCCGGCGCGCCTGTGCTTCGGTGCAGCAGATCGCCAACTGCTACCCCGAAGCCCTCTACTTCCAACGCCACGAAGCTACCGACGAAAGCTGGTACTACTTCCGTGTTGACTTCCCCCACGACGCACCGTCGGTCAAAGGCACCTTCACCGGCGCTCAGGTGGCCAGCGCTACCGAGTTCAAGAAGCGAATCATCAGCCTTGCGCAGGGCGCCGTGTTCAGCGGCAGCGGCCAGCAGCTGGACCGGATGATGGAAGACCAGCTGTTCAACATCAAAAAGGTCGATACGGTCGATTTCGTCGGCTACAGCCCTGACCACAAGGCGTACATCTTCCCCGACCTGGCCGTGCGTGCCGGCGAGGTGACCCTCGCTAATGCCGAGGACTATTTCGAGTTCAACAAGCTGCGCATCAAAACCACACAGCGGTCGATCCGGATGGACATTCAGCGTGACCACGAGCAGTACACCAGCCAGTGGCTTGAATGGCTATGGATGTGCTTCGGCACGCATGGGGTTGTGGCCCTGACGTTCTGGTTTGGCTCGCTGTTCGCGAACCAGATCCGCAGCGCGCACAAGTCCTTCCCATTCTTGGAGGCTACGGGCGAGGCCGGCGCCGGCAAGACCACACTGCTCAACTTCCTGTGGAAGCTGCTGGCCCGCGCCGACCATGAGGGCTTCGACCCTGCCAAGTCGACCAAGGCCGGCCGCGCTCGCGCCATGGGCCAGATTTCCGGCATGCCCATCGTGCTGCTGGAAGCCGACCGCAGTGATAGCAACGACAAGGCACACGCCAAATCGTTCGAGTGGGACGAACTGAAGGACTACTACGGCGGCGGCACCCTGGCCACACGCGGCGTGCGCAACGGCGGCAACGAAACCTACGAACCGCCGTTCCAAGGAACCATCGTCATCAGCCAGAATGCGCCCGTTGATGGCAGCGAAGCCATCCTGACGCGCATCGTGAAGCTGCATTTCAAGAAGCCGACCGCGACGACCGAGAGCCGGCAGGCCGCCGACAACCTCAATGCATTGCCGGTCGAGAAGCTGAGCTACTTCCTGCTGGCCGCGCTCAAAGCGGAAACCGCAGTGATGGAGAAGTTCGCCGAGCGCGTGCGCTTCTACGAAGCCAGGTTGCGCGAGGAAAAGGAGCTGCGTGTCGAGCGCATCATCAAGAACCATGCCCAGATGCTCGCACTTCTTGATGCACTGCGGCTGGTGGTGAACCTGCCGGAGCACATGGTGCGCGACACGCGGGACGCCTTGGTCAAGATGGCTACCGAACGCCAGGATGCCATCGGCGCTGACCACCGCATCGTCTCCGAGTTCTGGGATGCGTTCGAGTACATCGAGATGCAGGCCACTGGCGACAAGCGCAGCGTGCTGAACCATTCGCGCGAAGAAAGCCGTATCGCCATCAACCTCAACGAGTTCATTCAGAAGGCCGGCTACTTCGGTCAGCAGGTGCCCGACATTGGCGACCTGCGACGGCTGCTGGTCGAGTCGAAGCGCCACAAGTTCATCAGCGCCAATACAGCCGTGAACAGCGCGATCCGTTCCACCCAAACGACCAGCACAACCGTGAAGTGCTGGGTGTTCCAGAAGTAAGACCCGCAGCAACAGCAAAGGCCCGGCGGGGAGTGCGCCAACACCGCCCCCAAGGCCATCCACCAACGAAGTTCAGGAGAGAACCATGCAACAGATGACAGGCAAAGCCATGACCACCCTCGCAAAGTCGCTGGATTCCAGCACCGGACCCGGAGCGGAGGCTATCACGGGTGTGCGTAACCGTGTGAATGCTGGTAACTGCGGCGAATCCGAAGCCAGCGCAACCATCACCCTGCACGTCACCCACAACCGCGTGATCGCCACGGCGATGCTGAACATGGGATCGGCCAAGATCGCGCAGTGCGTGTTCGAGCGCCGGAAAGGGAGCAGGAAGGGTTGGGAGCTGGTGAAGGGGACCGACTTCAACGACGAAACCAGCTGGATCTCGCCGGAGCTTGCCGACCTGGCCAGCCGCCTGCCTTTCCCCTACGAGGTGGCCAACATGCTGCCCGGCAAGCGGGCCACGGCCGCTGCCGTGGCACAGGCCGCGCAGGAGGTGGCCAATGGCTGATTTCGTCGCCCTGCTGGCCATGTGCGTGCTGCTGCCGGTCGCCGGCGCCACCCTGCTCAAGATGTGGCAGACGCGCCCGCCTCGGCGTCGTCATAGCGGCTTGGCCGTGGGCCAGATCCCGCAGCCGCTCCGCCGGCGCGCTCCCATGGCCGTGCGCCGGGGGGTGGCCCATGCTTGAGCTGATGATCCGCGACCCCGGCAGGCACTGCCCGGACTGTGGCCAGACCGGCGTCCTCGACTTCACGAACGTTCCGGCATCGGTGCGGACGTACACCCGTGAGGACGGCAACTATTCGGACCACAACGGTCCCTCTCGCGACTACGAGTGCCGTGACTGCGGTGCTTCATTCACCCTCACCGGTTGGGAGGATTCCCGTGGTTGATATCGACACCGCCCGCCGGTTCCTCGCCGCTGAGTTCGAGAGCGCCGGCCTGCCTCACGTCGCCGGCGGCATCCTGGCGGGCACCAGCCCCTTTGGCCAGGGCACGTACATCGCCGCCGTTGCGGCCGCGCTGGCAACGCCCTGTGCGGCCTGTGGCTGCGCGAAGGAGGCCACCCATGGGTAAGCGCCAGATGATTGCGGTGTGGTTCTCCTGCGGCGCCGCGAGCGCCGTGGCGGCAAAGCTGACGCTGGACCGCTACGCCTCGACCCATGAGGTCCGCATCGTGAACAACCCCGTGGCCAATGAAGATCCCGACAACCTGCGCTTTGCCCGCGATGTGGCGGCATGGCTGGGGGTGGAGGTAGAGACGGCCATCAATTCCAAATTCCCCACCTGCGACGCCGTGGATGTGTGGGAGAAGGAGCGGTACATGGCCGGTGTCGCTGGCGCCCCCTGCACCCGCGCACTCAAGAAGCGGGCACGCCAGGAATGGGAGCTGATCCACAAGCCTGACTTCCACGTCCTCGGCTTCACTGTGGAAGAGCGCGCACGCCATGACCGGTTCGTTCGCGGCGAGCGCGAGAACGTGCTGCCAGTGCTGATCGAAGCGGGCTTGAGCAAGCCCGACTGCGCCGCTTTGCTGCTGTCCGCCGGCATTGCATTGCCGGCCATCTATCTGCGCGGCTACCCCAATGCAAACTGCATCGGCTGTGTGAAGTCGCAGTCGCCGACCTACTGGAGCCACGTGCGCCAGCACGACCCGCAGGTGTTCGCCGAGCGTGCTGAGCAGTCGCGCCGGCTGGGCGCTCGGCTGGTCAAGGTGAAGGGCCAGCGGATCTTCCTCGACCAGCTGCAGACCACCGACAAGGGCGGCTCCATGAAGTCGCTGAACCTCGATTGCGGCATCTTCTGCGAAGAGCCGCCGCATCACATTGTTTCCAGCCGCAGGGAGGCTCAGGCATGAAGGTTGCCGACTTGTTCGCCGGCGCCGGCGGATTCACAGAGGGCGCAGAGCAGGCAGGATGCGAGGTGGTGTGGGCAGCCAACCATTGGCCAGCCGCCGTAGCAACGCACGCGGCGAACCACCCTCGCGCAAAGCACGTATGCCAAGACTTGCAGCAGGCCGATTGGACCCAGATGCCCTACTACGACCTCCTGCTGGCCTCGCCCGCGTGCCAAGGACACACCCCGGCGCGCGGCAAGGAACGTCCGCATCACGACGCCACTCGCTCAACTGCATGGGCCGTCGTTTCTGCGCTGGAGTGCAACTCGCCCGAGGCCGCGTTGGTGGAAAACGTACCCGCTTTCCTAAAGTGGAAGCTGTTCCCCGCCTGGTGTGCAGCGGTGCATGCCCTGGGCTATGCGATCAGTCCGCACCTGGTGGACGCTGCCGACTTCGGTGTGCCGCAGCACCGCGTGCGCATCTTCATCGTGCTGACCAAGAGTAAGCACCCACTGGAACTGAAACTGCCGAAGATGCCTCACGTCCCCGCCAGCAGCTTCATTGACTTCAACGCCGGCACATGGTCGCCGATTGAGCGCCCCGGCCGTGCTGCCGCCACTATCGCCCGTGTACGCGCTGGACGTGCCGCTTTCGGCGAGCGGTTCGTGGCGCCCTACTTCGGCACCGGCTCTGGCCTGACCGGCAGGTCACTGGCTCGGCCCATCGGTACGATCACCACGCGGGATCGTTGGGCCGTAATCGACGGAGACCGCATGCGTATGGTTTTGGTCGATGAAGCCAAGATCGCCATGGGCTTTCCCGAGCGCTACGTGCTGCCCTCGAACAAGAGGGACGGGATGCAGATGATGGGCAATGCGGTTTGCCCGCCCAAGGCTTGCCAGTTCATCCAAGCACTGAGGGCCGCCGCATGACGCAGCAACAGAAGACACCGTCGCGCGTCCTTCCAACCTGCCCGGTTGGCCACCCAGCCCGGTATATCCACGATCTACGGCGCGAAGCTGCGGGCGGTGGCCACCTCATCGAATGCCGTTGCAGCACCACCGCAAAGCACCCGTCGTTCGACCTGGCTTGGGCGCACTGGCACAAGCAACACGGGCTACAGCCGACCGCCGCGGCGGTGGAGGAACCCTTGCCGAGCAACGTGTTACAGATGAAATTGTTCGCCGCAGGGAGAGCTTGAGCATGGCGCAGATCCTGCACTTCACAGACCTGCAGCGGATCTGCGCTCCCGACGGCCCACCCCCAAGGGCCGTCACAGTCCGCCGCTGGGCAGACAGGGAAGGCATCCGTTACAAGTACGACCGCCAAGGCGGGATCTGGACGACCCTCGACGCGGTGAACGCGGCGCTGGGGTTGATCGATCCGCAGCACGAAGACGTAAGGGAAGAGGACAACATCTGATGGCACGCGGCAGAAAGAGGAAGTTCAACCCCGACATTCCGGGGCACATCGAGCAGGACGCGCTGCCGCAAGGGATCTACTGGCACGACAACAGGTGGTACGTGCTTGAGGATCACGCGGAGGGCGGCCGTCGCGTCAAGCGCACGGTCGCCCACGCGACTGCGCGATTGTCGGAGCTACATGCCATCGTGGAATCACTGGCCACCGGCCAGCAACGCGGGACAGTTCGCTATCTGTTCGATCGATTCCACGAATCCAGCGAGTTCAAGGAACTCTCACTGGACACCCAGGACGACTACAAGCGATACGCCGATAGCCTGGCCAACTACGTGCGCAAATGCGGAACCCCGTTTGGGCGCATGCAGGTGGACAGGATCACCACACCGGTGGTGCAGCGGCTGGTGGAGGTATTCGCCAGGGGACGACCGGCCACTAAGACTCAGCCCGCACTGCCGGCGTTCCCCAGCAAAGCCAACCACCAGTTCCGCTACCTGCGCCGCACCTTGGCGTGGGGAGTCCGGCACGGCTACTGCAAGAGCAACCCAGCACAAGGCGTCAGACAGGCGAAGGAAGCACGCGAGCACAAGATGCCTACCCCAGATGCCTTCGCGAAGGTGCTTGCCTTCGCGCGTGAGCGTGGCGCCCTGCGCCCTCATACAAAGGGTAGCTGCCCGGCATACATCGCCCCGGCGATGGTGCTGGCCTTCAGTGCGCGCCTGCGCGGCATCGAGGTCTGCACCCTTACCGACGCCCACCGCCTGGACCATGGCGTACATGGCGAGCGGCGGAAGGGATCGCGCGCATCAGTCACGGAATGGAACGAGGAGATGATCGAGGCATGGGAGGCGCTGGTCACTCGACGTAACGCGATCTGGAACCGCAAGGGTCGCAACTTCCCTGTGCCCATCAGGCCGGAGCAGCGCTTCCTCTTGGTGGAACAGACAGGCAACCCCATCGCCCGGTCTTCAATGTCCAGTGCCTGGCAACGCTTCATTCGCATGGCAATGAGCGAGGGAGTGATTGAGGAAGACGAGCGGTTCTCGATGCACGGTCTCAAGCACCGGGGCATTACCGACACCGAGGGCAACCGTGGCGACAAGCAGGACGCGGCCGGGCACAAATCACCGACCACGACGGGCCGCTACGATCACGATATGCCAATCGTGAAACCACCGCGCAAGCGCTGAATTTTCCCGGCAATTTTCCCGACGGCACAAAAAAGGCACTTGGGCAGCAGCCTAAGTGCCTGTTTTTTATGGTGGGCCCACCAGGATTCGAACCTGAAACCAAGGGATTATGAGGCCTCTATAGGTCTTCCATGCGCTTCCACAGGCATCCCGGCTTTAAGCTAAGTCTTTGATTTTCTCAGGTTGTGCGACCACCTGCGCCCATCATCGTCCACCTCTTTCCACGGACAAACGGTCACCGAGCGGTCACCAATGGGCGCATCAAAGGGAATGCTTACAACGAAGGGACTGGCCGCACTGCCGGTCGGCGAATGGGCCTCAGATCCGGCGCCGCGCGGCGCGGGCTGCCTGGACGTCCGCAAGCTGGCCGGCGGGCAGCTGCGGTTCTACTACAGGTACACGAAGTCCAACGGCCAGCGCGACCGCCTGCTGATCGGCACCGGCCTGGCGCTGACCACAGCACGCGATGCGGCGGCGGGCTTGTCCCGGCGGTATCAGGCCGGCGATCGGGATTTGCGGGACGCGATCGCGGCCGAGGCAGCGGCGATGGACCGTGCGAAAGCCGAGGCCCTGGCCGAATCGACGCGGCGATCAGGCGCCACGTTGGGCGCTCTGATGACAGCCTATGCCCAAAGCTTGGAGGACGCCGGCAAGGTCTCTGCCGCTGCGACGCGCGCTTCCATCACGCGCCACATCGAGGATCCGTGGCCAGACCTCTGGGCGCGCCCGGCATCCGAGCTTGAGCTGGATGACCTGCTTCCGATCCTGTCGCGGCTTGTGCGCGCCAAGAAGCTCCGCGAAGGCGGCAAGATCCGGTCATACCTGCGTGCAGCGTATGCGGCGGCGATCGCAGCCAAGCAGGACGCGGCCGCCCCCGACGCTCTGCGCGTGCTCAACGTATCCAGAAACCCGGCGCGCGACTTGGCCACGCTCGACAGCGGTCAGCCGCGCGACCGGGTTCTTTCGGTGGCCGAGCTTCGTGCCTACTGGCGCAGGATCGAGAACCTGCCGGGACGACAGGGCGCCCTGCTGCGCTTCCACCTGCTGACCGGCGGGCAGCGCATTGCACAGCTGATGCGGCTGAAGTGGTCAGATCACGATCACGACACGGACACCGGTACCGGATCCGTCCGCTTGCTCGACATCAAGGGGCGTCGTCGCGTGCCCCGTGTGCACCTGGTGCCGCTGCTCCCGGTGATGGCTGCGGATCTCGCCGTCCTGCGTGGCGATGATGACAGTGACGGCGGCGGCGCCAGACCGCACCTGTTCTCGCTCACCGCCGGTAAGGCGCCTGCCACCTATGACGAGTTCCGGGGAATCATGGATCCGGTGGTGGCCAGCATGGTGGCCGCCGGCGAGCTGACAGCGCCGTTCACACCGGGCGACCTACGACGCACGGTGGAGACTCGGCTCGCTGCGCTGGGGCTATCGGAAGAAGTCCGTGGCCACCTGCAATCCCACGGCCTGAGCGGCGTCCAGAAGCGGCATTACAACTTCTTCGAGTACGACGCGGAGAAACGCGCTGCGGTGGAGGCCCTGTACGAACTGCTTTCCGGCGCCGGTGCGACGGTGGTGCCGATGCGCAAGGGCCTGAGCCGCTAGAACGGTAGGTCCTCGGGCAGATCCAAGCCTACCAAGCGGCCTGCGGCGCGTTGATGGCTGCTGGCCGTAGCACGCAGACGTTGCGCGCTCTGCCGGCGGCGCGCGCGGCAACGCCAACTTCCAGAGGTATCTCGTTCGAGGTCCGACGCCTGCTGCAGCTTGGCCGCCGCCTTGGCCTCCAATGAGGCCGGGTCCTTTTGCCAGTTCGCCATCGCTGCAGGATGCCCGCTGAGCGTCGCGCAGTTCGCGACTGCCGCGGCGCCTGGACCTCTCTGCGGAACGCGTTCAGGAATTCGAGGGCGACGATCACGGCCATAAATTAGTAATTGTACTAACATGCGCCCCGTCTCGACCCGTGAGACATGCCGCTACCAGAGTACGCCCATGCAGTCCCTTCCCTACTCACACACGCTGGCCCGCCCCATCGGCCCGGCCATGATCGATGGCCCGGCGCAGTTCGTGCCCCTTGCCGCAGCGCGCGCGCGGCTTGGCTTCCCTTCGCCGGCCGACGACTTCATGGACGATGCGATCGACCTGCATCGCCTGCTGGTGCGCAATCCCGCCGCCACATTCCTGTACCGCGCCGATGGCTGGTCCATGAGCGGCGCCGGCGTCAGCGACGGGGACATCCTGGTGGTCGACCGGTCCGTAACCCCCCAGGCCGGGGACCTGGTCATTGCCATCTGGGACGGGAACCAGCCCACCTGCAAGGTGCTTCAGCTCTTTGAAAGCCACATGGAGCTGCACTCGGCCAATCCGGACTTCCCCCCCATCGTGCTGGAGCAATCCACCGAAGTGGAAGTGTTCGCTGTCGTTGGAGTCGTCCGCCAGATCAAACGCCGGAGCGGTCGTGTTCGGGCTCGTTGACGGCAACAACTTCTACGCCAGCTGCGAGCGCGTGTTCCAGCCGGGCCTTCGCGGCGTTCCGCTGGTGGTGCTGAGCAACAACGACGGCTGCGCGATCGCGCGCTCGGCCGAGGCCAAGGCGCTCGGCATCAAGATGGGCCAGCCCGCTCACGAACTGAAGCACCTAGTGCGCCGGCATGGCCTCCAGATGCGCTCGGCCAACTTCGGGCTCTATGGAGACATGAGCGCCCGGGTCGTGAGCGTTCTACGGGAGGCCGCGCCGCGGGTCGAGGTCTACAGCATCGATGAGAGCTTCATCGACCTGGACGGAATTCGGGATCGCGAGCGGTTCGCGCGGGATCTGCGCCAACGTGTGCACCGGTGGACCGGCATACCGAATTGCATCGGCATTGGCCCCACGAAGACTCTGGCCAAGTTGGCCAACAAGGTGGCCAAGGGTGCTGACGGCGTGATCGACCTCGGCAATGCGTCCTACCGGGACACAGTGCTGCGGACATTCACGGTCGGTGATCTATGGGGCGTCGGGCGCCGGCTGGCACCGCGGTTGGAATCCATGGGCATCAGCACCGCGGCAGCATTACGCGACGCTCCGGCGGACGACATCCTGGCCACCTTCGGGGTCACATTGGCACGCACCCAGCGCGAGCTTCAGGGACACGCGTGCATGGAGCTGGAGGAAGTCGAGCCGGATCGGCAGCAGATCATGGTGAGCCGATCCTTCGCGGACCGGGTGGAAGACCATGATGCGGTGGCTCAGGCGCTGGCTACCTTTGCCATCAGGGCCTGCGAGAAGCTCCGCGCGCGCGGCTTGGTTGCCGCTGGCGTCTGGGTGTTCGCGCAGTCCGACGTGTTTCGGCCAGAGCTCCGGCAGCACAACGCCAGCAGGACCGTGGGCCTGCCCGCGTCGACGGCAGACACCACGGTGGTGCTGGCCGTCGTGCGCAAGATGCTCCGCGGCCTGCTCCGCGACGGGATCGGATACAAGAAGGCAGGCGTGGCGCTGCTCGACCTAGCCCGGCCGGATGAGCTGCAGGCGGATCTCTTCGGGCCGACGGTGGTCGGCAATGACACGCTGATGGCCACCATGGACCGCATCAATCAGAAGTTCGGGCGCGGCACGGCCGGCCTTGGCGCATCAGGCTGGCAGGCACGGCCAGCCTGGGGAATGCGGCAGCACATGCTCTCGCCCAACTACACCACTTCCATCGATGAGATACCACAAGTTCGCTGCTGACCGCCGACCAAGTTACGCAAGCATCAGCTAGCAGCACCGCGGGTCGTCAGCCTTGCGCCCGCTTCGCTGCAGGATCGAGAAGACGACGAACCTCTTCGGGGGATAGCACAGGAAATTCGGGCGCAGGCCAAACCGTTTTCGCCAAGAAGATACCCACTACGCTTTTCACATTGGGAAGGCCGATCAGGAGCCGCTTTGCGGCTGCGAAAGAAGCCCCCATCGTGATTACGTCGTCAACCACAATGATGTTCTGGGCCAAGGGCGGGCTCAGGAACTTGGGGTCCACAGCCAAAGTCTCACAGAGCTCATCTGGCGTAAGGCGGTGACCATGATGCTGCGCGTCCCGCTCTACGGTCTGAACCAATAGTGGCCTGATATCTACCTTCGGCGCGCCCACAGCCATGCGCTTAAGCACCCTGAGCATTCGATCGTCAAACTCGGCGTGTCCTGCCGGCTTGGATCCAGGCATTGGCACAAAGGTGTGCGAACCAATGGTTTTACTAAGGTCGATGACGCTTTCTAGCGCTCGACCCCAATACTCAATCGCCTGCTTCTTGTAGTAGAGCTGACCCTCACTCACGGTCGGCTTCTTCTTCAAGTTCAGAATTTGCTGATTGGTGTCACTGGCTTGGTAGCCGCCTTCACTTGTGTATTCCCCATAGTGAAAGCACTGGTCGCCAGTTTCTAAGTAAGTGTAGTTCTTCGGTTCAAGGGTCTGCAGGCGCATAACTACCCAGAGCTTCCATGATCTCGGTCACATTACGAACGCGGATGGCGCCTTGCGCCTCATATTTCTTGGGCCAGCTCAAATCTTCTCGTCGGAAACAGTTGTCCAAAATGAATAGCTTCCTTCCTTGGGCGAGGGCAGCTCTCGCTTGGACCAGAGTTCCAGAGGTGTTCCCAGCCTCGACGATGATGGTTGCCTCCGTCAGAGCAGACATTGTCACGTTACGTGCAGGGAAGAACAGGCTGTTCGCCTTGTAGTGTTGCTGCTTGTAGCGCAAGAAAGGCACCTGCGATATCACCAAGTGATCTTTGGCCAAACTCTCTTGCAGAGCGGCGTTCTCGCGCGGGTAGTAGTCAAAGAGCGGTGTCCCAATGACAGCGATGGTTCGGCCACCTGCCTCCAGCGCCCCGGCGTGGGCGGCGGAGTCAATACCACGTGCCAGACCTGAAACCACCGTGAAACCGTGCTTCACTAACGCGATAGCGATGCGACGAGCATTGGCCGCTCCCTCCGGAGAGGGATTGCGCGTGCCGACGACGGCGACGCCACGCGTATCGACCAGCTCCCAATCTCCTCTGTAATAGAGAAGCTCAATCGGGTGATCTGCCTCTCGGAGCTTGGCCGGGTACTCACCGGCGCCATGGACGCGGACCCCGACCTCCTTCAGACGATCAGCTCCAACCTCCTCGAGGAGCCGCTTCCACGTGTCCCGCACTTCCAGTTTGGACACCAACTCTGACGGCACCCGGCCAGGGTTTTCGGCGAACAGTTGCGCAATGTTCTTGAACCAAGCACCTTGCCCCAGCCACAACGACTCATAAGCCGCCATCTCGCGACGGAGCTCGATCGGTGGAGCCGAAAAAATTGAATAGTCAGAGACTTGGTTCATCTCAGGCTGCTGTGAGCACTCTACAAGCATAGATTCCTCACCCAAACGTCCAGTGTGCAGGGGGAACGACGGGCCCAGTACGGCCGGCCTGATATGTTACCCCTTCTGCGTCGATGTCACCTGAAGGGCTCAATGCAGGCGGAAGGCCGTCATAGCCAGATATGACACGAACACCGTTGGCGGGCAAGGCGCTGCCGGTAGAGGCGCCGGCGTGGCGCTGCTCACGCGCCCCCGGGTTGAGCTGCCTGCGGCCCCGGATCCGGCAAGGTCAGGATGCCTTTTCGGGCAGGTCTCCGCTATCGGGCAAACACCCACTGACGTTCGGGGTTCTCCCTATGCGGCCAGCTTGTGCTCGTAGAACGGGTGTCGCTTGTCGTCAAAGATCCGATAGAGCGTGGCCAGGTCGCCCGGATCCGGGTTGAGCCAGGCATCCACATGCTCGGGTTTGATGTTGATGATGGTCCGGTCGTGGCCGGCGGCGGCCACCTCGGGCTCCGGGTCGTCGGTGATGGCGGCGAACGACAGCAGATCCGGCTCCTTGCCGGCCGGATCCTTCCAGTGCGACCACAGGCACGCTACCAGCATGGGCTCGCCAGTGCGCGGCGTGAACTGCACCACCTGGTTCTTCCCGTCCGGCCCCTCGACGTTTTCATAGAACGTGTCCACCACCATCAGCCCGTGGGTGTGGCCAAAGGCCGGTGCCCAGAACTTCTCCAGGCTGTCGCGACGGGCGTTGTAGGTACCGGGGAAGCGTTGGTCATAGTTGGCCGGCTTTCCAGCCAGGCGGCACTGGTAGCGCATCGGCTTGATGACCAGCTTCCCGCCCTCGGAGACGATCACCGGGGCATATACGCCTGGGAAGATACGGCTATCGCGGTCCTTCGGCTCGGTGCGCTTCAGGTCGGCCAGCTTGGCCAGGGCCCGCTCGATCTTATTGCCGGCGATCCGAACATCTTCCCGGGCCTTCTTGGTTTCCTTCACCTGCAACGCGCGCTCGGCGTCGGCCAAGCGCTTGCGGTTGGCAAACAGCTCCTGCTCCAGTACCGCGGCCTCGGCTCGGTTCCACTGCTCCACCTCAGCCCACACCGCCAGCTCCGCCGGGCTCGCGCCGGCCCGGAAGGCGTCGTCCATCGCCTTCGGGGTCTTGGGCCGCTTCTTGCCCGGGTCGTGGGCGTAGAGAGCGGCGAACTCCTGCAGCGACAGCGTGGCGCCGGTCATCCGGACCAGCTTCTGATAGGCGGCGGTGATCTGGGCGGAATAGCACATGGGCGCAATCTGACACGCCCCGACGTTCATTCGTCGTGACGCTGCGGCTCAGTGGCCGGTCACGTCGATCAGTACGAAGTGGCCGGATGCGCTGAACTGCGTAGCGTTGTCGGACTGGGGGATCAAAGCGGCAGCGCCGGCGTAGTAGAAGCGCCCCGAACTTCCCCCACCGGTCCCATCCCCCTGCGGCCCGGTCAGGCGGAAGCCCACGCCACGCTCAATCCGCTGACACGAACGAGACGAGATCACCGCGTAGCGCCGACCAGCCGGGACCTGCATGTAGGCGCCCTCTGCCGCCCCGAACGGGGCAGTTGTCACGCCTACGATGCGAAGGGGCTTTGCCCAGGAAGCGAAAGCCAGCTCGCCGGTGTGCTCTCGGTAGACCTCGATCCCGGTCTTGCCCGGCGTTCCAGTCACAACCGAGTCGTATACCCACACCGTGCCGAACACAATCGATGAGCCCGTGTAGGCCGACACTCGCCAGTTGTTGCCGCCGAGGTTGGTCAGAATCACGCTGAGCCCGAAGTTGTTGTTCGGACCGGTGACCGCAACTATGGGGCTCTTGGCTTGGAACTCCCGCGTGACGTATCGGGTTACGACAATGCCCGATACCTGGTAGGCAACTGCTCCCGTCTCGTTGAAATCCCACTTGTGGCGCAGATGGAAGTTGAGCAGATCGCTTCGGACCTGCACCGTCCCGTACGGGGTGTATGCCTCAAACCCTCCGACCAGCATTTCAATGCACCCCGTAAAGAACAGTTGCCGGGACCAGGGTAAAGACCGGCTGCCCATTGCCATCCACATCCGTGCCCCAGTACACACGGCCATCTGAGTACCAAACGGTCGGCGTGCGGCCAGGCTGCGCAGGCGGAGGCACCACGTAGAAGAAGAAGTCCCCTGGTGGCAGCGGCCCTACCCAAGTCGAATTGCCGTGCACGGCGTCGGTCTGAACCGTGCCGATGAACAGCCCCAGGCGGGTCGTGTAATCAATCTCCAGCGACCCATCGAGATTGAAGGTCTGGATGCCCGCAGGCATGCGCTCTACTCCTCTATTGATTGACGGGAGGACGTTTGCCCCTCCCGCCTTTTCGCTATTGCCACCAGCCCATGCGCGTGGCCAGCTGCCCATTCGGGTAGAAGCAACGCCAGTGACCGTCGCTGTACTCGGTGCGCTGCCCCCCATTACCAGGGGCGGAGACACGGAACACATCGGCCACTACGTCGAACGACGAAATCGCACCGTTACTCGCCAGCTGGATGCCGCCGATCTTCCCGTCAGCACGAACGTTCACACCCCAGTTAGCGTTCGCTTCAAGGCCACCCGCGTTCCATGCAGGCGGGGCAGTCGCCCCCTCTGCCACCTGACTGAACATCGGCCGGAACATCCACCAGTACGGAGCCTGTAGGCCACCAACACCTCGCAGGAAGACACGAACTCGGGCGAAGGTAGCTTCTGGCGGTGCCTTTCCGAACACATAGGTTCGCGGAATGGCGTCCAAGCCCCACGACGCGTTGCCACCGTTCGCGGGGGACCAACCGCTGTAGGCGCTGCCCCGGTGGTTGCCACCACGATCATAGAATGCAATCTCGATCTGGCTATCACACCGATGCGTCTGAAGCCACACGCTGAAACAGTACGTGCGGTTTGGAAGTACGGCGGTGTCGTAGGTCGTGGATGTCGATGACACCTGACCGGCCGCCATGCCGCCCTTCGCTACTGCTCCTAGGCCAAACACACCCTGGGGGTTCCAGTCGCCGCCACCTGTCGGGTTGCCGAGTTCATTCCACCAATTGTCGGGGTTTGTCGTCCACTCCCAACCGTTCCTTGACCAGAACGGGAACGTGGAGTTCTGCAGAAGGTTGCCAGACTCTCCAAGGTTCTTGATGCTGGTTCCCATCTCCACCACCACAGCCGCATCGGCCTTTTCTCCCAGTGAGGTCTGGATGCCCGTGATCTGCTGTGCTTGCGCCGCCTGCGTTTGCCCCTGCTGCGTGACCTGGGTCTTCAGCTGGTTGAAGCCGCTGGCCGACACATCACCCACCTGCGTCTTCAGGCTCACCAGGTCCTGCGCAGTCGCGTCCAGCTTGCTGCCCTGCTGGTTTACCTCCGTGGTGAGGCCTGCCGTTGCAGCAGCATTGGCGGTGATCTTGACCTCGTTGGTAATGTCGTAGAACTCGATCCGGTCAATCAGGACTCGGGCCGGGCCCGTAGACCCTGCACGGTTCGTCACCCAGACGTGGGACAGGACTTCCGTACGATCGTCACCGATGGGGTGCTCTAGCTGGAATCGCTGCCACTCTGTGGTCAGGTTCGGGGTTGTCTGGTCATTGTTGCCCTCACCAGCCACCCCACCCGTACGCACACGGCAGCGAGCCGTGATCGACGCCGTGCCCGAGATTGCCCGAGCAACAACGACGGTGCGCATGCGGCGGCCGATGCCCGCCTTCATACCCGACCAACGATTGCCGTTGGCGAACAGACCTGGCGACTGGGTCGCGTTCTGTACCACGGTCACGTCTACCGCCGAGCCGATCTGCCCCGCACCGTTGGACCACACAATGTCACCACCGGTAGCGCCCGTGTTCGTCTTCACGAACGGGGCCATGCCGCCGTCGAAACCGGAATTGGTGTTGATGTTGTCGCCGCGGTTGAACGTGGTGGTGATGGTGGTATTTAGATCGGTGACCTGGCTTGCTGTGCTGACCAAGGTGTTCTCGGCGCTCGTTACCCTGGAGGCCAGCCCAGTGATGGCTTGCGCGTTCGCCTCCGAAGATTGCTGTGCACCATAGGCCTCAGTTACATCGGTGATGACAATGTCATCCAGCAGCAGAATCGACCCGATCACGCGTTGGGACTTGGGGTCGGTCGCGTGACCAGGGAGAGAAACGAACAAGCGCCCCTGTGCCGCAGACGCGTTGGTCGTCACATACCCGCTCACCTTCGTCCACGAAGTTTTCGACAGGCTGGCAACACCCCAATTTACGGTGGTCCAAACATTGCTCGTGCCGCCCGCACCTGCGGAAGAGGTCTGGACACCGATACGCAAGTTGCTCTTGTTGTCGGGCGGGATTTCAACGCTACCAGAGGAAAGTGCTGCCCACGCCTCGATGTACAGGCGCCGTACTCCGACGAGGGGAATGAACTCGGTGACCGGATAGCAGTCCGCATTTAGATCAGGGCGTGCGTCAGACGGCACCTGAATCAACAGGCCACGATTTCCGTTGCGCTTTGCCGACGTGTTGACGGTGAACGTCGTGCCATAGCCTTGGGACAACACCTGGCCATCCGCGAACTGCTCAAACGACCCCGACGGGAACATGCCGCCGCCGCCAGCCAAGCTCGCCTTCATCTCCGACTGCAGCTTGGTGACACTGGTCGAGGTCGACTCAATCTTGCCCTCAGCGGTAGTCACCCGCGTGGTCAGGTTCTGCAACGCCGATGCGTTGGCGTCGGTCCTTCCGGAAACGTTGGTCAGGTCGCTGCGAAGCGCCGTCAACAGCCCAGCCTGAGAGGTGATCGTCTCGCCCTGCTGCGTCACTTTCGTGCTGAGGTCAGAAATTGCCTGGGCGTTCGCCAGCAGCTCGGTCACTTCCTCCAGCACAACATCGTCAACCCACAACGTACCCGCAGTGTTGTCGGCATAGATGCCTAACTGCAGCCCAGTGATCGACGTGTTGTCCGGTATCGCGTACACGGCACTGAGGTAGGTCCAGGCAGCTTTGTCCGCGACGAAGAACGTTGCACCCCCGATCAGCTCCCCGTTCTGGTTCGCCAGTCGCATTTTGCTGTTGCCTGACGTGCCATTGAAGTCTGGGGTGCTGCGATACCAGCAGCTATAGCGATACTTCTTGCCCGGGCTCGTCGAAATCGTGGTGCGGCCATTGGCATACGCAACCTTCTGCCGGATGGTCCCGGGATCGAAGCGCACGCACATGCCACCTGCACGTCCCTCCGCCGCCGGCCAACTGGTGCCGGTTGCACCCGGGTCGTAGGTCCAGCCCACGTCCTTGCCCGCCTGCCACGAGCCGTTCAGGACCATGTTACTGCCCTGCGAGATCATCGCCGGCAAGGTGGCATTGATCGTCGTGATCGACTGAGCCAGCGCGCTCGTGGTGGTGGCGGTAGCTTCCTGTAGCGCCGTAACCGATGCAGCGGTTGCCAGAGAACCAGCCCCGGCCGGCATGCGGGCCTCCATCGTGCTGATGCGCTGCACCTGCGCGGTGTCCGCAGCCACGCGGGCCTTCAGCTCTTCGTATGCCAGGCCTGAAGTCAGCTGCAGCGGATCCGTTCCGGTGTAGTTACCTCGCATCTGAACGGCCAGCGTGTTGCGCTGCAGCGCCTCGGCGGCATCTGCGGTGATACGTGCCTGGGTTTCCTCCTGCACCAGTGCGACCGACGCACCCGGCTGCGGACGCCCCACAGCGATGTAATCGATCAGGTAGTAGTTCGCGACCGCCTGTGCCGTCCCCAGCTGTAGGCGGATCGCATCAACAGTGGCCGGCCACCACGCAATGTCCTGCACGTCCACGGTGGCAACGCCGTTCACGTCCCACGCCGGCTCCGGAATGGCGGCATGCTTCTGCGTGTTCCATGTCTTGTCCGTGGCGGTGGTCCACTGCAGGGCGCCAGCCCACGTCGGAGTGCCTACTCGCTTCACGCGCAGCTTGACGAAGCGATATGCGCTGCCGTCGACAGCCAGCGCGGCCGGCGACTGCACCCAGGGCGCAGTAGTGTGATCGGCAGGCCGCAGCCAACCATCTACAAGGGTCGGCGAACCGTTGCCAGTCCATCCTTCCGTGTTCTGGTTGAACGGCCACAGCTTGATGCTGTCGAACTGCGTTCCACTGCCGGCGGCGACTTCGGAAACCGCGCGGGCCAGGGACTCGTCGGCGCTCTGCCGAATCTGCTGCTCCCGGCTGATATCTGCTTCCCGCGCCAGCTTCTCATTCAGGATCGCATCAACGCGCGCGCGAGCTTCTGCGCTGACCGCATCCATCGCGTCTTCAACCGCCTGCGCTCTTGCGCTGGCCTCCGCCGCAAGGTCCTGAGCAGCCTTCGACAATCCCTCAGTACGTGCGGCGGCTTCTGCGAGGACAGCGTCCATTCGATCGCTGATTTCCTTGGCCAGGTTCCTCCCTTGCTCGCCAAGGCCTTCTTCAATTCCGCCGATCACCTCCCCAAGGTTGGCCCGCAGTTCCTTGCGAATGACCTGCATGGCCACCGACAGGTCGCCGCTGGTGTTGCGCGAGCGGCACGCAAAGGTCCAGTGGCCGCTGGCCGGGACTACAGCCTCAAAGGGTGCCGTGTGGAAGCCAGACTGCCCGACGGGCATCATGGCATTCCAATCTGGAGCCAGCACGTTACCTTCCGTGTAGCGAATCTCCACGCCGGCGAAGTCCGGCGACTGCGCGGTGCCATCCAGCCATCCCCAGGTGTACAGGCGAACACCACCTGTGCGCTCCTCAACGTCGAACAGGTCAACCAGCACCGGCGGTGCACCGGCACTTCGCGTGGTGTAAGTGCCGGTTACGGCTACGCCGGCCAGGCCATCCGGGTTGTAGGGCCGAACCGTGATCGGGTAGACGCCCGCGCCGGGAATTCGCCAGCTCGCCGTTCGCGTGCTCGTGGACGCGACCTGTTCCAGTTCCCCATTCCGATCAACGTCCGACAGCACACGGATCTCGCCCACAGGCCCCGTTATATCGAACGAGGCCTGCAGCTCGGAGAACACCGTATCCCCCTGCACCACCTGGCGCTCGGTGATACGCAGATTGCTGGCCACCGGCCGGGTGGCCAGCTGCGAGCCGTTCTCTGGCGGAATGTACTGGCCGGTCTTGACGTAGTGCCAGAACTCCGGCCCCTCGGCCACCACGTCGACCGCGGCGCCCTTGAGGTCATTCTCCGGCTGGACGGACACCACGCGGACGCGGTAGCCCGGCGTCTGCTTGAAGTCGTAGATCCAGATGGTGTCCCACGCGGGATTACCGTCGCTGTCCCCCGGCAGCGCTGCGTCGGCCGGCCACGGCTCGGCCAGCTGCAGCTGATCACTTTCGCCGGTGAACGGCACCACCTTCAGCACGCGGTACACCCGTTCACCCGGGATGCGCAGGCCGATGTAGGCGCTGGCCTGCGCACGGCCTGGCACCGCCACGTCGAGCTGTAGCGTCACGGCGCGCCCCGGCCCCATGGTGGCGGACAGCACCTGGCCGCCAAAGCCCCACTGCGTCAGATCGTGCTGCAGCGCCAGCACCGACATGCGCCCATAGGCCAGGTGCTCAATATCGGTGCTGTAGCTGATCGACTTGTACTGGTACAGGCTCTGCGCCAGGTGCCAGCGTGCAAGCGTGGCCGCATGCGCCTCGCTGGTCACACCCTCGCCGGTCACCTGCGCCGGGTTGAGCATGGTGGTCACGCCCGGCGCCGGGACACGCAGGGTCCTGGCCTCCCACGTGGCGCGGTCCAGGTAGCTGTACTCGATGCCGTCGGCACCGTTGGCCAGCGTGTATTCGACCTGGAACTGCCCCTTCTTGATGGTGGCCATGTTGACCACGCCCGACAGCGGCTGCTCGTCAGCGGCCCACGTCACGGCCAGCCGACCCTTCGGCCATGCGATCTGGCCGAAGCCGGCCAGCGCGATCGCATCCATCACCGCCTGGTGATTGCGCTTGTCGGTAACCAGGTAATCGTAGGTGAAGCCATTGGCCGCACAGTGCAGCGTGAAGGCTTTCAGCGCCTCCACGTCGATCTGGCTGTCGGGCAGGCCCATGCCGGCGATGCGAACGCCGGCCGGCGACTTGATGCCGCGGGCGTAGGCCAGGATCTGTGCACCGGGGTTGCTGCTCTCTTCGGTGACCCAGCCGATGGCGTCACCCTTCCACACCGGGATCGGCTGCGCGTGGGCTACGGTACGCACCTCGTCCGGGCTGCCGTTGAGCTGTCCGGACGCCTTCATGCGGATGCCGATGCGCGGGATGCCGTCGTAACTGGCGGTATCCGGCAGCACGCTGACCAGGTTGGTCCAGGTGAAGCTGGCCTGCGCATTGTTGCCGTCGGTGTTCTGCCCGGTGGTGCGCAACTGCACTTCGTACTGGCCCGGGGCCACGTCCAGCCCGTAGGTGGCCCGACGCGACTTCTGCGTCCGGCCGGAGACGGCATAGGTGCCAAACGGGCGCCAGGCGCTCTCGCCCACGGCACGGTACTGGATCTGGATCTGCTCGCGGTTTTCGTACTCGCGGCCCTTCGAGTCGGCGTCGAAGATCCGGAAATCGATGTTCACCTGCAGCCGGATTGCGCCCGGCGAGCTGGTGCGCTGCACCCACTTGCTCGGGTTGTGCTTCGGGTCGCTGCTGGTGTCATAGATCACGCCGCCGTCGACACTGCCGGCGTTGCTGTAGAGCGGGATGGCCTGGTTGGGCATGCCCGGGAAGCCGTTGTACCAGACCTGCACGCCCTCGTAGCTGCTCAGCAGCGCATCACCGTTGTAGATCGCTTCAACGCGGCCCACGTTGAGCCCAGGGGTCAACAGCAGCGACAGGTACTGCTCATCGCCCTCATAGTTCATGTAGGGCTTGCTGGCCACGTCAGGCGCAATACGCACGCTGCCGAAAAGCAAAGGCAGGGGTTCGTAGGCGCGCGAGCGGTTGCGCGGAGCCGACAGGGAGAAGACGGTGTCAGCAGGAGTGATCTCGGCAGCCTTGGGCAGCTTCGGCCCGAGCACCTTGTTGATCAGGATGCTGCCGGCCACGTAGACCGCCACGCGCGCGATGGCCGTGCCGAGCACGGTGGACGTGCCGATGCTGAAACCAGCGATAGCTGCGCCACCCAGCGTGAAGTAGGTCAGCGCGATCATGGCCACAAGGCGGATCGCACTCCTGCCGACCACACCCCGGATCTCGATCACCTGGCCGTGCTTCGGATAGACGTGGCACCACAGGTGCCGCTCCACGGGCCGGCCGCCGATGGTGACAAGCCACGCCTGCCCGTCCAGCCCATGCACGTGGCGCGCAAGGAAGCCATACAGGCTCTCACCCGGGCGCAGGTCCGCTTCCAGGTTCTGCTGGCCATCGAGCATCACCGGATGCGGGGTGATGATCAGACGGCCGGGATCGGTAGACGGGAGCATCAGGCCCATGCGTAGTAACCCTCAATTCGCAGCCCGAAGTCGGGCAGATCGCGCACGCGGTGCAGCACGCTGCAGCCGTTGCGCTCGTTGCTGTGAAGTACCCAGCCCTCATGGGCCAGGAAAAAGAAAACCCCGGCATGGCCGGGGTTTCGGTGTCCCTGATCGATCATCAGGACGAGGTCGCCGTCTTCGGGTGGCCCGTCTCGGCGGTGTGCGTAGGGCCGCGATAGCGCTCCCAGCTCGGCAGCGCCCTGTAGCCCGCGAGGACGCCTTCCCGGAAGCGTGATTGCCCGCCCGAACAGCTGCAGCTGCACCATCACCACCAGGTCGGCACAATCGAAGCAGTCCGCGTCGTACGGGACGCCCACGAACTTCTCAACGTCGGCCAAGCGCATCAGAAGATCCCCGGCAGTGTGAAGGGATTGGCGCGCAGCGTGACCGCCTGCTGGCGCATCAGGAAGTCCACACCCAGCTGAGCCGAGGCAGTGCGGGTGTTCACAACCACCTGCGTCATTGGCAGGTCGTAGCTGGCCTCGATCACGTTGGGGTCAGCTCGATCGGTGATCATCAGCCGCGCGGTAACCAGCTCCCCGGGCTGCAGCCGCTCCAGATCCTCGGTGATCGAGCGGCCCACGTTGTCCAGCACCAGCTGGGCGCGCGGCGCCTGCCCGCCCACGTCGTCGGGCAGCTTGAAGCCGAACGGGAAGCCCGTGTAGACCTTGCCCTGACTTACCCAATCGGTCGTGTCGTTGACGATGCGCAGCACCTCCACGAACGATGGGGCACTCAGCTCCAGTAGCAACAGGATGCCGGCAGTGTCGTCGGTGCGCTGCCGGCGTTCCGTGAATGTGCTCATCGCATGTACTCCACGACCGCATCCAGCCTGAAGTCGCCAGGTAGCTTCTCGTCAGGCACAAGATCACCAATGGCGCCATTCTCAAACCGAGCCTTGATCACCTTTCCAGT
>Ga0247725_1000254_pt1 | contig 51099 bp, 45 predicted proteins | sample OKSTACKMCFT3sol_FD_183021 | JGI IMG/M metagenome (GOLD analysis project Ga0247725, IMG submission 183021) | Subsurface sediment microbial communities from gas well in Oklahoma, United States - OK STACK MC-FT3-sol | ecosystem: Environmental > Terrestrial > Deep subsurface > Rock core/Sediment...
CGGGCTCTTGCGGCGGAGCACCGTTGGAGGTGATCAAGCAATACATTCAAAACCAGCGGGGCTGACGCCCCGGCGAAATTCCCCTCCCACCTACGTCGGAGGGAGTCCCCTTTCGCATTTAAGATGGATCCAGACCCACAGCCAGCAGGAGATGAGTTACCCCGCCCTGCACGGCTTCCTGTGCGCCCGTCTGGCGGGGCCCGTAGCCCCCGACTGGCAAGATCCGCTGGCCGGCCTGCTGCCTCATGATGCGGCGCTGGACGAGAAGAGTGCCGAGGCGCTGCATCACCTGATCGCCGAGCTGGAAGCCCAGGCCGACGACGCGCAGCTGGCCCTGCCGAGCCAGTGTCGCCTCTCTACCGACAACCCGGAGCAGGTGTTTGACAAGCGCCATCCTCTGGGCCAATGGAGCTATGGCTTCAGTCAGGGGGTAGCCTGCTGGCCGGCGCCGACCGACCTGAACGATCCGGCGACCCGCTATCGCTTCAGCCTGGTGGCCGAGCTCTGCCTGTTTCGCGACAAGCCCATGGCCATGATGCTGCACCAGGCTACGGCCAGCGAGCCCCCCTTCCTCGATTTTTGCAAGCGTCAACGCCAGCAGATGAAGACGGCCCTCAACCTCCTGCTCGGCCAGGATCACTACGAGGCCGAGCCTGAAGAGAGCCCGTCCCTGGACAACGAGCAGACTCGCCAGTGGCAGCAGTGGTTCGAGCTGGCGGCAGAGAGCCGCGATCCCCTCGCTCGCCTTGGCTGGTTCGAGCGCATCATTGCCGATGCCAACCTCCTGTTCGATGAGGCATTCTGGCAAGCCCACGCGGGCCATGGCTGGCAGGTCCCCGAGGCACGCCCTCTGATCGCGGCCAGGGCCGGTCGAGCCGATTGCCTGCTGCGACTTGGGCAGCTTGGGCAGGCACGGGATGAGTACCTGGCCCTGCTCGCCCTCTGTCGCGCCGACGAGCCCGCTTGCCGCCACCCCCTCTCCACCCTCTATGCCTGGCAAGGGGAATGGGATGCCCTGCAACAACTGCTGGTGCGCTTTGATGAAGCCTCCTGCTGGCTGCTTTACAACAAGGCCTTGATGAGCTTTGTCTGCGAAGGGGAAGCGGCGGCGCGCCCTCATCTGGCGGCGGCAATGGAGGTCAATCCCCATGTGCCCGCCACTTTGCTGGGCCAGCGCCGCTTGCCCAAGCAGGAGCCTCGCCGCTGGCAGGGAGGCAGCCGTGACGAGGCGGCGCTCTACGCCTTGCAGAGTCGCGAGGCCTGGCTGACCCACAACGCCTTGATATGGCTGCGAAAGAGTGCGGGCAAGCAGGCCAGTTGAGACCCCAATTGCCGATTCGATGACAGAACACGTGCGCAAACGCACATTTTTCTGGTGACTGGTCAGACAAATGCCCCTGTGTTACGTATCATCAAGGCCAAAGTATCAAGAGAAACTGCACCCGATGCAGCCGCCACAGCAGGATGTCATATGTCGAAGATCATTGAGCTGCTCGCGCACTACCCTCCTTATCAGCTGGTTCACGCCGCTGAGATGGTGCGCGATACCTTTGAACAGTTTTATCAGCAGCGGTACCAACTCACCGTGCCCCAGTGGCGCCTGATGATGGTGCTCGGCCCCCACTACCCCATCAGCCAGAAGGAGCTGGTGGAGGCGAGCGGCATGGACAAGGTACGGATCTCCCGCGAGATCCATCGTCTGGTGGAGAAAGGCATCCTGTTCACCGAGAACAGCGTGCAGGACAAGCGCATCAGCCTGGTCTCCTTCACCCCGGCGGGGCTCACCTTGTTCCAGCAGCTCAAGACGGAGGCGGGAAGCTGGCAGCACACTCTCACCGACTATCTGCCGGCCGAGGCGCGCCAGAGCATTCGCCTGCACCTGCAGAGCGTCAGCGATGCCATCGAACAACTTCACCTGCTGGACAACGAGCAACCCTCATGAAGCTGAACAACTTTGCCACCATGGATGTCAACATGCTGCTGAGCCTGGTCAACATGCAGTTGCGTGATCACTACGAGGATCTCGATGATCTCTGCCGGGCGCAGGATCTCGATCAAGAGGCCCTGGTTGCCAGGCTGGCCAGTGGCGATTTTCACTATCAGGAAGATCAGAAGCAGTTCAGATAGGGATCCGGATCACAACCCGACCCATGCCGCTGGCTCCGTCGGCAAAAGCTGCTAAGGTGGTGGCTACCCGGTCCGTTGATGTTCGCAAGAGGTATGGATACATCTTGTTGTCACAGACCGCGGTTAGCCTCTTGTTCACCACCCGCAGCCAAGGATGACCCATGATGCGCCTCATTCGACCAACCAGCCTGATCACCCTCTGCACATTGCTGGTGATCAGCCTCTTCCTCCCCCAGGTCCCCAACAGCGCCGAGCAGTGGCTCACCACCCTGCTGCTGGCCTCCCTCGTGGCGGTCTTTCTGATGGTCGGCAGCGGCTGCCGCCACTTCCTGCGCGAATAACGACGCCAGAGCGCGATGACTGCCCAAAAACAACAACGCAGCCCGAGGGCTGCGTTGTTGTTTCAGGATACTGGGGAGGCCCCGAGTCGCATCAGTAAGCCAGGGTTTCCAGCTGCTCCTTGGCCTGCTCGATCCCCTTGGCTTGCGCCTCCGGCCCCATGCCCATGCCTTCGGCATAGATGAAGTCCACTTCGGTGATGCCGATGAAGCCCAGCACGGTACGCATGTAGGGGGTCACCAGGTCGGTGGCATTGCCCACGTGCATGCCGCCACGGGGGCTGACCACCAGGGCGCGGGTGTTCTCCACCAGGCCGACCGGACCGGTCTCGGTGTAACGGAAGGTCACGCCGGCACGGGCCACCAGATCGATCCAGTTTTTCAGCTGGGTCGGGATGTTGAAGTTGTACATGGGGGCCGCGATGATCACCAGATCGCTCGCCTTGAGCTCGGCGACCAGCTCGTCGGACTGGGCCAGCACCGCTTGCTGACGCTCGTTCAGGTTCTCGCCACCACGCAGGCCCATGGCCAGCTCGCCGTCCAGCACCGGCAGGTTCAGGGTCGCCAGATCGCGTACCTGGATGGTGTCACCCTGGCGCTCGGCCAGGTAGCCGTCGATCAGGGCGTTGGATTGGGAATACTGGCCCAGGATGCTGGACTTCAGAACGAGGATATTGGCCATGGTGAAACTCCATTTGATTGTCAATTGAACAGCCAGGCTGTCGATGGAGGTCACTATAAAGACTGGCATTAAAGCCTGATAGCGAAAATAGATGCTCAAGTCATTCAAAAAATTTGATGTCTGTGCATTTCCTCGGCAGAGAGGGGCTCATCAAACTCCGCACCCTTGGCATGACAAACGATTGCCGTTATGATCCGCCGCACTTTTTGTACGTGATCCGGATCTCATGACCTCCTCCCGCAGGCACTCCCCCTTTGCCGGCGCCGTCTGGATGATGGTGGCAGGCCTCTGCTTCGCCGCCGTCAACAGCCTGAGCCAGTATGTCAGCTTCACGCTCGGCCTCCCCTCGACCCAGGTCGCCTTTCACCAATATCTGATAGCCCTGGTCTGCCTGCTGCCCTGGCTGGTGCGCCACGGTCTGCGCCAGTCCCTGATGACGAACCAGCTGCGCCTGCACCTGCTGCGGGTCGCCCTTGCGGTGACCGGCATCCAGTTCTGGCTCTGGGCACTGGCGGTCCCCGTCCCCATCTGGCAGGGGATCGCGCTCTTGATGACCTCCCCCCTGTTTGCCACCCTGGGATCAGCCCTCTTTCTCAAAGAGCAGGTGAGCCGGGCCCGCATCCTGGCCACCCTGGCCGGCTTTGTCGGCGCCATGCTGATCCTGGCCCCCTGGACCGACGACTTCACCCTGGCCTCCCTGCTGCCGGTGGCGGCCGCCCTCTTCTGGGCAGGCTACTCCTTGCTGGTGCGCTATCAGGCGGCCAGCGAGTCGTCCCACACCATCGTCGTCTACCTGCTCGTCTTCAGCACCCCGTTCAACGCCATGCTGGCGATCCCTGAATGGCAGTGGCCGAGCGAAACCCAGTGGCTGCTGGTGGCCGCCTCGGGCGTACTGTCGGCACTGGCCCAGATGTCCATCGCCCGCGCCTACAGCGTGGCGGAGGCCTCCTTCGTGCAACCTTTTGATTTTGCCAAGCTGCCCATTAACGTGCTGGCCGGCTGGCTGGTATTTGGCTGGGCGCCCCCCGGTCGCTTGTGGCTGGGGGCGGCCATCATCATCGGCGCCATCACCCTGCTCACCCATCTGGAGCAGCGCGCCCACCCACCCACTTCCTGAGGTACGCCATGCGTGCCTCTTTTTTTGCTCACCCGGATCAGCCCTGCTGACCACCGACCTCAGGAGAGATCAGATGTTTGGAACCGCCACCCGCCCCACTGCGACCCGCGCCCTGCTGCTGGGATCAGGCGAACTCGGCAAGGAGGTCGCCATCGAGCTGCAGCGGCTCGGTATCGAGGTGATCGCCGCCGACCGCTATGCCAACGCCCCCGCCATGCAGGTGGCCCACCAGGCCCGCGTGCTGGACATGCTGGATGGTGCCGCCCTGCGCGCCCTGGTGGCCGAGGTCAAGCCCGACCTCATCATCCCCGAGATTGAAGCCATCGCCACCGACACCCTGGCCGCCCTCGAGCAGGAAGGGGTCAAGGTGGTGCCCAATGCCCGCGCCACCCAGCTCACCATGAACCGGGAGGGGATCCGTCGCCTCGCCGCCGAAACCCTGGGACTGCCCACCTCTGCCTACCGCTTTGCCCAGAGCAAGGAGGAGTTTGTGGCCTCCGTCGAGGCCATCGGCTTGCCCTGCGTGGTAAAACCGGTGATGAGCTCCTCCGGCAAGGGGCAGAGCCTGCTGCGCGACCTCGCCAGGCTGGATGAAAGCTGGACCTATGCCCAGGAGGGGGGCCGTGCCGGTCGTGGCAAGGTGATTGTCGAAGGCTTCGTTCCTTTCGAGTACGAGATCACCCTGCTCACGGTGCGCGCCGCCGATGGCATCCACTTCTGCGAGCCTATCGGCCATCGTCAGGAGGATGGCGACTACCGCGAATCCTGGCAGCCCCAGGCCATGAGCGAGCTGGCCCTGGCCCGCTCCAAGGAGGTGGCGGCCAAGGTGGTCGAAGCCCTTGGCGGCTACGGTCTGTTCGGGGTCGAGCTCTTCATCAGGGGTGACGAGGTGTGGTTCAGCGAAGTCTCCCCCCGCCCCCACGACACCGGCATGGTGACCCTGATCTCCCAGGATCTCTCCGAGTTCGCCCTGCACGTGCGCGCCATCCTGGGGCTGCCCGTCGGCACCATCACCCAGTACGGTCCGAGCGCCTCTGCCGTGGTGCTGCGGGAAGGCCACAGCCAGGATATCCGCTATCAGGGGATTGGCGAGGCACTGGCCCTGGTGCCGGGTGCCCAGTTGCGTCTCTTTGGCAAGCCGGAGATCGCCGGTCGTCGTCGCCTCGGGGTGGCGCTCGCCCGTGGACAGGATTGCCAGGAAGCCGTGGAGCAGGCCAAGACGGTGGCAGCCCGGGTCGAGGTACTCTTCTAGGCAATCCGCTTTACCACGCAAAAACAAACGTTTATCTGCGTGATCCGGCGCAAGGGGCAGGTGACTGCCCCTTTCCCATTGAAGCACCGGGCTTATAATCCCCCCTTCACCTATGTCAGGAGTACAAGATGTTAACTGCCGTGATCTTCGATATGGATGGTGTTCTGATCGACTCGGAACCCTTCTGGCAACGGGCACAGATGGCCGTCTTCGCCGAACTGGGCCACTTCCACACCGAGGAGGACTGCAACTCCACCATAGGGGTGCGCATCGATCAGCTGGTGGCCCACTGGTACCGGATCCGCCCCTGGAGCAGCCCCAGCCAGGAAGAGGTAGTACAGCGCATCCTGGATCAGGTGATCGCGCTCATCCTGCAAGAGGGGCAGCCCAAGGCCGGGGTGCTGGAAGCCCTCGACCTCATCGAGGCCCAAGGGCTCAAGATCGGGCTCGCCACCTCCTCCCCGTTTGCCATGGTCGAGGCGGTGCTCGGCAAACTCGGCATCCAGGACCGTTTCATGGCGGTCCACTCCGCCGAGGTGGAGCGCTTTGGCAAACCCCACCCGGATGTCTATATCCACGCCGCCGAGAAGCTCGGCGTCGAGCCTGTGCACTGTCTCGCCATCGAGGACAGCTTCACCGGCCTGCTGGCAGCCAAGGCAGCCTCCATGACGGCGCTGATCGTGCCGGACCCGGCGCTGGTCGGCGATCCCCGTCTGGCCATCGCCAACCACGAGCTGCGCTCTCTTGCCGAGCTGAACGCAGAGATGCTGGCCGGCTGGGTCAAGTAGGCAACACTGACTGACCTCCTGCCTCCCTTGAGCCCGCTCATAAACGTGCGCTTGCTCGCGGTTGCGCCGCCTTGTGGCGACTAGAATCAGCAGGAGCACAGAGACGGCCCACGGGCCCGAGGAGGTCACCATGATCGAGTACACCAGCAAGCGTATCGTCTGCCCCCACTGCGGCCACCACACCCGGGTCGAGCTGGATGCCAGCCAGGGGGATCAGGAGTTCTACGAGGATTGCATGGCCTGCTGCAACCCCATCCACCTGCGGCTGCACCGGGATGAAGCCCGCGACTGCCTGCAACTCTTCGTGGATGCCGACGACGAGCAGCTGTTCTGAATTCCCCTGTCCAGACACAGACAAAAACAAACGGGACCCTGTGGGTCCCGTTTGTTCTGGTGCCATCGTCAGGCTGGATCACGCCTCCCTCAAGCACGCCGCCTTCGCCGACGTCATGGTCGGAACAAACTCCACCACCTGATAATCGGCCGCCTCTGCCTGCTTGAAGGGATCCTCTGCCAGCATCGCCTCCAAGGCGTCTCGGCTCACGCCCTGCGCCAGTATGACGCCCCCGACTCGGGGTACCCGACGCCCGGACGCCAGAAAATGGCCTGCGGCATATTGCCGCTCCAGCCACGCAATGTGGGCCGGGATCAGGGCATCGATCTCCGCCAGCGGTTTCACATAGGTCAATGTCACGACAAACATAGAGAAGTCTCCAAGGCTCTGGGGCGGCGCCTCTTCCACAAGAGGGCGCCTTTCCCGTGATGCCGCCCTCCTCTTCGAACCCTGGGGGCAGCGCTCAGGTGGTTACTGGCGCGCCGCCAGCACCCGCTCCACCGTGTCGACGATGGCCTGGGTCTGGGGGTCAATCTCGATGTTGGTCTGCCAGCCGGCCTTGACCCAGCCCAGGTTGGTCCGGGCCAGGGTCTCGGGGATCAGGTTGACGCAGAACTCCCTGGCGCGTACCTCGCCCACGGTGAGGCTGATGCCGTCGATGCCGATGTAGCCCTTGGTCAGCACGTACTTCATGAGCGCAGGATCGAGGCGATACCACACCTGGCGGTTGTTGGGGGTGTCGATGACCGAGGTCACCTCGGCCGTCCCCATGATGTGGCCGGACATGGCATGGCCGCCAATCTCGTCCCCAAAGCGGGCGGCCCGCTCCACGTTGACCTTGTCACCCACCACCAGTTGCCCAAGGTTGGTGAGGCGCAGAGTCTCTTGCATCAGATCGAAGCTGACCAGATCCCCCTCCACCCGGGTGACGGTCAGGCAGCAGCCGTTGTGGGCCACCGAGGCCCCCAGGGCCAGCCCCTCGCCCCAGGCCGGGCTCGGCATGCGGATCACGTGGGTGCGAAAATTGGGCAGTGAATCGATGGCCACCAGTTCGGCGGTCCCTTGTACGATGCCGGTGAACATGAGTCTCTCCAGGCTGTGAAAATTGTCGGCAGGTTACCCCCGGCCACCTTGCAAGACAAGGGTGCCGGCTGACAAGGAGAAGCGCGATCGCTATAGTGACCCCAATCAATCCAGACTGAACGAGGAAACAAAAATGCAGGTATATCAATGCTGTGAAGCCATTCGCATCGCCTACAACCAGATTGGCTCCGGCGAGCAGGGTTATGTGCCCCAGGCCATCGCCGCCAGCATACGGGCGCTTAACGCCGTGGCCTCCGACGAGCGGGTACCGGCGGATCTGCGCGAGCAGGCGGCCTATGCCGCGGCCAACCTGCTGATCAGCGATCACGAAGACGCCTGATCCCGGCTACAAATCTGCCGCCGACCTTCCCCGTTGGCGGTTTTTCAGGCTAGAATGACACCCCCGCATTTTGTCTCCTCAGGACGAGGAGGCAAAAGCCCATCTCTCTTGCCCGCTCTTTCTCTTTTATCTGATCCACTCGGAGGTGTCAGTGCAACGTTATTGGTCCGAGGCGAAGCAGCTCGTTCGTCTAGCCAGCCCCATTCTGGTCGCCCAGGTGGCCCAGATCGCCATGAACTTCGTCGATACCGTGATGGCGGGACAGGTGAGCGCCGTGGATCTTGCCGCCGTGTCGGTGGCGTCCAGCTTCTGGTTGCCGATCATCTTGCTGGTGCAGGGCATCATCATGGCCCTCACCCCCATCGTTTCCCAGCTCAACGGCGCCCGCAAGCAGGACGAGGTGCGCCCCGCCGTGCACCAGGGCTTCTGGCTCGCCCTCATCGTCACGCCCATCGCCATGGTGGCACTCTACTTCAGCCCCCTGGCACTGCAGTTCATGGATGTGGATCCCGTCATGGCGGCCAAGACTGCCGGCTACCTGCACGCCATCCTGTGGGGCCTGCCCGCCTTCGTGATGTTCCAGGTGCTGCGCAACTTCAGTGAGGGGCTCTCCCACACCATGCCGACCATGGTGATCGGTTTCGTGGGGCTCGCGGTCAACATCCCCGCCAACTACATCTTCATTCACGGCCACTTCGGCATGCCGAAACTCGGCGGCGTCGGCTGCGGCGTGGCCACTGCCATCGTGCTCTGGGCCATGCTGCTGGCGATGATCGTCTATGTGAAGTGCTCTGCCCACTTCAAGCGCATCAACCTGTTCGCCCAACTGGCACGCCCCAACGGCAGCCGGATCTGGCGCCTGTTCCGCCTGGGGTTTCCCATCGCCATGGCCATCTTCTGCGAGGTGACCCTGTTTACCGTGGTGGCCCTGATGCTGGCACCCTTCGGCGCGGAGACGGTGGCGAGTCACCAGATTGCGCTCAACTTCTCCAGCCTGGTCTTCATGCTGCCCCTGTCCATTGGTGTCGGCGTGACCATCCGGGTCGGTCACAACATAGGGGAAGGTCAACCGGATCAGGCCAGGGTCGCCGCCCGCACCGGCCTGATGCTGGGCATGGGAGTCGCCGCCGCAACCGCCGCCCTCACCGTGCTGCTGCGCGACCCCATCGCGGGGATCTACACCGACGACCTGCAGGTGATCGGCCTCGCCGCCACCCTGCTCTTCTTCGCCGCCATCTACCAGATCTCCGATTCTGTACAGGTGGTGGCCGCGGCGGCCCTGCGCGGTTACAAGGATACCCAGGCCATCTTCTACGTCACCATCGTCGCCTATTGGGGGCTGGGTCTGCCCACCGGCATGATCCTGGGGCTGACCGACTGGGTGGTACCGCGCATGGGCCCGCAGGGCTTCTGGATAGGCTTCATCGTCGGTCTCACCTCCGCCGCCCTGATGCTGGGCGCACGGCTGCGCGTCATCTACGGCCGCTTCGCCAGCCCCGCAGCCTGCACCGCCCTCTCCCGGGCGCAATAGGGCGCGGCCAGGGGCACGGGGAGCCGCACTTTTGGGGCGGCTCGCCTGTAAAATCAACAGGCTGCACAAGAACTGGGCAAACAGTCTCCTTTGTGCATGTCCCTTGTTGACAGCCTTGGGGGCCATGGGTAGTATGCCGACCACGCCAGCAGTGCTGGCGGGATAAAACGGGTTTTCAACCCGGTTTATGAAGTGGGTTTATAGCTCAGTTGGTTAGAGCACTACCTTGACATGGTAGGGGTCGTTGGTTCGAATCCAATTAAACCCACCACTTTTCGTGATGCGTCCTTAGCTCAGCTGGTTAGAGCACCACCTTGACATGGTGGGGGTCGGTGGTTCGAATCCACTAGGACTCACCATCACGAAACCCTGTTATGCGTCCTTAGCTCAGCTGGTTAGAGCACCACCTTGACATGGTGGGGGTCGGTGGTTCGAATCCACTAGGACGCACCATAACAGTTTGAATAAATTGCAGATATGAATTTGATGTGGGTCTAAAGCTCAGTCGGTTAGAACAGTACTTTGACATGGCGTAGGCAATGTCGTTGGTTCGAATCCGGTTGAACACAGATGTGGGTTTATAGCTCAGTTGGTTAGAGCACTACCTTGACATGGTAGGGGTCGTTGGTTCGAATCCAATTAAACCCACCACTCCCCTGCAATGACACACAAAGTCGCCTTGCGCACCCTGCGTCCTTAGCTCAGCTGGTTAGAGCATCACCTTGACATGGTGGGGGTCGGTGGTTCGAATCCACTAGGACGCACCAGATTTGAAAAGCCCGCTTGATAGCGGGCTTTTTGCATTGGTCGGCTCTGACATCCGCTCTCCCCCGTCATCTGCCTCCTGTCCCCTCTGGCCCACGGGCCGCCATTGTCGTGCCATGGCCGCCGCGTTTACCTCGCTTCGTCAGAAGAGATCGAGCTGCTGGCCGCAGATCCGCTCGAACGACTCCCCCACAAAGGGAAGGATGGCGTCGGCGATGGGCCTGAGCTGCTTGTCGATGTAGTGCTCGTAGTCGACGGCGCTGCGCCGGTACTCCAAAGGCTCGGGGCCGTTCAGGGTCATCAGGTAGGCGATGGTGCCCCTGTGCTGATAACGCTGGGGCAGGCCGCGGCGCAGATTCTCCTCATCCGCCAGGCGCGCCGCCCGCACATGGGGCGGCACGTTCTTCTGATACTCCTCGAGTTTCTGGCGCAGCCGCTTGCGGTAGATGAGCAGATCGTCGTGACGGCCGGCCCGGGTCTCGTCCACCATGGTGCGCACATAACTGCTGGGATCCTGGTCGTGGAACACCATTTCGTAGAGCCGGGTCTGGAATGCCTTGGCAAGGGGTGTCCAGTCGGTGCGCACCGTCTCCAGCCCCTTGAACACCAGGTGCTCCCCTTCCCCTTCGCCCACCAGTCCCGCATAGCGTTTCTTGCTCCCCTTCTCCAGCCCGCGAATGGTGGGCATCAGGAAACGGCGGTAGTGGGTCTCGTACTGGATCTCCAGATGGCTCGGCAGGTCGAACTCCCGCCTTATCAGCGCGGCCCAGTTGTCGTTGATCATCTTCGCCAGTCGCTGGCCAATCTCGTCCGCCTGTTCGAGACGGATATCGCTCCCCAGGTGCACGAAGGTGGAGTCGGTGTCCCCATAGATCACCTCGAACCCTTCTGCCTCTATCCACTCCCGGGTCTGCTGCATGATGCCGTGGCCCCGCAAGGTGATGGAGGAGGCGAGCCTCGGGTCATAGAAGCGGCAGCCCCCCGACCCCAGCACCCCGTAGAAGGAGTTCATGATGATCTTGATGGCCTGGGAGAGGGCCTTGTTACTGGCGGCCTTGGCCCGATCCCGCGCCGCCCAGAGGGTGGCGATGAGATCCGGCAGGAAGTGGCGGGTTCGGGAGAACAGGGCGCCGCGAAAGCCTGGAATGGCGTTATCCGGGTGTTTGAGCCCCTCCACCAGCCCCATGGGGTCGATGCAGAAGGTGCGGATGATGCTGGGATAGAGGCTCTTGAAGTCGAGCACCAGCACGTGGCGATAGAGCCCCGGCTTGGAGTCCATCACATAGCCGCCGGGGCTTGCGAGCCCGCCGTCTGCCGGCAGGTTGGGCGCCACATAGCCACCGCGGTGCAGCCGTGGCAGATAGAGGTTGGTGAACGCCGCCACCGACCCGCCCACCCGGTCGAGCTCAAGACCGGTGAGGGAGGCGCGCTCGATGGCGAAGGGGATGAGGTGGCAGAAATCGAAGATCTCCCACACCAGCCTGCAATCTTCCAGGTTGTAGCGGGCCAGCGCCTCCTTGTCGGAGTGGAACAGCTCGGTGATCTTCTCCCCCCGGTTGGCCACGTCCTCGATGTCCTTGCCCCGCCCGAGCAGCTCGCTCGCCACCGCATCCAGGCTGTAGCTCGGGAACTGCCAGGTGGCGCTCTTGAGGGTATCGATGCCGTCCAGCACCATGCGCCCCGGGATGATGACGTTGCCGCTCTGGGGGTCGTTTCGGGACGAGCGCCAGAAGCAGAGCTCCCGCCCGCGCCCGAGCCGCAGCCGCCGCTTGTGGAGTTCGGCGCGGCGCAGCAGCAGGCGAAAGTCGAAATTCACCACGTTCCAGCCGATGACGAGATCGGGATCGTGCAGGCTGAACCAGCCCTCCAGGGCACCGAGCAGGGCTGGCTCGTCCGCCACCCACTCGACGGGGGTCTCCCAGTCCTGCGAGTCCGGCTCCGGGGCACCAATCATGATGACCCGCGCGTCCTCTTCGCTATGAAGCCCCACCGAGAAGAGAGTGCCATCCATGGCGCACTCCACGTCCAGGGAGACCCAGGAGAGGGTCGGCGTCACCGCCTGCGGCGCACAGCGCGCCTCGTTTACCTCCCAGTAACCCTGCCTGCCCCCCTTTCGCCTCGCCTTGCCGTCAAAGCGCATCCCGGCGGTGATGAAGCGCTCCATGAGAAAGCGCTCGGGCAGGCGGACATCCGCCTCGAAGTGCTCCAATCCGCGGATGAGCAGCAGCTCGATGGCGCGGTGGAAGGCGCTCAGGGTGGCAAAGTAGCAGCCCACCACCCGGCTCCCCTCGAAGGTGTGCATGGGGAGGCGGCGAAAACGCCCCCTCACCCCGGCCCCCTTGAAAAGCTCTGCCGCCTCCTCCAGGTGGCGTTCCGGGAGGAAGAAGACCGGCTCCTGCCCCGGCACCACCACCCGTACCGGTCCCTGTGCGCTCCAGAGCCACATCACGATCTCGGTACGCCCCTGCACATCCCGACCATGGCGGGTCAGGATGAAGCCGTCGAGCGGCGGGGTCACGGGAGGGAGGGGCTGGATGTCGGTCATGCAGGTGGTCGGGCTCAAGAGTGGGATGGGACTATTGTACGTTCATACAGTACCCGGCTGCAATTGCCGGGCTGGGCCCTCAGGGCAGGCGCTGTGCCCCGTCTTTGCCATCCGGCGCCGGATTGGGGCATAGTAACCTCGGCATCACTCACAGGCACCGGGCGAGACGGCATGTCCAACTTCCGGCAGACGCTGCGGCCTGCGCGCGCCAACCTTTTCCTCGACAAGGAGCACCCCATGACACAACAGTGGCAACGCATTGCCTCCCGCCTCACCGATGTGGGCGGCATCCCGGTGGCTCGCGCCATCCCGGTCAAGGAGCGGCGCACCATCGGGCCCTGGTGTTTTCTCGATCATATCGGCCCGACCCGCTTTGCCCCCGGCGCCCCCGGCATGGATGTGGGGCCCCACCCCCACATCGCCCTGCAGACCTTCACCTGGATGCTGGAGGGGGAGATCCTCCACCGGGACAGCCTGGGCAGCAAGCAGGTGATCCGTCCGGGCCAGGTGAACCTGATGACCGCAGGACGGGGCATCGCCCACACGGAGGAGTCGGTCCCGAACCAGCCCGATCTGCACGCCGCCCAGCTCTGGATAGCCCTGCCAGAGGCGGATCAGCATACCCCGCCCCGCTTCGATCACTACCCGACGCTCCCCCGCTGGCAGCAAGGGGAGATCACCCTCACTCTGCTCATCGGCGAGCACGGCAGCCGGCGCGCCCCCACCCTGCACTTCTCCCCCATTCTGGGGCTGGATCTGCACGCCCCCGAGGGAGGCGAGATCACCCTTCCCCTGGATCCCGCCTTCGAGCACGGCCTCTTTCCCCTCGCGGGGGAGACCATCGTCGCAGGGGAGGCCCTGGCCCCGGAGCAGCTGCTCTACCTGCCCCCCGGCAACCGGGAGGTGGCGCTGACCCTGCGCCCGGGCGCCCGGCTGCTGCTCATCGGCGGCGAGCCCCTGCCCAAACCGCTGCAGATCTGGTGGAACTTCGTGAGCGTCGACAAGGAGGCCATTCGCACCGCCGCCGCCGACTGGGAGAGCGGTCATCCGCGCTTTGGCGAGGTGACGGGTTACCAGGGGCCCCGTCTCAAGGCGCCACCCCTGACCGGGCTCTGAGCCAGGGTCCAAAACAAAAGAGCGCCCATGGCGCTCTTTTTGATTGGAATGAAGGCCCGTCAGGACTCCTCTTCCTGCTCCGCCTGCAACCTGGCCCGGCGGGCCATGGCCTCCTCCTGGGCACTCTCTATCTCGTGCAGCACGCCATCCAGATCGATGGCCTCCCGGCTCTCTTCGAACAGGCCGGTGAGCTCGGTCTCGGGGCCCAGCTTGCCATCCTCGAACAAGGACCACATCTCCCGGGCATACCGGGTCTTGAGCAGCTCGGGGGCATACATGCCGTAGTAGTTGCGCATGTTGTCGACATCCCGCTCCAGCATGGCCCTGGCCTGGTTGTTGGCGGCGGCATCCACCACCTGGGGCAGGTCGATGATGACGGGCCCCTCTTCGTCCACCAGCACGTTGAACTCCGAGAGATCCCCGTGAATGAGCCCGGCGCAGAGCATGCGCACCACGTAGCGGATCACCTTGCCATGATCCACCAGAGCCTGCTCACGGGTCAGGGCCACGTCGTTGAGACGGGGAGCGACGTTGCCGTCGGCGTCGGTGATGAGCTCCATCAGCAGCACGCCATCGAGGCAGACATAGGGCCTGGGCACCCGCACCCCGGCCGCCGCCAGCTTGAACAGGGCATCCACCTCGGTGTTCTGCCACACCTCTTCGTGCTGCTTGCGACCGTACTTGGAGCCCTTCTCCATGGCGCGGGCATCGCGGCTGCTGCGTACCCGCCGCCCTTCCTGATAGACCACGGCCTGCTTGAAGCTGCGCTTTGACGCCTCTTTGTAGACCTTGGCGCAGCGGATCTCGTCGCCGCAGCGCACCACATAGACGTCGGCCTCTTTGCCGCTCATCAGCCGGCTGATGACATCGTCCACCAGGCCGTCATCAACCAGAGGTTGGATTCGATTTGGAATTTTCATGACCGCCCTTTTACCCTATTTGCACCTTGTTTGCACCTGTTTGCTGGTGGCCTGCCACCCCTGTCAGAAACGGCCCGCAAGGGGGCCGTGTCGATCAAGGTTCCGGTGGCAGCCCCTGGCGGATGCGGCGGATCCCCGCCTCGTAGAGACCGTCCTCGCCCTGATCGTGCTCCTGGGTTTCGAAGATCTTGAGAAACCACATGTACTGCTCGGGGAAGCGGCCAAGCTGCTGCTCCACCATGCGGTTCATCTGGTTGACGTCCGCCACCAGATCCGCGGTGGGATAAGGATCGAACGGCGCCTCGATCTCCAGCCGGTAGCACCCCTCGTCCTCGTCGTAGCAGGCCAGAATGGGCACGGCGCGGGCACCGGTCAGCTTCACCAGCTTGGGCAGGGCCGGCAGGGTCGCCTTGGGGTGGTTGAAGAAGGGCACGAAGAGGCTCGCCTCCCGGCCGTGATCCTGATCCGGCAGATAGAAAAAGCTGTCGCCGCTGCGCAGGGCCTTGATGGCGGGCTTGATGCCGACGCTGCGCTCGTAGATACGCCCACCCTTGCTGCGCTCGCGGTTGATGTACCAGTCGAACACCGCATCCTTGGGGCTTTTCATCATGGTGCACATCTTGATCCCCTGGAGGGGGAAGTAGCGGCCAATCATGTCCACCGCCCAGGTGTGGGGCACCACGAAGATCATGGGGCGACCGGCTGCCCGCTCCGCCTCCACGTGCTCCCAGCCGCTCACCTTGACGCGCCCCTTGAGGAAGTCGGGGCTGCGCCAGGTCAGCTCGCCAAAGCCCAGGAAGGTCTTGAGCCCCACCCGGATGGATTTCAGCAGCAGGGCCTGACGGCCCGCCTCGTCGAGATGGGGGAAGCAGATCTTGAGGTTGGTGTCGGCGATGTAGGCCTGCTTCCTGGAGACGCGCAGCAGCAGGGGGGCCAGGTAGTCGGCCAGCTTGTCCCGTGCCCTTGCCGGCACCCAGGCCAGCAGGGAGAGCAGAGCGACGGCCAGCCAGCTGCCCCACAGACGGGGGTGCAGCAGGCGCGGATGAAAAGAGGTGTCAAACACCGGATCTTGTGCGGACATGGTCGCCATCGAATCATCAAAACAGAGCGTCATTTTAGTGATCCTGACAACTTTTTCTACCCTGCCCTGCACAGCGCCCCCGCGCCAAGTCACTGATCAGACAAGTTAGAAATAAAAAGTGGCCCGCTTGGGGCCACATTTTTGCACCGGGTGAGCGCAAGGCTCAGGGGTGAGGAGCAAGGCCCCGGCGGATGCGCCGGATCCCCTCTTCGTAGAGGCCATCCGGCCCCACCTGATCCTCACGGGTGTCGAAGATCTTGAGGAACCACATGTACTGGCCCGGGTGGCGGCAGAGCTGGCGCTCCACGCTGTCGTTCATGCGGCAGGTATCCGCCATCAGATCCCCGCTCGGGTAGTCGGCGTAGGGAGCCTCGACCTCCAACCGGTAGCCGTGCGCCTGCTCGTCATAGCAGGCCAGCACCGGCAGGGCCCGGGCGCCGGTCAGCTTCACCAGCCGTGGCAGGGCCGGCAACGTCGCCTTGGGGTGGTTGAAGAAGGGGGCGAACAGGCTTGCCTCCCGGCCGTGATCCTGATCCGGCAGATAGAAGAAGCTCAGACCGGATTTCACCGCCTTGATCACCGGCTTGATGCCGGCGCTGCGCTCATAGACGCGGCAGCCGTGCCGGGCCCGCGCGCCGTTGATGTGCCAGTCGAACACCGGGTTGCGGGCGCTCTTCATCATGGTGCACATGGGCAGGCCCCGCTGGGCAAAGTAGTAGCCCGCCGCGTCGATGGGCCAGCTGTGGGGCACCACCAGGATCACCGGTCGGCCAGCGGCCTGCTCCGCCTCGATATGTTCCCAGCCGCTGACCTGGATCCGCCCCATCACGTGGGCGGGGCTGCGCCAGGTGAACTCGCCAAAGCCCAGCAGGCTCTTGAGGCCGACCCGGATGGAGGTCATCAGGATGGCCTCCCGCTCGGCCTCGCTCTTCTCCTTGAAGCAGATGGCGAGGTTGGTCCTGGCGATGTAGATCTGCTTCTTCGAGATGGCGCATACCAGGGGCGTCAGAGCATCGGCCAGGCGATCCCGCCAGCGCGGGGGCACGAAGGCGAGCACACCGATGGCGCCGAGGGCGAGCCAGCTCAACCAGTAACGGGGGTGCAGCAGACGAGGCTGGAATCGGGCGTCAAACACGGGATCAGATGAGGACATGGGGCACGACAAAACAATGGGAAGATAAAGTGGCGCGCATCGTGACAGGTATTACCAGTTAACGCCAACTGAATGTCGCCTGTATGGGCAACTATTTAAGCCACTTCACGGATTGACAAAATTAATCTGCTTCATTTGATTCCCCTCTGTGTCACTGCATCACGAACGGCAGACCCCGCACGGGCGGGGTCGATGACGAGGGGGGATGAAAACCTTGTGCCTAGCGGCGTGCGGGCTGCCCCGGCAGGTCATCCTGCACCGCCGGCAGGAAGAACATCAGGTAACGCAGGGCCACGTAACCCACCACCAGGGTGGCCACCCCCAGCTCCAGATAGGCCAGCTGATGGAGCTGCTCGGCATAGCGGGCCGCCTCCGGCCACTGCGACAGCAGGTGACTCACCTTGAACAGGGCGGTGGCCCCGATCACCAGGGGGAAGGTGAAAGCGGCGTAACCCGGCGAGAACGGCAGGCGCAGCAGCTTGATGAAGGCCAGGTAGATGATGCCGGTCATCAGCACGGCGATCCCGAGCAGCACCGCCACCAGCAGCAGGGAGGGATCCTGGCTCACGGTGAGGTAGCCGGCCAGCGACAGGCTCGCCGGGGCGGCCAGGATGGCGATAGTGGGCTTGGCGGCATCCGGCACCTCGTGGCTGAAGATGAGGCGATAGAGCATCAGCGGCAGCATCAGGCCGTAGCAGGCCATGCCGAACCAGAGCAGGCCGGTGGCCAGGGATGCGAAGGGACCGCCCGGGTAGGCCACGTCAGCCACGATGATCCCCACCGGCGGCACAAACCAGCTCGGCACCATGTGATGGATTTCGAACGCTCTGGCCCTGTGCCAGACGAAAGTGGCGAGGAAGACGAGGTGGATGATGACCGCAAACAGCCAGAGCCCCTGCCCCAGGGTCGGGGCGAGCAGGCCGACCGCCTTGGAGACCACCATGGTCCCCATGGCGTAGGTGGGCACCACGCTGCCCACCACGGGATGGGCGAGATCCTGCCACAGCAGGCGCGGGTGGATCAGAAACTTGAAGGTCAGGACGAGGAGCAGCACGGCGGCGATGGCGGCCCCCAGCAGTTGCAGACGGCCATCGAACTGACCGGCATTTTCCCAGCACCAGCCGAGGCTGGCGATCCCCAGAGCCAGACCGGCCATGGGGGTCGGGGCGGCGGCCAGGGAGCGGCGGGTTCTTGCGATCATGGCGAATACCCTCTTGATGATGACGATGGGCATAGGATAAAGGGGGTCTATCGTTTACGATATCTAAATGAATTGAACTTAGCGTTTAGGAAAATCAAACGATATGAAGCTCACCCTGCAACAACTCAAGGTGTTTGCCACCATCGCCCGCCACGGCAACCTGGGGGGCGCCGCCAATGAACTTTGCCTGAGCAAGGGGGCCGTCTCCCAGTCGCTGCAGGAGCTGGAGCGCCAGCTCGCCACGCCCCTGTTCGACCGGGTGCACCCGAGGCTTCAGCTCAACAGCGAGGGGCGCCTGCTGCAACCGGCCGCCGAGGAGCTGCTGACCCGGATGCAGGAGATAGAGCAGCTCTTCAGCCCCGATGCCGAGCCGAGCGGCCAGCTGCACCTCGGGGCCAGCCAGACCATCGGCAACTACCTGCTGCCCGCCCTGCTGGCGGAGGGGGCCCAGGAGCTGGGAGCCGCCCCCAGGGTCACCATCGCCAACACCCACCTCCTGTGCCATGCCCTCGCCCACTTCGAGCTGGATCTCGCCCTCATCGAGGGGGAGAACCACCACCCGGACCTGGTGAGCGAACCCTGGCTGGAGGACGAGATGCTCATCATCGCCGCCCCCGGTCACCCCCTGGCGGATCAGCTCGAGCTGCCCCTGCGCCGGCTTGCCGGGGAAACCTGGGTGCTGCGCGAGGCGCAATCCGGCAGCCGCGAGCAGTTCGAGCAGCAGCTCCAGCCCCACCTGCCCCGCTGGCAGGCGGGGATAGAGCTCAATACCCTGGAGGCGGTGATGCTGGCGGTGGAGAAGGGGCTCGGCATCTCCTTCATCTCCCGCCTCGCGGTGGCGGACCGGCTGGCACAGGGGCGCCTGGTGGCCCTCACCCCGAGTCGCCGCTTCCCCCGCCAGCTCTCCCTCGTCTGGCACAAGCAGAAGTTCCACTCCGTCGCCCTGCGCCGCTTCCTGGCCTTCTGCCGCGCCCAGACCCTGGCGTGAGAACCCCTTCGGATACGACAAGGGCGCCATTGGCGCCCTTGTCGTTCAGCCGATGCTCCCCTCGACCCTCAGCCCTTCCCCGGCCTCAGCCGGCGAGTCCCCCTTCAATCCAGCCGAGCACCTGCCGGGTCACGGCCTGGGGCACCCAGGGGGAGTCCAGCAGCCGGTGGCGCAGGCAATCGGCGAAGTGATCCGCCTCGTGCTGCATGCCGCCCCCCTCCACCGGCAGATAGATGTCCGCCGGCCAGATGACGGGGGCAGGCCCCCCTTGCCAGCGAATGTGCTGGGGATTCCACCACTTGCCCTCGATGACCAGGCGCCACCCCTCCCCGGACAAGGACGCTTCCCGCTCGAGATCCTCGATGATGGAGGCCCCGAGCTCGGCCCGAAACGGCTCATCGAACGTGAAGCTGGCGGTGAGATCCACCTCCCCCGGAGCCCGCGTCAGCGTCACCTCGGGGGCGGGGCAGCCCAGCCCCAGCCGATGGCAGAGGGCGGCATGGAGCCAGAGGGGATAGACCCCCACGTCCCAGGCGGCGCCGCCGTCGAGGGCAGGATCGAACAGCTTGCCCACCCTGGGCTGGGTCGAACCGAACGCCGCCCGCAGCTCGCGCGGCGGCGGCAGCAGGGGCAGGCGCTGCAACAGGGCGCGCATGGCGGGGAAGCACATCACCTTCATGGCCTCGAGCAGCAGCAGGCCCCGTGCGTGGGCGAGCGCCACCAGGGCGTCCCAATCCGCCACCCGGGTCACCGCCGGTTTTTCCACCAGTACGTGCTTGCCCGCCAGCAGCATCTGCCTCACCAGGCCCGCGTGCTCCGGGTGGATGACCGCCACATAGACGGCCTCCACCTCGGGGCTGGCGGCCAGGGCCTCATAGCTGCCATAGGCGTGGGGCAGCCCCAGATCCCGGGCGAACTCGTCCGCCCGTCCCTGGTCCCGGGCGGCGATGGCCACCACCTCGGCTCCCCTGGCGTGCCCGTTCACATCGCGGCAAAAACGCCGGGCGATGGCCCCCGCCCCGGCAATGCCAAAGCGCAGGGGCGCCCTTGTCTCGTCGTGCATCGTCTCTCCTTGCTACCCAATGGTGGACCCCGGCATCACGCCGGGCGCGGGCTCCCGGCCAGGCTGCGCAGCCAGCTTAACTCCTCGCCCCAGATGGACTCGTCGATGGTCTCGAGGATAAGCGGGATGCCGTCGAAACGGTCGTCGTTCATGATGTGGTGGAACACCGCCTCGCCGAGGTTGCCCTCCCGCAGGCTGTGGTGACGGTCGACCCGACTACCGAAGGTACACTTGGCGCCGTTGATATGCATCCCCTTGAGGTACTCGAACCCCACGATGCGGTCGAAGTCGGCAAACACCGCCTCGCACCCCTCGGGGGTACGCAGATCGTAACCGGCGGCGAAGGCGTGGCAGGTGTCAAAGCAGACGCCGACCCGACTCTTGTCCTCTACCCCGTCGATGAGGGTGGCCAGGTGCTCGAACGACCAGCCGAGGTTGGTGCCCTGGCCGGCGGTATTCTCGATCACCGCCGTCACCCCTTCGCTGCGCTCCAGCGCCCAGTTGATGGACTCGCTCACGAGCTTGAGGCTCACCGCCTCGGGGATCTGCTTGAGATGGCTGCCCGGGTGGAAGTTCAGGTAGCACAGCCCCAGTTGCTCGCAGCGCTTCATCTCGTCCAGAAACGCATCCCGGGACTTGGCGAGGGCGTCGGGGTCGGGATGACCCAGGTTGATGAGGTAGCTGTCGTGGGGCAGGATCTGCTCGGGACGAAAGCCCTCCTTCTCGCAGGCGGCCTTGAAGGCGCGAATACTGGCCTCGGAGAGGGGCGCCGCCTGCCACTGGCGCTGATTCTTGGTAAACAGGGCGAAGGCGTTGGCCCCGATGGCTTTGGCCCGGGCGATGGTGTTTTCCACCCCGCCCGCCGCACTGACGTGGGCTCCGATAAATTTCATCTCATCTCCTGTGCACTGTGACCGGGTGCCTGCCACACTGGCCACCGCACCCGTTGCCGGGGCGCCATTATGCCCAAGCCAACCCCTTGCGCCAAACCGGGATTGTCGATGGGGGCAATGGAAAAGGCGCCCGAAGGCGCCTTGATGAGAGACAGAACATCCCTGTCCGTCAATAGGCCAGACCGGCCCCGTAGGGATAGAGCGGGCTTTGTGAGTCCTTGGCCACGTCCGGGGACTGGGCCAGCACCGCCTGCCAGCTCGAGGGCAGCTCGAAGGGGAGCTTGCCACGTGCCTTCTGGGTGCCGCTCATGACATCGAACAGGGCCTGATCCAGGGCGCCGAAGTTGGCGAGCAGCACCCGGGCCGCCGGGGCCACCTCGGTCAGGATGGCGGGCCTGTCCAGATAGACGGAGAGCACCAGGGGCACCCCGGCCTGCTCGATGGCCTGGATGGCGGCATAGTCATCCGCGCCGCGGTAGACCCCTTCGTGGGCCGTCTCCTGCACCACCTGAGCATTGCTGGCAAAGCCGAGCTGGCCGAAGTGGATGCTGCCAAACGGGAAGCGGGGATCCTGCTCGCCCGGGGCGTTGACCCGCACGATGGCAAGCTCCGCGTCGGCCAGGTTCGTCACCACCGTATAGCCGTTGGCCCTGGCCACCTCGGCGTTGACATTGTGCAGATAGACCCGCTTGCCGTCCGCCTTCAGCGGCAGCAGGGCCCCCTCGTTCTTCAGCAGCACGTGAGACGCCGCCTGGGCGGCCTGGGCCTCCTGCTGGAACTCGGCCTTGCCCACCAGGGCCACCGCGGCCTCGGCATCCACATAGGGATTCTCGAAGAGCCCGAGGGCAAACTTCTGGGCCAGGATCCGCTCGGCCGAAGTGGTGATGGCCGCCTCGGTCACCAGACCGCTCTGCACCGCCGCCAGCAGGGGAGCCGGATCTTCCACGCCACCGAACTGATCCACCCCGGCGTCGATGGCCTTGGCATAACGCTCGGCCTTGGTGAGCTTCTCCACGCCCCAGGACATGCCAAAGGGCACGGTCCAGGGGCTCACCCCGGCATTGACTTCATCCTGGGTCAGCCCCTGCTCGCAGCGGCTGTCACAGTCATTGACGATGCCCCAGTCGCTCAGCACCACGCCGTCAAACTTGAAGTGGCCCCGCAACAGATCCGTGATGATCTGGCGGTTGAAACCAAACCCCACCTCCTCGACGGGCTGCCCATCCTGGGTCAGGCCCAGGGGCATGGCGTAATAGGGCATCACGGCGGCCACCCTGGCCTCGAAGGCACCCTCGAAGGGCACCAGGTGGTAAGCAAACTGGCCGCCGGGGTAGACCTGCTCCTTGCCCCAGGGGTTGTGGGCATCCAGCCCGTCCTTCTGGGGACCGGCCCCGGCGAAGTGCTTGACCACGGTGACCACGCTCTCCTTGCCTATCCCCTCGCTCCCCTGCTGGAAGCCCTCGATGTAGGCCTTGACCAGGGACTTGGCGAGCAGGTTGTCTTCCCCGAAGGTGCCGTTGATGCGGCCCCAGCGCGGCTCGGTCGCGAGATCCGCCTGGGGCGAGAGGGCCTCGTGGATGCCGACGGCACGGTACTCCTGACGGGCGATGTCGCCAAAGCGCTGCACCAGGGCAGCATCGCCGATGGCGGCCAGCCCCAGGGTCTCGGGCCACTGGGAGAAGGCCCCGGCACCGATGCTGGTGGCGTTCGGATCATGGGTGAAGTGGTTGCGGGGATCCGTGCTCACCGTCATGGGGATGCCGAATCCCACCCCTTCCAGCAGGGCCTGCAGGGTGTTGTTGTCTGCGGCGATGGCCGCCGGATCACCGGCCATGCGGGTGATGAAGGTGTTGACCCCGTCCTCGCGCAGCATCTTGTCCATGGCCGCGAGGTTCACCCGCCCCGCCCCGTCCAGCACCAGGGTGCCGTGCATCATCAGCCCTGCCTTCTGGGCCAGGGTGAGCCTGCCCACCAGATCCCGGGCCCGCTCGGCGGCGCCGAGGCGCCAGTCCTCGTAGGGGGTCAGGGTGCCGCTGCCATCGAGATCCTTGAATTGCAGGCCGTCCTGCTCGATGAGGGTGACGGTGCGGTGGCCCAGAACGGGCTGCTCGGGCTTGGGGGTGGAATCGTTGTCGTTGCACCCTGCCAGCAGCAGGGCCCCGATGGCGAGGGCGACACGGGTTCGGGAGAGCGAGTGGTGTTTCATTGTTGTTATCTTCCTTGTGTGTGTAGGAGTCGCCACTCTATGCAAAAGCGGCCCCTCTCACTTGCCCGTCGGGTGCAGGAGGTTGCCGGTTGGGAGCAGGATTGAAAAGTGTGAAAAGGGTTGCAGGGTTACCCTTGGTTACAAATCTGAAACATGAAAGCGGCGCTGGCTCACGGCAATCCGCCGCCGTTGGCCGATGATGGTGGGCCACCGCTGACAAGGATTTTTGCCGTGAAGACCGTCTCCAACCGGATTGCCCTGCACTGCCTCAACCACTGGCAGGCCCGCGGGCGGGATCCTGCTGCCCTCCTGCACCCCTGCGGCATCGCTCACGAAGAGCTGCTGATCCCCCAGGGGCGGCTCGACACCGGGCGCCACTTCCGGCTGCTGGCCGGGGCAGCCCCCCACGTGGATCTGGCCCTCGACTGGACGCCCCCCGCCCTCCCTGGCCTCTTTGCCGACTTCATGTCGCTGGCGAGCCTGTGCTGCAACGCCGCCACCCTTCGCCAGGCCCTGCACTTCTTCCTCGCCTACCGCCCCCTCATCGGCGAGAGCGACGAGATCCGCCTGCAAGAAGAAGAGGGGCAGGCCAGGATCAGCTACCACTCGGAGTCCGATCACCCGGACGTCATCGCCCTGAGCAGCCTGGCCAACCTCTGCCACCTCTATGCCCTGCTCCAGTTCTACCACCCGGGCCAGGGGCTGCTGGTGCTGCCCACCCCGGTACGCCCCAGGCTGTGGCGTGAGCTGGCAGGCTGGCTGGAAGGGCGGTTGCAACAGGGGGCGGACTTCGAGCTGCGCTTTCCCGCCGCCTTGCTCGATCTCGCCCACGGGCAGTGCAACCTGCCCCTGCAACCCCTGCTGCTCGGGGAGCTCGACCGGCAGATGGCCCAGCTTCGCCCAAGCAGCCGCTACCGGGACAGGGTGATGACACTCATCCGCCAGCAGCTGTGGCAAGAGAGCGCCGAGGCCTCCTCTCTGCTCGATGGGGTGTGCGAGCACCTCAAACTGACCCGCTGGACCCTCAACCGCCATCTGCGGGAGGAAGGGTGCCACTTCTCGGGCCTGCTGGAGCGGGTGCGCCGGGAGGAGGCCTGCCGCCTGTTGCAGGATCCCGCCCTCCCCCTGCAGACAGTGGGGGAGCGCCTGGGTTTTGCCCGCCAGAGCAGCTTTACCCGCTTCTTTCGCGAGGAGTTTGCCCTCTCGCCGAGGGAGTTTCGCTCAAGGCGCAGCCGCCTCTGAGGCGCCCCCGAGATGGGCGGCGAGCAACCCCGCCAGCCAGTGGATGAAGAGCTGGACCCTGGGGGCCAGTTGGCGGCGATGGGCATAGAGGGCGTGGATGGGGAGCGGCGGCGGCTGCCACTGGGGCAGGATGCTCACCAGCTCGCCCCCCGCGAGCAGGGATTCGACCCCCACCCGCGGCATCTGGATGATGCCAAGCCCCGCCAGCGCCGCCGCCAGGTAGGTCTCGCTGTCATTGACCATGAGGGCCCCCGCCATGGGCAGCAGGGCGCGGTGGCCATCTTCCGCCAGGTATTCAAAGCCGGGCTCGCTGCGCCCCTGCCCGGCACCAAACCCGGAACCATAGTGCACCAGCCGGTGGCCCGCCAGATCCCCAAGGGTGCGGGGCACCCCGTGGCGAGCCAGGTAGCCTGCGCTGGCACAGTTGATCTGGCGATAGTGACCAAGGGGCCTGGCCACCAGGCTGGAGGGCTCAAGCGCCCCGACCCGCACCACGCAGTCAAACCCCTCGCGCACCAGATCCACCCGCCTGTCCGTGCTGCTCAGCATCAGTTGCAGGGCGGGATGCTGCGCCAGAAAGTCCGGCAGGGCCGGGATCACCAGGTGACGGGCCATCCGGCTTGGCATGTCGACCCGCAGTTGTCCCGAGATCTGCCCCCCCTGGCGAAACAGGCCGTCAAACTCCTCCATGTCCGCCAAAAGCTCCCGGCATCTGGCATAGCAGAGCTGGCCGTCCGTGGTGAGCTGCACCCGCCGCGTGGTACGCAGCAGGAGCCGGGTCCCCATGCGCTCCTCCAGCCGACGGATGGCGGCAGAGAGGGTCGCCTTGGGGATGCCCGTCTGCTCGGCGCAGCGGGTAAAACTCTCCAGCTCGGCAACCCGCACGAAGGCTCTCATCGCATCCAGTTGATCCATGGCCTGATTGTCTCGATAAACGGAACAGTGATTCTATTATCACGCTATTTATCCAGTTTAAAAGGAACAATACAGTGATCCGGTCGGCTCGTATCGAGCCTGTGTCCGCCACCCTGACAGGAGTCATACCATGACCAGACCCATCGCCCTCATCACCGGGGCCAGCCGCGGCCTTGGCAAGCACGGGGCCCTGGCCCTCGCCGCCAAAGGCGTCGACCTCATCATCACCTATCGCAGCCAGGCCGCAGAGGCGGAGGCGGTGGTGACCCAGGCCCGCGCCCTCGGCGTTCGGGCCCATGCCCTGGCTCTGGACGTGGGCGAGAGCGCCACCTTCGCGGCCTTTGCAGAGGAGGTGACGCAACTGCTCGCCCGGGAGTGGCAGCGCACCCATTTCAACTTCCTGGTCAACAACGCCGGGATCGGCATTCATGCCAGCTTCGAGCAGACCACGGAGCAGCAGTTCGACACCCTGCTCAACATCCACCTCAAGGGGACCTTCTTCCTGACCCAGGCGCTCCTGCCCCTCCTGGCAGACGGCGGTCGCATCCTCAACCTCTCCACCGGCCTCACCCGCTTCGCCATGCCGGGTTATGCCGCCTACGCCGCCATGAAGGGGGGCGTCGAGGTGCTCACCCAGTATCTGGCCAAGGAGCTGGGCCCCAGGGGCATCGCGGTCAACGTGCTGGCCCCCGGCGCCATCGAGACCGATTTTGGCGGCGGCGTGGTGCGCGACAACAAGGGGGTCAACGACTTTCTCGCGAGCCAGACCGCCCTTGGCCGGGTGGGTCAGCCCGACGACATCGGTGGCGCCATCGCCGCCCTGCTCTCCGATGACTGCCGCTGGATCACAGCCCAGCGCATCGAAGCCTCGGGCGGCATGTTTATCTAGGCGGTCATGATTGCCTGCTGCACAAACAAGGAAGGCCCCCTCCGATGAGGGGGCCTTCCGGCATTGGGCAGACGAGGTGCGGCGCACCGGGCCCGTTACAGGGTCTTGCCACCGCTTGCAATGACCTGGCTGTACCAGTGGAAGCTCTCTTTCTTGATGCGACGAAGAGACCCTCCCTGCTCGTCCCTGTCCACGTAGACAAAGCCGTAGCGCTTCTGGTAGCCGTTGAGCCAGCTCAGGATGTCGGTGAAGGACCAGGCGCAATATCCAATCAGCTCGACCCCGTCCTGCATCGCCTCCTGGCACGCCTTGAGGTGGCTGTGCAGATAGGCGATACGGTAGTCGTCGTTCACCCTGTCCCCGGCTTCCAGCTTGTCGAACTCCCCCAGGCCGTTCTCGGTGATCATCAGCGGCAGGGCGTAGCGGGAGGAGAGCCGACGCAGGGCGATGCGCATCCCGGTGGGATCGATGGCCCAGTCCCAGTTGCTGGTCTCAAGGTGCGGATTGGGGGCCGTCTTGTAGAGGCCGGGAATGCCGCTGGAGGGCGTAGTGCCCTTCTTGCCCGTGGTGTTGATGCGCTGCATCGTCTGGCCGCCGAGGGGGTTGTCGGTGAAGGTCAGGGTGTAGTAGTAGTTGACCCCGATGTAGTCGGGGGTGCCTTCGCGCAAGAGCTCGAGATCGCCCGGCAGGATCTCCGGCGCCTCGCCGGTCTCCCGCAGATAGGCGAGCGCCGCCTGGGGGTAACGGCCGAAGCAGTAGGCATCCAGCCACCAGAGGTTGGTGAACTCCTCGGCATTCTCGAACGCCAGCATGTCGCTCGGGGCGCAGGAGGCCGGATAGGCGGGGGAGTATGCAAAGCTCGGCCCGATCAGGCCGTTTGGCACGTGCTGGCGAAACGCCTTGATGACCCGGGCATTGGCGAGAAACGCGATGTGGTTGGCGGCGAAGAAACGCTTCCTGTCCTGCACCGCGGGAGGATGGGTGCCAAGCTGGTAGGCGTTGGTCAGGTTGTAGTTCTGCTCGTTGAGCGACACCCAGTACTTCACCTTGCCGGCGAAGCGCTGATAGAGAGTCACGCAATAGCGCTCGAAGTCGTCGATGATGCGCCTGTCTTCCCAGCCGCCGTACTCATCCTGCAGGGCCTGGGGGAGATCCCAGTGATAGAGGGTCAGCACCGGCTCGATGCCGTGGGCCAGCAGGGCGTCGATGAGCCTGTCGTAGAAGGCGAGCCCCGCCTCGTTCACCTCGCCACGCCCCGTCGGGTAGATGCGCGGCCAGCTCACCGAGAAGCGATAGGCCTTGAGCCCCATCTCGGCCATCAGCGCCACGTCCTCTTCCACCCTGTGGTAGTGATCCACCGCCACGTCTCCGTTGCTCCCTTCAAAGGTCTTGCCCGGCAATTTGGTAAAGCTGTCCCATACCGAGGGGCCCTTGCCCTCCTCGTTCCAGGCCCCTTCCACCTGATAGGCGGCGGAGGCGGCGCCCCAGAGGAAACCGTTCGGGAAGTCGTTGAACTTGTGATGATGCATCTGGTGTTGCTCCTTCTGCGCGGATGGCGGGGGCCATCCCGTGATACGTCGACCCCGTACAGGGGCCCGAAATGAGTTGGCACCAGCATCCAACACTTCTAGAATTCCGTCCAATGACAAATATGGCCACCTATCATTCCTATCTGGAATCAAGCGAGGCACCATGGAGTTGAGAGACCTGAAAGCCTTCGTCACCCTGGGGGAGGTATTGCACTTTGGTCAGGCGGCGGCGCGCCAGCACGTCACCCAGTCGGCCCTGAGCAAGCAGATCCGCCGGCTGGAGGCGGACCTTGGCGGCGAGCTGTTCGAGCGCAACGCCGGCAGCACCCGGCTGACGGTGCTCGGGCGCGCCCTCTACGCCGACGCCTGCACCCTGGTGGCCCAGAGCGAGCAGCTCGCCCGCAGCGCCCGCGACGTGCTGGCGGGCCACGCGGGTACCCTGCGCATCGGCTTCGGGGTCGCCACCAAGCTGCTGGTGCCCGCCGCCATCGCCCGCTTTCGGGCCAGCCGCCCCGGGGTCGCCATCGAGCTCAACGATCTCTCCACCCATCACCAGTTGCTGGCACTGGCGGAGGGTCGCCTGGATCTTGGCTTCTGCCGCCTGCCCGCACCCAAGGGCTGGCCGGTGCTGCCCGTGGTGCGCGCCCATTTCGTCGCCGTGCTGCCCGCAGGCTATCAGGGGGTGGCAGGGCTCGCCGATCTGCAGGAGAAGCCGCTCGCCATCCTGCGCCGGGACAAGGCCCCCTCTTTTTACGATCAGTTCATCCATTACCTCGCCCAGAGCGGCCTGCGCTTTCAGGACATCCAGTACGTGAACGACTTCGCTGCCGGCATCGCCACCGCGGCGGCCGGCATCGCCTGGACCCTGGTCCCCTCCTCCACCACCATTGAGCATCCCGATGTGCTGACCCTGCCCCTCGGGGAGGCCGACGCGAGCTGGATCATCGGGCTCATTCGCCCGCCGGGCAACGACAATCCCCTCGTCGCCCCCTTCTGGCAGACGGTGGCGGAGCTGGCGGATCCGGCCCTCACCGGCCTCATGACGACAGGGGACGGGGCTCCCACCTGGGACACCCCATGAAAGGGAATCATTCGAAAATCACATTAACGATGGCATTAGGCAGTCCGCCCCCCTTAAAATGCCCTCCTAACCCGACACCATGACAAGGATCCGTTTCGTTCATGCACTCTCACTGGCTGCTGAGGTTTGATCTGCATCGCCTCATCCTTGCGCTGGCCGTCATAGGTGTGCTGGCTACCTTTGGCAACAGCTTTTACGCCATCTATCAGGCACAACGGCAACTGCTCATCGACAACACGCTAGAGGCGAACCGGGTCTATGCCGCCAAGCTCGCCGCCTCCGCCGAGACCATGCTGCACTCAGCCCAGGAACAACTGGCTTACAGCGCTAGCCAACTTGCCCCCCTGCTGCAGACCGATGACATCGCAGGGCTCGAGGAGGAGGTAACCCAACTGCGTAGACGTACCAATACCTTCAACTCAGTGGTCGTGGTCAACACCGAGGCAACCATTGTTGCTGTCTCCCCCGAGACTCTGAATGTGAAAGGGGCCAAACTGACCTCGGCCCATGCGAGAAACACCCTGAAGAAGCAGAAGCCGATCATCTCAGATCCTTTTGTCTCCCTCTCCGGCAACTACCTCATCAGCCTCTCCCACCCCATCTTCTCGGCAGACAAGCGCTACCTCGGCTATGTCGCCGGCACCATCTATCTGGGGTCCGCCAGCGTGCTCTCCAGCCTGCTGGGGCAGCACTACTACCAGGATGGTTCTTATCTTTATGTGGTGGACCGCCAGCGCACCCTCATCTACCACCCGGATCCTGAACTTATTGGCCATAAAGTGGCGTCCAACCGGATAGTAGACGAGGTGTTACAGGGCAACGGGGGAGCACAAACCATGTACAACACCGATGGAAACGAGATGCTCTCGGGCTTCGCTCCGGTGGCGGACGCAGGCTGGGGGATAGTGGCCCAGCGCCCCAGCAGCGCCACTCTAGCGAGACTCGATCAACAGATGAGCGACATTCTCAAGGGGATGATCCCGGTCACCCTCTTCATTCTCTTCGTCATCTGGCTCTCGGCCACCATCATCGCCAGACCCCTGCGACAACTGGCCAACCGGGCCGGACTCATGGATCAGCAGGGGGCCGCCACCAGCATCTCGGGGATCCGCGCCTGGTATTTCGAAGCGGCCCAGTTGAAGCAGGCCATCCTCAAGGGGCTGGGGCTGCTCAACACCAAGATCGACAAGCTGCACACCGACAGCCACACCGACCCCATGACGGGCCTGTTCAACCGCCGGGCCATGCAGCAGATGCTGGACGAGTACGAGGCCGAACGTCAGCCCCTGACGGTGATTGCCCTGGACATCGATCACTTCAAGGCCATCAACGACCGCTTCGGTCACGACGTGGGGGATGCCGTCATCGTCTCCCTCGCCACCCTGATGCAGCAGGATCTGCGTTCCGATGCCGCCTTGTGTCGAAGCGGCGGCGAAGAGTTCCTGCTGCTGCTGCCCGGGGTCTCCCTTGCACAGGCGCAGAAGATCGCCGAGCGCCTGCGTACCCGGGTGGCGAGCCACGACATGGAGGTAGCAGGCCACATCACCATCTCCCTCGGCGTCGCCCACTGGGGGGCGGATGCCACCAGCATCGCCGCCGTGCTCAAGGAGGCGGACAAGGCGCTCTATGATGCCAAGAGCCAGGGCCGAAACTGCGTGGTGGTGGCCCTGGGCTGATCGGCCCAGGCTTTGCCGGACACCGTTCGGCCATAAAAAAACCCCTGCCATGGCAGGGGTCGGACGGTATCCATGTCAGGAGATCAGAGCGTGACGGCCAGGCTCTCGACCGAGGCGGCGCTCGGGGTCACCAGTACGGGCACCGATTTGGAGGTGGGGGTGAAAGAGCCCTCCCCTATGCTCTCGATGGCCACCAGGGGGTTGGTCTCCGGGTAGTAGGCGGCGATGTTGCCTTTCGGGATCTCGTAGAAGATGACGCTAAAGCCCCGCACCACCCGCTCGCGCCCGTCGTTGCACACCGCACTCATGTCTACCCGCTGCTCCTCGGCGAGCCCCAGCCTCCTGGCATCCTCCTCGTTCATGAAGACCACGTTGCGTCGCCCCTTGATGCCGCGATAGCGGTCATCCATGCCATAGATGGTGGTGTTGTACTGATCGTGGGAGCGCAGGCTCTGAAGCAGCAGCACGGGCTGGTCCACCATCTGCTCCGCGTGGCTGGTGCACTCGGGCAGGATGGAGTCCGGCAAACGGCTCGCCCTGAATTCGGCGCGCCCGCTCGCGGTGTTCCAGCGCAGCAGGGCGGCGCTGTTCTCCAGATGGAAGCCGCAGGGCTCCTCGATGCGGCGGTTGAAGTCGCCAAAGCCCGCGATGGTCTCCTCGATGAGATCCCGCAGCAGCCCGTAGTCATCCCGCAGCGCCAGCCAGTCCACCCGATCGCTGCCAAGCGTTGCCTCGGCCATGCGAGCCACGATGTCTATCTCGGAGAGACAGAGCGGCGAGACCGGCTCGTTCATCCCGGTGGAGGCGTGCACCATGCTGAAGGTGTCCTCCACGGTGATCTTCTGCACCCCGGAGCGCTGCTGATCGAGCTCGGTACGGCCCAGGCAGGGGAGGATCAGGGCATCTTTTGACACCATGAGGTGGCTGCGGTTGAGCTTGGTGCTGATCTGCACGTTGAGCTCGCTCCTTCGCATCGCTTCATAGGTGAACTCGGTATCCGGCGCGGCGGCTGCCAGGTTGCCCCCAAGGCAGATGAGCACCTTGCTCTTGCCGCCATGAAGGGCTTTGAGGGCCTCGTAGACGTTGTGCCCCGGCGTGCGCTTGAAGCCCACCGGGAAGCGGCGCTCCAGGCGATCGAGGAAGGCGGCATTGGGTTTCTCGTTGATCCCCATGGTGCGGTTGCCCTGCACGTTGCTGTGACCGCGCACCGGACAGAGTCCGGCCCCCGGCTTGCCAATCTGGCCGCACATCAGGTGCAGGTTGACGATTTCGCGAATGGTGTCGACCGAATGCTTGTGCTGGGTGATCCCCATGGCCCAGCAGCTGATCACGCTCTCGCTGCTTGCGAAGATCTGCGCCGCCCGGGTGATCGCCTCCCGACCGAGGCCGGATTGCGCCTCGATCTGCGTCCACTCCGTGGCCTTCACCTGGGCCAGGTAGTCGTCAAAGTGCGCGGTGTGCTGCTCGATGAAGGCGAGATCGATGCGCCCCCCCTCCTCTTCCAGGATGTATTTCGCCATGCCGCGAATGGCCGCCATGTCACCGCCCAGCTTTGGCGTGAGGTACTGGTGGCTGATGGTGGTTGCCGCCGGGGTCAGTAGCTCCGCCGGGCTCTGGGGGCTTGCGAAGCGCTCGAGGGCCACCTCTTTGAGGTTGTTGAAGGTGACGATCTGGCACCCCTGGCGTGCCGCCTTGCGCAGGGCGTTCATCATGCGCGGGTGGTTGGTGCCCGGGTTCTGGCCAAAGACGAAGATGGCTTTGGCGGCGTCGAAATCATCGAGCACCACGGTGCCCTTGCCCACCCCGACGGACTGGATAAGCCCCACCCCGCTCGCCTCGTGACACATGTTGGAGCAGTCGGGGAAGTTGTTGGTGCCATAGAGACGGCCAAACAGCTGATAGAGGTAGGAGGCTTCGTTGCTGGCGCGTCCCGAGGTGTAGAACTCCACCTCGTCGGGGCTGGCCAGGCTCTTGAGTTTGTCGGCGATGAGGGCAAACGCCTGATCCCAGCTCACCGGCTCGTAGTGATCGGTGGCCGGGTTGTAGCGCAGGGGCTCCGTCAGTCGCCCCTGATATTCGAGCCAGTAGTCGCTCTGGGTGGCGAGACGGCGCACCGAATGCTCAGCGAAGAAATCGGCCCCCACCGTCTTGCCGGTGGATTCCCAGGCCACCGCCTTGGCGCCGTTCTCGCAAAACTGGAAGGCCCCCTGCTTGTTGTCACCCCAGGCGCAGCCGGGACAGTCAAAGCCGTCGGTCTGGTTGACCCGCAGCAGGTTCTTGATGTTCTGGCGGGTCTTCTGGCTGCGCAGCACCTGCTTGAAGGTGGACTGCAGGGAGGAAAAGCCGCCGGCCTTGGCCGGTTTTTCAATATGACTGGACATGGGAGTCTCCAACGTGATCCTGGGCGCGGGGGCTGGCATAGCAGACCGGGGCATCGGATCGGGGCACATGGATCAGGGTCAGGTTGTACTTCAGGGCCAGTCGCACCGCGAGCTGACTGGGGGAAGCAAGGCTGATGAGGTGAGCGGCGCCAAATTGCACCGCCTTGTGAATGAGTTCGCTGCCGCAGCGGCTGGTGATCACCAGGGTGGCGGCCTGCACCGGCTGGCGCAGCTGCATGCCGATGAGCTTGTCCAGGGCGTTGTGCCGCCCTATGTCCTCCCGGCAGGCCAGGATCTCGCCGCGATCATCCAGCGCCAGGGCGGCATGAAGGGCGCCGCTCTGGCGGGCCTTGCTCTGCCAGGGGACGATGCGCTCCCGCAGATCCTGCAAAGAGGCGGTGTCGAAGGGGGCACCCGGGGTCAGCGGGGTGAGCACGGGCAACGCATGTTCGATGGCCTCCACCCCGCAGATGCCACAGCCGCTGGCACCGGCCAGGCGGCGCTTGCGCTGGCCAAGCATTGCCAGACAGCGGTTGGCGATGGTGACATCGAGCACGATGCCGTGCTCGGACGGGGTGCTCTGGATATCGTGTACATCGTGGTTGCCCCCGATGATCCCCTCGCCAAACAGAAAACCGATGGCGAAATCGTCGAGATCGTCCGGGGTGGCCATCATGACGGCATGGTTGATGCCGTTGATGTTGACTGACACGGCCACCTCCTCCACCAGCTCATCCAGACTGGGCAACCGTGAATTGAAAGGGATCATGCGAGACGCTTATAAGCTGTATTCGGGCCTCAAGTTTAGATAAGCCGCCGCGCCAAAACCAATGAAACAAATCTATTCACCAATAGATAACTTCTATTGCTATCGGGATGTCGATTGATTAAATTTGTCGCTCATTGCCTTTGCCTGCTGCCATTACCACGATGAATATCAAGCAGTTGCACTATTTCTACGAGCTGGCCCAGCACCGTCACTTCGCCAAGGCGGCCAAGGCTTGCTTCATCACCCAGCCGACCCTGTCAGCCAGCATCACCGCCCTGGAGAAGTCACTTGGCACCGAACTGGTGGTGCGCAACAGCCAGTTCGTGGCCCTGACCCAGGCGGGGGAAGTGGTGCTGCACCACGCCGAGCGGATGCTGCAGGAGCAGGATGCCATGCGCCAAGAGCTCAGCCTCTTTCGGGGCGGGCTGTCGGGGGCGCTACGCATCGGCGTCGTGCCCCAGTCGAGCATCGACATCATGCCGCTGCTTAAGGGGTTCAACGACGCCTACCCCAAGGTGGGCCTGCACCTCTGCGTGATGACCCATGCCACCCTGATGGAGCAGCTGGATCTGCATCGCATCGACATCGGGCTCGGCTTTGACGAGTTGCTCACCGAGCATCAGCGCAGGGCCCTCGACGTCCAGCTTCGCCACCCCAACCCCATGGCCCTGCTGGGCCCCCTGCCTGCCCACTGCGCCCCGACCGGGCCGCTGACCCTGGCGGACCTGCAAGATCTCCCCCTGATCCTGCCAAGCACCACCATGCAGTTTCGCCGCTACCTGGACGAGGCCGCCGCCCGCCAGCAGATCAGCCTGCGGGTGGTGCTGGAGACAGACTCCCTGTTCCACCTGGTCAACGGGGTGAGCCACGGCCTGGGCTGCGCCGTGGTCAGCGCCGGCATCGCCGCCACCGCCCAGCAGCTCTTCAAACTGCCCTGCCACCACCTGAGCGATGCAAGCGCAGGCACCATCGCCTTCATCACCCGAAAACACAGTGTCACCCCCGCCATGAAGGCGTTTCTCGCCAAGGCAGGGGCATGAAAAAGGCAGCCCATGGGGGCTGCCTGCACTGATCAAGGGGGGAACTTGCGCCTCTCCTGGCGTCAGTCTGCCCCTTGCTGTTTGTCCAGCGCCGCGATGAAGGCGCTCGCCAGGGCGTGGTCGGAGAAGGGATTCTGGCCTGTGATGAGCTCGCGATCGATCACAACGCCAGGCTGCCAGGGTGCCACGAACTGCATGCTGCCGCCGGCCTGGGCCATGGCCTTCGCCGGGTAGTAGCGCAGCTTGTCACCCCCAAGGGAGCCTTCAAACACCGCCTCTTCCTTGTCGGAGAAGATGGTCATCCTGTAACCGTCGTAGATCCACTCTCTGGCGCCGTCTGCCTTGCCTGCAATGACCGACTGCTCGAACCCGGCCGGATCCGCCTGCGCCGCCAGCAGCGCGATGGGGCCATGGCAGATGGCGGCCGTGGGTTTGTGGTTGTCATGGAAGTGGCGAAGCAGGGTCCCCACCTCGGGATCCTTGGCAAGATCGATGAGGGGTGCGTGGCCGCCGGGAATGAAGAGGCCGGCATAGCGCTCGGGACCGGATGCCAGCACCTCCCTCAGGGAGAGCACCTTGCCGGCGCCAAGCAGCCCCTCCACGACGGCGCCGATGCGCACCATCTCCTGCGGGTTGCCACCAAAGTACTGGGGATCGACGGAGTGTTTGTCGACAACGGGCCGGTTCCCTCTCGGGGTCACCGGGGTCAGGGTATAACCGGCCTCCAGCAGGGCGGCGGCAGGCACCCCCAGTTCATTCTGGTAGAAGCCGGTGGTCAGGCTCTTGCCCCCTTGCAGCGGCAGTTCGGTCTCGCTCGAGAGCAGCACCAGGATCTCGCCTTTCGGGGAGGCGCTGGCCGCAGCGGAGGTCGCCAGCAGCAGTGAGGCCAGCACGGCCTTGAGGGTGTTCTTCATCGTGATCTTCCTTTTGATGGCAGTGATCGATCGGGCGGCCACCGGGCCGCCCTCGATGAGCAATTTACTGATTACACACGGACGAATAAACTCACACCATTGAACTTGATTATTTACATGGATGAACATATGTCCCGTGCCTTCGACCCCGTCCAGCTCGGCACCATAGAGCTCTTTTGCAAGGCAGCCGAACTTGGTAGCTTTACCGCCACGGCTCAGGTACTGGGGGTAACGCCCGCCTCGGTGAGCCGCTCCATCCAGCGTCTCGAGGCCAGGCTCGGCGTCAAACTCTTCCATCGCACCACCCGCAGCGTGCGCCTCACCCATGACGGGGAGCTCTATCGGGAACAGTGCCAGCAGGCGCTCGAGCAGATCGCCGAGGCCGAGCGGGCCATCACCGGCCGCCAGCGCCACCCCAGAGGAGTGCTGCGCATCAGCGTGGGCACCGTCTATGCCCACCACCGTCTGGTGCCCCTGCTGCCAGGCTTCATGGCGGCCTATCCCGAGGTCGAGCTGGAGCTCAATGTCTCCAACAGGAACATCGACTTCGTGGAGGATGGTTACGATCTGGCCATCCGGCTGGGGGAGCCGCGCGATGGGCGGATCATCGCCCGCAAGCTGGAGGATGCCAGCCTCGGGGTCTTCTGCACCCCCGATTATGCCGCCCGCCGCCCCGCGCCAACCTCCCTGGAGATGCTGTCGCAACATGATCTGATCCAGTTCATCACCCCGAGCACGGGTCGCCCCTTCCCCTGGCAGTTCGTGAACGAGCAGGGGGACCCTGTCGACCTTCATGTCCAGAGCAGACAGCGGGTGCTTGACGATGTGCTGGCGGGCCTGGGCTGGGCGGTGGCTGGGGGCGGTCTGTTCCAGATCTACCATTTCGTGGCAGCCGAGGCGCTGTTGCAAGGCAAGCTGATCGAGGTGATGACCCCCTTTGCGGGGCGATCCCGCCCCTTCTACGCCCTCTATCCACAGCACCGTCACCTCTCGGCCCGGGTCCGGGCCTTCGTGGATTATCTGCTGGCAGCGGTGCACCCAGAGGGGTCGCCTGTGCCAGGGGAATATCCCCCTCTTCGTTGACGAGGGCCCCTCATCTGCGTGCCTGCGCCCCCGATACCGGGGGCAAAAAGCAGGTGGCACTCTGGACACAATGGTTGCCTAATTAAATAAATATGCATAAAAATCAATACAGGCAGGGCTCGATATATGAACTCTTCTGCTGTTTGTATGAAGCATCGTGCTGCTAAAAATTTTCTGTGAGCCACCTCCCGCCGTTTAATTCAAGAGCCTATAACCTTGACCCGTACAATAAAAACCTGACGTGTTCCGGTTTATTTCACCATGCATCACAAAGGAGTGTCATATGTATAAAAAAGTGAAACTGGCGAGCATTATCAGCACCCTTATTCTCTCGGCCACTGCATATTCTGCAGAGATGACCGTGGGCTTCTCGCAAATTGGTTCTGAATCCGGGTGGCGAGCTGCAGAAACATCGGTCGCCAAGAGCGAAGCCCAAAAACGCGGCATCATCCTGAAAATTGCCGATGCCCAGCAGAAACAGGAGAACCAGATCAAGGCCATTCGCTCCTTTATTGCCCAGGGGGTGGATGCCATCTTTATTGCCCCCGTGGTACAGACTGGTTGGGAGCCAGTATTGCAGGAGGCGAAAGAGGCCGAGATCCCGGTCTTCCTGCTGGATCGCAATATCACGGTAAAAGATGACGGTCTCTTCATGACCGGGGTCGCCGCCGACAGCGTCCACGAAGGGGAAGTGGCAGCCCAGTGGCTCATCAAGCAGCAGGATGGCAAACCGTGCAACGTGGTGGAATTGCAGGGCACGGTGGGTGCCAGCGTGGCGCTGGATCGCAAGAAGGGCTTCCTCGACACCGTCTCGGCCGTGCCCACCATCAAGATCATCCGCACGCAGTCCGGCGACTTCACCCGCAGCAAGGGCAAGGAGGTGATGGAGAGCTTCATCAAGGCGGAAAATAGCGGCAAGAATATTTGCGCCGTCTACGCCCATAACGATGACATGGCCATCGGCGCCATCCAGGCCATTAAAGAGGCCGGGCTGAAACCGGGCAAGGATATCAAGATCATCTCCATCGATGGCGTGCCGGATATTTTCAAGGCGATGATCGCAGGCGAAGCCAATGCCTCGGTGGAGCTCACGCCGAATATGGCGGGACCGGCCTTCGATGCCCTGCTGGCCTATAAGAAAGATGGCACCCTGCCCCCCAAACATATCAAGACGGAGTCCAAACTGTTTGAGCCCGGGAGTGCCGAGGCGCAGCTCGAGCTGAAAAAAGACATGGGTTATTAATCCCGCTCCCCCGCCAGACTGTCACATAGCGCGCCATATAAGTGATTGAACTTGTATGGCGCGCTATATCGGAGAGCCAATGTTCATGTCAGAGAACACTCACGATGTCGTATTGAATGCCCGCGGAATATGCAAGGCGTTTCCCGGAGTACGAGCCCTGCATCAGGTGGACTTCTCCCTGCGCCGGGGAGAGATCATGGCGCTGCTCGGCGAGAACGGGGCCGGCAAGTCCACGTTGATCAAGACCCTCACCGGTGTCTATCAGCGAGACGCTGGCCGTATCGAACTCGATGGCGTCCCCATCTCCCCGACGGACACCGCCCATGCCCAGCGTCTGGGGATAGGCACCGTCTATCAGGAGGTCAACCTGCTGCCGAACATGTCGGTGGCGGACAACCTCTTCATCGGCCACGAGCCACGCCGTTTCGGCTTCATCGACCGGGGCGCCATGACCCGGCAGGCCAGCGCCATCATGGCCAGCCACGGCTTCGAGATGGATGTCACCCTGCCCCTCGACCACTACTCGGTCGCCATGCAGCAGATCGTGGCCATCGCCCGGGCGGTGTCACTCTCCGCCAGGATCCTGATCCTGGACGAGCCCACCGCGAGCCTGGATGCCAGCGAAGTCCAGATGCTCTTCTCCCTGATGACGCGCCTGCGGGATCAGGGGGTGAGCCTCATCTTCATCACCCATTTTCTCGATCAGGTCTACGCCATCAGCGATCGCATCACAGTGCTGCGCAACGGCGAGCTGGTCGGCACCCGCGACACCCAGGCACTGCCACAACTGGAGCTGGTCAAGATGATGCTGGGACGCGAGCTGGACGACAATGCCCTCAAGCGGGCGGGCAAAACACTGCGCAGCAACCAGCCCATGGTGTCGTTCAGGGACTATGGCAAGCGGGGAGTCATCACCCCTTTCAGTCTCGACGTCATGCCCGGGGAGATAGTGGGCCTCGCCGGCCTGCTCGGGTCCGGTCGTACCGAGACCGCCGAGCTGATGTTCGGCATAGTCCCGAGCGATAGCGGCGAGTGCCGGGTGCGGGACAAGCCGGTGACCATCCGCTCTGCACGCCAGGCGGCCGCCAACGGCTTTGGTTTCTGCCCGGAGGATCGCAAGAGCGCCGGCATCATCGCCTCGGCCTCGGTGCGGGAGAACATGGTGCTGGCCCTGCAAGCCCAGCGGGGCTGGTTGCATCCCCTGTCTCGCAAGGAGCAGGACGAGATCACCGCCCGCCTCATCGAGCAGTTGGCCATCAAGACCCCGGGACCAGAGCAGCCCATCCAGTTTCTCTCCGGGGGCAACCAGCAAAAGGTGCTGCTCGCCCGCTGGCTGCTCACCAAACCCCAGTTCCTGATCCTGGACGAGCCTACCCGGGGCATCGACGTGGGGGCCCACGCCGAGATCATCCGCCTCATCGAATCCCTCTGCGCCAACGGGCTGGCCCTGCTGGTCATCTCCTCCGAGCTCGAGGAGCTGGTGGGCTATGCCGATCGGGTGATCGTCCTTCGTGACAGAAAACAGGTGGCAGAGCTTGCGACGGACGCCCTGAGCGTCCCTGCCATCATGAACGCCATTGCATGTGAGGCCTGATATGACGTCATCCATTCTCCCCCTCGCCAAGGGGTCGCGCGCCCGCAGGGAGTGGCCCACGGGCTCGGCCCAGTGCGCCGCCCTGGTGTGCGTGCTGCTCATCAATGCCCTGGTCGCCGACAACTTCTTCGCCATCCACATCCAGGATGGGCGGCTGTTTGGCAGCCTCATCGACATCCTCAACCGCTGTGCCCCGGTGGCCCTGCTCTCCCTCGGCATGACGCTGGTGATCGCCACCGGCGGCATCGACCTGTCGGTGGGAGCCGTCATGGCCATCAGCGGGGCCACCATGGCCAGCCTGGCCACCGGCGGTCACAGCCTGCCGGTCATCTTCGCCGCTGTCATCGGGGTGGGCCTTCTGTGCGGCCTGTGGAACGGCCTGCTGGTGGCGGTGTTCAAGATCCAGCCCATCGTCGCCACCCTGATCCTCATGGTGGCGGGCCGGGGCATCGCCCAGCTCATCACCGAGGGGCAGATCATCACCTTCAACAACGACGCACTCGCCTGGATCGGCAGCGGCTCCCTCTTCTATCTGCCCACCCCGGTCATCATCACCCTGGGCATGGCGCTGCTGCTCTGGCTGCTGACCAAGCGCACCGCCCTCGGCCTCTTCATCGAAGCGGTGGGGATCAACATCAAGGCCGCCAAGAACGCCGGGCTCAACACCCCCATGGTGGTGATCGCCACCTACCTGCTGAGCGGCATGATGGCCGCCGTCGCCGGCATGATAGTCGCCGCCGACATCCGGGGTGCCGATGCCAACAACGCCGGACTCTGGCTCGAGATGGACGCCATTCTGGCGGTGGTGATAGGGGGCACCTCCCTGATGGGGGGGCGCTTCAACCTCGCCCTCTCCCTGATCGGCATACTGATCATCCAGGGGGTGAACACCGGGATCCTGCTCTCCGGCTACCAGCCCCAGTGGAACCAGATCGTCAAGGCCCTGGTGGTGCTGGCGGTGCTGGTCATGCAGTCACCGGCCCTCAACCACCTCTTCCAGCGAGGGACTCGCCATGTTTAAACGCAACCTCCCCCTGATGGTGACCATCATGGTCTTCGTGCTGGGCTATCTGCTCTGCCTGGCCTCCTTCCCAGCCTTCATGTCCACCCGCATCATCTGCAACATCCTGACGGACAACGCGTTTCTGGGAATAGTGGCGGTGGGCATGACCTTCGTCATCCTCTCGGGGGGCATCGATCTGTCGGTGGGGGCCGTCATCGCCTTCACCGGCGTGCTGCTGGCAACCCTCATCGGGAAGCTGGGCGTCAGCCCCGTGCTGGCCATCCCTCTGGTGCTGGTGCTCGGGGCAGGCTTTGGCGCCCTCATGGGCTGGCTGATCGACACCCTGAAGATCCCCGCCTTCATCATCACCCTGGCGGGCATGTTCTTCCTGCGGGGGGCCAGTTTTCTCATCTCCGAGCAGTCCCTGCCCATCGATCACCCCACCTTCACCTACCTGTCGAGCCTGTCGTGGAAGATACCGGGGGGCGGTCGCCTGAGCCTGCTGGCCCTCATCATGCTGGCGGTGGTGGTCTTCGGCATCCTGCTCGCCAACCGCACCCGCTTTGGCAACAACGTTTACGCCATCGGCGGCAACGCCACCTCGGCAGCCCTGATGGGGATCTCGGTGCGCCACACCACCATTCGCATCTACCTGCTCTCCACCACCCTGGCGACCCTGGCAGGCATCGTGTTCGCGCTCTATACCTCGGCGGGCTACCCGCTCGCCGCCGTCGGGGTCGAGCTCGATGCCATCGCCGCCGTTGTCATCGGCGGCACCCTGCTGAGCGGCGGGGTGGGCACCGTCTTCGGCTCCCTGTTCGGGGTGCTGATCCAGGGGTTGATCCAGACCTACATCAACTTCGACGGCACCCTCAGCTCCTGGTGGACCAAGATCATCATCGGCCTGCTGCTGTTCAGCTTCATCGCCCTGCAGCGCCTGCTGATCCTGGTTTCGGAACACCGCAAGGCCAACAAGCCAGGTCCCTTCAAGCGCCAGGTTGCCGCCCAGCCCGAGTGAGGTATCAGCAAGACTCTGGTGGCAGAAGATAACGCGGCAAGGCGCTCCCGTGCGCCCTCCCCGCCTGGCCGTCGCGGGTCCGGCGCAGAGGATGGGGAGGCAGCGGGGGCGCTCACAGGGCCCGGCCCCAACCTCCCGCACGCCCCTTTGAGGGGTGACACCGTCTTTGGAAGGCACTCAGGTCAATCGCGCCACCAGGGGCTACCCTCATGGGGGCTCAGCACCTCCAGAGGCTCCCCCATGACAGGCGTGGTCAGGGGGATCTGTTGCTCGGCAGCCAGTCGGGCAATCTGTTCAAGCGGGTCGTTCCAGCGGTGCATGGCCAGATCGAAGGTGCCGTTGTGCACCGGATAGAGCCATTTCCCCCCGAGATCGTGAAACGCCTGCGCCGTCTGCGCCGGGAGCATGTGCACCAGCTCCCAGCGCTTGTCGTAGGCCCCGGTCTCGAGGAAGGTCACGTCGAACGGACCGTAGCGCCTGCCAATCTCCTTGAAACCGTCGAAGTAGCCGCTGTCACCGCTGAAGAAGAGGTTGACCCCCTCGCCGCGAATGACCCAGGAGGCCCAGAGGGTCTGGTTGCCGTCCCCGAGGCCACGGCCGGAGAAATGCTGGGCCGGGGTCGCTACCAGGGTGACACCGCCCACCCGGGTCTGCTGCCACCAGTCCAGTTCGCGGATCTTCTCCTTCGCAATCCCCCAGGCCATGAGGCGCGCCCCCACCCCGAGGGGCGTGATGAAGTGGTCGACCTTCTCCTGCAGCGCCAGTATGGCCCCGTGATCGAGATGGTCGTAGTGATCATGGGAGAGGATCACCCCCTCGATGGGGGGCAGCGCCTCCAGGGTGATGGGCGGTTGATGCCAGCGCTTGGGGCCGAACCACTGCACCGGCGAGGCCCGCTCGCTGAACACGGGATCCGTCAGCCAGAACGTGCCCTGCAACTTCAGCAGCAGAGTGGAGTGGCCGAAGCGCCACACGCTGTTGTCCGGCGCCGCGATGAGCCCCTCCCGGGTCATGACCTGTACCGGAATGGCGCGATCCGGCACCGTGCCCTCAGGCTTGGCGAACAGAAAGTCCCACCAGAGCCTGGCCCCTTCCCACAGACTTCGCGCCTGGGGTGTCACGGCATTGTTGAACCGGCCCCCATGATATTGCGAGGAGTCCGGGTGTTCGGGCAGGCCCGGTTTGAGTAGAGATGCGATCATGCCAATCATCAGGGCTCCTTTGAGCAACCACAGAAAACGGCGCCCCTCAGGGGCGCGAAAAGAGGCTGACGGGGTCTGCATTCATGCCACGCCTGTCAGCCTGGTCTCTGGTGAGTCGAGAGCAGCCCCTGCACGGGGCCTCACCATCCATAAAACAGAACGGGAGAGTCGCACGGTATGAAACCGGTTCCCGGCGTCTCCAGTAACGGCAAGATAGCCTGCCCGGGCTCCCGCCACCAGAGGGGTTCGCGTTGCCGCGTGGCCCCGGCATGGTGTCGCATCAAGCGCATGGCCTCACCTGCTCTGCCGGCGCCAACAAAAGGAGGCGTCAGATGGCGTACTGCAAGAGCTTGCAGTGCTGAAAGTCAGAAGATGGCTGGGCCATAGAGGCCACGGGAGGTGACTGAGGGAAAGCATGATCTCAAGGGGACAGTGCTGAAGATCAAGAGGAAGTTTGAGCCAGGCGCGGTCTGAAGCCTGATGAACGCCCATAGGGCACAGGCTCACCTTGCGGTAGAGCAAATAGCATGTGAAGAGAGCTGAAAATGCACTTTGAAGACTCCTGATTCATCCACATGAAGTGGATTACCAAGAGGTCTGAAGGGGGTATTAGCTGTAACTTGTTGAATGGCAGAAACAGGTGGTGGCCCTACCAGCCACATCCCGGCACTCGAGTCCCCCGCCTTGGCTGCTACCTTCCGGTCCTGACCAGGTCGACGGGTTATCAATGCGAGCCCAAATAAATCAGGCACTTGGGGATGGAACTGAGCGCCATCAACAAGATTTCTAAAGTCAAAATGTAACAACTAACCCGACCAAAGTAATCCACATGAAGTGGAGTAGCTATAGGGGCAATTGAGGAGCCCATGATAACTGCCCTCCCCTGTGGTCTCAAGCTCTGGGACAAACCACGTAGTAAATCAACGGAAAGGAACGCAGCAAAAACGTGGAGAGCCTTGTTACCAAGTGCTGATCTCTTTGCATGCATAGCTCTTATGACTATTCGGGATCCGCCACTGGTAACCTTGGCACCTGCCTCTGAGGCTATGTCGTTTCTTTGATACCTAATCAGAACGGCTTCAAGAGTACAGGCCCTTCCACCACGCCAAAGCCATACTCATCGGCATCACGCCTAGGACCTCTTTTCTCATACAGGTCCAATACCTGCACCGCTAGGGGACGCAGAGACACTCCCGCTCTGTTGATGACAACCCAGGTATAGATCTCCAAATTCAGATTAATGGCGGATCCACCGCTGATCTCAACCATCGGCATGATTGGCTGGCACTTGGCGTCGAACTGGGGAACGGTGATCTCGATTACCTTCTTGTCCTTCTTGCGGGTAATCTGGGCTTTGCGCTTGGTCTTGAAGGTAATGGTGCCGTCATAGTTCTCTACCCACGGCAGGTCGGCTGACAGGCGCGGCTTCTTGCCGGTGTCCTTGTGGACTTGAGCGGCGTATTCCTTCAGGTCGGACTCGCACCTCTCAATGACACCGCGCCAGTAGTCATTGTCTTCGACGGTGAAGTTGCACTTCAGGTCGCCTTCGGCGTTGAACTTAGTGTCGGGGTCCAGCAGGTACGGGGACTGGGCGATCACACTCGAAGTGTTGAAGGTGTTGTAGCCATACTTCTTGGTAAAAGTTGGGGTCACAGGGTTCCTCTTGGATTTAGTAGAAAAAAGAAAACCCGCCGGACCTTAGGAGGCGCAGCGGGCTTAGAGACTAGCTTAAGGCAGAGTTAGTGGCTGGGGATGCCTTCCCTGGGGCCAAGGATTTCATCCAAGGCAGCATCGGGCTCATAGCGCGCGGCCATGGCCTCGATCACTTTAATGTCTGCCCCGAAGAGAACAGCGAGTAATTCAAGCGGGAAATCCTCGTTCTCTTCAAGATACGAATGGACAGCTTCCTCAAGGGTAGTGAAGCCAACCCGGACATCCTCTAACATGCCACCAAGACGCACAAGGGCGTACATGTAGGGATCTTTGTCAAAGTCAGGCAAAGGGATTCGCATAGCGGTCTCCTTACGTAAGTCATAAACGTACGGGCTCTAATGATACCGCTGGTTCACGCAGATTCAAGAGCCTGTCTTCAGGCAAATCCTCATTGAGGAAGACCTGAAGTCCACCATTGATGGCTTTATCTTCGGGGGACTGATTAATCGAAGTAATCCACGTTCTTGGTGGTTTCTACGTTGAGCATGGCGGCGACCTTGTGATAATTCAGACCGACCTTCAGGCCCATGGTGATCGTCTCCATCGCGGCGATCAAGGCGGCCATACACTCGGGATGTTCCGCGGCCACCAGGTAATCTTTGACTGTCCCATTCTTCCCTGTGAGTACAGTAGGCACATAACCAGTGGCAGCCTTACAGGCCAACCGATAGAAGTTCCCATAGGCATGGCCTCCCATAGAGATACCCTTTTCTTGGAGCATGTCATTCATCGCTTGCCGCGTGTTGTCATGTTTCTCGATCAGCTCGGGGGATACCGCAACAGACCCGGCTATTGCTGCTGCTTTGAAGGTATCCCCTTCGGTCAATTCAGTGAAAGCATCCACAACTGCAAGTTGAAAGGCTACTGAGCAATAAGAGGCATAGAGGATGACTGCTCGTTTACAACCCCAGGTCTCCGCATTCCGGCCACGGGTTGTAGTCTTCTGAATTTCAGAGGACATCCTTTTGTAATCATCGCTCGTTAACCAGTTCCTGAGCTGGCCACCCGAACCACCAGAATCACGCCAGGCTTTCTCGATGTCGGTAAGAGATAGCAATCCTTCGGCATTATGGCGAATAACATAGGTATTGGCGTTAAATGTAATTTGCATTTTATTACTCCTCAGCGTGAATCTCCCTGGCCCTCTCTCCAACACGTCAGAACAGTCTTCAGATACACGAAACATGCCCGAGCATTGACCGAGAGATGGCCAGATGTATTGCTAAGGTCAGGGATTTTTCACCGGATGGGAGTAACAGAAAGGAAGGAGGCTGAGTTACCGGATTTGCCCCTTGGGCATTTTCGGTAAGGCCACAGACCTCCAAGTTTTCATCGGGTAGTGGATAGACATCTCCAACCAATACCGAGACTCGCAAGGCCCTCATTTGTTATTAGTAGCTGTAGTTTTTGGAAAGGCACTATGACTTGGCTGAACGCTCTGCTCGCCTCAATTCCCACAGAGCTCTTGCAGCGATAATCTCGTCAGGCGACATCTTAGATTCAATCTCTTTATGTTTGGCTTGGGCTACTTCAAGTTGGGCTTGAAGAGCATCGATGTTAGCTTTTAGAGCCCTATACTCGGCATGTGCAACCTTCAGTTCTTCTTCGTACATTGCTGGATTTGTTTCGCGAAGATCTGCCAAATTGGCGTAGTACTCGACGCCCGTCATCGGAGTGGTGAAGATGGAGCCAGGACGGATCTTTGGCTCATCATTGCGCTCATCTTCGATAATCTCACGAATAACATCTGATACTGTGGATTGCCCAATTTGCAGTTCCTTAGCAATAGCATTCCCACTCATCCCCTGCTTGTATCTCTTCACGATTGCAACCCAGCGCTTCGATTTCAGCTCTGAATTTTTGGGGTCAACTGCAAGGCGAGCCTGCTTTTTAGTGAGCTGGAGTGCAGCCATAACTTCGTCAATGTTCACCAGAAACGGGTTCTTCATGAACCGCTTTTCATCCATCTGGATTAACTTGTCCACCATTCGTACACGATCTGCTGTGGTGTTCTTGTTACCGTGTGCAGCATTGGCCCGCATGGACAACATGATCACTTCATTCATAGTCTCGCATTCGACGATCTCGTACTGGCCGGCAGGGATCTCAGCGTACCCTGCTGCCTCATACGCTTCGACACGGTGGAAGCCGTCGGTGAGGAACAAGACACCATCGACTCGGGCCACCTGGATTGGGGTCTTCCACTGAACGCCACGTTCGATTAGATCGGTCAGCCCTTCCACTTGTTCCTTGCTCATTTCTGTACGGAACTGTGTGTCGGATGTCCGATTGATGGACGCGATGTTCAACGCAGAAGTTATCATTTTGTCGTTCTCCTATTATCAATCGAGCCACTTTGTGCCTCGTCTGGCAAAGGAAACCCAAACCCACTAACACAAGGTCTGGGCAATGGTCTTGGGGATGGTTCAGATTGGATCGGGATTATAGCGGTACTGATGTGGGTGAAAAAGCCATGGGTCTCAAGGGAAAAGCTAATCCCAGTATTCCCATTACTGTTGATAGGTCTGACAGACGCTAGTGCGTCGATGTTCATCCCCATTGGTCATCTGTCTGGAGGATGCCTAAATGGGCTCACTTGGTTGTCCTAGGAATGATCAGGGGAAGGGCTGTAAGAGGCGACAACAGGACAGCCAATGGGCCATCCTGAAGATACCTGACGTAAGTAAGGTAAGAGAGGTGTTATTTGGGGTGTCTTAAAGGTGTCTTTCAGTATTGGTCTTTTCGTATCCCCCCCTATGGTCAGGGAAAAGTAACGAGCTCCAATTGCCCCTGCTCTGGAGGTCTCTAGAAGGTGTTTTATTGGTGTCTTCGGGATAATCGTCGGGAGTACAGACCTCGGGACAGCCCCACGGACAACAAACAGGGGCATTCAGACGAACAAGCGCAGATTCGGCCCCAGGCTCCCCCTCTGGACCCTTCCAGATAGCCCCTCAGACGCTCTCTCTGATCACCATACGCATTCCCCCATGTTACCCCACACGATCACCCCTGCACGATCTCGCGGGTCCACAGAGAAAGCCTGAAGACAGCAGGGACACGGATGGAAGGGAGAAGGGAGGCAATGAGAAAGGTCCAGAGGGACAGGCGCAGGGTCATCGTCGAGTCCTCCCAAACGACAACCCCCCAAGGTGTCGCGGTGAACAGCCTTGGGGGTCGATTGAAAAACTCGATCAAAGTTGGTCACTCGATCAGCTCTATTCTATTGGTCAGGGTAAATCAGCTTTCTCTAATGTACGTTGGGACAGCCCCAGTGATTGCTCCTTTCGATGGTCCCAGGCTCAACCGATAGACACACTCGATCAACTCAGCTCCCCATCCTCTCGCATCCTTGTTGATAGGCGATGGACCGTCGCTCGGCTGACTCCATGAAGCGTAGCGATTTCCCGCAGGGACTTACCGCCTTCCAACAGGGTCGCCTTGATTGCATCCTCGTCGATACTCTTTGGCCTGCCTGTGTACTTCCCCGCAGCCTTAGCTTTGGCGATACCTTCCATCTGACGCTCCTTGCGTAGAGCCGTCTCGAACTCAGCAAAGGCACCCAGCATGGTGAACATCAGCTTCCCTTGGGCTGTCATCGTCTCTAAGTTCTGGTCCAGTACACGCAGGGTCACGCCCTTGGCTTCCAGTTGTTCCGTAATGTCCAGCAGGTCAGCGAGAGAACGGCCCAGACGGTCCAGCTTGGTGATCACCACATCGTCCCCCTCTCGGACATACCGCAGGAGTTCGGCTAGTTGCTCACGGCCATCTGTGCTGGTCCCTGATACCTTCTCTTGGTACACACGCTCACAACCGGCCTTTGTCAGCTTATCCAGTTGAACATCCAACGATTGACCGACAGACGACACACGTGCATAACCGATAACCTGTCCCATCACTCTCTCCTACTCAATCAACCAATGCCCAAGCTGTCATAGGGACTTTCCCCGCATCAAAATGCCTTCCAGCAGCTATCTCTGCTTGCCGGTGGTCAATCGCTGCGATGACCTTCAGCTCCTCTTGGAGGCCCGTAGCAGCAGCCTTATCAAGCATCCTTGGGGCAACTCTATCCAGTGACTTCCTGTCCTTGAATCGGCGAAGCCTGATAACCAAGTCATTCATGCGGAAATCTCCTTCATCTTCTTCCTATTGATTCAACGTGAGTCCTTGTCGGTGTTACGCTGTCACATTAAGGTCTTGATCCAATGGGACTTAGATTATGAAACAGAAATGAGACGGTCAATCCCCCACGTGAAAAATCGTCTCACTGGGTATACCAATTGGGACGGTCGGAATGATAGAAGATAGAGTTGGACAAATCTGTAGATAAACCCAGAGTGAAGGTGGCAGATCATTAGAGTCACATGACAGGGAAGAGAGCTGGAAGTTTCATGGATGACCCGCCAGCATACCCCCAAGGGGGGGAATGAAGATGCTGGTGATTCCTTGAAAGGGCCTATAAATTTTTTTCAAAAATCACCAACATTGTCTTTTCAATGGTTATTTAATTTTGAGATGCTCAAGACCATTAAAAAGAACAGAAAAGTTGTTATTTGCCATACTAAAAATCGGAACCAACCATTCGAGGATCATGATGTGATAGTACAATTCTTGAGCACAATAAACCCCTTTCCCTCTCTCATGTTCTGCAAGCCGATAGAATGCCATGGGAAACGTATGGACTTGAGATGATAGAAATCGGTAGATCGCTCTAAATGATGGAGTTGAGATGCCTATTTTTGTTACAAGATCATCTTGGGACATGTTGAATGCTTCAACCCCACGTAAATAGTGATTTCTCTTCTTCTCAGGTAACGCGGAAAAAATTGGATTAGCATTTAACTCATCCTTACAGATTAACAGAACTTCATTATCCTTTAATAATTCTGCTTTTTTCTCTTCATTTGCTTCCAAGTCACATGTGAATTTAATCCGTGAAACATGGTCGTGCAGATTAAGAAGTCGCCATCTGAAATCCCACTCGTCCTTTGATACATCATCAATGCACAAGTAGAAAAACATCAGGTAGTTCTCAAGAAACACTCTACTTAGGGATGCAACAGATGCAAAATCCCAATGCTGTATTTCGAGCTTACGATTTGAGTTTGGAAGAATTTTTTGCATTGACTTGCCTGTCACACATAACTTCGTGAACAATGCTGATGCGTACCAATGCTTCCCCTCAGGCGCAGGGATTCTGCTGTATTTTACAGACAGAGCAATTGCTGTATTTAATAATGCAGAAAACTCGTCATAAAAATCTTTATACATTGGCCCGTTATAACTAATGTTTAATTTTTCCATTTTCTCTACACTATTTTAGTGAAAATTAAATTGGCATTATGTCCTCGCCATGGAATGCCGCGCAATTAAAATGAAAGGATCCTGTGAATCTTGCCAGCTAAACCTCAGGCCATCCTTCCAGCCCTGCATACGGTCAGCCTTCCTGTACTCACCGACCAGTAGGCTCTCTCACACATTCTCATCTCCCCCTTCCTCAGATGTTTTTGTGACGTACTAGGGGGTAAACATGGCGAGCTTATTGACCATTATTCCACTTTCGGCGATTGGATAATACTGGTGTTTCCCCTATTATCAGCAGGCTCGCCAGGTAAGAGTCCGGATAGTAATAAATGCTCTCCATCAGGGGAGCTCATAAACTCTATCAGTTCACTCTTGGCTTTTTCGGCGACAGTCAGGAGAGAATGTAACGCCTCTCTATTGTCCTTGATGATGCTGGCTGCAATCGCCAAATAGCGGATTGCCTCTTGGCAATTGGCCTCCGAGTTCAACGTAAATTGTGACAGGAAATGATGCACCAGCTCATTTCGTAACCCGACCAGCTGTTTGAGTTTTTCATTCATCCACTCCCCGCCTTCCAGGCCAAAACTGAAGCGGAAGTAAACTCGGCCGTTCAGAGCGTCATCATCAATTTCTTGCTCATTCTCCAACGTCGTTCTTTGGTTCCACTGACCAACCAAATACCCCAATGTTTTTCCGCCTAGAAGCTGACGGTCACGTTCTACGTTACGAGCCAACTCATCGGAGAACCCGCTCACCTTTAGAGTGGGCAGGGCTGCTTTGAGCATCAATTCAAACTGTTGCAACTGGAGGAGACATCGCCCGTACTCCAACGCAATTTGCTCTTTCAGGTCATTCAAACCAGATTGAGCCGTGTCAGGCCTATGGTGTTCCAATGGAGCTCTTCCTTGTGCTCATTAGCATCCAGCTAATAGTGGCTATTTGAGTTGAAGTACCTACTAGATGTTCACCAATGTAGCGCGTTC
>Ga0247725_1000255_pt1 | contig 51067 bp, 48 predicted proteins | sample OKSTACKMCFT3sol_FD_183021 | JGI IMG/M metagenome (GOLD analysis project Ga0247725, IMG submission 183021) | Subsurface sediment microbial communities from gas well in Oklahoma, United States - OK STACK MC-FT3-sol | ecosystem: Environmental > Terrestrial > Deep subsurface > Rock core/Sediment...
GCCACCATCTGCGAGCGTACCGATGCCGTGATGCCGTCCAACCTGTCTGCTGCCAACGACAGCAACAAGCTGCGCATCACCGAAGCCGTATGTAAAGGCGCGGTCGAGACCTCCGAGAAGTTGGACGCCCCGCTGATCGTGGTTGCCACCGAAGGCGGCAAGTCTGCCAAGGCCATTCGCAAGTACTTCCCGAAAGCCTGGATCCTGGCCATCACCACCAACAAGAAGACCGCTGCCCAGCTGGTGCTGACCAAGGGTGTGGTGACTCACGTGGTTGACTCCATCTCTTCCACCGACGACTTCTATCGCATCGGCAAAGAAGCGGCGCTGGAAATCAGCATGGGTGTGAAGGGTGACGTGGTTGTCATGGTTTCCGGTGCCCTGGTACCGAGCGGTACCACCAACACCGCCTCCGTTCACGTACTCTGATTAAGTCTTGAATATTTCTAACGGCGGATAACTCCGTTGGCCCTGAGCGGGCGATACGTTACAACGGTTTTCTTTCTGCCGATATCAGTGGCGGACCGGCGTCTGACTTCAGTTCGGGGCAGGCCAAGGCCGCCATCGACGCTGCCAGGCTGCGGCACATCCTGATGACCTCGCTGGTTTTCATCATGGGGTGCTGGCAAGTGCGTCGCCGCCGAGATGCGATCGGTCATGGGAGTGGCAGTCTTCTCCGGCATGATAGGGGTGACCCTGTTCGGTCTGTTCCTGACCCCGCTTTTCTATGTACTGCTGTGGCGCCTCGCAGGCAATCGCCCGCTGGTGAGCCATGGGGACCAGAGCATGGAGTAGTGAGCCTGGCTGATGATCAATGAACCGATAAAAAGAGGCCCAATGGGCCTCTTTTGACTGGGAATACCACCGCCATAAAGTATGGGTCTACTCTGACCTGAGTTCGAAACGACAACCGCCTGATATTGGTCCAATTCGCAAATTGGGGGAATACCATAGGACTTTTGTATATTGATCGCTATGTAGAAGACCAACTCGGATATCACCGTTTCTATCTTTCTTGACGGTGCATTGTCTGCATCAATAAAAAGCATGATGGTATCGTTGTCTTTCACCGAACCTCATTGTCCTGAGTTGGCCTAATCGGTGCCGATTCTCGTTGAATAAAAGATTCGATAATATGGCATTATCTGGGCAATGGCCTAAACCAGTTGGTCGTTGAGATCTCGCTATGTGGCAAGATAATCGCATTCCCTTCGCGGTCAGGATTGATACCGGCCAAATGGTGTCAGTCGACGAGGTTGCGCGAGGGCTAGCCTGCAACTCTAAGTGTCCTAGCTGTGACGGACGCTTGGTGGCCAAAAAAGCTGATGTAAATGCACATCATTTCGCACATCACACCGCCAGTCAGGAAGCCTGCCAATACGCCTTTCACACCAGTATTCGCTTGATGTTGCTCTCTCGACTCAATGACATCAAGTTGCTCAATACTCCTGCCTTCGAGATCTTGTTCCAGGGAGTCAGCCATCTGGTCTCCGCACCGCACCGCGACATCAAAGTGTACCGTACGCCCCAGGAGTGTCAGCAGTTGGCACCGACTGCGCTCTATGCTCTAAAGGGCCGGAACGATTATCGACTTGGGCTGGATTTCCCCGCCGCTAATGAATCGCCACAGGATAAACCCTATTGGTTGGACGATTACACCCGTCCCAACCCTAAGACAGGTATTCTCTCGGTCGTGTATGGCACCTTTGCCGAACATCTCTTTCGGAAGGATCGTCCAGACGGCATGGATACCACGTCATGGATGTTCCACATACTCAGTTCCAATCCGGAGTGCCTGCACTGGCAGTTTCATCCTGCAGCAGAATGGAAGCGTAGTCGCCTGCAATACGAAGCAGATGAGAGGGCGCGCTTTCAGACCGAGCAACGGGTGAGGGATGAGGAGCGATTGCGGTTGTGGAGAGAAGAGGAGGCACGGAGAGAACCTGAGCGGCAAGCCCGGCGTGAGCGCGAGCAGAAACTGGCGCAGGAGCGGCAACAGCAACGGGAAGCGATGTTACGGTTAGCTCTCCAGCAGCAGGAAGAAGAGGAACGGCGTGTAATGGTGGAACGCAAGCAGCGGTCTGACGCAATCTGGGAGCGGATGGAACAAAAGCGCAAGGAGGCGATTGATCGCAGGCGTCTGGATGAGGGCGCGATGCAACGTGCGGTGGATCAGTTGGTTACCAGGTTGCAAAACAAGGAGACTGAGGTTGATCCGCTGGAGGAGGGGCCTAAGGTTTGCAAATATTGCTTCCTTGAGTCGGAAACACTTACTCTGCATGGTTATTGCTATCGCGAGCAGTGTGTCGGTGCCCGCGAACGAGCTAGGCGGTTTGGTAAGTATTTCCCCGACTAAAGCGTATTTGCCAGCAGATTGTGCAGCTTGATATCTGCACAAGAGTAGTCCGATAGACTGCTTGGGCAACCACTCTGATAAAAGTGCATAACAACGCTTATTTATAGCCTCAGTGCTCAAAACCATACGAAAAGTTAAGATGGAGGATCAGGAAATGACCAGAGTGTGATCCCTTACGATGTTTTGGGGGTGTCTAGAAGGCTAAACTGTTATAACTGTTGCTGTATGGAATCCTCATGGTCCATAAAATAATTCTGGATACGGATCCAAGTACCGGCTGTGTTATGGCAAAACCTGCATTGAGAATAGTTCCCGCTACTCATTCTGAATGAAGCTCGGTGCAGCATGAAAGCTGAAGGGTAGGTCAAACGGCTGTATCGTGTCCGGCTAGCAGCATATGGTCAAGGTGGTGAGGGCCGTTCGGGGCTTTCATAACCCAAGCCGAACAGTATCTAGATGTTCCACTACGCGAATTACCTAACTGACCGCATACGAAGAAACAGACTAAGACTTCAACAACTATCAGCTTTTTAATCAGGGAAATTTATGTCGGCACCTGAAGTAGTTCAAGCACCTCAATTTAGGTTTGAAGGGTTGATGATTCAACGAATTATTTTCCATCGAATTCATACGAAATCCGCAGATAAGGCGGTACTTGATCCCAAAACGAGCAATGAACTCGTCAAGCTACCGCAGCCTGCGATTGATGCATTGCAACTTCGGATCACAAAGGCTCTTGGAAACAAGTCTCACGGAATTGAGATGTCAATTCATGATGTTGCTGCGGGCAGTTTTTTTCAGACTGCGGCCTCAATGCTCCACGCTGATGATACCAGTTTCATCAAAGCATCAAAGGAACTAGCGGTAGGTCTGCACAAGGCTCAACTGACGACTAACTCTCCAGGTGGGATGCTCGCTATCATCGCTGGGCGTGTGGGTGATGATGCCTTGCCTTTTCTTGCGGCAATCAAGGCAGAAACACAAGACGGCTTCAAGGCAGATGAGAAAGATGACCAAGTTAACGTGGAGTATATTACCGACCTACTCCTTACCGACACACAACGGTTCTACAAAATTGGTCTCTTGACAGAAAATATCAGTAAGCCAGCAGGAGCCGATGGCTACCAAGCGGACAATTATCGTTCATTTTTATTCGATCACCTGATGACAGCGACTGAAACCCGCCCAGCCGCAGCATTTTTCTATCGCGTTTTTTTGGGAATGGATATTCAGGCTTCATCGAAGAAACTCACTGAAGATTTCTTCGAATACACACGTACCTTTATCAAAACATCTCCTCTTAAGGACAATGAAAAGCTTGATCTTCACGAGGCACTAAGAACTGAGCTCCGTAGTCAAGAAGCCACAATTGGTGTGGGGAGTTTTGGTGCAAAGCATTTGCCTGCAGAGCTTCGCAAAGGGTATGACGATTTTATGGCTGCGAAAGGTTTCCCTGCAAATGCTGTTAGTAAAGATACAGACTACATCCAAGCGAAGCTGAGAAAGCGTAGGACGCTTTTCTTTACAAACGGGGTTAGGATTTCAACTCCACCAGAAAAAACTGATGATTTCCTACTGATCGAACCCGCTAATGATGCGGGTATCACTGTTGTGAGGATCAAAGGAACCTTCCAAGAGCAGAAGTAATGGATATAGATACTTTCCGTAAATATTTAAATGATAACCACTTGGGGTATGCCAAGTGGGGTGCTTATGTTACGGAAAAAATCAACAGCGTCTTGATTGAGAAAATGGGAGAAGATAAGGCTCCCATGCTTGTGAAGATTCCTGCGGTACCCAGAGTCAAAGAGATTGGTTCCGCCATTGGTAAAGTTGCTCGCAAAGGGTATACCAATCCCATCACTCAAATGACCGATCTTGTTGGTGTTCGATTTGTGGTATTGCTCTCGGAACAAATTGACTTAATCGGTAAGGTCATTCGACAAGAGCCATCTTGGTCAGCTGAGATATCCAAAGATTACCAAGATGAGATTGAGCAGAATCCCAAGATTTTTGACTATCAGTCCCAACACTTCGAGATCAGACCCAAGACCAATTTCTATATCGATGATTGTGTCATTACTACGGACATGTGCTGTGAGGTCCAGGTTAGAACACTCCTACAGCACGCATACGCAGAACTCGTCCACGACAGCATCTATAAACCGGTTGGGCCAGTCCCTCCTAAAGCAGAGCGTCAAGTAGCTAAAAGTATGGCTTTGATGGAAACCACTGACGAGCTTTTCTGCAATACGATGAGATTACTCACAGATGCAAACCAACCAAGAAATCAGCTGTTAGAAGATCTGACTTCTATCTACCGTGAAAAAATCGGAGGCCAGTTTCTTAAGGCCGATAAAAAAACAAACTACGCAGTACTTGATGAGTACAGGGATGTGTTTAGAGATGGCCTATCTGCTGACATTAGTTTCTTTATTGAGAGAAAAAAATATATACCTTCACAAACGATCAAACGTGTTCCAGCTAACCCTTTCTACGCACAGCCAATCCTGCTATTTGTTTATTGGATAGTTAGCGAGATGGATCCCGATGAAGTAAAGCGGCGCTGGCCACTGCCTGGTTATTTGCGAGAGCTTGATATGATCTTTAGTGACTTGGATCGTAAACCAAATTTCTAGGGCTGGTGTGAATAACTTACCGGATGTTAAAATATTCTCGGCAACTAATTTTAATGACTATAATTCTCAGTTTCCTCACTAAAGATACTTGTTCATCGTGGCGTGTTAAAGCCCCTATTTCCTAAACACCTCAAGAGCCTCAAACTGCGGTCATTCAGGAGGCGCTGGAAGCAAGCAGTAACGTCACTCGAGAGAAATCAGTGTCAAAAAAACAGCCGCATAGCGGCTGAAAGGCTGGCGTATCGTGTCCTGCGGCACCAGTAGGCATCCGTTATGCGGGCCGTGCTGCCGTAAGCGGAGTAAGCAGGCAGTCGACAAATTCCCGTTGGAAATCGGCCAATTCGTCTTGGCTTTTCCCCATGGCGTCATAGAAGGCCAGTGGGTTGTTGTACTTCATGCCGACGTAGTAGGCGCTGGCCTTCATCGGAGTGAGAACCTCCTCCATGCAGCTCTTGATTAATCCGTTGGCCGAGTAGGTGAAAGCGGTCGCACCGGCGGTGACCACGACCTGCATCTCCTTGCCCTTGAGCGCGGAGCCGCTACCGAATGCCCAGCCGTAAGCCCATACGGCATTGAGGTAGGCCTTGAGCATGGGGGTCAGGTTGAACCAGTGAATTGGGAACAGAAACACGATGCGATCGGCTTGCTCGGCGGCCCGCTGCTCGGCGGCCACGTCAAAGCGGGAGAGATCAGCGCCGTAGAGGTTTTCAAGGTTTCGTACTGTCACATCGTTTTGCTGCAAGGCTGCCTTTTGCAAGGCCATGATGGCATTGGACTGTTCGGGGTAGGGGTGGGAAACGATCACCAGGGTTTTCATAATGGGTCCTTAAAATGGGGTCAAGGTAGAAGCCTGTTCGGTTAAGCGTGTGCGCCCGGTGCCAGACCTTCGACCAGATAGGCGTGGCTTTCGGCCGCAGCATGGCGGTAGCCGATAATGGCCTGATAGCCGGGGGAGTTATGCCAGGCGTGAGCCTGCTCTGCGCTGGAGAACTCCAGAATCACGGTTAGGCCGCGCGGTCCGGTTCCCTCCAGCACCTCACTCTTGCCGCCCAGCACCAGCAACTTGCCGCCATAGGGGGGATAGGTTTGGGCCACTTTCTCCTGATAAGGCTTCATACCATCAGGGTTGTGAATCACGACATCGACGATGAAATAGGCGTTGGCCATGGTGATACTCCTGCGTTTAGTAAAGTTTGGACCCTGCCAATCAGGCCATGGGTTGTTCCCAGGCGCTGCGGGTATCAACTCCGGTCACATGAGCCAGCATTTCCAGTTGCTCCATCTCTGCATTGGTCAGCTGGATGGCGTCGGTGTTGTTGCATTATTACTCGCAACATTGATAACCATAAGGTGTCTTATGGTTGATGGATTGGTAACCTAAGGTTATTGATTACAGTGGGGGCGAGAGATGGAGATTTCACAGCGGGTTCGCGCCATTTTGTCGTTTGTGCAGGCGGTGGATGCCGGCAGCTTTGCGGCGGCGGGCCGTGCGCTTGGCATTAGTTCGGCCGCAGTCAGCAAGAACGTGGCCAGCCTCGAGCAGGCGCTTGGTGTGCGCCTGATGAACCGCACCACCCGCACGTTGAATCTGACCGACGAGGGGGCGGTGTTTTTACGCCAGGCCCGGATCGCTCTGGAGGCACTCGATGCGGCCGTCGATGTGCTGGCCGAGCAACGGGTAGAGATCAGCGGCCATGTACGTATCTCTTGCAGCGCCGGCTTCGGGCGGGAGCACCTGCTACCGGTGTTGCCTGCGCTACAACAACGCTATCCGGCGCTGATGGTCGAGGTTGACTTTGATGATCGGGTGATCGATCTGGTGCGTGATGGTTATGATTTGGCTCTCAGAGGTGGTCAGATTGTCGATTCTGCGCTGGTGTCGCGGCCCATCTGTCGCCTGCCGATGGCGCTGGTGGCCTCTCCCGATTATCTGGCCCGAAGTGGAGTGCCTGCTACGCCCGAGGCGCTGCGGTCACACCGTCTAATTGTGCGCCGTTTTCTGGGGGGAAAGGCCTCGCCCTGGCAGTTTCGCGATGTGCAGGGGAACCAGACTGCGCTGGAACTGGATGGTGCCGTGCTGACCCTGTCTGCTCCCGAGGCATTGGTACAAGCCGCAGCGCTCGGCATGGGGGTTGCGCAGGTGGGTCTCCATACCGCCTGGCCCTACCTGCGTGATGGCCGGCTTAAGGCGCTGTTACCTGGCATCCACCATCCGGGCAACTACGAGATGGTTCTGCAATATCCGCACCGTGCCCTGATGGCGCCGCGTGTGCGCGCCACCATCGATCATCTGCTAGCTGTCTTTGCGAGCGATGCTGCGCTACATGTGCCGCTGCACGCACTGGAGGAGTATGCCTGTCGCCCATGAGTGTCTTGATGTGCACGCCTTCAAGGCGTGGGACAAGACATTTATCACGCTGCTCCAGCGGCCATCCGCGTGATACCCGGCGAGGTGGTAAGAACCAGGCGCTGCTTCTTGCTTGCACAAAAGAGGCCGGCCTTTACTACGTTGGCCAGCCTGCGGGCTCAGGCTTGCGCCTTGAGGGTTGCCATGTCGATGACAAAGCGGTACTTCACGTCGCTTTTGAGCATGCGTTCGTAGGCGTCGTTGATATCCTGCATGGCGATGACTTCAACATCCGACACGATATTGTGCTTACCGCAAAAATCGAGCATCTCCTGGGTGGCCGCGATACCACCGATCATGGAAGCCGCCACCGCCTTGCCGCCAATGACCATCGGCATGGTGTTGAGTGCTGGCTCCAGAGGGCCAAGATAGCCCACCAGCACCAGTGTCCCCTTGAAGCGCAAGGTTGGGATATAGGCGTTGATGTCGTGCACGTAGGGCACAGTGTCGACAATCAGGTGAAAGTGGCCTGCCACCTGAGCCAATTGCGCCGCATCGGTAGAGATCACCACCCGATCTGCGCCAAGACGATAGGCATCTTCTTCCTTGCCGGGGGAGCGAGTAAACAGCGTCACTTCCGCACCCAGTGCCTTGGCCAGCTTGATGGCCATGTGCCCTAACCCCCCCAGCCCTACAACGGCAACACGACTGCCGGGGCCAACTTGGGCGTTTTTGAGCGGTGACCAGGTAGTGATGCCGGCGCACAGCAGCGGCGCGGCCGCTCGCAGCTCTAGGTTGTCGGGGATACGCACCACAAACGCCTCTTTGACCACGACTTTCTCGGAGTAACCGCCCTGGGTCAGGCTGCCGTCGAGACGATCGGGTGCACCATAGGTGTAGGTTGCGCTGTCGCTGCAGTGCTGCTCATGACCCTCGGTACAGGCATCGCAATGGCCACAGGAGTCGACCATGCAACCCACCCCAACCCGGTCACCCACCTTGAATTTGCTGACCTGGTCGCCTACAGCCACCACTCGGCCGATGATTTCATGACCCGGCACGATGGGATAGTGGGTCCAGCCCCAGTCATTGCGAGCGGTGTGTAGATCGGAGTGGCAGACGCCGCAATAAAGAATGTCGATCTCCACATCATCGGGGCACGGTGGTCGGCGAGTGATGGGATACAGCGCCAGAGGCGCTGTGGCCGAGGTGGCGGCATAGGCTTTGACGGACTTGATCATGGTTGTCTCCTGTGAATCGGCATCGGATGCCGGCTTTTCTTGTTTTGGCCTGCTTGTACCCTCTGGGGCAACAGGCGCAGGCTCGGTTGCACTGTGTGATAACGAATGGATTTGCTAACGGATTGGTCAACTTACTGGTCAAGCGTGACGGGTCTGAGCCGTCTGCCATTGCCGACAAGCAGGGAGGCGGCGGTCAGCAGCAGGGCGCTACCCATGAAGGTGGCACTGATGGAGACCGAATCCAGCAACCAGCCTCCCACGGCGGCCCCCAGCGTGATGGCCAGCTGGATCGCCGCCACCATCAAGCCACCACCGCTTTCCGGTGAATCGGCAATGCCCTGGGTGATCCAGGCCGACCACGCGACCGGAATGGCGGCGTTGAGGGTGCCCCAGAGGATCAGCATCAGGGCCACCCACCAGAAGTGATTCGCTACCGTCAGTAGCACCAAGGTGATGACGCCGAGTGCCAACGGCAACCAACGCAGCATCCGGTAGAGATGGCGGTGCAGCAGCAAGCTCACCGCCGTGGTGCCGGCAAAACCGGCCAGTCCCAGTGCCAGCAGCAGCGCAGAGAGCTGCGGCAAGTCTACTAGGGTGCGTGTTTCCAGGAAGGGGCGAAAATAGATAAAGGCACTGAAGGCGCCGGCAAAGGTCAGCGTCACCCCCATGATGGCAATGGCGACGTTTGGCCTTCGCATCAGGCGAAATGCGCTTTGCGGGCGTACTTGGGAACGCATAGAAGGCAGGCACAGTGCCATCCACAGCACATTGATCACTACCAGCGGTACCAGCAGCCAGAACACGCCCTGCCAGCCGATCAGCCCTCCAAGGTAGCTGCCAATGGGGGCGGCAAAGGCGGTCGCGACCGCATTGCCGGTATACAGGATGCCCAACGCTTTAGGGATTGATTGACTGCCGACCAGACGCATGATTGTGGCCGTTGCCAACGCCCAGAATCCGCCGATGACGACGCCGAGCAGGGCGCGAGCCACCATCAGCACGGCAAAGTTGGGGCTAAGGGCGATGACGATCAACGAGGTCAGCATCATGACCGCCAGTCCCATCAGCACATGGCGCCGGTCCAGCCGGTGGGAGAGTGTGGCGATCAGCAGACTGGTCGGGACGGCAAACAGGCCGGAAATCGAGATGGCAAGACCGGCCATGCCGTTGCTGGCACCAAGATCCGTGGCGATCGGCGTCAGCAAGCTGACCGGCATGAATTCGGCGGCAATGAGTAGTGCCACACACAGGGACATGGCTGCAACCACAGACCAGTGTTCGTTGACGACAGCGGGTGTATGTGATGATAACGATGTTGCGTTCATGGCATGACCTGAAAGTAAAATATGGGCTTATTCGATAGCTTCGATCGTGATGCTGGCGGCCGAGGTGGTGGTGAGGTGGGTGAGACCAGACTCAATGCGCCCCAACTTGAGCAGGCCGGTCGAATAGCCAAAGTCCCGATAGAAGATCGCCAGATTGCCCCACGGGGCGTAATAGGCGAGATCTCCCACGTTCGGGTCAATGCCCTTTGGGGCGCCCTGTGTGGTCAATTTGCGGGGCAGATAAGCAATCTTCTCGGTATCGGCGTAATCCTTGAGGGGCAGCGTCAGGGGGAGCATGGTAAAAAAGTCCCGAGCGCTGTGACTATCTTCCAGGGTGGCCGTGATGATCTGGCCGGCTATCGTCATCTTGATGTTCATACTATCTGCCTTGTTCTGAGCCTCAGTACTTGTGGCGGTTGCTGTGCTGGTCCCCCCCAGCAACAGGGCCATCGCGCTGACAAACACTCCTCCGGTCATTGTTCTTCTCCCAATGCGGCGTGAAAGGTGGCGTCGAAACCAGTGAGAAAACGCGGCGAAGAGGCCGCCGCGTTTTCGACGCTTACTTCAGGTTGGTCTTGAAGAACTGCTCAATTTTGTCAAACGGGATCTTGTCTACCTGATCATACAGATCGACGTGGTTGGCCCCTTTGACGATCACCAGCTCCTTAGGCTCGTTTGCCGCGGCGAAGGCGGTCTCACTGAAGTAGCGCGAGTGGGCTTTTTCACCGTGTATCAGCAGCAGCGGACGGGGCGAGATTTCCTTGATGTAGGTCAGGATCGGCATGTTCATGAACGAGATAGGCGTGGTCTGGGTCCATGCGTTGCCGGAGTTGACCGCCCGGGGGTGATAACCACGCTTGGTCATGTAGTAGTCGTGGTAGTCCACCAGGAATTGTGCCTCGCCCCCCTTGAGCGTGTTGTAGGCGGGCTGGTAGGCCGGCGCACCCTGTTCGGCATCTTTCCAGCGTTGCTGGCCCAGTTGCTCCAGGGTTTGTGTACGCTGCGCCAACGTCACGCTGTCGTTGTAGCCCTTGGACATGACGCGAGTCATGTCATACATGGTGCTGGCAACCACGGCCTTGACCCGCTTATCGATGGCGGTCGCGTTGAGGGCCATACCGCCCCAACCACAGATGCCAATGACGCCGATACGGTTGCGGTCCACCTCTTTTTGCAGGCCGAGGAAGTCGACGGCGGCACTGAAGTCTTCGGTGTTGATGTCTGGCGAGGCCACATTGCGCGGTTGGCCGCCACTCTCACCGGTGTAGGAGGGGTCAAACGCCAGCGTGACGAAGCCGCGTTCTGCCAGGGTCTGGGCATAGAGGCCGCTCGACTGCTCTTTAACGGCACCAAACGGGCCGCTCAGGGCAATGGCCGCCAGCTTGGCGTCTCCCCGGTTTTTCGGCAGATAGAGGTCAGCCACCAGGGTGATGCCGTAACGGTTCTTGAAGGTGACCTTGCGATGATCGACCTTGTCGCTTTGGGCAAAGGTTTTGTCCCATTGGGTGACCATGGAGACAGGTTCAGTGGGGTTGGCGGTTTGGGCATGACTCATTGTAGAGACTCCGGTTAATGCGGCGCCCAGCAGCAGGGCAGACGCGATAGCGGTCAGCTTTTTGGGGAGAACATTCATGGCAAAGCTCCTTGAAATCGGATTTCTGATGCGTAGCTCTAGTGGTGGGGGGGCTGGTTTTGTGACCCACGACACACATTCTAGTTAGAACATTTAATGATGATTAGAGGTGATTTTTTGATAATATTCATACGCCTTGGTTCTAAATAAAGGTGTCTGACGTGCATCTGACTCAGACTGTGGTGGAAAGGAACATAGTGGGGTGAACAAGATGACAGGCCGCGAGAATTACAACGATCTTCACGTCTTTATGCTGGTCGCTCGGGAAGGGAGTTTTACCAGGGGGGCCGCCAGGTTGGGGCTGGCCCAGTCCGGGGTCAGCCGAACCATTCGGGATCTCGAGGCCCGGCTCGGGGTGCAACTTCTGATGCGCACCACCCGCAGCCTCTCCTTGACCCAGGCGGGTGAGCAGTTGTACCGCACGGCCCAAGGTTGTTTTCAGTCACTCGATGCGGGTCTGGCCACGCTCGCACACTATCGCGATACCCCTTCAGGTACAGTTCGGATCAACGCCAGTCAGCATGCCATCGACAAGGTATTGCTCCCCAAACTGGCCATTTTCAGGCAGCGTTATCCCGATATTCGGCTGGAACTCATTAGTGAAAGTCGCTTCGTGAACATCATCGATGAGCGGTTTGATGCAGGCGTGCGACTTGGCGACGAGGTGGATGAGGGGATGGTGGCCGTTCGCATTACGCCCGATCTGGAGATGGTGATGGTGGCCACACCAGATCATTTTCTTCAATACGGATTTCCCCAGACGCCGGCCGATCTGGCGGGACATCCCTGTATCGCTTACCAGTTTGCCGATGGCAGCCTCTATCAATGGGAACTGTGGCAAGAGGGCAAGTCGATTAAGCATCGACCACAGGGGCAGTGGGTCTTCTCTGACAGTTACATGGAGGCGGCTGCCGCCAAAATGGGTCTGGGACTGGCCTATGTGCCAGAGGAATTGGTGAGCGATGAACTGGAGCGTGGCAGCTTAATACAGGTATTGAAACCCTATAGTCACCGTTTGGCTGGACAGTACATCTATTATCCTCACCGGAATGTCTCACCGGCATTAAGAGTGGTTATTGATGCATTAAAATTATGAAAATAGAAATCCAGTAAGTATAGAGATGGAGTTCACCTGACAACTGCATACAAAGTATGTGGTCATACAGGCTAAAAGCCTTCTGACAGCAATTAAAGATGCGGTAGTCATGTGTGAGCTTCGAATGGTAGGTACTTTACGGATCGCTTCAGCTAAACGCTCGATTAAAACCTGAACACCATCTCCTTGGCTGCAACACCACCAACCATCCCCCATCTTCACGGCAACAATAGCTCGTTACAACAGATTGATCAGGCAAGTGTCATCTTTCAGGTTTTTCGCATGGATCGCAACCGGGTCTGCATCTTTCACCGCCTAGAGTTGTGGGTCAGGGTGAAGAAACTTGGAGCAGTTGCGACTGGGGAAAAGGTGGGAAATGTCTAGATTAGTGGTGGCGATTCCTATCCAGTAGCAGGCCCCGAAAAAAACATGCTGTGACTTACAGCGTAGAAAACAGGCATGAGCGCAATCAATTGCTCAAACTATAATTTTCACGAGAAATGGAAACCGGTTTCCATTTTTGGATTTACTCATGGTACATTTCGTTCAGTTCCCTCCTGTGTTCAACGAGATGTCATACCATGCACCTGCCAACCGCATTGCTGATGAATAACCCTATACAGGGATACGAATGGGGCAGCACAGATGCCTTGACCCGGCTGTTCGGGATCCAGAACCCCGAAAGCAAACCACAAGCCGAACTCTGGATGGGAGCCCATGCCAATGGCTGCTCCCTGGTCGAGGTAGGTGGTCTGTCGGTTCGATTGTCCGAGCTTATAGCCGGGCGCCCCCTCGCCATGCTGGGGGAGTCCACAATGACTCGCTTTGGTACCTTGCCGTTTTTGTTCAAGGTGTTGTGTGCCGAGAAGGCGCTCTCCATCCAGGTGCACCCGAGCAAGGCACAGGCCGAGGCGGGCTTTGCTCGTGAGGAGGCTGCGGGTATTGCCGTCGATGCCCCCCACCGCAACTATCGCGATGACAACCACAAACCCGAGTTGGTGTTTGCCCTCACGCCTTATCAGGCGATGAACGGTTTTCGTGACTTTGCCACCATCTTGGCGCTGTTTGAGCGGGTGGCGGCGGTCAGTCTGGCGCCGCTGGTGGCGGCGTTCGCCGCCGACCCGAGCGAAGGGGGGTTGGCCCGATTCTTCCGTTCCCTGTTGACTCTGGAGGGGGGACGCAAGGAGATGGCTCTCGCCGCCCTCAGGGCCTATGCCGAGTACCACCAGGGCGAGGAGGCGTTTGCTCTGGTGCTGACCCTGTTCAACCAGTACCCGGGGGATGTAGGCCTGTTTGCTCCTCTGTTGCTCAATGTGGTAACGCTGCAACCGGGCCAGGCCATGTATCTGGATGCTGGCACCCCCCACGCCTATGTCCACGGGACCGGGCTCGAGATCATGGCCAACTCAGACAACGTGCTGCGTGCCGGCCTGACCGCCAAGCATCTGGATGTGGATGAGCTGCTCGCCTGCACCCGTTGTCAGCCCAAACCCGCCGACGAGCTCCTGCTATTACCTCGCCTGGCGGGGCAGGCCCAACACTTTGACGTCCCAGTGCCTGATTTCACTTTCAGTGTCTACTCGGCCGGTGCCCACAGGTTGGCCACTTCGAGCGCCGAGATCCTGTTTGCCATCAATGGCACCCTCTCCTTGCATTGTGACGGTCAGCCGACGATGGTCGTGGCGCGGGGGCAATCCGTCTTCCTGCCCGCCAGTGTCGGACGTTATGAGGTGCGTTCCCAAGGTTGTTTTGCCCGGGCCGGCAACCGCTGAACTAGGCTGTGTTCTTAAAGTGATGAATATATAATCTCAAATCTTCTCAACAGCTTAAGACCTATGCAGTGTCCCGTCGTTACCAGCTAACCGATGCACAATGGGGGCTTATCGAGCCCCTTTTTCTATGCCGCCGCATAAGCGGACGCCCTACTCGTGAGCCACGCCAAGTGCTTGATGGCATTCTCTGGATACTTCACACCGGCGCACCTTGGCGAGATCTGCCAGAGCGTTTCGGCCCATGGAGCTCGGTCTACAACAACTTTCGACGTTGGCAAAGCACAGGTCGTATCGATGCCATCCTTGCAGCACTGCAACTGCATCTCAATCAAGAAGGGCTTATCGACTTCGACCTGTGGTGCATTGACGGCTCCAATGTCAGAGCATCCAAAGATGCTGGCGGAGCGCGTAAAAAAACACTCCGGTGAATCAAGCTCTTGGTCGTTCTCGTGGTGGTTTTGGCAGCAAAATTCACTTGGTCACTGATGGTAATGGTTTACCGCTGGGGTTCTGCCTTTCGCCGGGGCAGTCAGCGGAAATCAGATATGTGACAAGTGCGTTGGCCATGGCAAGGATCCCGACTTCATCAGGCCGTTATCGCACGCGGCCAACGCATCTTGCCGCAGATAAGGCCTATAGCAGCAGGGCTCTGCGGGCAGAACTTCGGCGCAGAAAGATAAAAGCGGTTATCCCGCAACGCAGCGACCAGCAACGGCACCATAAGGGACGTCCACTGGTGTTAGACAAAGCTCGTTATCGTAGGAGAAATGTGGTCGAACGGTGCTTCGGATGGCTGAAGAAGTTTCGCCGATTCTCAACGAGGTATGAAAAGCTGGCAGGAAGTTTTGCTGCTTTTATCAAGCTGGCTTTCTGCCTTCGTTACTTACGAGAGCTATTGGTGGACAGAAAACCAGCATTTTGAGAACACAGCCTAGGCCGCCTTTGAAGGCACGCCTGAATGTAAAGAGGGAGGCATGATGCCTCCCTCTCGCTATGGGATCTGTGTCAGGACGTAGGCGGCAGCTGAGTCGCCCAAGGAGGCTGGGGTCAGTGGGCCCTGCGCTCCGTCTCCTGGGCCAGCAGCATCCGTTCGTGGGCTATGAAGAAGGGGCGGTATAGCACATAGCTGTTGAGGATGCAGACCAGCACCATCAAGGCATTAGCCCAACTGCCGTTAGCAGCCCAGGCTGCCCCCAGCGGTGAGGGCATGGACCAGGGCAGCATAGCCACGAAGCGGTCCAGGTAGCCCCACTCGGTTAGCAGCCAGGCCAGGGTGGCATTGACCATGGGGACCCCGATGAAGGGCAGGAAGAACAAAGGGTTCATGATGATGGGGAAGCCGAACAGGATAGGTTCGTTGATGTTGAACAGAGAGGGAATGAAGCCGAGCCGACCGACCGAGTGTAGTGTGCGACTGCGGCTGCGCATCGCCATGAACACCAGGGGTAGGGTGGTGCCGATGCCGCCGATCAGCAAGTAATAATCCCAGAACCCTTGCAGGAAGATGTGGGGCAGGGGCTCGCCGGCCATCAGCGCACCCTGGTTGGCGCTCAGCCCCGCCATCCAGAATGGGGAGAGAAGACCGTTGACGATGAGGGCGCCGTGCACCCCCATGAACCAGAGCAGGTGCGCAACCAGCAGGGCGACGAGTAGGGCGGGCAGGGTATCGGCACCCGTCACCAGAGGTTGAAACAGGTGACTCATCAGCTCTGGCAGGGAGATGCCAAAGTGCTCCTGCAACCAGAGTCGCAACAAGCTGAGGGAGAGGGTAATGAACAGCAGAGGGATGATGAGCTGGAAACCCTGACGGGTCATCAGGGGGACTTCCTCGGGGAACTGGATGATCCAGCCGGCCCGCTGAAACAGACGGATGACCTCTACCGTGTAGAAAGCCGCGAGCAGGGCGGTGAAGATGCCAAGCCCCCCTAGATAACCGAAGACTCCCCCCTGTACCGAACGAAAGTCGATGAGCAGCAAGAAGGCGACACAACCACATAGACCGGATAGGCGCTCCGGCATCTGATAGGCCTTGGCCAGGCTGGCAGCAGCCCCGAAGGCGATGATAAGGGAGACCAGCCCTGCAGTGTGGCTGTAAACGGGGTAGAGCCAGGGCATCAGCTGCTGAGAAAGATCCCGTATGGCGATGGCCAGTGGGTGGCCATTGTCACTGGCAATCGGGGGGTAGAGAAGGGGGACCAACAGGCTCCCTACTATGATGAAGGGCATTGCGAGTTGGAATCCATCCCGCAGCGCCATCACATGGCGACTGCGGGTCAACCAGTTGGCAACCGGTATCATCCTCTGTTCGACGATGCTGGTCAGCATCCCCATTACTTGCATATTCATTGCTGCGCTATTCCTCGGGTTACCAGGCGCTCCGGCGTGCTCCCATTTTGCTCCCTTTTGGACTCAGCGTCCGTATCGGCCCACCAAGTTTCCCCATTTTTCTAGCTGGCTCACAAAAAAAGCCTGGCTCTTTAGCCAATGCTGGACGTGGATCACAAATATATCGACCAAAAACGGAAACCGGTTTCCAAATCATTTCTCGAGCGGCACAATTTACCCATACAAACCCCCAAGGAGATTAATTGATGAAAAAGATCATGTTGTGCTGCTCCTCCGGCATGTCCACCAGTCTGCTGGTCAAGAAGATGAAGGAAGAGGCCGAGAAGCGCGGCCTGCCCGCCGAAATCAATGCCTTCGGTGCCAGCGAGTTCGATGTCCAGATGCCTCGCTACCAGGTAGTGCTGCTAGGCCCCCAGGTCAAGTACATGCAGGCCGAGCTGGCCGGTCGCGCCGCCCCGCATGGGGTACCGGTCGCCGTCATCGACATGATCGACTACGGCATGCAACGGGGCGACAAGGTGCTGGATCACGCCCTGTCGCTGATCGGCTGACTTCGCTTACCACTACAAGGAAGAGTCCATGAGTACCTTTTACGACCGCTTCGTCTCGGTGATCGAGCAGAAGATAAGCCCGCTGGCCGGCCGCCTCGGCCAGCAGAAATACATCCAGGCCATTCGTGACGGTTTCATCGCCGCGCTGCCCTTTATGATCGTCGGCAGCTTCATGTTGGTCTTCATTTATCCTCCATTCTCACCCGAGACCCAGTGGGGGTTTGCCCGTGCCTGGCTCGACTTCGCCAGCACCTACCAGGCCCAGTTGCTGTTGCCGTTCCAACTCAGCATGGGGTTGATGACCCTGTTTATCTCGGTAGGAATAGGCGCTAGCTTGGCCCGCCAGAACGGACTGGATCCGGTCACCACGGGTCTGCTCTGCCTGATGGCCTTCATGCTGGTGGCCGCGCCCGTCAAGGATGGCAGCATCTCCATGCAATACTTCTCTGGCCAGGGGATCTTCACGGCCCTGATCACCGCCATCTATGCGGCCGAGGTCTATTCCTTCCTCAAGAAGCACAACATCACCATCAAGCTGCCTCCCCAGGTGCCGACTGGTGTCGCCCGCTCCTTCGAGGTGCTGATCCCGGTGCTGCTCATCATCCTGACCCTGCACCCGCTCAACCTGCTGATCGAGAGCACCACCGGCATGATACTGCCCGAAGCCATCATGGCCCTGATCAAGCCGCTGGTGGCCGCTTCCGACACCCTGCCTGCCATGTTGCTGGCGGTGCTGCTGTGCCAGATACTCTGGTTTGCCGGGATCCACGGCGCCCTGATCGTCACCGGTATCATGAATCCGTTTTGGATGGCCAATCTGGCCAACAACCAGGCCGCCATGGCCGCCGGTGAGGCGCTGCCCCACATCTTCCTGCAGGGCTTCTGGGACCACTACCTGCTGATCGGCGGCGTTGGCTCCACCTTGCCCCTGGCCTTCCTGCTGCTGCGCAGCAAGGCGGCCCACCTGAGATCCATCGGCAAGATGGGCGTGGTGCCGGGCCTGTTCAACATCAACGAGCCCATCCTGTTCGGGGCGCCCATAGTGATGAACCCGGTGTTCTTCCTGCCCTTCATCCTGGTGCCCATGATCAACGCCACCCTGGCCTGGTTCGCCCTGGACTTCGGTCTGGTCGAGCGAGTGGTGTCCCTGACGCCCTGGACCACGCCGGCGCCTATCGGTGCCTCCTGGGCCGCCAACTGGGCCATCAGCCCGGCCCTGATGTGCATCCTGTGCATGTGCAGTGCCGCCGTCATGTATTACCCCTTCCTGAAAGCCTATGAGCGCGGTCTGCTCAAGCAGGAAGAGGAGACGGAGGCGGCAGAGAAGGCCTTCACCGGTGACGTCACCATGGCCACCCGTGCCACCCGTTAATCCCATCGCCAACCGGCCGCCATCGTGGCGGCCACACAGGAGAATCACCATGCAGTACCGTTTCCCCAACACCTTCTGGTGGGGCAGTGCCTCATCCGCTCCCCAGGCCGAGGGCGCTAGCCTGCAAGGGGGCAAGGCCCCGACCATCTGGGATCACTGGTTTGCCATCGAGCCGCACCGCTTCCACCAGCAGGTGGGACCGGCGGATACCTCCACCTTCTATCATCATTTTCGCGATGACATCGCCCTGATGCAGGAGATCGGCCACAACAGTTTCCGTACCTCCATCTCCTGGGCCCGCCTGTTGCCGGAAGGGCAGGGAGAACCCAACCCGGAGGCGGTGCGCTTCTACCACGCCATGCTCGACGAGCTGCTGGCCCGTGGCATCACCCCCTTCATCAACCTGTTCCACTTCGACATGCCCATGAGCATGCAGGAGAAGGGGGGCTGGGAAAGCCGAGAGGTAGTCGATGCCTTCGCCGTCTTCGCCGCCACCTGCTTCAAGTTGTTCGGGGGCAAGGTCAAGCACTGGTTTACCTTCAACGAGCCGATCGTGCCGGTGGAGGGGGGCTACCTCTATGACTTCCACTACCCGAACGTGGTGGACTTTCGCCGGGCCGCCACCGTGGCCTATCACACCATGCTGGCCCACGCCAAGGCGGTGCAGGCCTATCGCGCCCAGGGCCAGGACGGCCAGATCGGCATCATCCTCAATCTGACTCCCTCCTATCCGCGCTCGCAACATCCGGCGGATCTGAAGGCTGCCAACATCGCCGATCTCTTCTTCAACCGCAGCTTCCTGGATCCGGCGGTCAAGGGCGAATTTCCGGCAGAGCTGGTGGCGCTGCTGCGTGAATACGATCAGCTGCCGGCCTGCGAGCCGGGCGATCGCGCGCTGCTGGCCGCCGGCAAGGTGGACCTGCTCGGGGTCAACTACTACCAGCCGCGCCGGGTCAAGGCCCGCAGCAACGCGGTCAACCCCGCCTCGCCCTTCATGCCGGAGTGGTTCTTCGACTACTACGAGATGCCGGGTCGCAAGATGAACCCGCACCGTGGCTGGGAGATCTACGAGAAAGGCATCTACGACATCCTGATCAACCTTCGCGATCACTACGGCAACATTCCCTGTTTTATCTCGGAAAACGGCATGGGGGTCGAGGGGGAGGAGAAGTTCCTCGGCGAGCAGGGCCAGATCCAGGACGACTACCGCATCGCCTTCATCCGCGATCACCTGAGCTGGGTGCACAAGGGAATTGGCGAAGGGTGCCAGTGTCTCGGCTATCACCTCTGGACTTTTGTTGACAACTGGTCGTGGAGCAACGCCTACAAGAACCGTTATGGTTTCGTGCGTCTCGATCTGGCCAGCGGCGAGCGCCGCATCAAGAAGAGTGGCGAGTGGTTCGCCGACGTATCTCGCAATGGCGGCTTCTGAGCCGGCATCACCCGCAACACCAAGGAGTACAAGATGTTTGATCTCGAAGAAACCGTCATGGGCATCATCATCAATGCCGGCCAGTCCCGCAGCCTCTGTTACGAGGCGCTGCGTTGCGCCAAGCAGGGCCAGTTCGCCGAGGCAGACGATCTGCTGAGGCAGGCCACCGAGGCGGCCAACGCCGCCCACGCGGTGCAGACCAGACTGATCGAGGCGGATCAGGGGGAGGGCAAGATCCCGGTCACCCTGGTGCTGGTCCACGCCCAGGATCACCTGATGACCTCCATGCTGGCCAAAGAGCTGGTGGTCGAGCTCATCGAACTCTATCGCCGTCAGGCGGCCTGACCGAAAGGAGCAGTGGCATGTTACGACTGGGACTGGATATCGGCGGCACCAAGATGGAGGGGCTGTTGCTCGACGGTGCTGGCAACGAGTTGTGCCGACGCCGCATCGCAACGCCGCAGCAGGGCTATGAAACCTTTATCGAGGTGGTGACCGGCTTTATCCGCGGCTTTGCCGAGGAGGCAGGAGCCCCCTTCAGCATCGGCATCGGCTTGCCGGGGGCGGTGCGTTCCGACAACGGTTGCATCAAGAACGCCAACTGCCTGTTCCTTAACGGTCATCCGCTCAAGGCCGATCTGGAGGCCGCCCTCGGTCAGCCTGTCTGGTTGGCCAACGATGCCGACTGTTTCACCCTCTCCGAGGCGGTCGATGGGGCGGGCAGCGGCGACACAGTGGTGTTCGGGGTTATCCTCGGCACAGGCTGTGGTGGCGGCATAGTGGCGCACCAGCGCCTGCTGGTCGGTCCCAACGCCATCAGCGGCGAGTGGGGGCACAATCCGCTGCCGGGTTACGATCCGGCCCGTGACGGTCCGGCTCAGCCCTGCTACTGCGGGCGCAGCAACTGCATAGAGCGGTTTGTGTCGGGCACCGGGTTTGCCGGCCGTTTCGTCGAGCGCCATGGCCGTAGCCTGTCGCCCAAAGGGATCCTGACGGCGGCCGCCGAGGGGGATGGCGAGGCCCAGGCCCACTATGACCACTTCCTCCATGCGCTGGGGCGAAGCCTTGCGAGCGTCATCAACCTGCTGGATCCGGACGTCATCGTCTTCGGTGGCGGCCTCTCCAACATAGCGCGCCTTTATGAGGATCTGCCGGCGGCCATCACTCCCTGGCTGTTCACCGACAGCTGCCTGACGAGGCTGTTGCCGGCGCGGCACGGGGACAGCAGCGGCGTGCGCGGCGCGGCCTGGTTGCCTAACCCCTGATCTGACTCTCTCACCACATTACACATACACGGAGCCGGCGGCACCGTGGGGCAGCCCCTTGCCTGCGGCGGCCCTCTCCACCGCTGCCGGCCCTTTTTTACCACGATAGGACGTTACAAAAAGGAAGAGCAAAGATGGAAAATATGCACAAAGTCATGCCCCTTTCCCTGTTGACCCTGGCCATGCTCAGCACCCCGGCGTTGGCAGACAAGTATGACTTCGCCATGCACGGCTATGTCCGTTCCGGCATCCTGGCCAACCAGGATGGCAACCGGGTGGACTCCGTCGGCCTGATGCCGGACGGCAAATGGCGTCTGGGCAACGAAGACAACACCAAGCTTGAGCTGATCCCCCAGGTGACCCTCACCTCGGATTCCGGGCCTGTGGCCAAGGTCCAGGCCAACCTTACCCACGAGACCGACTGTACGGCCGACTGGAACTGCGTCGATGACGACGGTCACGACATTCAGGTGCGCGAGGCCTTCGCCCAGATGACCAATCTCGATTTCGCCCCGGACGTGGTGTTCTGGGCTGGCAAGCGCTACAGCAGTTCCAATACCTCCAGCCACCAGTTTGATTGGGAGTACATCCAGTACAACGGCACTGGCGGCGGGGCCGACAACATCGACATCGGCTTCGCCAAGTTTGACGTCGGCGTCTATGCCTTCACCCCGAGCGACGAGGCCAAGGCCTATCCCCACGACAAGGATGAGCAAGGGTATCCGGACGATTACTCCCTCAACCTCTGGTTCAAGAAGATTGGCGGGGGCCCCATCGATCTGCAGCTGGTCGCTCACCACATGAACCAGAACGAGAATAACGCCTGGAAGGAGAGCGCGGAGCAGGGTTATGGCGTCACCGGTATCTACAACTTTGACGGTTTCTATGGCCTGACCGGCGGTTACTCCCGCTTCGTGGCCCAGCTCGGCAAGGGACTGGCGGCGGGTGACTCCCTCGGCAAGAACGGCTGGGGCTGGTCCAACCTGGACGACACCAAGTCCTGGCGCTTGGTGCTCGACGGCCTGGCCTCCCTCGGCAACGGCTGGGATGTTTCCACCTTCGCCTTCTACCAGAAAGACAAGAACTACCGCTGGTGGACAGGAGACATGGAGGGCTGGGGCCGCTCCATGTGGGTGGCCGGCGTGCGCCCGCAGCAGCAGATCACCAAGAACTTCGCCATGCAGTATGAGGTCGGCTACGAGTACCTCGACGATGACAACTTCAAGGGCGTGTCGGGCAGCAAGGGCAAGGGGGGCATGACCAAGGCGACTATAGCTCCCACCCTGACGTTCGACTCCGGCTTCTGGAGCCGCCCGCAACTGCGCCTGTTCGCCACCTACGCCAAGTGGGATGAAGGTGTCGCCGATGCCATCGACGGCAACTACGACTGGGGCAGCGGCACCCTCTCCGCTGGCTCCTACTCCCGTAGCGGCAAGACGGATACCTGGAACTTCGGTGTCCAGGGCGAAGTGTGGTTCTAAGGAGAGCAAGCATGAAACCTTCATTACTCAATACCCTGAGCTTCTGCGTATTGTCGGCCTTGGCCGGCAGTACCCTGGCGGCCCCCTCCCACTTTGAGCACTTCATCACCCGTGATGGCGCTGCCCTGATGGATGGCAAGCAGGCGTTCCGTTTTGCCGGCATCCACGCCCCCGAGCTACACCGCATCGAGGATGATGCCCGCGGCGTGTGCAAGGCCGACCCGCGGGGCTGGGGCCAGTACTTCAAGTGGCCGACCGCCGAGGAGCAGGCCAACTGGATCCGAGCCATGGTGCAGACCGGCGCCAAGGCCCAGCGGGTCTATGTCCTCTCGGTGGAGCAGGAGAACGATCAGGCCTGTGAACGTGAGACCCATATCCTGGCCCCTGCCACGGCAGACGGCATGCCCGTACTCAACGAGAAGGCCATGGTGGTCTATGACAACATGATCGCCGAGGCAGACAAGCAGGGGTTGCGCCTCATCCTGCCCTTTATCGATCACTGGTGGTGGTGGGGTGGTCGCGAGCAACTGGCGGCCTTCTACAAGGAGACGGCCGACGACTTCTACAAGACCTCGAGCAAGACCTACAAGGCCTATCAGGACATCATCCGCCAGGTGATCACCCGCAAGAACACTATCACCGGTCGTCACTATTATGACGAGAAGGCGATCATGGCCTGGGAGACCGGCAACGAGCTGGAGAACACCAACGAGGCTTTCCTTACCCAGACAGCAGCCTGGATCAAGCGGTTCGCCCCTCACCAACTGGTTATCGACGGCACCTACAAGAAGATCAACGACTTTTCTCTCAAGGATCCGAACGTCGACATCATCAGCAACCACTACTACACCAACGCCGGCAACAATCACCCGGATCAGGTGAAGAAGGATCTGAGTGCCATCGCCGGCAAGAAGGTCTATCTGGTGGGTGAATTCGGCCTGCTCGACCACAAGGAGCTGAACAACATCATGCAGTCCATCGTCCACACCGAGGTGGACGGTGCCAAGGCGGTGGGGGGCTTCATCTGGGGTTTCCGTGGTCATCGCCACGACGGCGGCTTCTACTGGCATAAGGAGTACACCGGTCACTACAGCTACCACCTGCCCGGCTTCCCGGTCGAGGGCAAGGACAATCAGGAGATGGAGGTGGTCGATCTGGTGCGCCAGGCCTCGGCCCAGATGGCGGGCCTAAAGCAGGCCCCGGCCCTGCCGGTACCGGATGCCCCGCTGCTGCGCAATACCGATTCGCCGTTTGCCATCAACTGGATGGGGGCGCCGGTGGGACGTACCTATGACATCGAGCGCGCCACCTCCGCCGAGGGTCCCTGGACCCGGGTCGGCAAGGATGTCTCGGACGGCATCAACGAATGGGATTCGAGCAAGATGAGCCTGTTTAGCGACGACTACAGTGAGCTCAAACTGGGGCAGACCTACTACTACCGGGTGGTCGCCAAGAACGAGTCTGGGGTGTCCCGGCCCTCCAACGTCATCGCGGTCAAGCACACCCAGCAGAACCTGGCGCCTGTGGTCGACGCGGGCAAGGACCTTGCCACGACCGTGGATCAGGGCGTCTTGCTGAGCGCCAGCTGGCGTGACGACAATCTGCCGACCCCGCAGGTCAAGGCGGGTTGGCGCAGCACAGGGGCCCTCGAGGCCAGGTTCTGTCACGCCGACCAGGCTGAAACCCGTGCCTGGTTCCCCCAGGCCGGCGAGTACGAGCTGACCTTCAGCGCCGATGACGGCCTCGAACAGAGCGCCAAATCCATCAAGGTGAAGGTGGGGGAGGCTAAGGGCGAGTTGCCGGCCAGCTACTGCGCGTTCAGCTCCGCCGAACTCACTGCCAAGGAGGGGCTGCTTAACGTGGTCAAGAGTGCCGAGAACCAGTTGGAAGTGGCGGCAGATGGTTTTGCCGGCCCGTTCGCCAGCGAGGGTGACAAGATCAGCTGGAACGTCGAGGCTCCCTGGTCAGGCACTTTCAACCTGCAGTTGCACTTCAACGGCAAGTGGGGCGGCAAGAAGAACAGCGTGGTCATCAATGGCAGCGACAGCTACCCGATCGAGTTCCCACAGACCGACGAGGCCGGTCAGGTGCAGGTGATCCCGGTGCAGCTCAAGCAGGGCAAGAACGAGATCAGCTTCGGCAAGTTCGCCGGTGACTGGGGTTATATGTTCGTGAAGTCCGTCAAGGTGGTGGCTGAATAAGTACAGATGGGCTGTGCTTTGTGCATAGCCTATATTCAACTCTATTTCATTCAACCAAGAGAACGTGTCGGATGCGCACTATTTTTATCGGGAATTAAAAGCATTGTTGTACGGTTGGTATAAATACCGGGTATGTTTTTCACATGACTAGGAATATAGCAGCACGACCGTCTCTATTAGGGAGATAAAGATGAAAAAGCATATGTTGCTCGGCGCTCTTTGGTTGGCATTACCGGCATTCTCCATGCAGGTGATGGCGGCTGATTATCTGTTCGAACAGTCGGCCAAGGAAGGCCAGCTCAATGTGGTTGCCAGCGCTAAGGATCAGCTGACCATTGACGATGACGGCTTTGTCGGCCCGTTCGCCAGCGAAGGGGACAAGGTGACCTGGACGGTCGAGGTACCCAAGACCGGTGAATACCAGTTACACCTCTTCTTCAACGCCAAGTGGGGCGGCAAGAAGAATACCCTGGTGGTCAATGGCGGTGAGCCGCAGCAACTCGACTTCCCTCAGACCAGTGATGCAGGCCAGAACAAGGTGGTCCCGGTTACCTTGCAGGAAGGCAAGAACAGCATCAGTTTTGGCAAGTCCCCCAATGACTGGGGTTATATGTTTGTCAAATCCATCAAAATATCAACAAATTAATATTCCGCACTGGCTGCGCCGCAATGGCGCAGTCCATTCTATTGTCCTGTTAACTCTCGGTGAAAATAGACGGATTATTATTATTTCTGAGTGCTGGTACTTGTTTGTATCACTCAGAATAATACGCGGCGGTTAATTTAGTTTTTACGTGACAATGACATTTGCCGTATCACTGTCAGTGATAATGGGATAGCCGCTTATTTCATGGAAATACAAGAAGGATGTCAACGTGAAGAAAAAAACAATCATCGCCGCCATGTTGCTGGGGTGTAGCACCGTGCCAGTGCTGTTGCTGAGCCCCCCGGCCCTGGCCGCGACCACCTACCCGACCTGCGCCTCGGCGGCCAGCGATCCGGATGGAGACGGCTGGGGCTGGGAAAATGGTCAGAGCTGTCAGGTGGCGACCGGCTCGGGTGGCTCGACCACCTATCCGACCTGTGCCTCGGCCGCCAGTGACCCGGATGGCGATGGCTGGGGCTGGGAGAATAACCAGAGCTGCAAGGTAGCAGACGGCAGCAGTGGGGGGGCCACCCCATCGACGTCGGGCCAGATGTATGTGAAAGATGGCCAGCTCTACTCCAGCAACGGCCAGCGTTTCATTGCCCGCGGCATCAATTTGCAATATGGCGACAACCCAGGCGCAGCCTTCGCTGCCATCACGCCGATCGCCGATACCGGTGCCAACATAGTGCGGTTGCAACTGCGCAAGTTCACCACTGCTCAGGAGCTGCGCCGTGCGCTCGATGCCATCATCGCGCGCAACATGGTCGCCATGCCCATGTATTGGGAGAGTGACGTGACCTGCCAGAACAACCCACAGCCGCTGCAAAGCGCCGTTAGCACGCTCTGGCTCGGCAGTTGGAAGGCGGTGATGCAGGATGCCAGGTACAAGGGCAAGATCTTGCTCAATATTGCCAACGAGTGGGGAGAGGATACCAACAACTACGGTGACTTCATTGCGACCTACAAGAGTCTCATCAAGCAGTTGCGTGACGGCGGCTACACCATGCCGTTGGTGATCGATGGGGCCCACTGTGGCCAGTATGTGCAGAGCTTCCTCAGTGGCCGCGGCAGCGAGTTGCTGGGTGCCGATCCACAGCAGAACCTGATCTTCTCCCTGCACGCCTACCACTGGTTGTGGGACACCACGGCCGAGATCGACACCGCCATCGCTCAGATGAAGGGGCAGCGCCTGGCCTTCCTGTTCGGCGAGTTCGGCGACAAGCGCTTCCAGGCACCCTACAACGTCGATCACTACCACTTGCTGAGCAAGTCCCAGAGCGAGTCTGTGGGCTGGATCGCCTGGTCCTGGAAGGGGAATGGGGCAGGGGAGGAAGAGGTGCTCGACATGTCCTACGACTACGGCAGCATGGATCTCTCGCCTCGAGGCAATGACATCGTATTTGGTGAGGATGGCATTCGTCAGACGGCATCTCCAGTACAATAAAACCTAGCTCACGGGGCGGGATTTTGGAGGTTCCCGCCTCGTTGGGGGCATGGTAGGATGAAACCTGTTGTAAACCGGTTACCGGAATGAACCCATGGCCAATATTACTGATGTGTCGCGTCTAGCGAATGTGTCCAAAGCTACCGTATCTCGCGTCATGAGCGGTTCGCGCGGTGTGCGTGAAGAGAGTCGGCTGGCCGTGTTGCAGGCCGCCGAACAGCTGAATTTCCGACCCAATGCCACGGCGCGCTCCCTGGCGACCCAGGCGACGGATTGTGTGGGGATTATCCTATCTTCCCAGCTTGGCAATCGTCTGGCCTGCATGCTGCCGTTGCTGGAAAGGGCGTTGGCCAAGGCGGGCAAGAACATGCTGGTACGCTTTGCCGACGAGGCGCAACAGCAGCAGCTGGCGGTGGACGAACTGCTGGGCGGCCGTTGTGATGGTGTGCTGGTGCTCGGCGCCAAACAGTCTTTGGCACCGAATGAGCGCCTGGTCCAGCTTGATGGAGTGAGCGAGACGGACAATCTTAATCTCTGCTATGACCTAACGTTTGCTACCGAGAGCGCCTGTCGCTTCTTGCTTGGCAAGGGACATCGCCAACTGGTGTTGATGCTTGACGACAAGCTATCGCCTGCAGGAAAAAGTGCCATTCAAGGTTATCAACAGGCTTTGCAACAGCAATCCCTTCCCTACAACAGCCAACTGGTGATCGATGGTACCGACAACCAGCAAGCGTTGCTCGGCCTGCTCAACCGCTATCTGCCCTTCACTGCCCTAGTGGTGCAGCACGATACTCAGGCTGCCGATGCAATGCGGTTGTTGCGTGAATTTAGTCTGACTATTCCACAAGACATTTCTGTAATCAGTTTGGAGGGGACAACTCTTTCTGCTCAATTGACACCTCCCTTGACCTGCATTGAGTATCCAATTGAGGTGCTTGCACAAGAGTGTGTCCGTGCCTTATTAGCGAAAAGTAGTCTTGTTCTTAATGAACAGCGGAAATATCCTGGCAGGCTGGTCGTACGTGAATCTGTTATTTCTCGTTAATGTAGTGGTCGAATCATCTCGGACACCGTTTTAGGTGGTACAGTCGCCACCATTACCAGGTCGCTAAACCTACCGGGACTTGACTATGAGCTATCAGATCCTCTCTGCCACTGTGGCCAGTATTTTCGAACTGAAACGTAACCCGATGGGGACACTAAAGAAAGGTCATGGTTCAGCCGTTGCCATCCTCAACAACAATGAACCAGTCTTTTACTGTGTGCCACCAGAACTCTTTGCCTACTATGTCGAGCTGGCCGAAGATACCGAGCTAAACCGTATAGCTGATGAGCGAATAGCCACACTCGACAGAGTCAGCGTTTCGCTTGATGACCTATAATGTAGGTCCTGCTCTTCGCCCGCTGGACACAGAAGAGAAGGTGACGACACTGGCGTAACCTTAAAGTTAGGTGTCCAGGAAACAGGGAGCGATTCCAAAACCGGATTATGACGCTTTGCTGGAATACTAAAAGGTACGAGCCAACCTGATTCAGCCGTCCTACAGGTAATGAGTGGGAGTGCTGATGTTCGGCAGACGCCAATGCTGACAAGTTATTGAATTTAAGGAAGAAGGTCACGAATATCACATTGCAGTATCTCGCAAAGCCGATAGGCTTTTTCAAGCGTAATATTAACCGTTCCTCGTTCGATACGTCCCACATAGCTCTGATCGATATCAGCCATTAGGGCTAGCTGTTCTTGGGTGATGCCGAGGTCAGTTCGTTTTGCACGCAACTTATTCCCAAATTTCTTTGCTATATCATGCATTTATCGCCTCTCTTGAGGCGAAAACTATCTCTGGTTGCTGAACACATGTGAAGGGACTATAATCCCTATTTGTCGGTTATTAGTTTAATAATCACGCAAACAGATGGAGAAAATCCATAACTATGTCGATCACTCATCTACCCACACCTATTTACAATGCCTTGGAGAATAAAAGACTGAACGAGTTTACAGTGGTGGAATGTCTAAAGGCCGGATATGGTGAAGAAAATACTTCTTATAGCAATGCTGCTGGATATGGATTTGTATATTTACAACTAATGAAGTTGGTTAATAAAGGATTGCTTTCAAGAAAATCTGATGGGCGAAATTTAATTTTCGCCAAGACAAGCAAATATTTTGATGAGCGCATTGAAAGTTGCAATTTACGAGAGGGTGAAATGTTACCATCAATGAACAATCCATTACATCATCTAAATGAAAGATATAACCACTATGAAAACCAAATAAAAATTCTTTCGGGAGAAAAGGAGGAATGTGATGAGTTAGCAAACATCTATCCACAGTTAAAATATGTTATCAACAATATATCAAGTCAAGCGGATGAAAAAATAAAAATTATTTTAGGGAGGATAAAAAGTGTTAAAGCAGTCATTGATGTAGTCTCATCACATCAGGCAACAAAATAATAAACGTCATTTGCAATTGTTATAATTTGAATGCCATGCTACGTATTGGTATCCTCTATTTTTTGGGGGGGATACGAAGTTCACGAATAAGAAATGGGCTAAGAATATCTTCTATCTTTATAGGCGTGCTAACTTGGATCTCTTTCACGAGATCTAACACTGCGAAAAGATTATCTTGATATTTCTTTTGCCAAATATCGCGTTCACTTTCCATGCGCGCTGCTTTTTTTATATATGCCGCGCCAGTCCTCCTCCCGGTGACTAGGTCTACTTCCTGTTGATTTAAATCACTCAGGTTATGTTGGCGAGTTGCATATTTAACGATTAGATCTCTACGATGAGGTACCGATAGTGTACTCAAACCACCTGAAATTAGGCCTTTTGCCTTAAGGCGAGCATGCAGTGTGGAGGCTTTGATGGGGGCCCTATCCAGGCCTTCGCGCTCCATAGCCAATAATTCTGACTCAATCAACAGATCTAAGTCTTTGCCAGATACTCTGTGTTTACTTGTCATGTTTATAATCTCTCTGAATATCTAAAACAAATTAACTATTTGAAGTGACCGCAAAATGAACAATGTATGAGATTATTATTCATCTTCCGTAGTTAGCTTTCTTTTTTCGATTCTTAACTGCTCAATGTAAAATGCATCAGCAAGGGTTTTTGGTGTTTTACCAACTAGTTTTTGTGATTCAATTCTATTGACAATAGAAGCTAGAGGATTTGATTTATCCTGCGATATTAATGAAACTATTTTTCTATCAGAAAAAGATTTAATTACATTAGCTTGGAATGCTTCCAATAATAACAAAGCTTCACGTTGTTCTGAGAGTGCTAATTCGAAAGAACTATCTTTTTCATAAAGTTGCTCTAATTGATCAACCTCAGCTATTTTATTATCGACTTTGATGTTTATAGCTTCATATTCATCCAGTCTACCTGTAAGAGTGAAGTAACCACACGGACCTCCAGATTGGCATTTCATGCCAAATGGACAGCCCCAGCGGGCAACATCTCTTGTACAGGCCCCAAGGGGGAGGGCATGTAACTGAGCATGCCGTTCAATGAGTTCTTTGGCTAACTCATTTTTCTTGACAGACAATAGCTTATCATGTGCCCGCTTTAAGTCTGGTAAAAATCTAGATGAAAGAATTTTCTCCAAATGGAGTGTAACCTCATCCCTCGATTCGCCGACTGTATGCAAATTAACCTTAAGATTATCTTCAGAACTTAAATTTGGATCTACAAGAATAGCCATGTATTTTTTAGCTGCATCTACACCAGAGTAAACAGCTTTAGACTTTGCTGCTTTTGCAAGTGCATTGATGCGTCGATCGCCGGATTCAGCAATTGCCGGTAATTTTGATTCTTCTGTCACATTATAATTTTCATATGAAGTATTTATATCATCACCGAAATCTTCACTAGTGGGGGATTTGAAAGACTCTGAGTTTTTATTAAGTGCCATAATTGCTAAGGACGAAGCTTTATAATTGAAAGATTCAGCCCTATGCTGATAAAATTGATTTTGAGTTATATCAATTCGGCCCATCAACATAGCTTGTAAATGGTCAGTTAGTCCTGAAATTGCCAAAAATGTATTAATGTTGTGTCTTGGTATGTGGGGGTTTAATTCTATTCTTTCACCGTTATCCTCTGTTAGATTCAGCTTGTCAAAAATTGATATTCTTTGTCTGTTACCACCGAGTAAGCTTTGCAATATATCATGAGTAAGTGGTTCTGGATTGGTAAGGGTAACAAGCGTATGATCCATTCCAAATGCACTTGTAGGCGCAATAAACAACAGATCTTCATAATTAATTTTTTGCTCAACCCCATTATCTCTTATGACCAGAGAACATTTGTAGTCATCATGAAAGCTCTTTGATTGTGCATATTTAAGTTCAACAAAATCGTTAATTTGTTTCTTTGTGAATAAAAATAGTTTTTCTCTACTTGTAACTGGATTGGATTTTGTTAATGGCTTAATGCCAACACCTTTTTGCAAAAAAGCATTTACCATGCTCTTCCGCAAACCGGCATTTCCTCGTGTGCCACCGGAGCCAGAAAAAACAAGACCATTAAGCTCTGACACCTCAATTAAATCATGTGGCAACGCTCTTATTGATGGGGGGAGGAAATCTGTAAATCCAGAATCCCGATATTGAGTTAATCTCTGTCTACTTTCAGCAGTCAATTCCATTACAACATCAAATATTGACTCAATTAGCTTAATTGTACTAGGCGCTGCCCAAAAAGTTCTCCACCCCGATTTTTTTGCGCCAAGATATTTAATGCCTAAGTTATATTCAGGTAGTTTATGTTTTTGGGCATATAATAGTTTATCTCCTTTGAGTGGCCGTTTTATTAATGCATCGATTCTAATCGATTGTAACTCTTGAAATCGCCAGCCAGTAATGATGAGTAGCAGTATGCAATTATAAAAAATCTTTTCACCATTTGATTTAGCTAGATACAGTAACTCAATGATACTGATGAAAGCACGAATAGAAATCAGCTTATTATCATCCGTATCGTCTGGGTTACTGTCAGCCGCTTTTCGTTTTTTTGTATTGTTTGTGTGGTTTCTACTGGGGAACTTATTTTGACATTCAATATTAGAGAGTGTTAAGTTAAAGGGGCGAATCATTCTGGCTAAAGAAACGGCAATATCACAATAATCGCTGACATTGCTACTACTAGTTGAGTTCTCGCTATGTCGTCTCATTGCGCCGTGAATAATATCAGAGTTTAAATACATTGGATGTCGTTGCCCTGTCAACTTCACCATCTCATAATACCAGCGGCGAAGAATGTTCAATATTTTGTTCGTGGTTGCAACACTAGGTGGTCTGCCCCTACGAAATGTATCTAAAATTATGATGGCTTTCATAAAATGGGCATAATCATCATCAATATCAATACGTTCAATCCCTTGCATTTCTGTATGGGAAAATATCAACACTGCGCGCTGTGATTGCCGAAACCATGCAACACCCTTTTCACCAGCAAGCCAAGATGGGTCATTCCAGGACATCAAATCAGTTGCCGCATAATCAGCAAGACGTGCATCGAAAACAGCTTGATATTTTGCCACAAACTGCGTCAAATTCTCCATTTGTTCACGCATGACACTATCCTACACGTTGTTAATATATGAAATACGAGTCATAACAGCCTGAACATGTTGCTTACGACGATCTAGTTCCGGCAGGAGAGGGTGATGTTGGATCAACGAATCATCAGCTAACTTAATGAGAGAAATTATTTCATTTTCAAAGCCCGCAAGAACATGCTGATGGTTACCATCTATGAATGGATGAAAATACAAGCAACCGTAGCAACAACGAACTTGTGCATACGGACACAAACCTTCCTCATAGCCACAACCACCGATGTGGTAGTGAGTCATATCACCCACAGAACCTGCGACCTTACGACCATGCCATATGTTGCTCTGAACCAAATTACCTGTCAGCATCAATGTAATCATGCTTTTAAAGGCTGGGTTTCGGCACAGCGCCTGTTCACGGATGCTAGCGAGATCTGGTGTTGCTGCGATATAGCGATTCGCCACAACCGTACTGGAGTGGCCTAGAACGTAGGCGATTTCTTCAGCACTGACCCCGGCCATAGCTAATGAGTGTCCCACATGGTGACGGAATTGAGTTGCTGTGTAGTGTGGTGCAACAGCCTGACGTTTAGCTACTGCAGCCTGCATCTCCAGTGGGGAGAAACGGAGCAATTGACGTTTTATCGCATCATTGACCATAACAACAGCATTTCCGCATTGAGGTAATAGTGGGTCTCCATCATTCAGCCCTGAAATACGCTTGTATAACTTAACTAATTTTCCGAGTTCTTCGGGTATTGCCACTATAACTCTTTGGGGATGGCTTTTGCTCTGCTTGGCGTAGGGAATAGCATATGAATACCTGATTAGATTGTCCCCCTCAGTATCAACAGCTATGTCTCCGACAGCCGTTCTAGCTAACTGTACTGGGCGAGCGCCAGTGGTCAATATAAGTCCGAGAATTACGCAATCACGAAGTTCTTCGATGGAGACTAGTGAAGCAATATTTTCTATATGACGTTGCTTCGCTTCTTCCGTTGATAATCGAGGGGTCAGCTTGGCAGACCAAAGTTGTAGGCCATTATGAATCATCGAAACCATGGCGTCTGGGAGCACATTATCGACTTCAGAATAAATAGACCACTTATCAGTAGCAGGGCGAGGAACTAGTAATAATTTATCCTCAAGGTCCTCATTATGATTGGTGCTTTCAAAAAAACCTAAAACATCCAGTTTTCGAAGTACATATAGTGTTGAATAAAATCGACGGTGTGTGGCTTTGCTTATGTATTGCTCGTGTAGTAGTGCAATAAACGTTTCATGATTTAGGCTAACAAGTCTGTTTATGGATTTTGCAATATCATAAGCAAACTCATGTATCACCCTTGCATTGTTTTCAGATGTATACACTACGCATGCAAACTTAATTAATTTTGATATTTCTTCAGGTAATGTGCAAAAGTTTTTTCCATTTTCAAAGTCAATGGAACAATTTCGTCCCGAATGTCTAAACTTCCACACATCCGTACTCGTATCTAGATAAGTGTCATCAAACTCTGTGGCTGATTTCAAATATAATGGACATGGAATAACTTGCTCGTTCAACCATCTAACCTGTGCGGCATTCAGTTGACTATCAGGAGAATGTTGAATTTCTTGCGGATTAGCTGAATTCATCGAAGTCTCCATCGTCTAATAATGGGATGGGGAAGGGGGGCACTACGTTTATTCCTGCAACCTCTTTCTCCTGTTGTATGCGCCTGATATTGCTATCATTGGCAAGTTTTTCAACAAAACGTCGTGCATATTTATAGGGCATGCGACTGCCGATTTCCCACCCCCCCAACAATCGCAACTGCTCAGCAGCAGCGTCTAACAGCCCTTTTATGCGACCATCAAGGCCAAAGTCGCGAGAAAGTTGCAATTGTTCATCTAGTAATTCTTTATAAATATACTCCAATGTAAAATAAGCCCAGGTGTGGCGACCCACATGTGGAGTTAACTCCACCATGTCAGTGAATGGGTTGTTATTTCGAAAAGATGGATGTGTTTTTATATAGGCAGTATCGATGCAACGATATAACTTTCTAATAGCTGCGTACCCTAATGGCTGGCAAGTGCCTCGGCTTGCCGTAAACATAAACTCATGATTTAAATTTTTAGAATATGGATTTCTGTATTGCTCTTTATAAATTTCCAGGTAATGGAAATCATTAACCTCTAACTTGATTGTACGACAAGAGCTTGGGGTTTTTAGAGTTAACGGTTTCCTCCTTGGATCATCAATTCCATCAGGAAGATTTTGCACCATTAATAGATACTCAACATTGCCATGGCTATCTGGCTGAGATACACCAAATGAATCGACTGTCAGCAACAAAACTTCTCCTACGCGAAGTCCATACTGGAACATAAGTCGATGTATAAGGAAGTTACGATATTGTAAACCCTCAGTTTGAAATGGATTGATGGGGTTGATCACTTTTTCAAACATCTCCCCAGTATCTGGATCAACGACAGCAGGGGAGGAGGGTAACAGCAGGTCGTTAAGCTCCAGATGTTGTTGGTACGTAATGCTCTTGTAGCGAGTTGCCGGTGTATGCTTTGCAGGTCCGAGTCGATTAAATTCCTTTACCTTGTTTTTTAGTCGCAGTTCATTGCTGCTGTAGTTTGTGTTGACTACGGCTGGAGACATGCTTTGATATTTTACACACATGTACCGCTCATTGAGATAATTCAGAAAACGGACCACATTCTTAATATGTGTACAGCAAGTTGCTTTATTAACTTGACTAACGGTATTGCTTACTGTGCTATCAGTAGGCGGTTCATTCTCCTCTGTGAGATGTTGTTTGCTGAGTAGATAGTGAAATAGGTTATCTAGCTCAGGGATGCAAGATGCGATATCAAAGCTCGATCTATAAAAAAAATAGTCAAATGTTTCTCCATGAGTTTTCAACCAGAAGCTGTAGAAAAATCGGAGCGAGATCAGGTCATTTCTCTGCGTACTAAATCTCGTCCTAGACAACTGATTGAGCAGGTAGATCGTTCCAAACAACACAGGCAGAGTCGTTACATCATCGACCAATACTGTGACATGTTGCCGATCACGCCTGATGTGATAGTTGGTGTATGTCATCAGTTACCCATGTCCAAAGTTGACCATCATGAAGTTAAGTTAAGTAGCAAAACCCAAAATCTGCAAGTGCTCTAGGATGTAGCTAAGTGATTGATCTGATCAAACTCATGAACTTATCTATAGTTCAGAATATTTAACATAATATACATTATGCGCAATGACGGATGCAGGAGGACAGAATGAAGAAACCTGAGCAATGGAGCCGCTTTGATGCGGTTGATGGCTTGGCCACTGAGGCCGACATGGTTGCTTATCTGCAGGCAGCTCTTGAAGATGGTGATCCGGCGCTGCTGACTGCGGCGTTTGATGATGTGGAGCGTGCTCGCGCCAAACTGCGTGGCCAGCCGCGCTACACGCTGGAAGAACTGTTGGCTCAGTGTGACCCCAATGCCACGCCACCAGGTGAAATGGATTGAGATCAGGGCTGAGCATTCTTAATCATGGCATTGAGCCGTAACACCTTGCCCCAAAGATTCGGAGGCACCATCACCAGCTCCTGGCCGGCTGCGGGCGCAGACGGCAGCGGTATGGGACGGTTACTCTCAAAGTAGAATTCAAAGGCGGTTACCAGCGCGTCACGTGCCTCGGCCAAAGCTTCCTCGCGAGAGTCTCCACCGGTTAAGGCTTCTGGTAAATCTGGAAAATATGCCATCCAAGCATCACCATCACGCTCGATCATTACGGGATAATTCATACCTTTCTCCTTGAACCTGCACTAGTCGAACGCAATGCCGATAAATAGGGTTATCGGCATCACGTGAGAGATAACGTAGGGGAAATTTAACCACTACGGCGACACAACTCCTGTATTAATGCGATCCATGACGAAGAACCATCATGGACACCTTGATCTGCCAACCGCAGAAGATCCTCACCTAAAGCCGACAATGCATCGTGCTTTGAGCCATAGTGCTGATAGTAGGAATTGGCTAGTTCAACCAACTGCTCATTTAGCTGCACCCGAACATCTCTTGGAACCATGTACCCTCCCCTTAGTCGATATTCTGAAACCACAAATGTCCCATTTTGAGACAAGAGTCCACTATTAAAGACAGTGGACTCTGGGGCCACGGATGCCCCCTCCCCCCCAGGGTCAGCGCGGGGCATCTAGCGCGCGCAAGAGCCGATGTGGTTCACAAAAGCAGCGTGCGCGCTTGCTGGATACGTCTCATCAGAGCAACAAGTTGCTCAGCCGAGCCGCATCGCCGATGAACACCAAGAGGGATGACCTACGCATAATCACCCCCCCCTAGCCGAAAATGAAAGCCTGGCAGCGAATGGATGGGGCCAACGAGAAATTGCGCATGCGCAAAAGTTTCGCATGCGAAACTCGGTGCCCATGACCAACCTTGAGACACTACCCCGCAAGCGGGGGCCCCTTCTCAAGGTTGTTCCTGGAATACGTGGTGGCGCTAGTTCAGGGGAAGCGCAGCGAGTGCCATCGTTGCCGAGCTTTCTTGCTGGGGCTTGTTGCCCTGACAGTACAGAAAATGCTCCCGTTCATCATATACCAAGCGCAGCAGACAAGGCCCAAGGGAATAGACCTGATAACCGGCCATCATTAAGTCGCTCAGTTTCATTGAGAAGGAATAGGCATTGTTGCCCCTGGCCTCCAGGTAGTACTCGAACTGGGCATGAAACTTACCGGTATTGTCCTTATAGGATGTATCCGCCCAGCCGGTGATGGTGATATCAAACTTGGAGAATGGGGCTTCCTGCACGCTTTTAGCGGGGGTAGTCGGCATGACTGGTGCCGCCGCCTTCACTTCTGGGTCGGAAGGCGCTGGTGATGCTGCTGCCTGCTCTACCGGCACAGATACCGGCGCTGGTTCATCATTACCCAGCATATTGAACAGGGACTTTACGCTCATCGGGACACCGATGAAGATGAGGATCACCGCCAACCACAACCACCATCTTTTCCACAGCGGCACAATGTCGGAGGCCTTGGCCTCCTGAACACTGCCTTCTGTTTGGGTATGAGACTTGTAGAACGGGAAGAACGTCTTGTCGTACCGGCGAACAGATTCAGAGAGGCAGGTTGCGCGAGCCCCAGCACCATCGAGCACTTTGCGGGTGTAGGTTTTATCAGAGCCCGCAGCGGCGTGTTTGCTGACCAAGAACTGGATCTCGATCATGTCACGCAGATCCTTGTGCACCTTCCCCAGGGACTGGGTCATGAACAGGATGTCGTGGCCATAATGACGATGCATGGAGAAGTATTCCAGGCAGTTGATGAGGTCATCGCTCGCCTTCTTGTTACGCCCTGCTCGGGGGTATTGGAAGTGACATTCATCAATGACAAACAGCGGGCCTTGCCCCTGCTCGTTGCGCCACTCCTCCAGGGTGAAGTGCTCGGGGTCAGAGAACGCCTTGATGGCGCCGTGCTCTCGACTAAAGCCATCCTGGCGAACCTCAACGAGATCCCTTACCTCCTCGCCAAACACGGCGATCAGATGATCCATCATCAACGGCAGGTTGGTGACCACCCGACGCCCTTCCTTGATGGCTGGGATCACGTGAAATGCGACTGCTTCATACGATTTGCCAGAGCCGGGACGGCCAACAATGATGTTTAGTGCCATGTTGTCTCCTTATGAACCGAGTCTGGTGAAGGGAACCAACTGGAGGAGCAGGCGAACGCCAATCGCTGTCACAATGATGGCTGAGGCATCATTCACCCCCGCGATCGCCATGATGTTCTGCACATCAGCGGGGAGCATGGAGAAGTATTGAATGATGTTCATGGCCCCGAGCATGGAGCCAAGGCCAGAGATAGCCAGGTGAACAATCGACAAGATCGCTTCAAAGAGGAAGCAGGCCAAATCCTTGAGCATGTCAAAGAGCGAGAGCAGCAGTGAATAGAGCAGGTTCAGGAAGTCATTCCAGCGGTGAGCAAACCAATCAAGCATGAGAGCACCTCATTTTTCGCATGAGAAAATCAAGCAGCGCGGACTTAGCCGCCGAACACTAAACGTCTGGCCAGCAAGCCGGCGCAGAAGATGACGAAAGCACGAATAGCTATCCAGACATTCGGCGGCACGGTAAGTTGATGGCAACCGAAGTCAGCGAATCCCATGTCAAAACAGATTGTCCAGGTAGGGTATTCCCCTCCCCCTGACAGCTGTAGGCGGAAGCCATTAAGCCAGTCAAAAAGCGCGGTATGTTGCAGTTCTTGCGTGAATCCGCTCCATACACCTGCCATCCCTGCGGGATAACGAGACTTCCACCAAGAGGTTCCCTGCGCGGTATCGGGCAGGGTTTGCGCGGGGACACTGGTTGTTAAGGTGTCGGAAAGCAGCCGGTTAGTTTCATCAATCCGCGTTTCTACGCCATGAAGGTCAACGGCGTTGGTCGTAGCCAATAGCTCATTGGTGCGGTCGAGACGAGATTCCAAGCCGCCAAGGTTGGAGACGGTAACAGAGCTGGGTATGCTGCCAGTGCCAGTGCCAGTGCCAGTGCCAGTGCCGGTTCCCGAGCCAGTCCCAGAACCAGTTCCCGACCCCGTACCCGTACCCGTACCCGTCCCAGAGCCTGATCCAGTATTGCCACCTTCACCTGGAACGGTTGGTTTCGGGCCGGTGATAACAGGGCGAATTACACCGCCTGCAATTGCACCAGTATCTGGGTCTGTAGTCGGTTTGCCGGTGATAACGGAATTAATTGCATCACCATATATTGGGTCAGTGACGGGAGGGAGTGGCTTACCCGATGGTAATACAACGGGAGGTGTCCCAATAATATCGAAGTCTGGGCGGTTATCAGGCTTAACCGGAATGACAACCGAGTTATCTACCAGGTGAGGTTTGGGAAGGCGGGTGCCAGGATTGTTCATATCCTGCAAGTAGTGATCAGGAATAGTACCGTCAACACTAACACCATCGAGAACGCTAGCTACAGACTCCTCCAAAACCTCTTCTTTGTTTGTTGATTGAACCTTGAGAAGGTCGGTTTGATAGTCATAAGAAATGGCAGAAGTGACAACAGAAGATTTAAGCATAGTGTCATTTCTAAACTCATTAACAACAATGTCCACGTCATAAGCAAAGCGGTAGTTAGTACCGGAAATACCAAAAAAAACCTTCGATAATGGGTTGGCCTCACAGCGGTTATAAAAAACCACTCTTGTATTGTCAGGAGGAACCCTATCCTCCCGATAAAACTTACATGTTGGATTGGAATCCAAATATTGAGAGGTTCTAATAAAAACAACCATCTTAGCTTCTTCGGTGATAGCACCTACACAAGTAGCCATATCAAGGGCTTTGTCGCCTTGCTTCCAATATGGGTCATTGTATTTATTCTGAGAAGGATCAGGGAGACCTGTCGTGCGATTAGGAAGAATACAACTTGAAACAGGAGTGGAATCAGCATAAGGGGAATAACTAAATTCCTTCATGAGGTCACAATCAACAATGCCACTCTGAGAAAAATCACAACGCTTGACGTTATCCAAGCTATCACCATTCAAAGTGATGCCGTAACGCTTAAGCTGGAAAGAAAGCATACCGTAGGGGTCGATCTTCAAATCCTCCTTTGCGAAGTTCTTAAGCAACGGCGGAGTTGATATTGCAACAGCAGTAACAGCAGCAGCGCCCGCGGCGTACTGGACGGCCAGACGAGTAGCTAGGGTTCTGCCCGTCCAGATTGCGGCTTGTTCGGCCATAGCCATTACCACGGGGGCAAATGCCGGTAAGAACGCGCGAGCTTGGTTGACAGGCAGCCAGGCGGTGAGAAAGCACAATGAGTAAACAAGGAGTCTGCGCCACATATGGTGCTCCAAGAAATTTAGCGGCTAAATTCTTCGCATGAGAAAATGGCGCTGTAATATGTTGCAAAACGCTACAACATATTACAGTTGGCTTGCGTGGCTAAAGTTTCGCATGAGAAACTTTCCGTTAGAAAAGGGGGCTTATGCCCCCTTCATTCCCATAACAAACGCCATTCCTGACAGTCCCCCTATCGTAATAATTGACGACATGAAGACGATATAGGCAAAGGAAGCGGTCATTAGGCTTTGCTGACCAAGCGTTTGGCCAAGGAGATCCCCTTGGTTGCCAGCGCGATGCCAACAATAGTGACACCGGCACTTGCAACGAAGGTTACAACCGTCCCCAAATTGACAGCAGCAAACATCTGGTCAAGAGCCGATGTTTCTCCGGCAGCAAAAGCAGGTGCAGAAGCTGCAACGATGATTACAGGAATAGCTTTTTTGATAATAGACATAAGTACCTCACAAGAGATTAATTACTTTTTTCGCTACACCGATAGCGAAGCCAGGAAACCAACCGAGAACAACAACTGCGCCAAACGCCCATGAAAACATAATGGCGATATCTGACGGTGCTATATCAACGGTGGATTGTTTATATTCCTCTACGGTTTGGATAATCATAGAGGAACATTCTTTTACAGGGGCATCTGTCTGATATAGAAACCCCTGTTCATTAACAGCGATGCAATAAGCCATTTTTGCCTATGGTGTTATTCCCATGAGCGATAAAGAGTCTTCATTACCTTTTTCAATTCTTGCTCAGTGTTAATAACTGTATTGCCGACATATACCAAGTCACTATCAACATAGTGAAATATGATGCCTGGTATTGAGCTGGTCAGGTAATGCCTCCCATCGCTTGAATTAGCCTGTAGAACGGGAGTTGTCCCCTCCTCCCACTTGACGTCCTTTTTCAGAAACTTGAGGGCCATCGATCACACCTTGTTTTTCTCATGCGAAAGTGAGGTGACTTCGCGAAGAGCCGCATCATTGCTCATGTGGTAGGTCACGTTAGCACCACGCTGACCAGACCATGCTTCAAGCCAAACAGGGATCTCGACAACTTTGTCGATCATGCTGTTGGCCTGCAGCGGGATGCCTGCTTGGGCAAGGGCGTTGGGAACCCGTATCACGATTTGTTCTTCCTGGAAGCCGCCAAAGCCATTCGAACGACTCACCGCAATGCCGATTTCATGGCGGGTGATAGGGCCGTTCCGCCCCTGTGTGTTTTGCTGACGAGAGCCGAGCATACGGCCACGGATGAGAACACCTTGATGCATAAATGACACTCCTTAACTGACGGCCCTGAGGCGGTGCCCAGGTGATGATGGATAAGAACGAGGCGGCATTGCCCCTGGTATGGGTTCGACAAGAGTTCGAGTGACCATAGGAACACCGGACGGGTCACGTTCGATGGTGACGACTTCTGTTGGTTGTGCTGCTGTGGCCATGCGGTCTAGTGTGCTGACTGGTTCGACATACCAGTCGGGGTGCTGCCGCCCAAAATCGATATTGATCACCTGGATCAGCGGTACCACGTTGGAGGCTTCGCCAGAGAGATTTTGCAACTGTGCCTTGGTCAGGCCCACAGCCATCAAGTCAGTGAGGTGACGGCGGAAAGTCTCTCTGCTCATGCTGCGATAGACGGTCTCATAGCCTTCATTGAGCAGCCGGCGATAAAAGCCATGAACCCTTTGGGCCTTGGCATAGCTGGTGTTCCCCTTCGGGGTGATGCGCTGATAACTGGTGTAGAGCGCGTTACGGATCTCGTCGTCGGTGTAGACCTTCATGGGCTGTTCCCCCAGGGCATCAAACAGTTCTTTAAATGCGGCTTTCCATAGATCGGCAATCAAACAGCGGCCGTCTTGCTCGTAGTCTTTTTGGTACTGGATGGCGTCAAACAATCTGAACGGGACGCCATGCTTGGTCAGCGCCCGTTGTTTCAATCGGGCTTCAAAGCGAACACAGAGGCTCGCATAGAGCTGCAATGCTGGGTTTTTCATGACCTCAACACAGCGGCGAAGTGATTCATTTTTCGGCTGTTTTTGAAGGCGCTTCATGTATTCGGCCAGCTGACGCTGGAACTCTGGGCCCTTCAAATAGGCTTTCAAGGAACGATGGCGGCTGCCGGTGTTCCACTCTGCAGTAGTCTCATGATCACGGTTCATCCTGCTCTGCTTGGTCTGTCCGGAACGGATGTTCTTGAGTGCAGAAATGACCTGTTTCCCCTGCTCTTCTGTATTCACCCGGGCGGAGAACGTTACATCGATCCATTCAAGGGTGGTGTTTGGAATGTCCAGCATTTCAAACAGTTCAGGGCAGGCACATGCCAGAGTTGCCAGCAGTTCGGTCGAGCAGAGCTCAATGCTCGTTGGGCCGAATACGTTGTGGCCTTGCAGAAGTTTTGCTGGAGAGGCTTTGAGTTCGACACCTGGAAGGCGGTTGCTCCCCCCTTGATGGATCTTCATTGCAAGGCTGCCGAAGTGACTTGGCAGTGACTCGAAGGGATGGGACAGGCCGGAAACGGTCAAATCCCCATCAATCTCATACTCAACTGCCATAGCGGAGAGCTTTAGCCTCCCCTGCTTAGCGACCTGCTCCAGATCGATATAGACCCCCGAGCGATGATCGGCCGTTGGAGATACCAACTGCCATTCGCTTTTGAAGGGTAAATCGAGCTTGAGAAGGTCAATCACAAAAGGCCTGTCAATAGACAAATGTGTCGTTGTTAATGGCCACAAATGTACATTATGGGTAAGATGGGGTCAACCTTAAAAGGCGTTGGTACAGTGACATTAATGGCACTCAAATCGAGCGAGTCAAAAAGGCAGTGTTAGACTGGAGGATAAGTAATGAAACTGGCTGGGTATTATGAAATGGCAGACGTAGCAAGAGCGGAACGTATCAAGAACACCATACTGGCGTATGGGACTTACGAGGATATGGCTGACAGAACCGGCATAAGCACTAGGACATTAGTGCGAATGGCAACAGCAAAAACTGAGCCTAAGTTCGCTGATGTAATAAAAATTGCAGAAGTGACGGGGACAGAATTGTCTTGGCTGGCGTTTGGTGAGGTAAAGGAGTACGCAAGCCTAGAGGAAATGCATATTGTGCAGGCTGTGAAGACGTTGAGCGGAGAGTCCAGAGATACCCTAAAGAAAGTGATCCAGAGCATGACGTTAGCGGACAAAGTATTGGAACACATGGCCGGGGGAACGCAGTAGATAATCCCTTCCCAAGCCTACCGATTCAGGTCGCTTGATCTGTTTGTCACTGCGCATAAATGCGGATTATGTTACGGGCGCTCTGTCGTTGGGACGATGCCGCTTCGCGTCCCACGTCCCTGCCTAGTCGCGTCCCCCTGCCCCTTCGGGATTATCGCAGGGGGAAAACCCTCAACATAATACCGCGGCCACATTATGCGCAGTGTCGTATTTTATGAGTCCCAGGGCATAATCAATCAAGGATTGCCTTTAGGTCCCGTGTCTTGGTTATGAGTGCAGTTTTATTGTTCACCATTGGTTATCAGTCATATGTACGGTTCTGGTCGAGCAAGTGATCCAGCGGCTTGCGGCTGGCACTCTCGTGACGTTCCCGGTTGCCGGTGTGCAGGTACTTGGAGGTGGTGTCGATGCTGTCGTGTCCCGCATCGGCTTGTACGTGGGATAAAGGCCGGCCGTGCAGATTGATGTCATGGGTGATACCGGTATGGCGAATGGAGTGCGGCGTCAGGGTTCGCATTTCAGCGGCATCCTGATCAAAACCGTCTTGTTCGGCGAGGCTTGCGGCCTGTTCAAATACCGCCATTACCAGGTCTCGAAGCTGGCGGATACCCAGATTGGCATTGAGTTCGCCTTGTTCGCGGCCATGGGCCGCCGCCTTGTGGCGTACGAACAGCGGGGTCTGCTCGCCGGGGGCCGGCAGTGGCGAAAGGCCAAGAAAGGTACGATAGCGAGTCAGGGCTTCGAGCAGAGCCTGAGAAACGGCCACGGTGCGACGTTTACCGCCTTTGCTGCGGGGAATGTCATAACCCCAGACGCCCGTTTTGGCGTCACGTCGAAACTGGCCCATGACGGGGCTGAAACCCGGCCTGGCCGCCACCTCGGAAATCCGCAGATAACAGGCATACATCAGACAGATGAGAAAGCGGCTGCGCTCATGTTGTGCCGGGCATTCGGCAGCGAGCTGTTCGGCGGCTTGCATCACATAAGACCATTGCAGCTCAGTGAAGGATTGCGCGTCTTCACCAGCCTCCTGGGGGCCCGCACGTTTAACCCGCTGCAGCAGGAGAGCCGGATTGCGATCCATGTACTCCTCCTGGATGAGAAACTGGAAGAAGGCGGACAAAATGGCGAGTTTTGTCTTCATCGCCTGCTCACTCAGTCGATACGGTAGCTCCCGGCCCAGTTCCCGCTTGCCAAGAAACGGACGCCACAGGGGGTTTGGCAACCGTTCCCCCCACTCCTTGTCGAGCACGAACTGGGCGACGTTGCGGTAGGCAATCAGTCTGGACGGTGGCGCCTGGCAATAGTCGAGATAGCGCATCATGATGCGCCTGGTGAGATCCCTGGGGCTGATGGCCACCTCGCAAAAACACCAGTGCAAAAAAGTGGTCAGCTCACTGCGATAGGTCTTGTAGTTGTTTTCGCTGTGGCGCTGCTCCAGCAGCCAGTCGACGGCCAGCTCATACACGATCCCCGCGTCGGGGACTTTGCCAAGACTCAGGGTGGCGAGGTACTGGTTGACCTGGGGATTGCCCGCCTCAAGGTGGTCCACGCTATCGAACAGTGGCATGGCGGGTGGAAGTGCTGGATGAGTCATGATGGTGTGTGATGTCGGTTGAATGTTTTGAACGGGGCCGCCCCCCCCTGATGCCGATAAATGGGGTTATCGGCATCAGGGGTTGCAGTGCGCCTTGGGGGCAACGACCTGAGGCATCTTGCTGTGATACCCCATGATAACGAGCAATCGGCATATTCAATAAATATGCGGTGTGGTTGGAAAATTCTCGGGGAAAAGAGGCGTGACAATGACTTAAGTTGCACTTTTCATGAATGAGAAAGTGGATTCTGCCTCACATCCCCTTCCCCGCCCTTTCGTCTCAAGCCACGCTCTTCAGGGGCTTCCCCTTTGGCAGTTCAGTATCCAGCTTGTCTTCTTTGGGGGAATTCCCCTGCCCTTTTCCACCGCGCAATACCTGCTGCAACTGATCCCGCTGCTCGGCCAGATAAAAGGCCAGACTCTCCTGCTGCTCCGGTGCAAGCGCGACCGGCGCACCCGCCAGCAGTGTCATCAGCTCATCGGCGGTGTCCAGCAGTTTGTCATAGGCATCCGCCTCTTTCTTGCTGGCAAAGGTCATCTTCTCCACTCCCCCACGTACCACAACATACTTGATCTCAACGGCCATCGCGGCGCCCTCCTGATGATAGTGACCGCAAGTATATGTACGTATATACAGTATTGCAAATACCCTCAGCATGTCGGCGTGCATCGCCAGCCCCTGCTTGGCTGGCGGCGGCCAGTTCACAGCGGAAAACACGTCTTTTCAAAGGGGGGTGTGCAGCGCGGCAAGACAGGGCAGGCGTTTTAAGGTAAATTTCATCAATTCCTTCAACAGGTTGAATCGTATGTCGGATCCGCACTCGGTGATTGTCTGTCCGGCCTGTGACTTGCTGATCGAACGCAAGTTGCTGCCGCTGCGCCGTCACGCCCATTGCCCCCGCTGTCATCAGCATCTGTATGGGCGCTATGCCTTTCGCCCTTCCCAGTTGATGGCGCTGACCATCACCGGATTCCTGTTGCTGCCTTCCGCGTTTTTTGAGCCTTTGATCTATCTTCGTCTGGCGGGCGTGAACTCGGACGCCAACCTGATCAAGGGAATTATGATGCTGTATGCCGAGAGCGAGCTCTGGGTGGCAACACTGGTGCTCTGGTGCGCCGTGCTGGCGCCGACAGGGCTGCTGCTCGGGATCTTTGCCCTCGCCTCCGGCCTGGCCAAGCGCTGGCATCTGCTGGCGTGGACCCTCAAAGCGGTCGAGGTATTTCGCCACTGGGCCATGCTGGAGGTGTACATCGTCAGCCTGCTGGTCGCCCTGTTCAAGCTTATCGACATCGCCGACGTGCGCCTGGGAGGCGGTCTGCTGAGCCTGGGTTGTCTGATGCTGCTCAACATGACGTTGCTGATCCTCTTTGATCCTGCCCCTTACTGGGAGCGGATTCCGCTGCAACATGCCTCCCGGGAGCCGGACCATGTCCCCGATCAGCGCCCGTGAACTGGGGCTTTGCCGCTGCCATACCTGTGGGTTGCTGGTGCGCCATCAACACGGCATGAGCTGCCCTCGTTGTCATACCCCCTTGCAGATGCGCATTCCCCATTCCCTCGCCTGGTCATGGGGCCTGCTGGCGCTGGCCACCTTCATGTTGTTGCCTGCAAACCTGCTGCCCATCACCCACTTCTACAACAAGGGATTATTGCAGTCCGATACCATTTTCAGCGGTATCATGGCGCTCTATCGCAGCAAGATGTCCGGCATCGCCACCATAGTACTGACCGCGAGCATCATCGTGCCCATCGGCAAGATCCTGGGTCTTGGCTGGATCTGCTGGCAGTTGCAGCGCAGCAAGCCGGTGCGCCGCAAACGCCAACTCGTCATGTACCGCATCATCGATTTCATCGGACGCTGGTCCATGCTGGACCTGTTCGTCATCTCGCTGATGGTGGCCCTGGTGGATCGCGGCGTGCTGCTCAATGTGCGTGCCGGCCCCGGGGCGACGGCGTTCGCCGGCGTGGTGGTGCTCACCATGATGTCGGCCAGGATGCTCGATACCCGCCTGTTGTGGGACAAGGCGGCCCGTTAATGTTTTTTGTGTCGAACGCGCTGTGCATCACAGCCAATGTAAGGAGTCGGTATGGTCGGGGCTGAGCCCGTCATTGAGAAGCACCGCTGGTTATCACCGGTCTGGTTGCTGCCCTTCATCGCCCTCTTGCTGGCGGGAGGCTTTCTCTACCAGCAGTGGACGAGCAGTGGTCAACTCATTCGCATCAACTTTGCCCAGGGCAACGGTATCTTGCCGGGCAAGACCCAGTTGCGCTATCAGGGGGTCGCCATCGGCGTGGTCCAGGAGCTGGAACTGGCACAGGATGGTCGCAAGATTGCGGTGCTGGCCAAGGTGGACAGCCGTGCCCGCTCCCTCATACGCAAGGGCTCCGACTTCTGGCTGGTGAGTCCGAAGGCGTCACTGACCGAGATCTCCGGCCTGGACACCCTGGTGTCCGGCAACTACATCAACCTGCAACCCGGACGGGAGAACAACCCGCTGGAGGATGAGTTCGATGCCCTGGATGGCCCTCCCCCTGGTTATCAGGCCCAGGGGCGAACCCTGCACCTGACAGCCGATTCTCTGGGGTCGGTGGGCATCGGTGCCAAGATCTATTTCCGCGGGCTGGAGGTGGGCAGTGTCATCAACACCCGTCTTGGGGAAGAGAACCAGAACGTGATCCTGGATCTGGTGATCGAGCCGCGCTTCGAGCACCTCGTCAAGGCGGATACCCGATTCTGGAACATCAGCGGCATCAAAGGCTCCTTCAGCCTGGCTGGCGTCAGCGTGGAAGCGGGCAGTCTCACCTCCATCCTGAGCGGCGGCATTGCGTTTGACTCCCCCAAGGATTCTCCCGTGGCGCAAAAGGGGGTCAACTTCATCCTCTACAAGGGGCTGGCCGAGGCCGCCCGGGGTGAGCGCATCACCATCCAGGCGGGGACTCTGCCCATCAAGGAAGGGATGCCCATCCTCTATGAGGGCATCGAGATTGGACGCATCGACCCCATTCGCCTCACCGAACAGGGGCGGAGCGTGACGGCCCTCATCAACCCCGAGCAGGCGTTCCGGGTGACCGGCAAGAGTCGTCTGGTGTGGGAGACGGTCTCTCTCTCCCCTGCCGGGATCAAGCATGCGGATCGCCTGCTGGCCGGGCCCGCCATTCGTCTGGACTATGAACCCGGTAAACGGGTCAACACCATGACCCTGGAGAGCCAGGCACAGCGCGGCGGCATCAAGCTGACCCTGCAGGCAGAGGATCTCGCCGGTTTGAGCGAAGGGGCTCCGCTCTGGTTCAAGGGGTTGCAGATAGGTCAGCTCGGGGCACTGACCCTGGATGCCGGCGGCAATGCCAGTGTCGAGTTGCTGGTGAACGAGCGTTATCGCCATCTGCTGCAACGGGCTCGCTTCTATCGCGCCGCCCCCTTGCAGGTGGAGGCGGACCTCAGCGGTATCAAGGTGGAGACCAGCCCGGCCAGTGCCTGGTTGGCGGGGGGCATCAAGCTGGTACAGGCTGCGAAGGGTGACAGGATTGACCGCCTCTACCCCAGCCAGGAGCTGGCCCTGCTTGGGAGCCGCCATGCCAAAGCGGTCAGCTGGACGCTGCGTGCCGCTCAGGCTGATGGTATCGGTGTGGGCTCCCCCGTCCTCTACCTGGGACTGGAAGCGGGCAAGGTCAAGGCGCTGGATGCCGATGATCGCGGTGTGGCCATCACCCTGGAGATCGATGCCATCTATGCTCCTTTGCTCAAGCAGCAACCCCAGTTCTGGAAGAAGGCCGCCATCGACGGCAAGATCCGGCTCGATGGCGTGCAGGTCAAGATGGGGAACCTCGCCACCCTGCTGCGTGGTGCCATCGAATTCGACAAGCTGGGGACAGGTCGCAGCAGTCATCAGCTCTTTGACAGCAAGGAGCAGGCAAGCTCCCAGGTGCGTACCCTCACGCTCACGGCGGATCACAACCCGGGTCTCGGGGTCGGCAGCCCCATCCGCTATCGCGGAGTGGACATCGGCAAGGTGGAGCAGGTGGAACTGGATCCGACCCTGGGCCAGGTAAGCTTCAAGGCCGAGCTGAATGAGCAATATGCCGCGCGCTTCCTGCAATCCGGGGCGCGCTATGCACTGGTGCAGGCCAAGGTCGGGCTGGGAGGCGTTGCCCACCTCGATACCCTGATCAAGGGGGCCTTTGTGGAGGCGACACCGGGCCGAGGGGCTGGCAAGGAGACCTTCCCCTTGAGCCAGAGTGGCCCCGCCGGTCTTGCCCTGACCCTCAAGAGCCCCTCCGTCGATGGCATCAGCGTGGGCAGCCCCCTGCTGTTTCGCAAGATGGTGGTGGGCAGCGTCACCGGCGTGACCCTGGCCCGGGATGGCAGCGAGGTGCTGATCGATGTGAATGTGGATGGACAGTACGCCCATCTGATACGCGCCAACAGCCGGTTCTGGAATGTCTCCGGGGTCAAGGCCGATATCGGGCTGACCGGTGGCACCATCGAGGTCGAAACGGTGCAAAGCCTGCTGGCGGGCGGGATTGCCTTCAATACGCCGGAGCGGGAGATGGGCGCGACCGTCAAGGCGGGCCATCGTTATCCGCTTCATGCCAAGGCAGAGAAAGAGTGGCTGGAGTGGAGTCCCCGCATCTTGCCCTGAGTTATTCCCCTGCTCGTCAAAAACCGGCCTTGTGCCGGTTTTTTTATGGCCTCATGGACTCTCCCATCAAGAAGGGCGGCGCACTGTGGTAAGATGTCGCCCCTCATTTTGGGTCAGCGAGATTGCGCCGTGCACGACAACACCTACCTCCCCGATCACTTCCTGCGTCACATTGCGGAGTTCATGCCATCCCATCTCTCCATGGAGGCATTCGTGGCGAGTTGCCGGCAGCCGCTGCGGCGCAGCATCCGGGTCAACACCCTCAAGATCACGGTATCCGAGTTTGTCGCCCGCATGGCGCCGCTTGGCTGGCAACTGGATCCCGTGCCCTGGTGTGAAACCGGCTTCTGGCTCACCCGCAGTGATGAGAGCGTCCCCCTTGGCAACACGGCCGAGCATCTGTGCGGCCTCTTCTATATTCAGGAAGCGAGCTCCATGTTGCCGGTGACGGCGCTCTTTGCCAGTGAGCAAACCAGAGGGGATGGCATGTTGCTGGACGCGGCCGCCGCCCCTGGCTCCAAGACTACCCAGATCGCGGCGCTGATGGAGAACCGCGGCATGCTGATCGCCAACGAGTTTTCCAGCAGCAGGCTGAAAGTGCTGAGCGCCAATATCCAGCGCTGCGGTGTGACCAACGTCGGCATGACCCATTTCGATGCCAAGGTCTTTGGCCAATGGCTGCCTGAAACCTTCGACGCCATCCTGCTCGACGCCCCCTGCTCCGGCGAGGGGACGGTGCGAAAAGATGAAGACGCGCTGCGCAACTGGAGTCTCGAGAGCATCGACGAGATTGCCGCGGTGCAGCGTGGCCTGCTGGAGAGCGCTTTTCACGCCCTCAAACCCGGCGGCGTGCTGGTCTACTCCACCTGCACCCTGAGCCTGCAAGAGAATCAGGCCGTCTGTCAGTCGTTGCAAAAGAAGTTCGGCGATGCCTTCAGCTTTGACTCGTTGGCCGATCTCTTTCCGGGAGCGGAGAAAGCCTGTACGCCGGAGGGATACCTGCATG
>Ga0247725_1000256_pt1 | contig 51060 bp, 45 predicted proteins | sample OKSTACKMCFT3sol_FD_183021 | JGI IMG/M metagenome (GOLD analysis project Ga0247725, IMG submission 183021) | Subsurface sediment microbial communities from gas well in Oklahoma, United States - OK STACK MC-FT3-sol | ecosystem: Environmental > Terrestrial > Deep subsurface > Rock core/Sediment...
GGTAGAGATAGACCTTCTGCACTTTGGCGTCGGGACGCATCATGACGGAACTCCACGGGAAAATAGGGAGCCCAGCATCCGGGATACGGAGAGGTCAGTTGAATATGGGGTCTATGGAGCGCATACGAGACGAATACTGCTTGACGTGAAATCAACGTGGGAGCGGGCTTGCTCCGCGATACGTCGGAACAGCCAATATATAACTAGCTGTCAAATAACCAAATTCGCATTTTCAGCTCTTGCTCTTGCTCTTGCTCTTGCTCTTGCTCTTGCTCTTGCTCTTGCTCTTGCTCTTGCTTCTAAGCGCACGATAGATCAGGCGCCACCAATTGCGACTTCAGGAGGCCGAGCGGAGTTCTTGCGTAGTGGGGCGACGGCCATGGATGGCCGTCGAGCGCTGCGGCCCAGGATGGGCCGTACAGCGCGGTACCCACGGGAGCAAGAACGGAGCGAGGGGACCCCGGAGCGAAGCGTAGGGGCCGGATGAACGGAGCCGAACGGTTTTGCCTCCTTTTCCCAAGAGAAAAGGAGGTCGCCGTAAAGGCGAAAAGGTGACTGTGCGTCGACGTGGCGGATGAATGCGCATACAAGAATCAAAACACACACTCTTAAGCCCGAGCCCGAGCCCGAGCCCGAGCCCGAGCCCGAGCCCGAGCCCGAGCCCCTCAAAATCCCCACCCCCAGAAAAGTTGGAAGGCTTCTTGCAAAGGCAGCGCCAGGCGCCACGCAGGCGTCAAAGTTTTGCTTGAAGAGGAATCGCGGTGGATCGCACTCAGTTAATCAGCAACGCCCGCAACAACCTGGCCGGTCTCGGCCGGGGCAATCTCGGCGTGCCGCTGCTGCTGCTGGTGATGTTGGCAATGATGATGTTGCCGATACCGCCGTTCCTGCTCGACGTGTTCTTCACCTTCAACATCGCCCTGTCGATCGTGGTGCTCCTCGTCTGCGTCTATGCGCTGCGTCCCCTGGACTTCGCCGCCTTCCCGACGATCCTGCTGGTGGCGACCCTGCTGCGTCTGGCGCTGAACGTCGCGTCCACCCGCGTGGTCATGCTGCACGGTCAGGAAGGCCATGGCGCCGCGGGCAAGGTGATCCAGGCCTTCGGTGAAGTGGTGATCGGCGGCAACTATGTCGTCGGTGCCGTGGTGTTCGCCATCCTCATGATCATCAACTTCGTGGTGGTGACCAAGGGTGCTGGGCGTATCTCCGAAGTGAGCGCACGGTTCACCCTCGACGCCATGCCCGGCAAGCAGATGGCCATCGACGCCGACCTCAACGCCGGCCTCATCGACCAGGCCCAGGCCAAGGCGCGGCGTAGCGAAGTTGCTCAGGAAGCCGAGTTCTACGGTTCCATGGACGGTGCCAGCAAGTTCGTGCGCGGTGACGCCATTGCCGGCCTGCTCATCCTCTTCATCAACCTCATCGGTGGCATGCTTATCGGCATGTTGCAGCACGGCATGAGCTTCGGCGATGCCGGCAAGGTCTATGCCTTGCTGACCATCGGTGACGGTTTGGTGGCGCAATTGCCATCACTGCTGTTGTCCACTGCGGCTGCAATCATGGTCACCCGCGCCTCGGGCTCCGAGGACATGGGCAAGCTGATCAATCGTCAGATGTTCGATTCGCCCAAGGCGCTGGCGGTTTCTGGCGGGCTGATGATTGTCATGGGGTTGGTGCCGGGCATGCCGCACATGGCCTTCCTGGGCCTGGGTGGAGTGGCCTGTGGTGGCGCCTACCTGCTCTGGAAAAAACAGCAAAAGGCCAAGGTCGTGGCCCAGCAGGAGGCCCAGCGCCAGCAGGACCTGCTGCCATCGCCGCAACGCGCCATGGAAACCAAGGAGCTGGGCTGGGACGACGTCACCCCCATCGACATGATCGGCCTGGAAGTCGGCTACCGCCTGATTCCGCTGGTTGATCGCAACCAGGGCGGCCAGTTGCTGGCGCGGATCAAGGGCGTGCGCAAGAAGCTTTCCCAGGATCTGGGCTTCCTCATGCCCACCGTGCACATTCGCGACAACCTCGACCTGCAGCCCAGCGCCTACCGCCTGACGCTGATGGGTGTGATCCTGGCTGAGGCCGAGATCTACCCGGACCGGGAGCTTGCGATCAACCCGGGCCAGGTGTTCGGCGCCCTCAACGGCATCGCCTCGCGAGATCCGGCATTTGGCCTGGAGGCAGTGTGGATCGATGTCGGTCAGCGCGCCCAGGCGCAATCGCTGGGCTACACGGTGGTGGACGCCAGCACCGTGGTCGCCACCCACCTCAACCAGATCCTGCAGAAACACTGCCACGAGCTGATCGGCCACGAGGAAGTGCAGCAGCTGCTGCAAGTGCTGGCCAAGGTCTCGCCGAAACTGGCCGAGGAGGTGGTGCCGGGCGTCATTTCCTTGTCGGGCCTGCTCAAAGTCCTGCAGGCGCTGCTCGCCGAGCAGGTGCCGGTGCGTGACATCCGCAGCATTGCCGAAGCCATCGCCAACAACGCGGCCAAGAGTCAAGATACCGCCGCGCTGGTGGCGGTGGTGCGCGTCGGATTGTGTCGCGCCATCGTGCAAAGCATTGTCGGCGTTGAGTCCGAGCTGCCTGTGATTACCCTTGAGCCAAGGTTGGAACAGATCTTGCTCAATAGTCTGCAAAGGGCCGGGCAGGGTCAGGAAGATGGTGTTCTTCTTGAGCCGAGCATGGCCGAAAAGCTTCAGCGTTCGTTGATCGAGGCAGCCCAGCGCCAGGAAATGCAGGGCCAGCCGGCCATCCTTCTGGTAGCCGGCCCGATCCGCGCCATGCTGTCGCGCTTCGGTCGCCTGGCTGTACCGAATTTGCATGTTTTGGCGTATCAGGAAATACCTGACAACAAGCAAGTCACCATCGTTGCCACCGTGGGCCCCAACGGCTGAGGTAGTGGGTTATGCAAGTTAAGCGTTTTTTTGCCGCCGATATGCGTCAGGCCATGAAGCTGGTCCGTGATGAGCTCGGCTCCGATGCCGCCATCATTGGCAACCGGCGCATTGCTGGCGGTGTCGAGCTGACGGCTGCGCTGGACTACAAGCTGTCCGCCCTGGCCCCGCGCGTGCCCAACGCAGAGCTCGAAGACGAGCTGCGCAAGACCCAGTCGCGCATCGTTACCGCCCAGGCCGAACTGACCGGGCGTGGCGATGCCGTCGAAGGCGGCAACCGGCAATTGTTCGCCGGGCAGCCGCTGACCGCCTCGGAGCCGCTGATCGAGCAGCATGTCGATGAACCCGCGGTGGTTACCGCGCCGGCGTCGGCACCGGTTGATCCACGCCTGTTCGATGCCATGCGTTTCGAGCTGACCGGCTTGCGCGAGCTGCTTGAAGTCCAGCTCGGTTCGCTCGCCTGGAGCCAGCTGCAAGGCAGCAAGCCGCAGCAGGCCAACCTCTGGCGCCGGCTGCAGCGCCTTGGCCTTTCCGGTGGCCTGGCCCGCGAGCTGCTCGACCTCACCGCCGGCATCGAAGAACCACGTCATGCCTGGCGCATGGTCCTGGCGCACTTGGCGCGGATGATCGATGTGCCCGAGATCGAACCGATCGAAGAGGGCGGGGTGATCGCCATGGTCGGCCCCGCCGGCATGGGCAAGACCACCACGCTGGCCAAGCTCGCCGCGCGCTACGTGCTCAAGTACGGCGCGAACAACCTGGCGCTGGTGAGCATGGACAGCTTCCGCATTGGCGCCCAGGAACAGCTCAAGACGCTGGGTCGCATCCTCAATGTGCCGGTCACCTACGTCGATCCGGGCGAGTCGCTGGCCCAGGCCCTGGAGCCGCTGCTGCGCAAGCGTGTGGTGCTGATCGACACTGCCGGCCTGCAGGCCAGTGATCCGGCGCTGCGCATGCAGCTCGAGACTCTGGCCGGGCGCGGCATCGCCGCGAAGAATTACCTGGTGCTGGCGACCACCAGCCAGAAGCAGGTGCTCACCGCCGCCTACCACAGCTACAAGCGCTGCGGCCTGGCCGGGTGCATCCTGACCAAGCTCGACGAAACGGCCTGCCTCGGCGAAGTGCTGAGCCTGGCCATCAGTCATGAATTGCCGGTGGCCTATCTGACCGATGGGCCGCGCATTCCCGACGACCTGCAGCTACCGCGCAAGCACCAGTTGGTAAGCCGCGCCGTCAGTGTGCAATTGCAGGAAGAGCCCAGCGACGAGGCCATGGCCGACATGTTCGCTGATCTGTACCACAGCCCTGGCAAGCGCGCGGGTTGAGGGTGAATACTGTGCAAAGTACCTACATCATGGGGTTGCCCGGCCGGACCGTGGCCTTGAATGTTCAGCCCCTCATGTGGCCTGGGTCCAAGCGAGACAAGGTAAAGAACAGACATGGGTAGCATGCATCCCGTACAGGTGATCGCCGTGACCGGTGGCAAAGGTGGCGTCGGCAAGACTAACGTTTCAGTGAACCTGTCCCTGGCGCTGGCCGAGCTCGGCCGCCGGGTGATGTTGCTGGACGCCGACCTGGGCCTGGCCAATGTCGACGTTCTGCTGGGGCTCACGCCCAAGCGCACCCTCGCCGACGTGATCGAAGGCCGCTGCGAGCTGCGCGATGTGCTGTTGCAAGGCCCGGGTGGTGTGCGCATCGTCCCGGCGGCCTCCGGCACGCAGAGCATGGTGCACCTGGCGCCCGCGCAACACGCCGGCCTGATCCAGGCCTTCAGCGACATCGGCGACAACCTCGATGTGCTGGTGATCGACACGGCTGCGGGTATCGGTGACTCGGTGGTCAGTTTCGTCCGCGCCGCCCAGGAAGTGTTGCTGGTGGTGTGCGACGAGCCGACCTCGATCACCGACGCCTACGCGCTGATCAAGCTGCTTAACCGCGATTACGGGATGAACCGGTTCCGTGTGCTGGCCAACATGGCCCAGAGCCCACAGGAAGGCCGCAACCTTTTCGCCAAGTTGACCAAGGTCACGGACCGCTTCCTCGACGTCGCCCTACAATACGTCGGTGCCGTGCCTTACGACGAATGCGTGCGCAAGGCCGTGCAGAAGCAGCGGGCGGTCTATGAGGCCTTCCCTCGGTCCAAGTGTGCGCTGGCGTTCAAGGCCATCGCGCAGAAGGTCGACAGCTGGCCGCTGCCTGCCAACCCGCGTGGGCACCTGGAATTCTTTGTCGAGCGCCTGGTGCAGCCCACCAGTGCAGGGCCGGTGCTATGAACGCGAGCGGTTTCAAGATGTACAGCAAGGCCGCCAAGGACGCGCAGTACGAGCTGATCGAACGCTACGCGCCACTGGTCAAGCGTATCGCCTACCACCTGTTGGCGCGTCTGCCGGCCAACGTCCAGGTCGAGGATCTGATCCAGGCCGGGATGATCGGCTTGCTGGAAGTGGCCAACAAATACGATGCGAGCAAGGGTGCCAGTTTCGAAACCTACGCCGGTATTCGTATTCGCGGCGCCATGCTCGACGAGGTGCGCAAGGGCGATTGGGCGCCACGTTCGGTGCACCGCAACACGCGCATGGTCAGTGACGCGATCCGCTGTGTCGAAGCAAAGACTGGCCGCGACGCTAAAGATCACGAGGTTGCTGCCGAACTCCAATTGAGTCTCGATGATTACTACGGGATTTTGAATGACACCTTGGGCAGCCGCCTGTTCAGTTTCGACGACCTATTGCAGGACGGCGAACATGAAGGGCTGCACGAGGACGGAGCCAGCGGCCAGCTGGAGCCGGCGCGTGACCTGGAAGACGAGCGCTTCCAGGCTGCGCTGGCCGATGCGATCGCCAACCTGCCGGAGCGTGAACGCCTGGTCCTGGCGCTGTACTACGACGAAGAGCTGAACCTCAAGGAAATCGGTGAGGTGCTGGGGGTCAGCGAATCGCGTGTCAGCCAGTTGCACAGCCAGTGCGCCGCGCGTTTGCGCAGCCGCCTTGGGGAGTGGCGGGCACGTTGAACCCGGGTTCAGTGCAGTCGTTTTTTTTGTAGTGCCGAATTGATTGAGCGCGCGCTCGGCGCCGAGCGCGTTTAAGACTGCTTGGAGGTCTAATTGAACAAAGACATGAAAATCCTCATCGTTGACGACTTTTCGACGATGCGGCGGATCATCAAGAACCTGTTGCGTGACCTGGGGTTCACCAACGTCAAGGAAGCTGATGACGGCAACACGGCACTGCCGATGCTCAACAGCGAGCCTTTTGACTTCCTGGTAACCGACTGGAACATGCCGGGCATGACCGGTATCGACCTGCTGCGCGCGGTCCGTGCCGACGAGCGCCTCAAGCACCTGCCGGTACTGATGGTCACCGCGGAAGCCAAGCGCGAGCAGATCATCGAGGCGGCCCAGGCCGGCGTCAACGGCTACGTGGTCAAGCCTTTCACCGCCCTGGCGCTGAAAGAAAAGATCGAAAAGATCTTCGAACGCGTCAACGGCTGAGTCACGTCTGGGGGGCGCAATGGAGTCAACCAACAACTCTTTGGGTGAGTTCGAATCAACCCTGAAGAAGCATGCCCAGGAGCTGGTCGAGAGCCTCGAGCGCGGCCGGTTCGGTGAGGCGGTGCAGCTGATCCACCAACTGAACCAGACCCGCGACCGCGGGCTGTACCAGGAAGTCGGCAAGCTCACCCGCGAACTGCACAGTGCAATCGTCAACTTCCAGATCGACCCGGCCATGCCGCAGGCCGAGGAAGTGTCGCAGATTACCGATGCCGCCGAGCGCCTCTCCTACGTGGTCCGCCTCACCGAAGGTGCGGCCAACCGCACCATGGACCTGGCGGAGGCGTGTACCCCGGTGCTCAACGATCTTGCCAGCGAGGCGCAGAGCCTGTCCGCCGACTGGCAGCGCTTCATGCGCCGCGAGGTGGCAGCGCCGGAATTCCGTGAGCTGGTCAAGCGTGTGGACAGTTTCCTGACGCACAGTGCCGAAGGTAATCAGAAGGTCGCGGGCCATATCAACGATATCGTCCTGGCCCAGGATTATCAGGATCTCACCGGCCAGGTGATCAAACGGGTGACCACGCTGGTCACCGAAGTCGAAAGCAATCTGCTCAAGCTCGTGCTGATGGCAAGCCAGGTCGACCGCTTTGCCGGTATCGAACATGACCACCAGCAGCTGCGCGCTGAAAAAGATCAAGAAAAACATCCGACTCGGGGTGAAGGTCCGCAGATTCATGCCGATAAGCGTGAAGACGTCGTGTCCAGCCAGGACGATGTCGACGATCTGTTGTCCAGCCTGGGTTTTTAAGGAGCACGTTTAATGAGCTTCGGCGCCGATGAAGAAATCCTCCAGGATTTCCTGGTAGAAGCCGGCGAAATCCTCGAGCAACTGTCCGAGCAATTGGTCGAGCTGGAAAGCCGGCCCGATGATGCGGACCTGCTCAACGCGATTTTCCGCGGTTTCCACACTGTAAAAGGGGGCGCCGGCTTCCTTCAGCTCAATGAGTTGGTGGAGTGCTGCCACATTGCCGAGAACGTGTTCGACATCCTGCGCAAAGGTGAGCGCCGGGTCGACGCGGAACTGATGGACGTGGTGCTCGAAGCACTCGACACGGTCAACAGCATGTTTGGCCAGGTGCGCGAGCGCACCGACGTCACACCGGCCACCCGCGAGCTGCTGGCAGCGCTGTCGCGCCTGGCCGAGCCCGCTGGCGCCGAAGAACCGGCTCCGGTCGAGGTCGCCGTTGTCGCCGAAGTGCCGGCTGCCGAGCCCGACATCACCGACACCGAGTTCGAGCAACTGCTTGATTCGCTCGATGCGGTCAAGGCCGAGGCCCAGGTTCACGAGCAACTGCAGGGTGAACAGGTCAGCGCGGGTGGTGACGAGATTACCGACGCCGAATTTGAGTCGTTGCTCGACCAGTTGCACGGCAAAGGCCAGTTTTCGCCAGATACCGCTGCCAGTGAGCCAGCGGCCGTTGCCCCTGCCAGTGATGAGATCACCGACGACGAATTCGAGTCGCTGCTCGATCAGTTGCACGGCAAGGGCACCTTCGCCGTCGACGCATTGCCTGGCGTCGCTGCGCCTGCAGCCAGTGAGGCCCCAGCGGCGGCCGACGAGAGCATCACCGAACACGAATTCGAGGCGCTGCTCGACCAGTTGCACGGCAAGGGCAAGTTTTCTGGCGAGGCGGTTGTTGCCGAGGCGCCAGCCGCCGCTGTTGCCGCACCTGTCGCGGCCAAGGCCGAAGCCAAGCCGGTTGCCAAGCCGGCGCCTGCCCCCGCTCCCGCGCCAGCCGCTGCCAAGCCTGCCGCTCCGGCCCGGGCGCCGGCGCCGGCCGCCGACAAGCATGGCGCCAGCGAGGCGGAGACCACCGTGCGGGTCGACACCGCGCGCCTGGACGAGATCATGAACATGGTCGGCGAACTGGTGCTGGTGCGTAACCGCCTGGTGCGCCTGGGGCTCAACAGCGGCGACGAGGCCATGTCCAAGGCCGTGTCCAACCTCGATGTGGTCACCGCCGACCTGCAGACCGCGGTCATGAAGACGCGCATGCAGCCAATCAAGAAGGTCTTCGGGCGGTTCCCGCGCCTGGTTCGCGACCTGGCTCGCCAGCTCAAGAAAGAGATCAACCTGGAGCTGGTCGGCGAAGAAACCGACCTGGACAAGAACCTGGTCGAGGCTCTGGCCGACCCGTTGGTGCACTTGGTGCGCAACGCCGTCGACCATGGCGTCGAGATGCCCGACGAGCGCGAGGCCTCCGGCAAGTCGCGCATGGGTCGGGTGGTGCTGTCCGCCGAGCAGGAAGGTGATCACATCCTGCTGTCGATTTCCGACGACGGCAAGGGCATGGACCCGAGCATCCTGCGCGCCAAGGCCGTGGAAAAGGGGCTGATGGACAAGGACGCGGCCGACCGCCTGAGCGAGTCGGACTGCTACAACCTGATCTTCGCCCCGGGCTTCTCGACCAAGACAGAGATCTCCGACGTGTCCGGCCGCGGTGTCGGCATGGACGTGGTGAAGACCAAGATTTCCCAGCTCAACGGCTCGATCAACATCTTCTCGGCCAAGGGTCAGGGCTCGAAGATCGTCATCAAGGTGCCGCTGACACTGGCGATCATGCCGACGCTGATGGTGATGCTGGCCAACCAGGCGTTCGCCTTCCCGCTGGTCAACGTCAACGAGATCTTCCACCTCGACCTGTCGCGCACCAACGTGGTCGATGGCCAGGAAGTGGTGATCGTGCGCGACAAGGCGCTGCCACTGTTCTACCTCAAGCGCTGGCTGGTCCAGGACCACGAGCACGAAGAGCAGCACGAAGGTCATGTGGTGATCCTCTCGGTCGGCACCCAGCGCATCGGTTTCGTGGTCGACCAGTTGGTCGGCCAGGAAGAGGTGGTGATCAAGCCGTTGGGCAAGATGCTGCAGGGAACCCCGGGCATGTCCGGCGCGACCATCACCGGTGACGGCCGTATCGCGCTGATCCTCGACGTCCCGAGCATGCTCAAGCGTTACGCCGCCCGGCGTATTTGATTTCGGTGGCGCGCCCAGGCGGGTGCGCCGCCTAACGGAGTGTTTATGGCAGTCAAGGTCCTGGTGGTGGATGATTCCGGTTTCTTCCGCCGCCGTGTCTCGGAAATTCTCGCGTCCGACCCGACGATCCAGGTCGTGGGTACCGCGACCAACGGCAAGGAAGCGATCGACCAGGCGCTGGCGCTCAAGCCCGATGTCATTACCATGGACTATGAAATGCCCATGATGGACGGCATCACTGCGGTGCGTCACATCATGCAGCGCTGCCCGACGCCGGTATTGATGTTCTCCTCGCTGACCCATGAAGGCGCCCGCGTCACCCTCGACGCCCTGGATGCCGGTGCGGTCGACTACCTGCCGAAGAATTTCGAAGACATCTCGCGCAACCCGGAGAAGGTCAAGCAGATGCTCTGCGAGAAGGTCCACACCATCTCGCGCAGCAACCGACGTTTCAGTGCCTATTCGAGCCCGGCCCCAGCCGCCGCGCCTGCACCGGCCAGCAGCCAGGCTCCAGCCAGCAGCTTTGCCGGTACCGCGCCTGCGCGCACTGCCACCCCGGCCCGCGCCGCAGCAACGGCTGCCACGCATTCGCCGGCACCCAAGCGTAAGCCGTACAAACTGGTTGCGATCGGCACCTCCACGGGCGGTCCGGTTGCGCTGCAGCGGGTGCTGACCCAACTGCCCGCCGGTTTCCCGGCGCCGATCGTGTTGATCCAGCACATGCCGGCGGCCTTCACCAAGGCCTTTGCCGAGCGCTTGGACAAACTGTGCAAGATCAATGTCAAAGAGGCCGAGGACGGTGACGTGCTGCGCCCGGGCCTGGCCCTGTTGGCCCCGGGTGGCAAGCAGATGATGGTCGACGGCCGTGGCACGGTGAAGATCCTGCCGGGCGATGAACGCCTGAACTACAAACCCTGCGTGGATATCACCTTTGGTTCCGCTGCCAAGTCCTACGGCGACAAGGTGCTCTCGGTGGTCCTCACCGGCATGGGCGCCGATGGCCGCGAAGGCGCGCGCCTGCTCAAGCAGGGTGGCAGCACCGTGTGGGCGCAGGATGAAGCCAGCTGTGTGATCTATGGCATGCCCATGGCGATCGTCAAGGCCAACCTCGCCGACGCTGTCTACAGCCTTGACGAGATCGGCAAGCACTTGGTCGAGGCGTGCGTCTGATGGATGTATTGAGCCTGATCGGCCTGATCCTCGCCTTTGTCGCCATCGTCGGCGGCAATTTCATGGAGGGCGGCCACGTCGGTGCGCTGATCAACGGCCCGGCGGCACTGATCGTGCTGGGCGGCACCCTGGCGGCGGCATTGCTGCAGTCGCCGCTGTCGTCGTTCAAACGTGCCCTGCAGATCATCCGCTGGATTTTCTTCCCGCCACGGGTGGACCTGGCCGGCGGCATCGACCGGGTGGTGAACTGGAGCCTGACGGCGCGCAAGGAAGGCCTGCTGGGCCTGGAAGGCGTCGCCGATGCCGAGCCTGACCCCTATGCGCGCAAAGGCCTGCAGTTGCTGGTCGACGGTGCCGAGCCGGAAGCCATTCGCAGCATCCTCGAAGTCGATTTCTTGACCCAGGAGTCCCGTGACATCCAGGCTGCCAAGGTGTTCGAGAGCATGGGCGGCTACGCGCCGACCATCGGCATCATCGGTGCGGTCATGGGGCTGATCCATGTGATGGGCAACCTCGCCGATCCCTCGCAACTGGGCAACGGCATCGCCGTCGCCTTCGTCGCCACCATCTATGGCGTGGCCAGCGCCAACCTTATCCTGTTGCCGGTCGCCAACAAGCTCAAGGCCATCACCCTGCGCCAGTCGCGTTACCGCGAGATGCTGCTCGAAGGCCTGCTGTCGATTGCCGAAGGCGAGAACCCACGCTCGATCGAGCTGAAGCTGCAAGGCTTCATGGAGTAAGCCATGGCACGCCGTCGCAAAGTCGAAGAGCACGAGAACCACGAACGCTGGTTGGTCTCGTATGCCGACTTCATTACCCTGCTGTTCGCCTTCTTCGTGGTCATGTACTCGATTTCGTCGATCAACGAAGGCAAGTACAAGCAGATCTCCCAGGCGCTGATCGGCGTGTTCAACGACCCCGAGCGCAGCATGAAACCGATCCCGATCGGCGATGAGCGCCCGCTGAGCGTCAAGCCGGCCGAACCGTTGATCAAGGACAGCGAGCAGACCGACGCGGGCCTGGCGCAGACCAGCGCCGACCCGCTCAAGACCATCGCCGACGATATGCGTGACGCCTTCGGCGACCTGATCAAGTCCAACCAGATGACCGTGCGCGGTAATGAATTGTGGGTGGAGATCGAGCTCAACTCCTCGCTGTTGTTCGCCAGCGCCGATGCCATGCCCAGTGATGTCGCATTCGAAATCATCGAGAAGGTGGCGAAGATCCTCAGGCCGTTCGCCAACCCGGTGCACGTCGAGGGTTTCACCGACAACCTGCCGATCCGTACCGCCCAGTATCCGACCAACTGGGAGCTGTCGTCGGCGCGGGCGGCGAGCATCGTCCGCTTGCTGGCCATGGAAGGGGTCAACCCGGCGCGCATGGCATCGGTGGGGTATGGCGAGTACCAGCCGGTGGCCAGCAACGACACTGCCGACGGCCGCGCGCGCAACCGCCGGGTGGTGCTGGTGATCTCGCGTAACCTGGAAGTGCGCCGCAGCCTGACCGGCAGCGGCAGCGCCAACGCCACCCCGGACGCGGCGATGCGCCGGGCTGGCACACAAAGTGCACCAGCCTCGCCAGCACCGACGACCGGGGGCTGATTTCGTCAAATCCCCGTCACTGAACTTCACACCGTTCCCGGCAGGGCAGGCGGCCATACCGGGAGGAAGCAACGCACGATGAGAGTCTGGGCAGTAGCCAATCAAAAAGGTGGCGTCGGCAAGACCACCACCACCATCGCCCTGGCCGGCCTGCTGGCCGAGGCGGGCAAGCGCGTGGTCGTGGTCGACCTCGACCCGCACGGCTCGATGACCAGCTACTTCGGGCACAACCCCGATGCGCTGGAGCACAGCTGCTACGACCTGTTCCTGCACAAAGGCACGGTGCCCGACGGGCTGCCGGGCCAGCTGCTGCTACCCACCAGTGATGAGCGTATCTCGCTGCTGCCGTCGAGCACCGCGTTGGCGGTGCTTGAGCGTCAGTCGCCGGGCCAGAGTGGCTTGGGCCTGGTGATCGCCAAGAGTCTGGCGCAGCTGTGGCAGGATTTCGACTTCGCCCTGATCGACAGCCCACCCTTGCTGGGCGTGCTGATGGTCAACGCCCTGGCCGCCAGCCAGCAGTTGGTGATCCCGGTGCAGACCGAGTTTCTCGCGGTCAAGGGCCTGGAGCGCATGGTTGGCACGCTGGGCATGATCAACCGTTCGCGCAAGCAGGCGTTGCCGTACCAGATCGTGCCGACCCTGTTCGACCGCCGCACGCAGGCTTCGCTGGGCACCTTGAAAGTGCTGCGCGACACCTATGGCGATCAGGTCTGGCAAGGCTACATCCCGGTGGATACACGCTTGCGCGATGCCAGCCGTAACGGCGTAACGCCTTCGCAGTTCGATGGCAAGAGCCGTGGCGTGGTGGCCTATCGCGCGCTGCTCAAGCACCTGTTGACCTACCGTTCCGCGTTGCAGGTGGCCTGATGAACCAGGCGCCGCATATCACCACCAAGCCGCAGATGGCTTTGCAGTCCTACCTTGATGGTTTGCTGCAGGAAGCCACCGAGCCATTCGAGTTGCCGCCCGAGCAGGATCTGCCTGTCGCGCCACCCGTGGAGCCGGCCCCCGCCGATGAGTTCGAGGTGGCGGTCCGCGAGGAACAGGCCCGCGATGCTCAACGCCAGGCCATGCCAGTCGCGCCTGCGCCCCGGCCTTTCGCCGAGCCGCAGGCCAAGGTCCTGCCAACCGTTCTGCCGCCTGCCACGCCTGTCATGGAGCCGGTGGTGGCGGTGGTCGAGCGCGAGGTGCTGGCCGAGGCGAGCATCCCGCTGTTGACTGAAGCCCCGGCCATCGAGCCGGCAATGCCACTGGTGGAACTGCACGTACCGGCGGCCCCTGCCGCGCCAACACCTCCGGCGACAGTCGACGGGCGCCCGGAATGGGCCGCCGAGCCATTCGAATGCCTGCTGTTCGATGTCGCCGGGCTGACCCTGGCGGTACCGCTGGTGTGCCTGGGCTCGATCTACACTCTGGCCGGCCAGGAGTTGACGCCGCTATTCGGCCAGCCGGACTGGTTCCTCGGCATCCTCACCTGCCAGGCGGGCAACCTCAAGGTGCTGGATACCGCCCGCTGGGTCATGCCCGACCGCTACCGGGACGATTTCCGCCAGGGCCTGCAATACGTCATTTCGGTCCAGGGCTACGAATGGGGGCTGGCCGTGCACCAGGTCAGCCGCTCGCTGCGCCTGGACCCGAGCGAGATCAAGTGGCGCAGCCAGCGCGGCCAACGCCCGTGGCTGGCCGGCACGGTGATCGAACACATGTGCGCGCTGCTCGACGTCGCCGAGCTGGCCGAGCTGATCGCCAGTGGCGCGGTCAAGCAGATGAACACCAAACACAACTGAATCAACGCCGCTACTGCCGCGGCAACACAGAGCACACCGCCAATGGCGGATTTTGAGGGCTAGGGAATGAAAAAGTCGTCTGCACAAGGTTCCGAAGATCCGATCCTGCAGTGGGTAACCTTCCGTCTGGACAACGAGTCCTACGGCATCAATGTCATGCAGGTGCAGGAAGTCCTGCGCTACACCGAGATCGCCCCGGTACCGGGCGCCCCCAGCTATGTGCTGGGCATCATCAACCTGCGCGGCAACGTGGTGACGGTGATCGACACCCGCCAGCGCTTCGGCTTGATGTCGAGCGAAGTCACCGACAACACCCGTATCGTCATCATCGAGGCGGACAAGCAGGTGGTCGGCATCCTCGTCGACAGCGTCGCTGAAGTGGTGTACCTGCGCCAGTCGGAGATCGAGACCGCGCCGAACGTCGGCAACGAAGAATCGGCGAAGTTCATCCAGGGCGTGTGCAACAAGAATGGCGAGCTGCTGATCCTGGTCGAGCTGGACAAGATGATGACCGAGGAAGAGTGGTCCGAGCTGGAGAACATCTGAGTTGATCTTCGAGGTTGCTGTCATCTTCCTGGCGCTGCTGTGGGCACTGAGCCTGTGGTTCTTCCTCAACTACAGCAAGCGCCAGCGCGAGCTGGCCGCCCAGCAGGCCCAGGGCGATGCGCTGCGTGACCAGCGCATCAAGGACCTCGCCAAACGCTTGGACGACTACCAGAACGGTACCGTGCGCATGGGCGAAGCGATCCATGAATTGCGCGCGGTGGTGGCGCCGCTGCCCGAGAAGCTCCAGCAACTCGAGCAGCGCGACCCCAACAGCGTCACCTTCGCCCAGGCCGCCAAGCTGGTGGGCATGGGCGCCAGCGTCGAGGAGCTGACCCAGACCTGCGGGTTGACCCAGGCCGAGGCGCAGTTGATGAGCAAGCTGCACCGCGGCGAGTGAGCAAGGAAGGCGACCTGGCGGTCGCCTTTTTTCATCCCGCAATCAGGGCCTTGCCCATGAATGATTGCCACCCACGCGCATCAGGCGGTTGAACGGCAGCCACTGGCGTAATGCAGCCCGATAGGCCTCTGGATTCACATACTGGAAGGTATTGATGCGGGGCATCTGGAACAGATTGGTGATATGGCGCAGGGTCCTCAGCACCGGCAGGTGCTGGTCTACGACGTCGGTGAGCAGCCCCGGGCCGGTCAAGCGGTTGAGGCTGGCGGCATAACGATAGAAGCCGGCTGGGTCGTCCCGCAGACTGGGGCAGCTGCCATAGAACTCTGGTTCAACCAGATAGCGGCTGCGCATCTCCTCGCTGATTGCCAGCAGTGTCGGGTTGCCGGCGTGGCTGCCGATCAGGCTGGTGTTGAACTGGCAGTTCATCCCGAGCTTTTCGTTGGACATCGGAGGGAACAGCAGCAGCCCGTCGTCGGTGGTGCTCAGGTCCACCTGCTCGATGGCTTCAGCAGGGCTGCCCACCGGCCGGCCATTCACCTTGTAGGGATATTCGCCCACCGCCAGCAGGTGGTCGTCAACGTCCATGTAGATACCGCCTTGGCTGTGGAGCATGCAATAGCGCAGCACATCAGAGGCGGAGGCGAAATTGCCGCCATCGAGGGCTGCCTGATACTGGGGATGGTATGGGCCTTCACGAAAGTGGCGGAACCAGTCCTGTTCCTCCAGTGGCACTATCTGCACGCCAGGTGCTTTCTTTGCAAGCAGGTGCAGATTTTCATCAAAGGCGCTGGTGCTGGCCTTCGACAGGTATAGCCGCAGGGTGTAGGCACTGCCGTGCAGGCGTTCTGCATTGCTGCGCAGATTGCTCAGTAATGGCGGGTCGATTGCTTTGTCCCCCACCCATAGGCTCAGGAATTGTCGTGGAACGGGCCGTGCCCCGGCTGGAAACGGACCAGGCATCTGTACCGGCAAATGCAGCTCCACGCCAAGGGCGCGCAGCGTGCGCATGCGCATGGCATCGGTGACCTCTCGGCCGGCCAGGCTCACCGGTTGCAGGTCGCGGGTGCCGAGCCGGGGAAGGTAGTACTGGGGATCGACCGCATTAATATCGCCCTCGAGGATGAAGCTGTCGTTCTCCAGGTCGTAAACCACTTCGGTGTTGTAGCCGCCCACGCAGGCTGCCAACAGATCGGGTGTTCCATCAAATCGTGGTCTTCGATCAATGGCTTGGTAGGTAGCCGTATCGGCGCCCTCCAGCGCTGGGATGGGGTCGGGAATGTGGAAGTAGGGCGCGACCTCGCTCACGGGTAAGCGCGGCGGTGAGACGGGGCTTAGTGGATAGCCCAGTCGACCATTGATCGCCTGCGGCGCAATGAAACCCTCGTTCTTGAAGCGGTAGAGCGCTGCATCGCGCGTCAGGGTGGCGTGCGCCAACGGCAGGGCGTTTAGCACGCCAAAGGTAGCCATGCCTACGCCTTCGGCGCGCTCCTGCTGGCCATGACCATTGATCACCTGATCCAGACCCAGACCAAGTTGAGCGATGCCGCCCAAGGCAAGGATCGGCGCCAGTTCCGGTACAACGATGGCAAGCGGGGCAAGCAGGTTGACCGCCGCGTTCAAGTAGGCGCGCCAGCGAGCTTTGGTGATTTCGCCATTGCTGGTGATGCGATAGTCGGCGTCCTCATAGCTGCGTTTGCGTTGTTGGTGGGTCAGCGCCCAGAAAAGCTCCTCCTCGATCAGCGGGCTGTACTTGTCCGGCTTGTAGTTGACGTAGGTGCTTGGTTGCCAGACGCCTTCAGCGGTGAACCCGGGGCGGTTGCTAGACAGGTGGTTGAGTGTGGGGAAGGCGGCGAGCCCGTCCAGTGCGGTAGCCAAGCCGCTGAAGTCGAGGCCGTCGGGTTGGTCGGCGAGAGCAAAGTGATGTAGCAGGGCAGCGCGGGTGTCCGTGTTGCGGCACTGACTGGCGACCCAGTCCTGCAGCGCCGAGGGGGTGGCGAAGGTATGCAGTGGCGCGGAGTTGCCAGGGATATAGAGCAGGGTCAGGCCGCTTTCAGGGTCGCTGATCTGCAGCAGGTCGGTGGCGACATAGCCATAGATGTTCACGAAGCGTCGGAGCAGCGGCTGTGGGGCCTGCTCCAACCCCGCAGCGCGCCAGGCGAGCCGGCGCGCCTGGTCGTCGAGGCTGCCTTCGGCGAGCTGGCGGTTGCAGGCGGTAATGAAGGCGATTTTCGCCGCCAGCCGATGACTGGTTGCGTGGCTACGCCAGTACGTGTCCAGCATGGCCTTGTAGGCGCTGTGAAAGTCGAGGTCGCAGATAAACTGCTGGAGGTCTTCTGCAGCCAGTCTCACATGGGTCCGGGCGCTGTATTCGCTGGGGGTGGTCTGGCGGAACAAGCCATTGTAGATGGCATAGCCGCTACTGTTGGATAGTGGACCAGGGGGATCCAGTCGGTCGACCAGGGTGATGCTTTGGCTGTCGGGAAAGTGCCCGGCCCAGGGGCTGTTCAAGGCTGCGCCAATGAGGTTGTTGCTGGACTCGCCCTGCCAGTTGGCCATGACGGCCTGAGTGAGCGTCATTTTCTGTGCCACGACGCCAACCTCGCCCACGCCGTGGCGCCATTGATGGTGCAGTACGACCACATCGGTGCGGTCGGGGTCCAGAGACTGACCGCGGCGAGCGGCCCAGTCGCGAATCGCCGTGGCCGCGGCATGATCGGGGCGTGGGAAGTCCTTGAGGTGGTCGCGGACATAGCGCACACCGGCATTGTTGACGAAACGGGGCTTCATGGTGATGACCCTGGAAAGAATGGGTCGTCACGATGAGCGATTCGCCCCGCCCGCGTGCGGCAGTCGGCTACCGCCCGTCGTCAGGAATGGTAGGGCAGGCCGGGCAGTTGGGGGGTGATGTCGCGCTCGGCGGCGGGTGCATCGCTGAAGCCCATGGGCATCTTGCCGCGCAGCTGCCAGGCGAACGCGATGATCTCGGCGATGGTCAGGTATAACGCCTCGGGGATCTGTTCCCCCAGCTCCAGGCGCGCCAGTAGGCGCACGAGCTCGGCGTTCTCGTAGATCGGCACGTCATGTTCGCGGGCCAGGGCGAGGATGGCTTCGGCCAATTCGTCGTCGCCTTTGGCGCTCAGGGTCGGGGCCTGTTGCCCGTCGTAGCTCAGGGCAATGGCCTGGCGCGGTTGCTTGCTGCTCATGCGTTCTCGTCCACCCAGCGTTGTTCCAGGCGCGTGCGCGGGCCTTGGGGCGGCGTGCCGGGGTGGCATTCCAGGTCGCCAACGTCCAGCCCGCGGGCCACCAGGCGTTCGCGCAAGGCGCCCAACTGGCTGTCGATCAGCCGCGCGGTTTGTTCCTGCTGAGCCCACAGCTGGCCGGACAGTCGACCCTGGGCCAATTGCGCCTGGACCTGCAGCGGGCCAAGTGGGGACAGGTCGAATGCCAGTTCGATGCGCCACAGGGCCTTCAACGGATCATCCTGTTCACGTTCACGATCGGCTTGTTGCTCCGGGGTTTCTTCGCGTTGCAGCTTCACTTGCAGGGGAATGAACTCTTGGCCATGGCGCACCGGGACCTCGGTCTGCCAGGTGGTCTGCTGGTTACCGTTGTCGAGTGTGCCGCTCTGCTGCAGGCTGGACAGCGAATGGCTCTGCAGCCGCGAGATCGCCGCGGCGGCCAGGCGCAGCAGTTGCTGCAGGTCGCCTTCGCTTTCCAGCTTCTGCAGCAGCCGCGAGGGCAGGGGAAAAGCGCTTGGCAGCGGTCGTGGGCTGACCTGGCCGAGCATGCCCAGGGCGCTGCGCGCCAGCCCTGGCAGGGCCTGGGCGAGGGTGCCGGTGGCCAGCGCGGTAGCCAGCGGTGGATGGCCGGGCATGCTGGGCAGCGCCTGGGCCACCAGCTTGACCAGTTGTGCCTTGAGGTCGGGCGCGATGCCGCTGGCGAGTCCGCCCAGCAGCTTGGATTCGAAGAACGTGCCGCTGTTGTTCAGTGCCTGGGCCAGGTTTTTCGCATCGCCGAGTTGCCGCGCTTCCGGCAGGCTGGCGAGCAGGCGCTCGGCACTGGCGCGCAGCTCCGGGGCTGCATCGGGGCTGCTGGTGATCTGCTGCAGGCTGTTGAGCACACCCGGCAAGGAGGCCTGGAGGCTTTGCTGGGTCGACAGGTGCTGGGTAACGGCCAATTGGTCCTGGCGGCCGCTCAGGGGCACAAAGCGCAGCGCCTGCTCGCCCTGCACCAGCGCGCTGAGCAGGCTGCCCACGGGAAGCCTGCGCGGGCTGTCGATGGCCAGGGTGGCACCCGCCTGGCTGCTGTTGAGCAGGCTCACCAGCGAGCGGAAGGTGACGGCTGAGCCAGGGCTTTGCGGCAGTACCTGGCTGGTCAGCACCTTGGCCTGCAGCAAGGTGCCGACCGGGAGCTGCCGGGTATCCAGTTGAGTCAAGGTAGCGATGTTGCCGGCACTGGCCTGCTGCACCATCACCGCCAGGCGGCTGCTCTCGGGCTGGGTGACGGTGATCAAACTGCCGGGGGGCAGCGGCTGGCTGGCGGTGGTCAATACCTGGATCTGGTTGCCATTGGCCTGGGTGAGCCGCAGCAGCATCTGGAACTCCTGGCCGATCTGGCGCAGGGTGACGACCTCGGCTTCGGCGACTTCTCCAGGCGGCAGCAGACCGGGCTGGGCCTGCAGCAGGCGCAGCAGTTCGCCGGACATCGCGGCCCTGGTCGCTTGGGCGCTTACCGCGGTTTGTGTGCTGAGACTATTGATTTCAGTCATGATTGTATACAACCTGTCGAACCAGCCCTCTTGGCAGCGCCGTGGCGCGTGCAATAATGCCGCTCGCTCGCCATTGCCAGTATAACGGCAGGGGTTGGAGCGACTTGAGACACAGACTGCATAAGGCGATACCGTGACCCTTCACCTCCAAGCTGCGGGCGTGGCCTGCGAGCGCGACTGGCGGCTGCTGTTCGAGCACCTGCACTTCGAGCTGCACCCCGGCGACATGCTGCAGATCGCCGGCCCCAACGGTAGCGGCAAGACCAGCTTGCTGCGCCTGCTGGCCGGGCTGATGCAGCCCACCGCCGGGCAGATCCTGCTGGGGGGGCAGCCGTTGGCCGAACAACGCCATGCCCTGGCCAGCATCCTGCTGTGGATCGGCCATGCCGCCGGGATCAAGGACCTGCTCACCGCCGAAGAGAACCTTGCCTGGCTCTGCGCATTGCACCGCCCGGCCAACCGCGAGGCGATCTGGAAGGCGCTGGAGGCTGTCGGCCTGCGCGGTTTCGAGGACGTGCCCTGCCATACCCTGTCCGCTGGCCAGCAGCGCCGCGTGGCCCTGGCCCGGCTGTACCTGGACAGCCCGCCGCTGTGGATCCTCGACGAACCTTTCACCGCTCTTGACAAGCAGGGCGTGGCCCAACTGGAAGCGCACCTGGCGGCGCACTGCGAGCAGGGTGGTACCGTGGTGCTGACCACCCACCATACGCTCGAGCGCAAGCCATCCGGCTATCGCGAGCTGAACCTGGGGCAATGGGCGGCATGAGCGTATTCCTTCTGCTGTTGCGCCGCGAGGCGCGGCTGTTGTTCCGCCGCCCGGCGGAGCTGGCCAACCCGCTGGTGTTCTTCGCCATTGTCGTTGCCCTGTTCCCGCTGGCGGTAGGGCCAGAGACACAATTGTTGCAAACCTTGTCGCCAGGACTGGTCTGGGTAGCGGCCTTGCTGGCGGTATTGTTGTCGCTCGACGGGTTGTTTCGCAGTGATTTCGAGGACGGCTCGCTCGAGCAGTGGGTGCTTTCGCCGCATCCGTTGGCCATGCTGGTACTGGCCAAGGTGCTGGCGCACTGGATCTTTTCCGGGTTGGCGCTGGTATTGTTGGCACCGCTGCTGGCGCTGATGCTGGGGCTGCCGCCCAGTTGCCTGCCGGTGCTGCTCGCCTCCTTGTTGCTGGGCACCCCGGTCTTGAGCCTGCTGGGCGCGGTTGGGGCGGCGCTGACGGTCGGTCTCAAGCGCGGCGGCCTGCTGCTGGCATTGTTGATTCTGCCGTTGTATATCCCTGTATTGATCCTGGGCAGTGGTGCGTTGCAGGCGGCGTTGCAGAATATGCCCGCCACCGGTCATCTGCTCTGGCTCGCCAGCCTGACGGCCCTGGCGGTGACATTGGCACCCTTTGCGATCGCGGCCGGCCTGAAGATCAGCGTCGGCGAATAACGAGTGCCGGGCATTGCAGCCCGGCCAACACCCTGGATGTACCCTGATGAAAATAAGCTGGACGTGGTTCCACAAGCTGGGTTCCCCCAAATGGTTCTATGCCATCAGCGGCCGCATGCTGCCGTGGCTGACCGTTTGCGCCATCGTGCTGTTGCTGGTCGGCATCACCTGGGGCCTGGCCTTCGCCCCCCAGGACTACCAGCAGGGCAACAGCTTCCGCATCATCTATATCCATGTGCCGACCGCCATGCTGGCGCAGTCGTGCTATGTGATGCTCGCCGTGGCAGGCGTGGTGGGGCTGGTGTGGAAGATGAAACTGGCCGATGTCGCGCTGCAGTGCGCGGCGCCCATTGGTGCCTGGATGACCGCGGTGGCCCTGGTCACCGGGGCAATCTGGGGCAAGCCCACCTGGGGCAGTTGGTGGGTCTGGGATGCGCGTCTGACGTCCATGCTTATCCTGCTGTTCCTGTACTTCGGCATCATTGCCCTGGGTCAGGCCATCAGCAATCGCGACAGCGCTGCCAAGGCCTGCGCAGTGCTGGCGATCGTCGGCGTGATCAACATCCCGATCATCAAATATTCGGTGGAGTGGTGGAATACCCTGCACCAGGGCGCCACCTTCACGCTCACCGAAAAGCCGGCAATGCCGGTGGAAATGTGGGCGCCGTTGCTGATCACCGCGTTGGGCTTCTATTGCTTCTTCGGAGCCGTGCTCTTGCTGCGCATGCGTCTGGAAGTGCTCAAGCGCGAGGCACGGGCCAGTTGGGTCAAGGATGAAGTGCTGAGCCAGCTTGGCCGGGAGGCGGCACGATGAGCTTTGCCTCCTTCACTGATTTTCTGGCCATGGGCCACCATGGCCTGTACGTCTGGTCGGCCTATGGCATCTGCCTGGCGGTGCTGGCGTTGAATGTCGCCGCGCCCCTGTTGGCCCGCCGTCGTTACCTGCAAGAAGAGGCGCGCCGTCTGCGCCGGGAGAACAAACCGTGAATCCGCAGCGTAAGAAACGCCTGTTCATCATCCTAGGCTTGCTGGCCGGCGTCGGCGTCGCCGTGGGCTTTGCCCTGAGTGCGCTGCAGCAGAACATCAACCTGTTCTACACCCCGACGCAGATCGCCAACGGCGAGGCGCCCCTGGACACCCGCATCCGCGCCGGTGGCATGGTCGAGAAAGGCTCGGTGCAGCGCTCGGCCGATTCGCTCGACGTGCGCTTCGTGGTCACCGACTACAGCAAGTCGGTACCGATCACCTACCGCGGCATCCTCCCCGACCTGTTCCGCGAAGGGCAGGGCATTGTCGCCCTCGGCAAGCTCAATGCCGACGGCGTGGTGGTGGCCGATGAGGTATTGGCCAAGCACGATGAGAAATACATGCCGCCGGAAGTCACCAAGGCACTGAAGGAAAGCGGCCAGGCCGCCAGCGATGCGGGGGCCAAGCCATGAACGCGACCCTGGTGATCCCCGAGCTCGGCCAGTTGGCGATGATCCTGGCCATCTGCTTCGCCGTCGTGCAGGCCAGCGTGCCGCTGCTCGGCGCCTGGCGCGGCGACAGCCTGTGGATGGGCCTGGCGCGGCCGGCGGCCTGGGGGCAGTTCGCCTTCCTGGCCTTCGCCTTTGCCTGCCTCACCCACGCCTTCATGACCGACAACTTCTCGGTCGCCTATGTGGCCAGCAACTCCAACAGCGCCTTGCCCTGGTACTACAAGTTCAGTGCCGTCTGGGGCGCGCACGAAGGCTCACTGCTGCTGTGGGCGTTGATCCTCGGCGGCTGGACCTTCGCCGTGTCGATCTTCTCGCGCCAGTTGCCCCAGGTGATGCTGGCCCGGGTACTGGCGGTCATGGGCATGATCAGCGTGGGCTTCCTGAGCTTCCTGATCATCACTTCCAACCCGTTCCAGCGCCTGCTGCCGCAGGTGCCGGGCGACGGTCGCGACCTCAACCCGTTGCTGCAGGACTTCGGCCTGATCGTCCACCCGCCGATGCTGTACATGGGCTACGTGGGCTTCTCGGTGGCGTTCGCCTTCGCCATCGCCGCCTTGCTCGGCGGGCGTCTGGACGCCGCCTGGGCGCGCTGGTCGCGGCCCTGGACCATCGTCGCCTGGGCCTTCCTCGGCGTCGGTATCACCCTCGGCTCGTGGTGGGCCTACTACGAACTGGGCTGGGGCGGCTGGTGGTTCTGGGACCCGGTCGAGAACGCCTCGTTCATGCCCTGGCTGGTGGGCACGGCGCTGATCCACTCGCTGGCGGTCACCGAAAAGCGCGGGGTGTTCAAGAGCTGGACCGTGCTGCTGGCCATCGCCGCCTTCTCCCTGAGTCTGCTGGGTACATTCCTGGTGCGTTCCGGTGTACTGACCTCGGTCCACGCGTTCGCCGCCGATCCTTCGCGCGGCATCTTCATCCTGTTCTTCCTGCTGTTCGTGGTCGGCGGCTCGCTGACCCTCTTCGCCCTGCGTGCCCCGGTGGTCAAGAGCCAGGTGGGCTTTGCCTTATGGTCCCGTGAAACGCTGCTGCTGGCCAACAACCTGGTGTTGGTGGTGGCGGCGTCGATGATCCTGCTCGGCACGCTGTACCCGCTGGTGCTCGACGCCCTGACCGGGGCCAAGTTGTCGGTCGGCCCGCCGTACTTCGACGCCTTGTTCCTGCCGCTGATGGCGCTGCTGATGGTGGTGCTGGGTATCGGTGTGGTGGTGCGCTGGAAGGACACCCCCGGCAAGTGGCTGGCCGGCATGCTGACCCCGGTGCTGATCGGTAGCGCGGTGCTGGCGCCGATCGCGGGGTTGATCGTCGATGACTTCGACTGGCCGGCCCTCAGCGTGTTCGCCCTGGCCGCATGGGTGGTGCTCGCTGGCGTGCGCGATATCCTCGACAAGACCCGTCACAAGGGCCTGGTCAAAGGCCTGGGTGGCCTTAACCGCAGCTATTGGGGCATGCACCTGGCGCACCTCGGGCTGGTGGTCTGCGCCCTGGGCGTGGTGCTGTCGAGCAACAACAGCGCCGAGCGCGACCTGCGCATGGCACCGGGTGAGAGCGTCGAGCTGGGCGGTTACCAGTTCCTGTTCGAGGGCGCCAAGCACTTCGAAGGCCCGAACTTCATCTCTGACAAGGGCACTATTCGCGTTTCGCGCAATGGCCGCGAAGTGTCCGTGCTGCACCCGGAAAAGCGCCTGTACACCGTGCAGCAGTCGATGATGACCGAGGCCGGCATCGATGCCGGTTTCACCCGCGACCTGTATGTCGCCTTGGGCGAGCCGCTGGAAAACGGCGCCTGGGCGGTGCGGGTGCATATCAAACCCTATGTCCGCTGGATCTGGCTGGGCGGTCTGCTGACCGGCCTGGGCGGCTTGCTGGCGGCCTTCGACCGGCGCTACCGCGTCAAGGTCAAGACCCGGGTGCGTGAGGCCCTGGGCGTGTCTGGAGCAACTGCATGAAGCGTTGGATCATGGTGGTGCCCCTGGCGGTGTTCCTGCTGGTGGCGGTCTTTCTCTACAAGGGGTTGTTCCTCAAGCCCGACGAACTGCCTTCGGCGATGATCGGCAAACCATTCCCGGCGTTCTCCCTGGCGTCGGTGCAGGATGACCGCACCCTGACCCAGGCCGACCTGCTCGGGCGCCCGGCGCTGGTCAACGTGTGGGGCACCTGGTGCCCGTCCTGCAAGGTCGAGCACCCCTACCTGAACCAGCTGGCCGAGCAGGGCGTGGTAATCCACGGGGTCAACTACAAGGACGACAACGCCGCCGCGCTGAAGTGGCTGGCCGAGTTCCACAACCCTTACCAGCTGAACATCGCCGACCAGCAAGGCACGCTGGGCCTGGACCTGGGCGTGTATGGCGCGCCGGAAACCTTCCTGATCGACGCCAAGGGCATCATCCGCTACAAGCATGTCGGCGTGGTCGATGCCACGGTGTGGCGCGAGCAGTTGGCGCCGCTGTACCAGGGCCTGGTCGACGAGGCCAGGCCATGAAGCGCTGGCTTACTGCTGCCGTGCTTGGCCTGAGCCTGGCCGGGGTGGCCAAGGCCGCCATCGACACCTACCAGTTCCGCGACGAAGCCGAGCGCGAGCGCTACCAGCAACTGACCAAGGAACTGCGCTGCCCCAAGTGCCAGAACCAGGACATCGCTGATTCCAACGCACCGATCGCCGCCGACCTGCGCCGCGAGATCTTCCGCATGCTGGGTGAAGGCAAGAACAACCAGCAGATCGTCGATTTCATGGTCGATCGCTACGGTGACTTCGTGCGCTACAAACCGGCGCTGAGCGGGCGCACCTGGCTGCTCTGGTTCGGCCCGGGGATTCTCCTGGCCGGTGGTTTCGTGGTGTTGGCGGTGATCGTCCGCCGTCGCCGCGGGCAGGCTGTGGCCGGCAACACCGAACTGTCCGCCGACGAACGCGAGCGTCTGGCCAAACTGCTGGATAAAGAACATACCCATGACTGAATTCTGGCTTAGCGCGGGCCTGTTGTTGCTCGCCGCCCTGGCTTTCCTGCTGCTGCCGATCCTGCGTGGCCACCGCCGTCAGCAGGCCGAACAAGACCGTACCGCCCTCAATGTGGCGCTCTACGAGGAGCGCGTCGCCGAACTGTCCGCCCAGCAGGCGGCCGGGGTGCTTGACGACCGGCAATTGGCCACGGGGCGTGACGAAGCCGCCCGCGAGCTGCTGGCTGACACCGAACGCGACGATGCGGTGCGCCAGGGCCGCCTGGGCAAGGCCATTCCGTTGCTGGCGGCGGTGCTGGTACCGGTGATGGCTCTGGGGCTCTACCTGCACTTCGGCGCAGCCGACAAGGTCGAGTTGACCCAGGAGTTCGCCAGCGCGCCGCAGTCGATGAGCGAAATGACCACACGCCTGGAGCGCGCGGTGCAGGCCCAGCCGGACTCGGCCGAGGGCCTGTACTTCCTTGGCCGGGCATACATGGCCGAGCAGCGGCCGGCTGATGCGGCCAAGGCCTTCGAGCGTGCCGTGGCCCTTGCCGGGCGCCAACCCGAGCTGCTCGGGCAATGGGCCCAGGCGCTGTACTTCGCCGCCGACAAACAATGGTCGGCGCAACTGCAGGCGCTCACCGATGAAGCACTGAAAGCCGATCCACGAGAAGTCACCAGCCTTGGCCTGCGTGGCATCGCTGCGTTCGAGGGCGAACGCTTCCAGGAAGCCATCGACTTCTGGCAGCGCCTGTTGGCGCAATTGCCGGAGGGTGATGCCTCTCGTGCCGCGCTGCAGGGTGGCATCGATCGTGCCGCCGACAAGCTCAAGGCCGGGGGCGGCAAGGTCGCCGAGGCCGCGCGCCTGAAAGTACGGGTCGAGCTGGGCGCGGCGCTCAAGGACATGGTGCGCCCGGATGACACCGTGTTCATCTTCGCCCGTGCCAGCAATGGCCCGCCCATGCCGCTGGCGGCCAAGCGGGTGACGGTGGCGCAGTTGCCGATCGAAGTGGAGCTGTCGGATGCCGACGCGATGATGCCGCAGATGAAACTGTCGGACTTCACCGAAGTCCAACTGGTTGCCCGAGTCTCGCGCGCCGGCGTGCCGACTCGCGGCGAGTGGAAGGGCCAGAGTGCGCCACTGGCCACCACCACCCAGGCCACCCAGCACCTGACCATCGACAGCCCCGATTCGTAAGAGAGCAACCGTCATGAACAGCACCGTCCGCCTGACCCTGATCACCCTGGCCCTGGGTCTTTCCGCGTGTACGGTGCACCAGCCGGGGGAGCGTGAACCGCTGCCACCGATCGAGACCACGCCGCCACCGCACCAGGGGCCTGTGGTCAAGCCATTGCCAGGCGGGCAGCCCGGCACCCAGCCGAGCAAGCCGGCGGCGATTCCCAAGCCCATGCCGCGCACCTCCGCAAGCTTCGCGCCGCCGCCCGGTGGCGCCAGCCATTGGGATCCGAAGCTTGGGGTCTATGTACTGGAGAAGCAACCCAATACGTTCTACCGCCAGCGCACCTACTACCGCTGGAACAACGGCTGGAGCTGGTCGCTGAGCCCCAGTGGGCCTTGGCAGGAAACCGACAGCAGTGGCGTGCCGGGCGGCTTGGGCAGGGCGTTCGCGCAGTAGCGATCATCTGCCAGGTGCGAGCGGGATGGGTTCGATGATTAGCCGGCGATGCCCGCTGCGTTGAGGGTGCTGGGCAATACGGTTCCGGTTAGCGGTTGAATCTTGTTCGAGTCCGCCCGGTGCTGCGCCGGGCTTGAGGAGCCTTTGCATGCAACTAGAGATTTTTCAGGTCGATGCCTTTTCATCCGTGCCATTCGGCGGTAACCCGGCGGCGGTGATTCCCCTGCAACAGTGGCTGCCCGACGACGTTCTGCAGCGCATCGCCGAGGAAAACAACCTGTCCGAAACGGCGTACTTCGTACGAAATGGCGAAGCGTTCGATCTGCGCTGGTTCACCCCGGCGGTGGAAGTCGACCTGTGTGGGCATGCGACATTGGCCGCGGCCTGGGTGCTATTCGAGCAACTGGGGGAGCAGGCTGAGGTGCTGCGCTTCAATACCCGCAGCGGGGAATTGCGGGTGAGCCGCAACGCTGATGGTCTGCTGGCAATGGATTTCCCGGTCAAGCAGCCGGTTGCCGTCGAGATTGCGCCGGGGTTGCTCGAGGCGTTGGGGTTGAGCGAGGCCCGGGCGTTGTATCGGACGGACGATTATGTATTGGTGATCGACGATGCTTCGCTGATCGAAGGGCTCAAGCCGGATTTCGTGGCGTTGTCGTCATTCGATGTGCGGGGGATTGCAGTGACGGCGGCGGGGCGGGGGTTCGATTTCGTCACGCGATGGTTCGGGCCCAGGGTGGGGGTCAATGAAGATCCGGTGACCGGGTCGGCCCACACTTCCCTGGCGCCTTATTGGGCCGAACGGCTGGGCAAAAACAGCTTGCGCTGTGAGCAGGGTGGGGCGCGCAAGGGGCAGTTGCAGTGTGATGTGCCGGGCAATGGGCGAGTGATCATCAGTGGGCGGGGGGCGCTGTATCTGCGGGGTGTGATTTTTATTTGAGTGCCACTGGCGGGCGGCCAATCGGCCTCCCGCTATTTCCGCGAATTGGCCGTTTGCCCTTTGTGACGCCGGGCTTAACCTGCAGGCAGATCCCTACAGGAGAAGCCCCATGCGTTCTGTCCATTTCCCCGCGGCCCTGCTGACGCTCGGCCTGCTCGCCCCACTATCGCTGGCCTGGGCCCATGGCGAAAAGCCCGATCAGGTCAGGATCCTCCAGGAGCAGCTCCCCACCAATTCCCCTGGCAACAAAGCCGTGATGCTCACGGTGAGCTATGCCCCTGGCGAGGCATCGCCCGGCCACTGGCATCCGGGTGCGGTCATGGCCTATGTGCTGGAAGGCGCGGTGACATCCAAGCTCAATGACGAATCGGAGAAGACCTACAAGGCCGGCGAATTCTGGTACGAGGCTCCGGGGACGGTGCACAGCGTCTCGCGCAATGCCAGTAAAAGTGCCCCAGCCAAGCTGCTGGTATGGAGCCTGGTGGAAGAAGGCAAGCCGGTGACCGAGCCGTTGCCCAAGCGCTGAATCGCAGGTAATAAAAAACCTCCAGTGCATGCGCATCTGGAGGTTTTCAGAGTTTGGCTCCGCGACCTGGACTCGAACCAGGGACCCAATGATTAACAGTCATTTGCTCTACCGACTGAGCTATCGCGGAATCTGCGCGTATCTTACTGCGTGTCTCGGGGAAGTCAAGCTTCCCCTAGACAATCAAGCAGTTACAGCACTTCTACGATGGCCTTGGTGACCACGTGGATGTTGCTCTGGTTCAGCGCGGCGACCGCGATGCGGCCAGTGTCCAGCGCGTAGATGCCGAACTCGTTCTTCAGGCGTGCCACTTGTTCAACGGTCAGGCCCGAGTAGGAGAACATGCCGCACTGGCGGCCGACGAAGCTGAAGTCACGCTTGGCGCCGTACTCGGCCAGCAGCTCGACCATCTGCTTGCGCATGCCGTGGATACGCTCGCGCATCTCGGCCAGCTCGGTTTCCCACATCTGGCGCAGCTCGGGGCTGTTGAGCACCGCGGCGACGATGCTGGCACCGTGGGTCGGCGGGTTGGAGTAGGTGGTGCGGATAACCCGCTTGACCTGCGACAGCACGCGGGTGCTCTCGTCCTTCGAGGCGGTGACGATCGACAGCGCGCCGACACGCTCGCCGTACAGCGAGAACGACTTGGAGAACGAGCTGGAAACGAAGAACTCCAGGCCCGACTCGGCGAACAGGCGAACGGCAAAGGCGTCTTCGTCGATGCCGGCACCGAAGCCTTGGTAGGCCATGTCGAGGAAGGGGATGTGGCCTTTTGCCTTGACTACTTCCAGCACATTTTTCCAGTCGTCCAGCGACAGGTCGACGCCGGTCGGGTTGTGACAGCAAGCGTGCAGCACGATGACCGAACCAGATGGCAGGCTGTTCAGGTCTTCGAGCATGCCGGCGCGGTTGACGTCCTGGCTGGCGGCATCGTAGTAGCGGTAGGTCTGTACCGGGAAACCGGCGCTCTCGAACAGCGCACGGTGGTTTTCCCAGCTCGGGTCGCTGATGGCGACTACGGCGCCCGGCTGCAGGCGCTTGAGGAAATCGGCGCCGATCTTCAGCGCGCCGGTACCGCCGACGGCCTGCACGGTGACCACGCGGCCTGCGGCCAGCAACGGCGATTCGGCGCCGAAGATCAGCTTCTGCACGGCCTGGTCGTACTGGGCGATGCCGTCGATCGGCAGGTAGCCGCGGGAGGCGTGCTGGGCGGCACGGGCGGTCTCGGCTGCGATCACCGCGCGCAGCAGCGGGATGCGGCCTTCCTCATTGCAGTAGACGCCCACGCCCAGGTTCACCTTGTCGGTGCGTGGGTCGGCGTTGAATGCTTCGTTGAGGCCCAGGATAGGGTCGCGGGGTGCCAGCTCGACAGCGGAAAACAGGCTCATTGTTACCTTGGCTCTGATAGGAGAGTGATAGGGTCGCCACGCTCCAGCCGAAGGCACTGAAGCGGTGCGCAAACGGGGAGTCAGTATAGTGATACCCACCGGTCACTGCGACAGTCTGGCGCAGCTTTTCCGGCTGTTTGCGCAAATATTTTTCGACCATTGGTCGAATTGCCCGGTCCATTGCCTTGAAGGGGCGAGGGTCGCACTTGAATCTGGCGCCCGGGGGGCGCATTTGGGTATAGACTACTGGCTAAATTTACAGTTGCCGCGACATCCACGAGGTCCGTCATGTCCGAGTTCCAGCTCGTCACCCGCTTCCAGCCGGCCGGCGATCAGCCCGAGGCCATCCGCCAGATGGTCGAGGGTATCGACGCCGGCCTTTCGCACCAGACCCTGCTCGGGGTGACCGGCTCGGGCAAGACCTTCAGCATCGCCAACGTCATCCAGCAGGTGCAGCGCCCGACCATGGTGCTGGCGCCGAACAAGACCCTGGCCGCCCAGCTGTACGGCGAGTTCAAGGCATTCTTCCCGAACAACGCCGTCGAGTATTTCGTTTCCTATTACGACTACTATCAGCCGGAAGCCTATGTTCCGTCGTCGGACACCTTCATCGAGAAGGACGCCTCGATCAACGACCATATCGAACAGATGCGCCTGTCGGCGACCAAGGCGCTGCTGGAACGACGCGACGCGATCATCGTCACCACCGTGTCGTGCATCTACGGCCTGGGCAGCCCCGAGACGTACCTGAAGATGGTCCTGCACGTCGATCGTGGCGACAAGCTCGACCAGCGCGCCCTGTTGCGCCGCCTGGCCGACCTGCAATACACCCGCAACGAGATGGATTTCGCCCGCGCCACCTTCCGCGTGCGCGGCGACGTGATCGACATCTTCCCGGCCGAATCAGACCTCGAGGCCATCCGCATCGAGCTGTTCGACGACGAAGTGGAGAACATCGCCGCTTTCGACCCGCTCACCGGCGAGGTCATCCGCAAGCTGCCGCGTTTCACCTTCTACCCCAAGAGTCACTACGTGACCCCGCGGGAAACCCTGGTCGAGGCAGTGGACGGCATCAAGGAAGAGCTCAAGCAGCGCCTCGAGTACCTGCACGCGAGCAACAAGCTGGTCGAGGCCCAGCGCCTGGAGCAGCGCACCCGTTTCGACCTGGAGATGATCCTCGAACTGGGCTACTGCAACGGCATCGAGAACTACTCGCGCTACCTCTCCGGCCGCCCGGCCGGCGCGCCGCCGCCCACGCTCTACGATTACCTGCCGGATGACGCGCTGCTGGTGATCGACGAATCACACGTCAGCGTTCCGCAGGTCGGCGCCATGTACAAGGGCGACCGCTCACGCAAGGAAACCCTGGTGGAGTATGGCTTCCGCCTGCCGTCGGCACTCGACAACCGTCCCATGCGTTTCGATGAATGGGAGGCGGTCAGCCCGCAGACCATCTTCGTCTCCGCCACCCCTGGCCCCTACGAGGCCGAGCATGCCGGGCGGGTGGTTGAGCAGGTGGTGCGGCCGACCGGCCTGGTCGACCCGCAGGTCGAGGTGCGTCCGGCACTGACCCAGGTCGACGACTTGCTGTCGGAGATCGGCAAGCGCGTCGCCCTGGGCGAGCGCGTGCTGGCCACCACGCTGACCAAGCGCATGGCCGAGGACCTCACCGATTACCTGGCCGATCACGATGTGCGGGTGCGCTACCTGCACTCGGACATCGACACCGTCGAGCGGGTCGAGATCATCCGCGACCTGCGCCTCGGCACTTTCGACGTGCTGGTGGGGATCAACCTGCTGCGCGAGGGTCTGGACATGCCCGAGGTGTCGCTGGTCGCGATCCTTGACGCCGACAAGGAGGGCTTCCTGCGTTCGGAACGCTCGCTGATCCAGACCATCGGCCGTGCCGCACGTAACCTCAACGGTAGGGCGATCCTCTACGCCGACAACATCACCGGCTCCATGCAGCGAGCCATCGATGAGACCGAGCGGCGCCGCGAGAAGCAGGTCGCTTTCAACCAGGCCAACGGCATCGTGCCCAAGGGCGTGGTCAAGGACATCACCGACATCCTCGAAGGCGCCACCGTGCCTGGAGCCCGCAGCAAGAAGCGCAAGGGCATGGCCAAGGCGGCGGAGGAGGCCGGGCGTTACGAGGTCGAGCTGCAGACCCCGGCGCAGATCACCAAGCGCATCAAGCAACTGGAAGAGAAGATGTTCCAGTTCGCCCGCGACCTGGAGTTCGAAGCGGCGGCGCAATTGCGCGACGAGATCGGACAGTTGCGCGAGCGGCTGATCGCCAGCTGATTGCCGCCTGTTAGTGTTATGTGGTGTGGAAGCGGGCTTGCCAATGGGTCAATGGGCTTCCCCAGCTTTCAACCCCTGCGGCAGCTTGCGCGTCAACAGCACCGCCAGCATGCTCACCACAAGGCCGATGCCGACGAAATGGAAGGCATCGTTGTAGGCCATGATCAGGGCCTGCTGGTGGGTGATCTCCGACAGCTTGCCCAGTGCCGCGTTGTCGCTGCCCAGGCGTTCAGCCAGTTGCGCCAGGCGTTCGGCCACCTGCGGATTGCTCGGCACCACCGCCTCGCGCAAATAGTCGAAATACACTTTGGTCCTCGCATCCAGCAGCGTTGCCAGCAGGGCTATGCCGATGGCACCCCCCAGGTTGCGCAGGATATTGAACAGGCTCGAAGCCGACCCCGCGTCCTGCGGCTGGATGTAAGCCGTGGCAATCAGCGAGATGGTCACCATGATCATCGGCTGGCCGAGGGCGCGGATCACCTGGATCTGGTTGAACTGCGGGCCGGCAAAGTCCGGGTTGAGCACGCCGGAGCCGAAACTGGCTGCGCCGAACAGGCAGAAGCCCAGGGCGCACAGCACCTTGGGCGGGATCACCTTCATCAGCTGCGGTACCAGAGGGATCAGGAACAGCTGCGGTATGCCCATCCACATGATCACTTTGCCGATCTGCAGCGCGTTGTAGCCCTGCACCTGCGCCAGATAGAGCGGCAACAGGTAGATCGAGCCATACAGGCCGACGCCCATGCCCAGGCTGGCGATGCTCGACAGGCCGAAGTTGCGGTTGCCGAGGATGCGCAGGTTGATCAACGGGTGCGGCCGGGAGAACTGGAGGATCACGAACAGGATAAGGGCGAGCAGGGCGACGGTGCCCAGGCTGACGATCAGGCTCGACTCCAGCCAGTCCTTGCGATGGCCTTCCTCGAGAAACACCTGCAGGCAACCCAGGCCCAGGCCGAGGGTGGCGATACCAGCGTAGTCGGTGCTCTTGAGCAGTTCCCAGTGCGCTTCCTTCTTTTCCAGCCCATAGAGCAGCCCGGCGATCATCAGCAGCCCCGGCGGGATGTTGATGTAGAAGATGTATTCCCAGCCCCAGTTCTCGGTCAGCCAGCCGCCCAGGGCCGGGCCGATGGATGGGGCGAAGGTGGCGGTCATGGCGAACATGGCCATGCCCTTGGCGCGGTGGTGCTCCGGTAGCTTGATGAGCGTCAGGGTGAAGGCCAGCGGGATCAGCGCGCCGCCGGTAAAGCCCTGCAGGGCGCGGAACACAATCATGCTTTCCAGGTTCCAGGCCATCGAGCACAACAGCGACGACACCAGGAAGCCCAGCGATACCCAAACCGCCAGGCGTCGGGCCGAAAGCAGCTGCACCAGCCAGGCGGTCAGCGGGATCATGATGATCTCGGCCACCAGGTAGGAGGTGGAGATCCACGAGCCTTCCTCCAGGGTCGCCGACAGCGCGCCCTGGATGTCCTTGAGCGAGGAATTGGTGATCTGGATGTCCAGCACCGCCATGAAGGCACCGAGCATCACGCTCATCACCGCGATCCAGTCGCGCCGGGTCGGCTCGGCGGTCGGGCGTAACAGCGCGTCACCGGCCATGCTGGTCGTCGTCTTCGCCGCGCAGGTCGACGGTGACGGTCACCGACATGCCTGGGCGGATGCGACCGTGCAGCGGGTTGTCCGCGGCGACGGTCAGCTTGACCGGCAGGCGCTGCACGACCTTGGTGAAGTTGCCGGTGGCGTTGTCCGGCGGCAGCAGGCTGAACTGCGCGCCGGAGGCGGCGAACAGGCTGTCGACCCGGCCTTCGATCGGGGTGTCGGGGTAGCTGTCGAATACCAGCTCGGCGCGTTGGCCGGGGTGCATCCCGCCGATCTGGGTTTCCTTGAAGTTGGCCTGTACCCAGATGTCCTCGTCGGGGACGATCGACATCAGGTAGGCGCCGGCCTGCACCACCTGGCCGTTGCGTGCGTTGCGCTGGCCGATGGTGCCGCTGATCGGCGCGTGGATCGCGCAGCGGGTCAGGTTCAGCTCGGCCTGGGCCAGGTCGGCGTGGGCATTGGCGATCTGCGCGTCGAGGCGCTTGAGCTCGGCGGCCAGGGCGTCGACCTGCTGGCGTTGGCCCTTGAGGTCAGCCTGGGCCTTGTCCACTTGGGAGCGGGCGACATGGCTTTCGGCCGACAGGGTAGTGACCCGCTCTTCGGAGACGAATCCAGGTTTGCGCAGAGCCTGGGCGCGGTTTAGGTCAAGTTGCGAGCGGTCGAGGTTGGCCTGGTTGGCGGCCACCTGGGCCTGGCCCGCGGCGATCAGGCTGCCTTGCTGGGTCAGGCGGCTGCGCGCCTGCGCGAGTTCGGCCTCGCGGCTGGCCAGTGCGGCACGGGCACGCTCGACGGCGAGTTCGAAGTCGGCGGCTTCCAGGCGCACCAACACGTCGCCTTTGCTCACATGCTGATTGTCCTCCACGCGCACCTCGTCGATACGCGCCCCCAACTGGCTGGAGATACGCGTGATCTCGCCCTGCACATAGGCGTTGTCGGTACTCTCGTAGAAGCGTCCCTTGAAGTACCAGTGGGCCAGGAAGGCGAGGCCGACCAGCAGTACCAGGGTAATGAAGACCAGCAAGCGACGTTTGAGTGGGCTAGGCATGGGGGTATTCGTTGAAAAGTGTAAGCAAATTTAACAGCTCTGGATGGCAAGGCCACAAGTGACGATAGCGCCATTGCTGGAGCCCGATGCCTGCTCCCTGCTAACATCGCGCCTTTGTTTCTCTTCGTTCGAGACTCTCAATGACCACCGTTCGCACGCGTATTGCGCCATCGCCCACTGGCGACCCCCATGTCGGCACCGCCTACATCGCCCTGTTCAACTACTGCTTCGCCAAGCAGCACGGCGGTGAGTTCATCCTGCGTATCGAAGACACCGACCAGTTGCGCTCCACCCGTGAGTCGGAGCAGCAGATCTTCGACGCACTGCGCTGGCTCGGCATCGAATGGAACGAAGGCCCGGACGTCGGCGGCCCGCACGGCCCGTATCGTCAGAGTGAGCGCGGGGAGATCTACGCCAGGTATGCCAAGGAGCTGGTCGATGCCGGCCACGCCTTCTATTGCTTCTGCACCGCCGAAGAGCTGGAGCAGATGCGTGCCGAGCAGATGGCCCGCGGCGAAACCCCGCGCTATGACGGCCGCGCCCTGTTGCTGAGCGACGAGGAAGTGCAGCGCCGCCTGGCCGCTGGCGAGCCGCACGTGATCCGCATGAAGGTGCCGAGCGAAGGCATTTGCGTGGTCCCGGACATGCTGCGTGGCGATGTCGAGATTCCATGGGATCGCATGGACATGCAGGTGCTGATGAAGAACGACGGCCTGCCGACGTACTTCCTGGCCAACGTGGTCGACGACCACCTGATGGGCATCACCCATGTGTTGCGTGGTGAAGAGTGGCTGCCATCGGCGCCCAAGCTGATCAAGCTTTACGAGTACTTCGGCTGGGAGCAGCCCAAGCTGTGCTACATGCCGCTGCTGCGCAACCCGGACAAGAGCAAGCTGTCCAAGCGCAAGAACCCGACCTCGGTCACCTTCTACGAGCGCATGGGCTTCATGCCCGAAGCCATGCTCAACTACTTGGGCCGCATGGGTTGGTCGATGCCGGACGAGCGCGAGAAGTTCTCGCTGGCCGAGATGGTCGAGCACTTCGACCTGTCGCGCATCTCCCTGGGCGGGCCGATTTTCGACATCGAGAAACTGTCCTGGCTCAACGGCCAGTGGCTGCGTGAACTGCCGGTGGAAGAGTTCGCCGCGCGCGTGCAGAAGTGGGCGTTCAACAGCGACTACATGATGAAGATCGCCCCGCACGTTCAGGGCCGGGTCGAAACCTTCAGCCAGGTCGCCCCGCTGGGTGGCTTCTTCTTCGAAGGCGCGCTGAAGCTCGACGCCAAACTGTTCGAGAGCAAGAAACTGTCGGCCGACCAGGTGCGCCAGGTGATGCAGCTGATCCTGTGGAAGCTGGAAAGCCTGCGCCAGTGGGAAAAGGATCGCATCACCGCCTGCATCCAGGCCGTGGTCGAGTCGCTGGAGCTCAAGTTGCGCGACGCCATGCCGCTGATGTTCGCCGCCATCACCGGCCAGGCCAGCTCGGTGTCGGTGCTCGACGCCATGGAAATCCTCGGCCCCGACCTGACCCGCTACCGTCTGCGCCAGGCCATCGACCTGCTCGGCGGCGTGTCGAAGAAGGAAAACAAGGAGTGGGAAAAGCTGCTGGCGAAAATCGCCTGATCCAGGCTTTTCCGGCCATGTGGGAGCGAGCTTGCCCCGCGATTGCGATGTCGGATTCATGACCGCCATCGCGGGACAAGCCCGCTCCCACTGGCCGCACTCCTCGCAGAGGGGCAGGGCAGGGCGGTAAGTGATTGTTATCTGTGAAAAATTTTTTGAATATTTTCGAAAATTCGTTTGACAGCCTTGCAATCCGATCTTAATATGCGCCCCGTCCACAGCGATGAACGAAAACGAAACGCCAGGCACCCAGCCAGCGCTTCGGTTCAAAGCGACATTGTGGGGCTATAGCTCAGCTGGGAGAGCGCCTGCATGGCATGCAGGAGGTCAGCGGTTCGATCCCGCTTAGCTCCACCAAATTCCGCTTGATGGCCAAGGTCCTCAGGCAAGACCGGTTCCAGAGAACGGGTCTTGAAGGTAAGAAGGTTCGTCCCCTTCGTCTAGTGGCCTAGGACACCGCCCTTTCACGGCGGTAACAGGGGTTCGAGTCCCCTAGGGGACGCCAGTTTTACACAAGCGATGTTGCATGATGTCGCTGGGCCGAGAGGCTAGAAATCCGGGGCTATAGCTCAGCTGGGAGAGCGCCTGCATGGCATGCAGGAGGTCAGCGGTTCGATCCCGCTTAGCTCCACCAATTTTGCCGCGATTCGCGAAGGCGGATCGGCACGAAGGTTACGTCCCCTTCGTCTAGTGGCCTAGGACACCGCCCTTTCACGGCGGTAACAGGGGTTCGAGTCCCCTAGGGGACGCCACTTTTACCCGCGTTTTGCGGGAGTTTAAAGGCTCATCATCCAGATCGATGCGTCTTTTGTTTTACTCGGGGCTATAGCTCAGCTGGGAGAGCGCCTGCATGGCATGCAGGAGGTCAGCGGTTCGATCCCGCTTAGCTCCACCAATTCGCCACGATTCGCAACAGCGGGTCGGCACGAAGGTTAAAGTCCCCTTCGTCTAGTGGCCTAGGACACCGCCCTTTCACGGCGGTAACAGGGGTTCGAGTCCCCTAGGGGACGCCAATTTTTTACCTGCGTTTTGCAGGACTTATAAGGCTCATTCGCTTATTGAATGGGCCTTTTGTTTTTCTGCCTTCCAAAAAATCCAGCTGTGCCGATCAATGGCCGCAGATTCCGCTTGCCAGAAAATATTATGAGCATAATATGTCGATCATAATATTCAGAGGTGAGCCATGAGCGACAAGAAGAGCAAGACCCGCCAGCGCATCCTCGATGCGGCGCGCAGCGCGCTGGTCCAGCAAGGCCCGGCCGATCCGAGCGTAAGCCAGGTCATGGGCGCTGCGGGGCTTACGGTCGGCGGCTTCTATGCCCACTTCGATAGCAAGGACGAGCTCATGCTCGAAGCCTTCAGCCAGTTGCTGGCCGAACGCCGTGCCTTGCTCGCCCAGCTCGATCCAGCCCTTGACGGTACCGAGCGCCGGGCGTTGGTCGCGGCCTTCTACCTGTCGCGCAAGCACCGCGATACCGAGGTGCAGGCCTGCCCGATTCCCAATGCGCTGAGCGAGATGCAGCGCCTGCCCGACGCCTTCCGTGACGTGCTGGCCGAACACATCGAGCTGATGACCGCGCAAATGGTCGACCGTCCCGAGGACATCGACAAGGCGCTCGCCGATTTCGCCCTGATGGTTGGCGGCCTCGCCGTGGCCCGCGCCCTGGGCGACGGCGAGTTGTCCGACCGGATACTGCGTGCCGCCAAGTCGGCGGTGATCTGAGCAACCTGACCCTGGAGCAAGGCGATGACTACCCTGAGCTGGATTCGTGGCGTCAATGGCACCCTCGGCCACCTGGCCCCTGAACATGTCGCCGGCAAGATGCGCCGCGCCTTCATGACTCCGCGCAACCTGCCGCCCAAACCGTGGGAGCTGCCGCTGCTGGCCAGGGCCGAGCGCATAACCTTGCGCTTCGGGTTGTCGGCGTTGCGCTGGGGGCAGGGGCCGACGGTATTGCTGATGCATGGCTGGGAAGGGCGCCCCACCCAGTTTGCGGCATTGATCGAGCGGCTGGTGGACAGCGGCCATACCGTGGTGTCGCTGGAAGGGCCGGCACACGGGCGTTCGCCCGGCGAGCAGGCGCATGTGGTGGCGTTTGCCCGCGCCTTGCTCGAGGCCGCCGCCGAACTGCCGCCGCTGCGCGCGGTGATCGGACACTCGATGGGTGGCGCCAGCCTGTTGCTGGCGCTGCAGTGGGGGCTGCGCACCGATGCGGCGGTAAGCATCGCCGCTCCGGCCCGTTTGCTCGGCGTGCTGCGTGGCTTTGCCCGGCGACTGGGCTTGCCGGCGCGGGCGCGGGCCGCGTTCATCCGCCAGGTGGAGCGCGATGTCGGCGTCCAGGTGGCGCGCCTGGATGTCAGTGCCTATCAACTGGATGTGCCGGGCTTGGTGGTGCATGCCGAGGACGATCCCGTAGTGCCCGCCAGCGAGGCGCCGCTGATTCACCAGGCCTGGTTCGACAGCCGCCTGCTGCTGCTGGAGGAGGGCGGTCATCAGCGGGTGCTGGCCGATCCGCGCCTGGGCCAGGCAGTGATCGAGCTGCTCGCACGCTCCACCGAGCGGGCGCGGCAAAGCGCCTGAGCATCCGGTACACTCTGCCCGTTCACTGAAAACCAGGAGCAGGCATGAGTTGGGATCTGGCGGCACCATTCATCATCGACCTTCGCGTCGGCAGCGAGGATATCGACGGCCTCGGCCACGCCAACAACGCCGTCTACGTCACCTGGCTGGAGCGCTGCGCCTGGCGCCATTCCCAGCGTCTGGGGCTGGACCTGGCCGAGTATCGTCGGCTGGACCGGGCCATGGCGGTGGTCCGCCATGAAATCGACTACCTCGCCGCCGCCTATGAGGACGACGAGCTGCAACTGGCCACCTGGATCATCGATTGGGACCAGCGCCTGCGCATGACCCGGCGCTTCCAGCTCAAGCGCCCGAGTGACGGCGTGACCTTGCTGCGGGCACAGACCACCTTTGCCTGCATCGAGCTGTCCAGCGGCAAGCCCAGGCGCATGCCGGCGGAATTCATCGACGGCTACGGCCCGGCGCTGACCGGCAGCTGACGGCTGGCGGAAGTTTGCTAGACTGCCGCCTTTTTCGTGGCGAGACCCTGAAATGCAAATTGCCCTGGCCCCCATGGAGGGGCTGGTCGACAACATCCTGCGCGACGTCCTGACCCGTGTGGGCGGTATCGATTGGTGCGTCACCGAGTTCATCCGCGTCTGCGACCGCCTGCTGCCGGCCTCTTCGTTCGACAAGCTGGCACCGGAGCTGCGCCAAGGCGCCCGTACCGCCGCTGGCGTGCCGATGCGCGTGCAATTGCTCGGCTCCGACCCAGTATGCCTGGCCGAGAACGCAGCGCTGGCCTGCGAGCTGGGCGCGCCGGTGATCGACCTGAATTTCGGTTGCCCGGCCAAGACCGTCAACAAATCACGGGGCGGGGCGGTGCTGCTCAAGGAGCCGGAGCTGTTGCATGCCATCGTCCGTGAAGTGCGCCGGGCGGTGCCGGCACATATCCCGGTGACCGCAAAGATGCGCCTGGGCTACGACAGCCCCGACGGTGCCCTGGACTGCGCCACGGCGCTGGCCGAGGGCGGCTCGGCGCACCTGGTGGTGCATGCGCGGACCAAGGTCGAGGGCTACAAGCCGCCCGCCCACTGGGAATGGGTGGCGCGGGTGCAGGATGTGGTCAAGGTGCCGGTGTTCGCCAATGGCGAGATCTGGACTGTCGACGACTGGCGGCGTTGTCGCGAAGTCAGCGGCGCCGAGCACATCATGCTTGGCCGCGGGCTGGTGTCGCGTCCGGATCTGGCCTTGCAGATCGCTGCGGCCCGGGATGGTATCGAGTATCAGCCGATAAGCTGGGAGGCGCTGCAGCCGCTGCTGCGCGAGTTCTGGCGCCAGGCACAGCATAAGTTGTCGCCGCGCTATGCCCCAGGGCGGATGAAGCAGTGGCTGGCGATGCTGACCCGCGGTTACCCCGAGGCGGTGGCGCTCTTCGCCGAGTTGCGTCGGGAGGATGACTGCCAGCGAATCAGCGGCTTGCTGGGGATGGAGGAGCAGGCGGCGCTAGTCTGTGTTGCCTGAGCCAACCTGGCGTAAATTTTTTCACGTTGGCCCTTGAAAGCCTTTTGCCCGGACATATCTCTTGAGTACGCGATGCCGAACTCGGGTCGCGTAGTGACTTAACTTGCTGAATCTCAGGAGTTCATGACCATGACTACCGCTTTCTCTCTCGCACCACTTTTCCGCAACTCTGTCGGTTTCGACCGTTTCAACGATCTGTTCGAAGCCGCCGCCCGTAATGAGGCCGGTAGCAGCTACCCGCCCTACAACGTGGAAAAACACGGTGATGACCACTACCGCATCGTGGTGGCCGCCGCTGGTTTCCAGGAGCAGGACCTCGATCTGCAGGTCGAAAAAGGCGTCCTCACGGTGACTGGCGGCAAGCGCGACGGCAGCAGCGAAGGCGTTACCTTCCTGCACCAGGGCATTGCCCAGCGTGCCTTCAAGCTGTCGTTCCGCCTGGCCGACCACATCGAGGTCAAGGGCGCGGGCCTGGCCAATGGATTGCTCAGCATCGAGCTGCTGCGCATCGTGCCGGAAGAAGCCAAGGCCAAGCGGATTCCGATCAACGGTGACAAGCCGGCGCTGAACTGATTTCAGCGCATGAAGAAAGGGTACCCTCGGGTGCCCTTTCTGCATTCTGTGGCGCAAGCAACTGTGTTTGGGCATCAGTAGTCCGCCGGTGCCTCCAGCAGCATCTGGCGAAACTCCGGCAATGGCAATGGGCGGCTGTGCAGGTAGCCCTGGTACAGGTGGCAGCCTTGTCGCTCAAGGAACTCCAGCTGTTCGGTGAGTTCCACCCCCTCGGCAATCACCGCGAGCTCCAGGCTGCGAGCCATGGCCACGATCGCGCGGACGATCTCGGCGTCGTTGGGGTCGACCGGTGCGTCGCGTACGAAGGTCTGATCGATCTTCAGCGCATCCACCGGCAGGCGCTTGAGATAGGTGAGCGACGAATAGCCAGTGCCGAAGTCGTCCATGGCGAAGCTCACGCCGTGACGCTTGAGTTCGCGCATCTTGCTGATGGTGTCCTCCAGGTTCTGGATGACGATGCCTTCGGTGATCTCCAGCGTGAGCATGCGCCGGGGCAGGCGGTAGTCGTCGAGGCTGCGCAGCACCCGGTCGACGAAATCGTTCTGGCGGAATTGCCGCGGGCTGATGTTGACGCACAGGCTGAAATCGTCGGCGTCGATCAGGCCATCGCCAAGCATCCGCGCACAGGCGTCGCAGGCTTCATCGAGAATCCAGCTGCCGACTTCGAGGATCAGCCCGCTTTCCTCCAGAACCTGAATGAACTGCGCCGGAGGTTGCTGGCCCAGTTGCGGATGATGCCAGCGCAGCAGCACTTCAGCGCCGACGATCCGGTTGTCGCGGGCATCGACCTGGGGCTGGAAGTGCAAGGCCAGTTCGCCGCGGGCGAGGGCCAGGCGCAAGTCGTTCTCCATGCGCAGCCGCTCACTGGCGGCCTTCTGCATGGTGGTGTGGAACAATTGCGTGGTGTTACGTCCGGAGTCCTTGGCGCGGTACAGGGCGATGTCGGCACGCTTGAGCAGGTCGGCGGGGGTGGCGCCATGGTCGGGGATCAGCGCCACGCCGATACTGGGTGTGACCTGCAGGCGCTGGCCGTCCAGCGACATCGGTTCGGCCAGCAGCTCGCGCAGGGTGTCGGCCAGTTCACGTACCTTGTTTTCCACCTGCTCGCGGCTGCCCTCCAGGCCGCTGAGCAAAACCACGAATTCGTCGCCGCCCAACCGCGCCACGGTGTCTTCCAGGCGCACACTGGCTTCGAGACGGGCGGTGATGATCTTCAACACCGTGTCGCCCACTGGGTGGCCGAGCGAGTCGTTGATGTGCTTGAAGTGGTCAAGGTCGAGGAACAGCAAGGCGCCGCGCAGGTTGTGGCGCTTGAGCAGGGCGATCTGCTGACTCAGGCGATCCATCAGCAGGGCGCGATTGGGCAGGTTGGTCAGTGGGTCGTGGTAGGCCAGGTGGCGGATCTGTGCCTGAGCGTTCTTCAACAGGCTGACATCGCGAGCGGTCAGCAGCAGGCAGTCGGTTTCGTTGAGGCTGATTGGCTCTACCGACACTTCCACAGTGAGGATATCGCCGCGCTTGTTGCGGCCGAGCATCTCCCGGTGATGCACCCGGCCGCGCTCGCGCAGTTCGTTGAGCAGGGCAGCGCGCTGTTTCTCATCGGCCCAGATGCCGATCTCGTAGACCGTGCGGCCCAGCACCTCCTCAGGCTTATAGCCGGTCAACCGGCTGAAGCCGTCGTTGACTTCCACATAGCGCCCGCTGTGGCGCTCGGTAATAGTGATGGCGTCGGGGCTGGAATGGAACGCCTTGGCGAATTTCTCCTCGCTTGCCTTGAGCGCTGCCTCGGCGCGTTGCTGCTGAGTAATGTCGCGCAGGGTGGTAACGCTGCACGGCTGGCTGTCTACGCTGATCAGGCGGCTGGAGATCACGCAGGTCAGCGGCGTGCCGTTGCGGTGATTGACCACCACCGCCACATTGCTCAGGGCCTGGTCGCGGATCACCCGCTCGATGCGCTGGGCACGTTCGGCCGACTCGGCCCACAGGCCGATTTCCTCGGCGGTGTGGCCGAGGATCTGCTCCGGGGCCCAGCCAAAGGTCTGGCTGAAGGCCGGGTTGATCTCGATGAACTGACCGCTGTCCTGGCGGGTCACGCAGATGGGGTCGGGGCTGACCTGGAACAGGCTGGCGAACTTTTCCTCTGAGGCCGTCAGACGCTGCTCGCGCTCCACCTGGTCGGTGATGTCGAGCAAAGTGCCGGCCATGCGCAGCGGGTTGCCCTGTTCGTCGCGGTATAGACGGGCGCGGCTTTCGATATAGCGCGAGGCACCGTTGTCGAGCTGTACGCGATAGGTGATCTGGTAATTGCCCGCCGGTCCTTCGCGCAGGCTGCGATAGGCTTGGCGCATGACGCTGCGTTCGTGCTCGGGCACGCCTTCGAAAAAGGCCTCGAACGATTCGTGGAAGGGCACTGGGTCCAGCCCGTGCAGTTGCGCGGCGCGGGCCGAACCGTAGAGCATGCCGCTGGGGATGTGCCAGTCCCAGGTACCCAGCTGGGCCGAGTCCAGGGCCAGATCGAGACGCTCCTGGCTGTCCTTGAGCGCCTGTTCGGCGCGTTTGCGCTCGGTGGTATCGACAAAGGTGCTGATCAGGTAGGTGCCACCTTCGAGTTCGATGCCTTGGGTACAGAGAATGCCATCGTGAATCTTGCCGTTGGTGGCGCGGAACTGCACCTCGAGGGTCAGTGGGCCGCTACCGGCGCGGGTGGCTTCCAGCACCTGGTGACGTTGCTCGGGGTTGACCCACAGGCCCAGTTCGACGCTTGTCTTGCCCACTACTTGAGCGCCCGGCCAACCGAACATGTGCTCGAAGTGCTGGTTGACCTCGATGATCAGGCCGTCATGGCGGCGAGTCAGGAGGATGGCGTTGGGGCTGAGGTGGAACAGGGTGGCGAAGCGCTTCTCCGAATGGATCAGCGCGGTTTCGCGCTCGCGCTGGCGGCTGATCTCGCGGATCACCCCGATCATCTGCGGGCGGCCATGGGGATCGTGGGTAAGGCTGCCGTTGATTTCCAGCCAGTGCACGCTGCCATCGGGCCAGCGGATGCGATGGCGCATGGCCTGCTCGACCGGTTCGCCATTGACCACGGCCTGGAACGCCTGGCGCGTCCGGGCGCGATCCTCCTCGGGCAGCAGGTCGAGGTAATCGATGTCGTTGGGCAGCGGCCGTTGCGGGTCGAAGCCGAACAGCGCCTGGGTGCCCCGCGACCAGCTCACCCGGCCACTCTCGATATCCCACAGCCAAGCCCCCAGGCGCGCGGCGTTGAGCGCGGCCAGCAACTGGGGAGCGTTCTGCCAGGCCTGTTCCGACTCCTGTGGGTCGGCCGCGGGAATACGGGGCAGGCGCGGAAAGCGGTTTGCTGATTTGGGCATCGATACCAGACCTTTGGCGGAAACGCGTCCTTGTGGAGAGAGAATGCCGTGCCTGCGACCGGTCAGGCAGCCCCGGCGTCGCTGTCGAGCAGCGCCATGAAGGCCCTGGCCGCATTCGATAGCGTGCGCTCCGTGTGCAATATGTAGCCTAGCTGGCGCGACAGCTGTATGCCGGGCAGTGCGATGGGCGCAACCTGCTCATCGAGCATAGTACGTGGCAGCACACTCCAGGCCAGGCCGATCGACACCATCATCTTGATGGTTTCCAGATAATTGGTGCTCATGGCGATATTCGGCACCAGGCCCTGGCTTTCGAACAGGCGCTGGACAATATGGTGTGTGAAGGTATTGCCGCCGGGGAACACCGCCGGGTGGCGCGCCACGTCAGCCAGGCTGACTCCGCCGTTGCTGGCCAGCGGGTGCTCCGGCGAGGCGACGAAGTCGAGGGCGTCATTCCAGACTTGAGTCGCCCTGATCAGATGGTGAGGTTCTGGGGCCAGGGTAATAACGGCAATCTCAGCGCGGCCATGGAGAATTTCATCGTAGGCAGCTTCTGAATCCATGAACTGAATATCCAGCGCTACTTCGGGGTGTTGCCGGGTGAAAGCCCGTAATACCGGGGGGAGTCGATGTAAACCGATATGGTGGCTAGTTGCCAGGGTTAGTCGACCTCCCACTTCACCCGTCAGATTGGTCAATGCGCGTCGCGTATCATCGAGCACGTTGAGGATCTGATAGGCCCTTGGCAGCAACGCGCGGCCAGCTTCGGTGAGGTTCACTTCACGGCCCAGCCGATCGAAAAGCCGCACATCCAATTGTTGTTCCAGCCCGGCGATGCGTTTACTGATAGCGGGTTGTGTCAGATGCAGACGCTCGCCGGCGCCGGAAAAACTGCCGGTTTCGGCAATGGCGATGAAGGCGCTGAGGTTGGCCAAGTCCATCTGATTTGAATTCCTGATGGTTATGCAAAGCATGAAAATTATGAATTTGAGTTATTCAATTTAACGCCATAGCATCGTCCGTACAAGCCAAGGGGTCTTTGGCATAGAAAGACGCTGATGAGGAACAGTCTGATGGCTGGTAAAACGCTCTACGACAAACTTTGGGAAGCTCATGAGGTCAAGCGCCGCGATGACGGCTCGTCCTTGATCTACATCGACCGTCATATCATCCACGAAGTGACCTCGCCCCAGGCTTTCGAAGGCCTGCGCCTGGCCAGCCGCCAGCCATGGCGCATCGATGCCAACATTGCCACCCCTGACCACAACGTGCCGACCACGCCTGAGCGTAAAGGCGGTATCGAGGCCATCGCCGACCAGGTTTCGCGCCTTCAGGTGCAGACCCTTGATGAGAACTGTGACGAATATGGCATCGTCGAATTCAAGATGAATGACGAGCGTCAGGGTATCGTGCACGTCATCAGCCCGGAGCAGGGCGCGACCTTGCCGGGCATGACCGTGGTCTGCGGTGATTCGCATACTTCCACCCATGGCGCGTTCGGTGCCCTGGCCCATGGCATCGGCACCTCCGAGGTCGAGCACGTGCTCGCCACACAGTGCCTGGTGGCCAAGAAGATGAAGAACATGCTGGTGCGCGTCGAAGGCCAATTGCCCGCCGGTGTCACCGCCAAGGACATCGTCCTCGCCGTGATCGGCAAGATCGGCACCGCCGGCGGTAACGGCCATGCCATGGAGTTTGCCGGCAGCGCGATCCGCGACTTGTCCATGGAAGGTCGCATGACCATCTGCAACATGTCCATCGAGGCCGGTGCCCGTGTGGGCTTGGTCGCGGTCGACGATACCACCGTCAACTACGTCGAGGGCCGTCCCTACGCGCCAAAGGGCGAGCAGTGGACGCAGGCCATCGAGACCTGGAAAGGATTGGTCTCTGACGCCGACGCAGTGTTCGACACCGTGGTCGAACTCGACGCCGCGCAGATCAAGCCACAGGTGAGCTGGGGCACCTCGCCGGAGATGGTGTTGGCCGTCGATCAGCGCGTGCCTGATCCGGCCGCCGAGCCCGACTTGATCAAGCGTGGCTCGATCGAGCGCGCCCTCAAGTACATGGGCTTGGCTGCGAACCAGGCGATCACCGATATCCAGCTTGACCGCGTGTTCATCGGCTCGTGCACCAACTCGCGCATCGAAGACCTGCGCGCAGCTGCTGAGATCGCCAAGGGCCGCAAGGTCGCCGCCAACATCAAGCAGGCGCTGGTGGTGCCGGGCTCGGGATTGGTCAAGGCCCAAGCGGAGCGCGAAGGGCTGGACAAGATTTTCCTCGAGGCCGGTTTCGAGTGGCGTGAACCAGGTTGCTCGATGTGCCTGGCGATGAACCCGGACCGCCTGGAAAGCGGCGAGCACTGCGCGTCCACTTCCAACCGCAACTTTGAAGGTCGCCAGGGCGCCGGTGGCCGTACCCACCTGGTCAGCCCGGCCATGGCCGCCGCCGCCGCAGTGACCGGCCACTTCATCGATGTCCGCGAGTTGATCCAAGGGAGCGCAGCATGAAAGCCTTTACCCAGCATACTGGTATTGTCGCACCTTTGGATCGAGCCAACGTCGACACCGATCAGATCATTCCCAAGCAGTTTCTCAAGTCGATCAAGCGCACTGGCTTCGGTCCCAACCTGTTCGACGAGTGGCGCTACCTTGACGTCGGCCAACCATACCAGGACAACAGCAAGCGCCCGTTGAACCAGGATTTCGTGCTCAACCATGCGCGTTACCAAGGAGCCAGCGTGTTGCTGGCGAGGGAGAACTTCGGTTGCGGCTCTAGCCGCGAGCATGCTCCGTGGGCACTCGATGAGTACGGTTTCCGCAGCGTGATCGCGCCGAGCTTCGCCGACATCTTCTTCAACAACAGCTTCAAGAATGGCCTGTTGCCGATCATTCTCGACGCCGCCGAAGTCGACGAGCTGTTCAAGCAGGTCGAGGCCAACCCGGGTTACCAGTTGACCATCGACCTCGACGCCCAGGCCGTGACCCGTCCGGACGGAAAAGTGCTGAAGTTCGAGATCGATGCATTCCGCAAGCACTGCCTGCTCAACGGCCTGGACGATATCGGCCTGACCCTGCAGGACAGCGACGCGATCAAGGCGTTCGAGGGCAAGCACCGCGCCAGCCAGCCGTGGTTGTTCCGCGATTGATCGAAGGCCTCATCACCACGCGTGGAAGCGGGCTTTCCCCGCGATGAGGTCCGTTGGACACTGAGTTTATCGGCGCGCCGACAGGGCGCGCCGCTTGATTGGATAGAGGAAAGCATGAGCAAGCAGATTCTGATTCTCCCAGGTGATGGCATCGGTCCGGAAATCATGGCCGAGGCGGTCAAGGTGCTGGAACTGGCCAACGACAAGTTCCAGCTCGGCTTCAGCCTCACCCACGACGTGATCGGTGGTGCGGCCATCGACAAGCACGGCGTGCCGCTGGCCGACGAGACCCTGGAGCGTGCGCGCCATGCTGACGCGGTTCTGCTGGGCGCCGTGGGCGGTCCGAAGTGGGACAAGATCGAGCGTGACATCCGCCCGGAGCGCGGCTTGCTGAAGATCCGTTCGCAACTGGGCCTGTTCGCCAACCTGCGCCCGGCCATCCTTTACCCGCAGTTGGCCGACGCCTCGTCGCTCAAGCCAGAGATCGTCGCTGGCCTGGACATCCTTATCGTCCGCGAGCTGACCGGCGGCATCTACTTCGGCGCGCCACGCGGCCAGCGCGAGCTGGAAGGCGGCGAGCGCCAGGCGTACGACACCCTGCCGTACAGCGAAAGCGAAGTGCGCCGCATCGCCCGCGTCGGCTTCGACATGGCCCGTGTACGCGGCAAGAAACTGTGTTCGGTGGACAAGGCCAACGTCCTGGCTTCCAGCCAGCTGTGGCGTGAAGTGGTCGAGGAAGTGGCCAAGGACTACCCGGACGTCGAGCTGAGCCACATGTACGTCGACAACGCCGCCATGCAGCTGGTGCGCGCGCCCAAGCAGTTTGACGTGGTGGTGACCGACAATATGTTCGGCGACATCCTGTCGGATGAAGCTTCCATGCTCACCGGTTCCATCGGCATGCTGCCGTCGGCGTCGCTGGATGCCGACAACAAGGGCATGTACGAGCCGTGCCACGGCTCGGCGCCGGACATCGCCGGGCAGGGCATCGCCAACCCGCTGGCGACCATTCTCTCGGTGTCGATGATGCTGCGCTACAGCTTCAACCAGACGGCCGCCGCCGAGGCGATCGAGCAGGCGGTGAGCCTGGTGCTGGACCAGGGCCTGCGCACTGGTGACATCTTCTCCGAAGGTTGCCGCAAGGTCGGTACGCAGGAAATGGGCGACGCAGTAGTCGCAGCGCTGCGGAATCTGTAATCTCTCTGGCCCGCCACCCAAAACTCCCGGTGGCGGCCCACTTTTAGCAAAGGTGTAGTTGCGATGAAACGTGTAGGTCTGATCGGTTGGCGTGGAATGGTCGGTTCCGTGCTTATGCAGCGGATGCTCGAAGAGCAGGACTTCGACCTGATCGAGCCGGTGTTCTTCACCACCTCCAATGTCGGTGGCCAAGGTCCGGCGGTGGGCAAGGACATTGCGCCGCTCAAGGATGCCTACAACATCGAAGAGCTCAAGACCCTCGACGTCATCCTCACCTGCCAGGGCGGCGACTACACCAACGAAGTATTCCCCAAGCTGCGCGAAGCCGGCTGGCAGGGTTACTGGATCGACGCGGCCTCCTCCCTGCGCATGCAGGACGACGCGGTGATCATTCTTGACCCGGTCAACCGCAAGGTCATCGACCAGCAGCTGGATGCGGGCACCAAGAACTACATCGGCGGCAACTGCACCGTCAGCCTGATGCTGATGGGGCTGGGCGGCCTGTTCGAAGCCGGCCTGGTCGAGTGGATGAGTGCCATGACCTATCAGGCGGCTTCCGGTGCCGGCGCGCAGAACATGCGTGAGCTGATCAAGCAGATGGGCGGTATTCACGCGGCGGTCGCCGACGACCTGGCCAACCCGGCCAGCGCCATCCTCGACATCGATCGCAAGGTGGCCGAGGCCATGCGTGGCGAAGGCTTCCCGACCGACAACTTCGGCGTGCCGCTGGCCGGCAGCCTGATCCCGTGGATCGACAAGGAACTGCCGAACGGCCAGAGCCGCGAAGAGTGGAAGGCCCAGGCCGAGACCAACAAGATCCTCGGGCGCTTCAAGAGCCCGATCCCGGTCGATGGCATCTGCGTGCGGATTGGCGCCATGCGTTGCCATAGCCAGGCGCTGACCATCAAGCTGAACAAGGATGTGCCTTTGGCGGATATCGAAGGCATGATCAGCCAGCACAACCCTTGGGTGAAGCTGGTGCCGAATCAGCGTGAGATCAGTATGCAGGAGCTGAGCCCTACCCAGGTGACCGGGACCCTGAACGTGCCGGTCGGGCGTTTGCGCAAGCTGAACATGGGGTCGCAGTACCTCGGGGCCTTCACCGTTGGTGACCAGTTGCTGTGGGGGGCTGCGGAGCCGCTGCGGCGGATGTTGCGGATTCTGCTGGAGCGGTGATCTGGGTGGTTTGAGTTTGGATTTTGAAGGACCCGTGTTGCGAGAGTGATGCGGGTTTTTTTATTGGTGCTAGATTGGTTGTTGGTTGTTTTGATTTTTTTATGCGCATTCATTTGAGATGTTGACGCTTATTCACCTTTCCGCCCTTACGGCGGGTCCCTTTTTGAAGGATCAAAAAGGAACCAAAAAATCCTCGCTCCATTCATCCGGCCCTCCGCTTCGCTCCGGGTTCCCTCACTCCGGCCTTGCTCCCGGGAGGACCGCGCTGAACACCCCATCCTGGGGCGCAGCGCTTGACGGGCATCCATGCCCGTCACCTCCCTCCGCAAGACCTGCGTTCGGCCTCCTGAAGTCGCGAAGTTACGGGCGGCGCCTGCACTAACGCAGCTAGTCTCTAGTTGCCATCGTGGGAACTCTAGATAAAAACCGCGGGGCAAACCCGCTCCCACCATAGTTTGACTAAGTTATTCAACGTGGGAGCGGGCTTGCACCGCGATGGCGTAATGAAAAACAACATAACATCCACTAACAAACAAAAATCTCTGCTCTTGATCTGCTCTTGATCTGCTCTTGATCTGCTCTTGATCTGCTCTTGATCTTGCTTCTAAGTGCGCGATAGTTCAGGCGCCACCGATTGCGACTTCAGGAGGCCGAGTGGAGTTCTTGCGTAGTGGGGCGACGGCCATGGATGGCCGTCGAGCGCTGCGCCCCAGGATGGGGCGTACAGCGCGGTACCCACGGGAGCAAGAACGGAGCGAGGGAACCCCGGAGCGAAGCGTAGGGGCCGTATGAATGGAGCCATGTACGGATCACCCACATGGGTTACACAAAAGTTCACTCACATAGGTGACAACACCTTGAGTGTTACATAACCATCAGTGGCATCCCGCACATCGACTCTGCCAAGGATGATGGGACCGAAAATA